>Ga0100377_1000245_pt1 | contig 44312 bp, 35 predicted proteins | sample CryGeymeta201501_FD_83664 | JGI IMG/M metagenome (GOLD analysis project Ga0100377, IMG submission 83664) | Groundwater microbial communities from Crystal Geyser aquifers in Utah, USA - Crystal Geyser metaG 2015-01 | ecosystem: Environmental > Aquatic > Deep subsurface > Groundwater | place: USA... | reverse complement strand
CCGGTCGATGAGGAGGGGCGACGCTGGGTCGCGGAGCGCCCTGCCCCGCGCGCGAGGTAGCCTGGACCCCTCCCCGACGCGTCCCAGGCGCCGGGCAGGCCCGTCCCGACTCCCCCCGCGAGGCACTCCATGTCCTGGACCCCCTACGTGGGCAACGGCTACCTCTCCTGGCCCGAGATCCGGGCCTGGTGCCGCGCCCTGGCCGAGGCCCACCCCGAGCTGGTGCACATCGACGTCGTCGGGGAGAGCCGCCACGGCAACCCCCTGCTGCTGCTCACGGTGGCCCGGCAGGGCGACGCGGCCCCCACACCCGTCGCCGACCGCTCCGCCTTCTGGCTGGACGGCGGCACCCACGCCGCCGAGTGGACCGGCGTCATGTCGGTGCTCTTCACCCTGAGCCGCTGGATCGAGGGCCTGCTGGCCGGCGACCCGGACCTGGTCGACTGGTTCTCCCACCACGCCGCCTATGTGCTGCCCTGCATGAGCCCCGACGGCTACCAGGCCCTGCACGACGGCGCCCCCTACCTGCGCTCCACCCTGCGGCCGCCGCCCGAGGGCCAGCTCCGCATCGGCCTGGAGCCCCGCGACCTGGACGGCGACGGCCGCGTCCTGTGGATGCGCTGGCGCCACCCCGCCGGCCCCTACGTCCAGGACGAGACCCTGCCGCTGTTCATGCGCAACCGGCGCATCGACGACGATCCGGCCGAGGCCTGGTTCGTATGCAGCGAGGGCGAGCTGCTGGAGTGGGACGGCCACCGCTGGATGGCGGCGACCCTGCGACACGGCCTGGACCTCAACCGCAACTTCCCTGCCGCCTGGCAGCCCTTCCAGATGTTCGGCATGGACGGGGGCGAGGTGCCCCTCTCCGAGCCCGAGAGCCGGGCCGTGGTCGACGCCGTGCGGGCCCGCCCCGGCATCGCCTGCGCCGTCACGAACCACACCTACACCGGGGCGATGCTGACCCAGCCCTACCGCTCGCCCTCACCCCTTCCCGCTGCCGACCTCGACCTGATGGAGGTCCTGGCCCGCGACGCGGTCCGCGGCACCGGCTACCGCGTGATGCGCGTACACCCCGAATTCGTCTACGACCCCAAGCAGGACATCGTCGGCGTGTGGGCCGACACCCTGTCCACGGTCCTGGGCATCCCCGGCTACACCCTGGAGCTGTGGGACCCCTTCGCCGCCGCCGGGGTCGAAAACGTCCACCCCGCCGAGTTCTTCCACCTGCCCGACGAGGCCGTGCTGCGCGGGCTCTTTACGCGCTTCAGCGGTCCGCAGCCCGTCGGGCCGAGCGTGAGCCCCTGGCAACCCTTCGAGCACCCCCAGCTGGGCCCCGTGGAGATCGGCGGCCTGGACTACATGCGGACCGTGCGCAACCCGCCCGAGGACCTGCTGGCCGCCGAGTGCGAGCGCGGCTTCACCGTGGCCGACCGGGTCCGGCGCGCGGTGCCCCGCATGAGCCTGCGGCTGCACAGCCAGGAGCTGGGCGGTGGGAACCACGAGCTGACGGCGGTCCTGGAGAACACGGGCTTTTTGTCGACCAGCGGCCTGGCCTTCGCCGAGAGCCGGGGCATCGTCCCCCGGCTGAGCCTGCGGCTGGCCCTGGGCCCCGGCCTGGAGCGGGTGAGCGGCCCGCCCTCGGTCGACCTGGGACACCTGGACGGCTGGGGCACCATGCGCGTCGCCGGCTCCCGCCACTCGCTGTACCCGGACCTGCCCAGTCGAGGGCACCGCGCGGTGGCCCGGTGGATCGTGCACGGACAGGGCACGGCGCGCGTGCGCTGGCAGGGCGGCCGGGCCGGCGCCGGCGAGGCCGAGCGGGTCCTGGCGCCCACCTGAGCGCGGCCCGGCCCTGGACGTGCCGCGGGGCGTGTCGCGGGATGTGGGAGTGGCCCCGCTTCTGGTTAGCCCCAGGCCATGATCGGAACCCTGCTCCTCAACGTCGGCACCCCCGACGCGCCCCGCACGCCCGAGGTCCGCCGCTACCTGGCAGAATTCCTGGCGGATGGCCGCGTCCTCGACATGCACCCGATCGCGCGCTGGCTGCTGCTGCACGGCGTGATCCTGCGGACCCGCCCGGCCCGCAGCGCCGCCGCCTACCGGAAGATCTGGACCGAGCGAGGCTCGCCCCTGCTCTTCCACTGCCAGGACCTGGCCGCTGGCCTCCAGGCCACCCTGGGCCAGGGCTACCGGGTGGAGTTGGCCATGCGCTATGGCAGCCCGGCCGCCCCCCCGGCCCTGGCCCGCCTGCAGGCCGCCGGCTGCGATCGCATCGTCGTGCTGCCCCTCTTCCCGCAGTACGCCGCCGCCTCGACCGGCGCGGCCCTCGACGCCGTCTTCGGCGCGGTCGCGGCCATGCCCGTCATCCCCTCGCTGACCGTGGTCGACGCCTTCCACGCCGAGCCGGCCTTCCTCGACGCCATGGAGCAGCTGACACGCGAGGGCCTCCAGGGCTTCGAGGCCGACCACGTCCTGTTCAGCTTCCACGGCCTGCCCGAGCACCAGGTCCGCAACGCGGAGCTGCCCGGTCCCGACGGCCGCGTCGCGGGGACCTGCCTGGCCGAGGCGGGCTGCTGCGACGCCCTGGGCCGGACCAACCGTGCCTGCTACCGCGCCCAGTGCTTCGCCACGGCCCGCGCCCTGGCCGCGCGCCTGGAGCTGCCCGAGGATGGCTGGAGCCTGGCCTTCCAGTCGCGCCTGGGCAAGGTGCCGTGGATCCGCCCCTACACCGACGAGGTGCTGGGCGCCCTGCCCGGCCGCGGCGTGCGCCGCCTCGCCGTGCTCACCCCCTCCTTCGTCACCGACTGCCTGGAGACCCTGGAGGAGATCGGCATGGCCGGCCAGGAGACCTTCCGGGCCGCCGGGGGCGAGGAGTTCCGCCTGGTGCCCTGCCTCAACGCCCACCCCGCCTGGGTCGAGGGCTTGGCCGGCATGGTCCGGCGCGCCGCCGGTCAACCGGACCGCCCGGCAGAGGCACGCGGAGCGGCCGGGACGGCGGCGCGCTGAGCGGACCAGACGGCGGCGGCGGCAACAGGACCGGCCCGGCGCCGTATCCTCCCGCGATGCCCGACCCGGTCCCCTCCCCCCCTCCTGCGGCCCCCGCTGCGGTGCCCTCCGCGCTGCCCCCGTCGGTGCCCCTGACCCGCGTGCGCTGGTCGCGGGACTGGCGCCTGGGACGCAGCCTGGTCGGCGCCGGCACCTTGCAGATCGACGGCGGCACCCTGGCGCTGACCGGGCGGCGCACGGGCCCGGTGCGCAGCCTGCTGGTCCTGGCTCTGCGCCTGGGCGCCGTCGGCGTCTTCGTGGCCGGCTGCGGCGCGGTGACGCTGACCAGCATCGGCATGACCTGGCGGACCAAGACGCCGGAGTGGCTGGCCTGGTCCATCCCCGGCTTCCTGGCGGTCCTGCTGCTGAGCCTGCTGGCGGCCTGGCTCGGGCGGCGCATCCTGGAGCCGCGGGTGGTCCTGCGGGCGCGCTGGGCCGCCGTGCAGGCCCTGCGCAGCGACGGCTGGCGCCTGGAGCTGGTCCTGCGCCAGGGCACCGCCTCGTGGACCGGGCGGATGCGGCCTCGACCCATCACCCGCGAGAGCCGGCTGCTGATGGCCGAGCTGGCCCAGGGCCGCTGCCCGCCCGGCGCCCCGGCCCAGGGCTGGCCCGCGCCGCGGAGCCGCCGCCTGGACCAGCTCGCCCTGGCCTGCATCCTGGGCGCGGGCGGGGTCGGGCTGCACCTGGCCTGGCCCCGCCTGGCCCCGCTGCTGGGCGACCGCCCCGAGGACGGGCCCGTCGCAGGGATCCCCGACCGGGCCCCGGCCCAGGACATCGACGCCCTGACCCGGGCCTGCCCGCTGGGCCCCGCCGGCGCGCCGCTGGTCCAGGATCACCTGGAGGGCGCCGAGCTGCGCTGGTCTCCCGAGCAGCTGCCGCCGGCTGGGCGGTGCTGCCCGCCCGCTGGGTCCCGGGCGGCGCGGTCACGGCCCTGCCGATCTCGGCGCCGGGCCGCAGCGCCGGGGCCCTGGACGAGCCCACCGCGGTGGCGCTGGCCCTGGTGGGCCCGGCCAGCCAGGCCGAGGCCGTGCGGGCCGCCCTGGACCGCGGGGACCTGGCGGGCGCCTTGTGCGGCGGCGGCGTCTCGCGCCTGGACCTGGCCAGCCCGGGGCCGGCCGCCGGACCGGGCCTGGCCCTGCGCCGGGACGGGGATGACCTGGTCGCCACGGTGAGCGGCCTGGACACGGCCCACGGCAGCTGGCGCCTGGTCGTGGCCCGCCAGCGCGACACCGGCCGCCTGGACTGGCTGGACCGCTGCGAGCTGCCGGTGGCCCAGGGCGATCTCGTGCTGCCCCACGCCCGAAAGGAGCAGCGCCTGGCGGGCTTCTTCGAGGGCAGCCGGGACGAGGCCCGCGCCGTCCTGATCAAGGCGGGCAAGGCCGGAGAGGCCCGCCGCCGCCTGGGCAGCAGCGGCGCGGTCTCCTGCGCCCAGGTCGACGCCCTGGCCTGGACCGGCCTGGCTTCGGCCGCCGCCGAGACCGCGGCCCCGCCCAGCGCGCTGCGGGCCCAGGTGAGCGACCTGGTGCGGGCCGCCCCGCTGTTCTCGCCTGGCGCCGACCACGACACCGTCGTGCGCGCCGTCCACGACCGCTACCGCGAGGTCCTGCGGGCCGTGCGCGGACAGGCCCACGGCCGCGCCGACTGGCAGGAGGTCGACGCCGGCTTCCTCGACGGCCTGCCCTGGGGCCAGCTCCTCGACGCCCTCTCCATGAAGACGGACCTCGCCCAGATCGAGCGGATCCGCCAGCGGCTGTCGGGAGAGGATCCCCTGGACAACGCCGGCGAACTCTTCCTGCTGCGCCTGGCCGAGGAGCTGCTGGAGCGGGTCGAGCCCACGACCGACCAGTACGACGCCCGCGTCGACGTGGCCGAGGCCTGGCTCGAGGTCACGGCCGGCCACACCTGGGAGGCCGACGGGCGCACGGTGCGGGTGCCCTCCGAAGAGGTGGCCGCCTACTACCAGGTCGTCGGCCACTACCTGCTGGTCGATGTGGGCCGGCGGGTCGAGCGCCGCATGGCCCGCGACCTGGTCTTCCGGGCCCGGGGGCTGCCCCTGCGCTGGCGCCTGGCCCAACACGGCGTGGAGCTGGACATCGAGAAGTCCAGCGCCCAGAAGGCCCTGGAGGCCTGGGTCACCGGCGACTTCGAGTACCTGGGGGACCGGGCCGTCGCCCGCCTGCAGGAGCAGGTCACCGACCAGGCCGAGGCCATCGCCGCGGCCAGCCAGGCCCGCTACCGCCTGGACGGGCAGTGGGCGGCCGCCGACGGCGCGGCCCGCACCGCCACCCTGCGCCGCGACGATGCCACCATCGGCTGGGTCGCCATCTACGACGCCTCCCGCGTTCGCGTCGGCTACCACCAGGTCGGCGGCGAGGGCACCTCGCGGGCCGCCCTGGGCCACGGGCACCCGGTGTTGCTGGCCACGGCCGGCAGCTACGTGACGGCCGACAACAAGACCGCCGGCTTGTCGGCCCTCGACGGCAGCGTCGACAACTTCCTCATCTCCAACAAGATGGACGGCCTGGTCGTGATCGACGACCAGGGCGGCCTGACCATGCTCGACATGCGCCACGGCGGGCGCCTGCCCGGCAACGCCTCGCTGCTGCGCCCCCTGGAGCGCCTGGGGGACCTGCACCAGCTCCTGCGCTGGCTGGAGGACCACCGGGCCAGCGCCTTCCAGACGCACCTGCTCGGCTACCAGGGCCAGCTCTCCATCGACGCATCCAAGGCCAGCTCGGCCGTGCGGGAGCGGCGGATGTTGGTCCAGGCCGCCTACCGGGGCCACCCCCTGGTGGCCGTCGTCGACCTGCCCGGGACGCCCAAGGTCTCCCTCTACGAGGCCGCGGTCATCGCCTTGCAGGCCCTGCGCACGCCCGAGTCCAAGGGGGGGCCGGGCCTGGACGTCGTGGCCATCGCCAACCTGGACGTGGGCTCTTACAACGCGCTGGAGGCATGGAGCGACGATGGCTCCCGCCTGCGCCAGGCCTGGAAGCCGCTGGGAGAGACGATGAACCTCGTCAGCCTGAGCCGCCGGTGACCGGCGACCCGCTGTCCGACAAGGCCGCGCTCTCCACCCTGGTCGGGGTCGGGCTGCTGGTCACGGCCCTGCTGGCGCCCGCCGCGCCCGCCGCCGACACGACCACGCCGGCTGCCGCGCCGCCCCCCCAGGCCGAGGCCGCGCCGACCCTCCAGGTCGACCCGCCCGTGGTCCTGCTGCAGTCCCAGGGCCTGGTCCTGGAGCAGCAGGCCTGGCGCATGGGAGAGGCCCACGGCCAGGCCTGGCGGGTCCACGTGCCCCTGCCCGGCCGCGCCCAGATCCGCCCCTCCCCCGAGGGCGTGGTGGCCTTCTCGCGCCTGGTCCCGCCCGACGACGGCCCCTGGGCCGCCATCAACGGCGGCTTCTACGAGCGCGGCCCCATGGGCCTGGTCGTCAGCGACGGCGCTACGGTGAGCCCCCTGTCCTCGCGCGGCGGCAGCGGCGTCTTCCAGTGGGCCCCGGCGGGCCCCTCGGTCGTCCATCGGCGCGACTGGAGCCACGGGGCCCCGCAAGCCGTGCAGAGCATCGATCGGCTGGTCGACGCTGGCGCCTCCCTGGTCCATCGCAAGGACGGCGCCCGCGCGGCCGCCCGCTCTGCCGTCGCCATCGGGGGCGGCCAGCTGTGGCTCGTGGCCCTGGCCGACGACGACAGCATCAACCCCCTGCCCGGGACCGCGGGCGCGCAGTTCCACGACACCGTGGTCCTGGGCCTGCCCCTGTGGGCCTTCGCCGACTACCTGGTCGACCAGGTGGGGGCGAGCCAGGCCCTGAACCTGGACGGCGCCATCTCCACCCAGCTCGTCGTGCAGGTGCCCGAGCGCCGCTTCGAGCTGCGAGGCGAGTACGGCACCATCAACGCGGTGGTCATCCGCCCCCCCGACCCGGCCACGCCGTGAAGCTCGTCGTCTTCGACCTCGACGGCACCCTCGTCGACTCCCGCACGGCCATCGCCGCCTCGCTCAACTCGGCCCTGCGGGAGCTGGGGCGCCCCCCGGTCTCCGCCGCGCGGGGCATCGCCCTCATCGGCCTGCCCCTGGTCGAGATCTTCCCCCGGCTGGTGACGGACCCCCTGGAAGCCACCGAACTCGTGGCCCTCGTGGCCGCCTACAAGGCCAACTACGGCGCCCACGCCGCCCTCCACGAGCGGGTCTACGTCGGCATCTCCGCCCTGCTCCAGGCCCTTGCCGAGGACGGCCGGATCCTGGCCATCGCGACGAGCAAGAGCACCGCGGGGGCCGAGCAGGCCACGCGGCGCCACGGCCTGGACACCCACATGCGCTACCGGCTCGGGGTCGACGCCGTCGCCCGCCCCAAGCCCGCCCCCGACATGGTCCTGGAGATCATGAGCCAGGCCGGCCTGGCCCCGGCGCAGACCGTCGTCGTCGGCGACACCAGCTTCGACATGCACATGGGCCGCGCGGCCGGGACCCGCACCATCGGCGTGACCTGGGGATCCCACCCCCGAGACGAGCTGGCCCCCCTGGCCGATGTCGTGGTCGATGAGGTCGCGGAGCTGGCCGCCGCGCTGGGGGTGGCATGATCCTCCTGCTGCTGGCGCTGGCCACCGCCCCTGCGCTCGCCGAGGATCCCGTGCCCCCCCCCCGCGTCGAGGCCCTGTCTCCAGAGCTCCGGACCGCCATGACCGGCGTCACCTGGAAGGAGGGCTGCCCGGTCCCGCTGGACGACCTGCGCCTGGTCCACGTGCGCTACCTGGGCCCCGACGACGCGGTGCACGACGGCGCGCTCGTCCTGCACAAGGACCAGGCCCAGCCCGTCGCGGGGGTCTTCGACAACTTGCTGGCCCTGCGCTTCGTCATCACCAAGGTGGCCCCCGCCTACACCTACGGCGGCGACGACGACGCCATGATGAAGGACAACGTCACCAGCGCCTTCAACTGCCGCATGGTCGCCGGCACCCACACCTACTCCGAGCACAGCACCGGCCAGGCCCTGGACCTGAACCCCCTGTGGAACCCCTGGGTCCACGGCGACAAGGTCGATCCTCCCGAGGCCCTTCCCTTCGTCGACCGGGACCCCACCCGCGCCGGCACCATCGTCGCTGAGGGCCCCGTGGTGGCCGCCTTTCGGGCCATCGGCTGGCGCTGGGGCGGCAACTGGCAGAGGTCCAAGGACTACCAGCACTTCTCCTTGTCCGGCCGCTGAGCCGCCCCGCCTCGCCGTGCCGAAGCCAGGGCAATAGGGAACCAGGAGCCGGAGGACCCGTGTCCCACTACATCATCATCGAGGGCCTGATCGGGGTCGGCAAGACCTCGCTCTGCCGGATCCTCGAGAAGCGATGGGGAGCCCGGCTCATCCTGGAGCCGGCCGAGGACAACCCCTTCCTGGCCGCCTTCTACGCGGACGCCGAGCACTACGCCTTCCCCGCGCAGATGTTCTACCTGGCCACCCGCTACGACCAGCAGGTCCGGCTGGCCCAGCAGGAGCTGTTCAGCCAGGCGGTCGTGTCGGACTACCACTTCGCCAAGGACCGGATCTTCGCCCAGCAGACCCTCTCCGGCCCCGAGCTGGCCCTGTACGAGCGCTTCGCCGCCCTGCTGCACGAGCGGGTGCCCCGGCCGGACCTGGTCCTGTTCATGGACGCCCCAACCGAGGTCATCCGCTCCCGCATCCGCCGCCGGGCCATCCACGCCGAGCAGGTCATCGAGGCCCGCTACCTCGACAATCTCCGTGAGCGCTACATGGCCCTGTGGACCGCCTACACCGAGGCGCCGGTCTACATCGTCGACACCACGAGCATCAACTACGTCGACGACATGGCAGACCAGGAGCGCATGCTCGCCATGATCCAGGGCTGGCTGGACGGCCGCCCCGTGCCTGGCAGCCCCCTGCCCTTCGGCGGGCCCGACCCCGGCCAGCTCTCGCTCTTCGACGCCGGCTGAGGCGCCGGCTGAGGCGCCGGCCGCCGGGGCTCAGAGATCCGCCGCGGCTCAGAGGTCCAGGGTCACGATGTGCTGCCGGGCCTTGTCGCCCTGGGCGTTCCAGCGGTTCTCCAGCTTCAGCACGCCGCGCGGGCAGACGTGGGCGCACATCCCGCAGCCCACGCAGGCGGCGCGGGTGAAGCTCTGGTTGCTCTGGGCATAGCTGCGCACGTCGATGCCCATCTCGCAGTAGGCCGAGCAGTTGCCGCAGGAGATGCACATGTCGTCCTTGACCGCGATGCGGAAGCGACCGAGCTTCTGCACCAGGCCCAGCAGGGCGGCCATGGGACAGAAGTTGCGACACCACACCCGGGGGCCCAGCAGCGGGTACAGCCCGGTGCCCAACACACCCGAGAGCACCGCGCCCACCAGGAAGCCGTAGACCTGCTTGGTGCCGCCCGCGAAGGCGGCGAATTGCGGGTGGTCGTTGCCGACCAGGCCCTTCAGGCCGACCACCGCCGTCATGAAGATCACCAGGCCCAGCACCGTGTAGATGGCCGCCTTCTCGAAGCGCCAGGAGCGGGTGCTCTTGCTGGTCAGGTGCCGCCAGGGATCACCGAAGGTGTTGGCCAGGCCACCGCAGCCACAGACCCAGGAGCAGTACCAGCGCTTGCCGAAGAAGAAGGCCAACACGGGCGCCAGGACCAGAGAGGCCAGCAGCCCGTAGATCGCCAGGTACAGGGGCAGGTTCCACAACGTGTCGGGCAGCAGCAGGTCGTACTTCAGCGGCCACAGGTAGCTGAAGTAGAAGTCGTGCCCGGTGAAGGCCTGCATCACCCAGGGCAGGGTGAAGGCCAGCAGCACCTGGACGCCCACGTTGACGCCGATGCGCACGCGGTTGTAGCGGCTGTTGCCGTGGCGGCGCAGGGTGCGGATGGCGCCCCCGATCATGCCCACGCAATACAAGGCACCGTAGAGGAACCACCGGTTGGGCAGGCCCAGGGTCCGGGCCACGGGCTCCAGGTGGTCGAACCAGTACAGGTCGACGTAGAAGCCCATCATGCATGCGGCCAGCAGCCAGGCGCCCAGGTTCCGGCTGCGCCAGCCCTGGCGCCAGGTGTGCATCAGGCCGTTCTGGCCCTGCTGGTACATCAGCGACCTCCCAGGGACGCGCCCGCCTGTGGGGGGAGCCGCAGGGGCGGCACCAGCTCGGTGTCGAAGCGGGCCTGGGCCAGGTGGGCCAGCACCCAGGGCAGGCTGCGACGCTCGGCGATCCACCGGACCAGCACCGCGTGGTCCCAGCGGCGCCCCAGCAGGTTGAAGCCCACGACCCGCCCGCCCTGGTGCACGATCCGCGTCGTGCTGCGCACCGCGCCCTGCTCCTCGAAGAACCAGCTCTCGCGCGGATCGCCCGCGCCGGGCGCGGGGTCGAAGTCCACGAAGCCCACGGTCGTGTACTCGATGTCCATGAGCTTGGCGGAGTTGTACCAGGTGCCCCGCGCGTAGCGCGCACCGTCTCCCAACATGGCGCGGGCGGCCACCCGGCCCTGGTCGCGGGCCGTGTACCACAGCTGCTCGGGCCGCCGCTGGCCATCGACCCAGGGCACGGCCGCGCAGTCCCCCGCAGCGAAGACGTCCGGGGCCGAGCTGGCCAGGTCCTCCCCCACCTCGATCCCCCCGCTGGCGTGCAGGGCCAGGCCGCTGTCGGCCAGCCAGTCGGTGTTGGGCACCACGCCGATGGCCACCACCGCCACCTCGGCCTCGATGACACCGCCGTCGTCGAGGTGGACCCGGGCAAGCAGGCCCTCGGCGTCCGCCTCCAGGCGCACCACCTGGCGCTCCAGGTGCACCTGCACCCCGTGCGCTCGCAGGCGCTCGCAGATCCACGCGCTCTCGGCCCGGTTGATGGCCATGGGCCAGAACCACTCCTCGCGAACCAGGAGGTGGGGGGAGAGGCCCGCGGCGAGCATGGACTCCACGACCTCGATGCCGATGAGGCCGCCGCCGATAACGACCGCGCTGCGGGCCGGGCGCCCCCGGCGGACCGCGGCCGCCAACCGAGGTCGGTAGGGCGAGGTGGCCTGGGTCGAGGAGAGGTGCGCGTCGGCGCGAGGGGGAGGTCCGCCACGGCCGGGCCCCAGGTGCAGCTCCTGCTCCAGCCAGGCCAGGTCCTGCAAGGTGACGAAGTGCCCGACGCCCGGCAGCTCCGCACCCGGCCAGGGCGCCGGCCGGGGTCGCGAGCCGCAGGCCAGCAACAGCCGGTCATAGACCAGGGCCGGCTCGTCCCCGACCAGCAGCACCCGGTGGCCGTCCAGGTCCAGCCCCGTCGCCCGGGCCCGGACCCGCCGCCAGCCCATGCGGGCGTAGAGGTCCCGCTCGTAGGGCTCGATGTCGGCCTGCCGGAGCTGCCCGGCCAGCACGTACATCAGCGCCGTCCGCGAGAACAGGTGGTCGGACTCCTCGGAGACCAGCGTGATCTCGGCCTCGGCCTCCCGCTCGCGCAGGGCCATGGCCGCCTGTACCCCCGCGATGCCGTTGCCGATGATCACGTAGCGCATGCCGACCTCCGCGTGACCGCCGAGGCCCGCTCGACGCACCCCGATGCCGCGGCCGGCCTGCGGTCGCAGCCACCGCGGCGCCACCTGGCCCCCCCCCGGCTCCCGGGGTGGGCACCCGGCCCCTCACCCTTGCTCCACCTCCACGAAGCGCCCGCGGATCAGGCCCGAGCGCTTCTCGATGCAGCCAGGCAGGAAGCCGCTGCCGGCCAGCTCCTTGCGGACCCGGTGTACCAGGACCTTGAGCCGGTTGGCGCCGGACTCCTGGGCCGTGCGACCCCAGATGCCGACGATGACGTCCGCGTCCTCGCACCAGCCCTCGTCCTGGGGGTCCATGCCCGCGGCCCGATCCTCGATGATCTTGCGCGCCAGCAGGTACAGGAGGACCACCCGGTTCTCGGCGCCGACATGGTGGGCAGCGCCCCCCCCCACCAGGTTCTCCACCGTGGCGGTGGCGCCGCCGGGCCCATCCAGGTCCACCCGCAGGCGGTAGACCGGCTCAGCGCCCTCGGGCTGGATGGTCGGCATCCGGGTCGGGTCGATCTCGACGACGCGGAAGTGGGCACCCGAGACCTCGAAGCTCTCCCCGAGCGCCAGCACCCGGTCGTCTTCGTCACGGCTCAGCCAGACCTCTCCCTCGGGATCGACCATCAAGGTCGCCGCGCAGGCAGGGCCCTGGTTCAGCCGCAGGTCGGCGTCCTGGCCCGAGCCGATGAGGAAGCGGGTCCGGTGCAGCGGGCGGCTCAAGCCCGAAGCGACGTCCTCCAGCGCCAGGCCGCCCTGGAAGCCCGGGGCGTCGCCCTTCGGCGCGGCGCGCACCATCAGCTCGAAGTGCTTGCCCAGGCGGATGCGGGTACCCGGGGGCACCCGAACCACGTCCACGACGCGCTGGTCGGCCAGAAAGGTGCCGTTGGCGCTGCCCAGGTCCTGAAGGAAGACCGCGGCTCCCGTGGCCCAGACGATCAGGTGGTGGCGGCTGATCTCGGGGGCCGGGATCATCAGGTCGTTGTCGGGCCCCCGCCCCACCGACAGGTGACGCGTACCAATTGCAAACGACCGCTCGGGGCGCCCCTGGCCGCCGACCAGCACCAGCTCTGGGGTGAGTCTCACGTGGCGAACAATAGCGCGGGCGCCGTCGCCGTGCCCCCGTGGCCCCCGTGGCCCCCGTGGCCCCCGTGGCACGTCGCAGCGGAGCCCGGGCATGACAACGATGTCGCGGTTGCCGCCGACACGGCGGGGCGCCGCGGCCTCGATCCGCCCAGGACCCGCAGCAGTACGGGATCACAGACCCTGGCACGGCCATTGCTTTAGCTGGCTGCATCCTCTCTGGAGTCGCACCATGTTGAATGGTCTCACCCTCATCACCATCCTGGCCGTCGTCCTCGCCTCCTCCTGCTCGGGCCCCTACTGCGACACGATTCCGCAGACCTTCGTGGGCCCGGCCGATCTCGCTGATGGTACCTGGGTCTTCGCCATCGACCGCCCCACCCTGCGCGGCCCCTGCGAGCAGGTCGACCTGCAGGCCCTCTCCGATGGCAACCTGCGGGGCGTCATGGGCACGGTGCCCGGGGCCCTGGTGCACCTGGACCTGGAGGGGGACCACATGGAGGGCGCCATCGGCGGCGACGCACTCCACGCCGAAGGCTGGGTTCCCTCGGGCTTCCTGGGCGAGCGTGGCCAGGGCTTGGTCCTGGACGCGGTCATCAACGACCCCCAGGACATCGCGGGTGACCTGTTGCTGCGGGTCGAGCTCGACAACGGCATGGTCTGCGAGATCGAGGGCACCTTCTCGGCCTGGCTGGACCCCGAGAGCGACGGCGAAGGCCGGCTCTGCGACATCCCGGTCCCCCTGGACCCCCGCGCCCCGGTGGAAGCGCCGGCGCAAGAGGACGTGAGCTGGTGCGACTAGCGACGCGGGCGGATGACAGGGGGCGCCGCCAGTCGTAGGCTGCGCCCCATGTTCAACCCAGCTCAGACCGTCGTGATCGCGAATCCTGCCGCCGCCGGTGGCCGCGTGGGCCAGCAATGGGAGGCCTACAGCGCCCGCATCCGCGCCCAGCTGGGAGAGGTCCGCCTGGTCCGCACCGAGCGCAGCGGTCACGGCATCGAGCTGGCCGCCCAGGCCGTGCGCGACGGCGCCACCGAGCTGCTGAGCCTGGGCGGGGACGGCACCCACAACGAGGTGGTCAACGGCATCATGGCCGCGGCTCCCCCCAAGGGGGCGGTGACCCTGGGCATCCTGCCGGCCGGCACCGGCGGCGACTTCCGGCGCAACCTGGCCCACGCCGCCACCCTGGACGACGCGCTCCAACACCTGGTCGCCGCGGACTGCCACCCCATCGACCTGGGGCGCTGTCACTACGCCGACGACCAGGGACAGCCCGGCAGCCGCTGGTTCGTCAACATCGCGTCCTGCGGGATCTCCGGGCTGGTCTGCCGCATCGCCAACGCCTCCAGCAAGCGCCTGCCCGGCAAGGCCACCTTCTTCCTGTCGACCCTGCGGGCCATGGCCCGCTACCAGGGCAGCCCCGTCCGGGTCACCGTCGACGGGGTCGTCGTCGGCGAGCACCGCATCACCAGCCTGCAGGCCTGCAACGGCCGCTACGCCGGCGGCGGCATGATGTTCGCCCCGCAGGCGTGCCTGGACGACGGCCTGCTCGACGTCGTGATCATGGAGGAGCGCGGCTTCCTGCGCACGGTCTCCAAGAGCGGCCTGCTCTACGAGGGCCAGCACCTGGCCCTGCCCGAGGTTCACTTCCACCAGGGCCGCGTGATCGAGGTGGAGCCCCTGGACCCGGCGCTCCCGTCCTGGGTAGACATCGACGGAGAGGCGCCGGGCAAGGCCCCCGTGCGCTTCGAGATCGTCCCGGGTGCCATCCAGCTCCGCGGGGCCCTGCCCGGGCTCGTCGGTGCTGCCGGCAGCTAGCTGGCAGCTAGCTGGCAGCTAGCAAGCAGATAGCTGGCTGAGCAGGTGTAGACGCCGCAGGTGAAGCTCGCGTCGTTGTCGAAGTCCGAGCTGGTCGCGCCGTTGATGTAGATGTCTTCCGGGTTGTTGTCGGTGGACCCGGTCCCCCAGTCGCACACGGTCGACCGGAAGGTCAGGACCTGGTCGATGAAGGCGGCGCCGCCGTAGGAGGCAAAATTCGACAACATCCCGTCGGTGGTGGAGCTGCTGCCGGTGCAGCTCAGGCCGGCCGAAAACACGGCCACGCCCCCGCCGTAGACCGCGTCGTTGTCGTGCAGGAGGCTGGAGATCAGGGTCGTCAGCGTCGTGACGCCGGAGCTGCCGTCGATGTACATCGCGCCACCCGACCAGGTCGCGCTGTTGTCGTGCAGGGAGGTGTCATGCAGGGTGATCTCGGCGTCGATCACGCCGATCGCCCCGCCGTAGTCCGCCGTGTTGGACTGGATCTCGGTGCCCCGGAGATCGACCTGGCAGGTCTCCACGTACAGGCCACCGCCGACGTCGGCCTGGGAGTCCTCGATGACGTCGTCCACCAGGTCCAGGCTGCTATTGGCCCCACAGTAGACGCCGCCGCCCGTCGCGTAGCTGTGGCTGCCCCCGTACAGGCCGCTGCCCAGGCCATCGCGCAGGGTCATGCCCTGGATCGAAGCCACGACCCCGTCCCGACGGATCTCGACCACGCTGGACACGTCCCCCGCCGACAGGATGGTCTCGTCGGGCCCGTTCAGGCCGACCAGGGACACATCCCCTTGCAGGGCGAGGGAGGTGTAGTAGGTCCCCGAGCAGAAGGTGAAGGTGCCGTCGGTGCTCAGGATCCAGCCCGTGGGCGAGGAGTAGGTGCCCGAGCTGAAGTAGCTGGTCATGTCGCTGACGCTGCCGTCGACGGAGACGTAGGTGACGACCCCGTCCTCGCTGGTGGCGGCCTCGCAGTCATTGTCGATGCCATCGCAGATCTCGTCCGCGCCGGGGTGGACCTCGGCGTCGTAGTCGCTGCAGTCCCCGTTGGTGTCGGCGAAGCCGGCCGGGCTCTCGCACTGCACCGCGGTCGTGTCGTCGATGCCGTAGCCGTCGCCATCGTGGTCGCGGTACCAGGTGGGCGCGTCCACCGCGTCCACATCGACATGCAGATCGCAGTCGTCGTCCACGCCGTTGCACAGCTCGTCGGCTTCGGGGTGGGTCGTCGCCACCAGGTCGTCGCAGTCCGAGGCCCGATCGATGTAGCCCTCGGGCGCCTCACAGCTCACCACCACGTCGGCGGCGTCCCCGTAGCCGTCCTCGTCCTGGTCCCGGTACCAGGTCGCCGCGTCCTTTGCGTCGGCCTCATCGACCTCGAGATCGCAGTCGTCGTCGATGCCGTTGCACAGCTCGTCGGCCGCCGGATGGACCAGGAGGTTGCTGTCGTCGCAGTCGTCGGGGTTGTCGGCCAGGCCCCGCGTCTGCTCGCAGGCCTCGACGATCGAGGTGGGATCGCCGTAGCCGTCCTCGTCCTCGTCCACGTAGTAGGCGCCCGTCAGGCCCTCATCCACCGAGCCGTCGCAGTCGTTGTCGACCCCGTCACACAGCTCCGCGGCGGCGGGGTTGATGGCCGGGTTCGTGTCGTCGCAGTCGATGTCCGAGGCGAAGCCGTCGGCGTCCACATCAACCGCCGTGACGGCCCCGCCGTCGCCGCCGACACCCGAGTCGTCCGCGCCCCCCGGCTTGTCGCCGCAGGCGCTCAGCATCACCAGTCCGATCAGTGTTAGAAACACAGCTCCTCCACCCTCTTCCGGCCGACAGGCCCGCTCAGAGCCCGTTCACAGGCCGTTCAGGATCGAGCGGATCACGTCCTTGCCCGTGGTCTCGGTGTTGGCACCGAAGCGAAAGGTCGACAGCCACACGTAGCCGCTGCCCACCGAAAAGCCGATCAGCAGGGGGCTGTGCCGCGTCTGGCCCGTCTCCTCGCCCACCCGCCAGTCCACGTCGCCCGTCAGGTAGACGGTCACCGGGTCGGCGGCGCTGTCGATGATCGGGTACTCGATGAGGTCGTAGTTGACGTTGACCTCGGACTGTCCCAGGGAGGTCGCGAGGGCGTCGTCCACGATGGAGGCCGTGACCAGGTTCGCCTCTCCCAACTGGGCCGAGTCGGGGATGGTGTCGTCCCCGCTGAACTCCAACATCGCCGGCCTGATCTGCTCGACCAGGTCGTAGCTCCAGTCGGTGACGATGATGACGCCGCCGCCCTCGACATAGGCCTGGATGCTGGCCAGCACGCGCGGCACGTCGCCGGCAACGTCGCTGCCGTCGGTGTCGTAGATGACGTCTTCTTCCAGGTGACCGCCCCCGAAGAGCACCGCCTGGTAGCCGGCCAGGGCGGTGTCGTTGGTCAGGAACTGGACCAGCTCGTCGCCGGTCTGGCCGTTGACCACGTCGAAGTCGCCGCCAAAGCCCATGTCTTCGAGGACCGAGGCGAAGTCGTCGTAGTCGCCGGTGACCACCGCCAGGCTCCCGGTGGTCCCGCCGCAGACGGGATCGGGCAGCACCACGTAGGTCTGGCCCGGCGGGATCTGGACCTCGAACTGGTCGAGCACGGTGTTTCCGTACTGCACGAAGACCGGCGAGGTCGTGTCGATGGGCACGTCGACCAGCTGGTAGCGCCCGTCGGCGTCGGTCTCGTCGGAGATGGTCCGGTACAGCGCCCCATCGGAGTCGAAGAGGTTCATGTAGACCTCGGCGCCCTCCAGCCAGGCACCGCGGTCCGGGTCGCAGACCCGCCCCTCCAGGGTCACCAGGTCGGACTGGTTCGGCTTCACCACGGTGGCCAGGGTGCTGTCGTTCTTGCAGGCGCCCGCGGACAGGGCGACGAGGACCATGAGCGGAAGGGAGGTCGTGGTGCGCATCAGTAGCTGCTCCCCGGGACAAGGACGTAGATGTCGAGGGTGTCCAGCAGGACGGTGTCGTCCCCGATGACGTTGAGGGTGAGGGTGTAGACCTCGTCCTCGGAGCCCTGGGCGACGGCGCCCCGGAACTCGAGCTGGAAGTTGACGGTCTGGCCGTCGGCCGAGCTGGACAGCTCGTAGTACTCGGGCGTGATGCCGCTCACGAAGCCGTAGGGGTCGTTGGCGACCTGCAGCGAGACGCGGTCGAACTGCACCGAGCTGACCAGGTCGTCGATGGCGTTGACGATGGTGCTGCGCAGGCTGCTGCTGCTGCCGGTCCAGGTGAAGACCAGGCGGTTGTCGGCGTGGCCGTCCCCGTCGGTGTCAGCGAAGGACCCGGTCCGGTCGGCCAGGGTGTTCATCTGGGCGACCGGGCTGGAGCCGCTGACCGAGATGCCGATCAGGTAGGCGCCCAGGCTGGCGGCCGCCGAGACGACATCGCTGGTGCCAGCGTCGCCCGGGCAGCCACCGGGGTGCCGTAGGCCCCCTCGGAGTCGCGCATCTGGGCGTCGGTGGCGTAGACCACGATGGGCAGGGCGTAGTCGCGGAAGCCGAAGCCGCCCGCGGTGCCGCCGCCGGGGTAGGCGCCGGTGCGGAACTGCCCGCCGCCGCCGTTGAAGGGGTCCGCCGAAGAGGCGATGAAGGGCTTGACGTCGTAGTTGCTGTCGTAGGCGTGGTTGCAGTTCATGTCGTAGCCGACGCCCGACAGCGACTGGTACAGCGCCTCCATGCTGGACTCGGGGGCGTCGTTGCCGCTGTGGATGCCCAGGCTGCGCAGGACCGACTGGACCCGCGCCGTGTCGCTGGTGATCTCCTGGCGCAGCTCGAAGGGCTTGTCGACGCCCGCCGTGCCGTAGCCGCTGGTCGGGTAGTCATCGAAGGTCGCGGTGCCGTACTCGGCGTCGGGCAGGCGGCTCGACAGGTCGCTGACGATGGTGCTGAACTCGCTGGCCATGCCCGACAGCGTCCCCGACATCGAGCAGGTGCTGTCGAGCAAGAAGGCCACGTCGCCCATCTTCACGGAGAGCGTGAAGTCGAAGTCCTGCTCGACCGCGGTGCGCTCGGGCACGGTCACGTAGACACCGTCGATGACGCTGCTGGCGTCCGTGGGGTCGGTACCGGCCCCGACCTCGGCACCGTCGGTGAAGCCGTCGTGGTCGGTGTCGTCGCTGTAGGGCAGCGTGTGGTAGATGTCGCGCTCGTCGGCGTCGCTCAGGCCGTCGCCGTCGCTGTCGGTGTCGGCAAAGTCGTAGGTGCCGTCGGAGTCAGTGTCCCGCGGCTCTTCGTCCCGGTGCGTGGTCCCGCTCTCCTCTGCGTCGGTGAAGCCGTCGTTGTCGCTGTCCAGGTCCAGGTAATCCGGCGTGCCGTCCCCATCGGTGTCCCGCGGCTCGGTCTGCCAGGCGCTGGTGCCGGCCTCCCACACATCACCGATGCCGTCGTCGTCGCTGTCGGTGTCCAGGTAGTCCGGCGTGCCGTCCCCGTCGCTGTCGGCCAGGCCGCAGTCGGCCCCGATCTCGACGCTGTCCAGGATGCCGTCGCCGTCGTCGTCCAGGTCGTTGTAGGCGGCGATGCCGTCCCGGTCCGCGTCGACGCCGCCCTCGTCCGCGTCGGGGATGCAGTTGTCGTCGCTGTCGGTGTCGATGAAGTCGGCCAGCCCGTCCTCGTCGCTGTCGTAGGGCATGGTGAGGGGGTCGGAGTCCCCCGCCTCGTTGGCGTCGCCGATGCCGTCGTCATCGCTATCCGTGTCCAGGTAGTCCGGCGTGCCGTCGCGGTCGGAGTCCCGGGAGAGCGCGACGGGGTCGCCGCCCGCGCCGCTGTCCCCGGTGTCGCCGGGCGCGGCCTGGGTGTAGCCCTCGTGGAAGTCGACGATCGTGTCCCCGTCCTGATCCGAGTAGGTCACCTTGACATGATCCCCGGCGCCATCGCCGCTCTTGCCGGAGGTGCAGGCGGCAAGGCCGAGCAGGACGAGGATGGACGGGCGCAGACGCGGCATGGAGGCTCCGAGGCGCAGGAGGCAGCGCATCATAGGCGCGGAAGGGGCAGGTTGTCACGGGGCTCCGAAGCGGAAAGCAAAGTGGCCGTTGACGCTCCCGACCGCCCACGCTAATTCGCCCCCAGCTCTTTCCACTCCCTCGAAGAAGGTGCCTCGTCGGTCGTCCGGCGGGGTGAAACGGGAAGTCCGGTAGGGCGCTGCAGCGATGCGGCGCCGAGACCGGCGCGGCCCCCGCCACTGTGACCGGGAACGGCCGCCGCATCAGCCACTGGAGCCATCGAGGATGGAGCTCTGGGAAGGCGCGGCGGACCGGATGATCCGGCAGCCAGGAGACCGGCCTTCTACGTCTGAGACCACCTGTTCTTCGGGGTTGAAGAACCGGGTCCCGCCCTGTACGGGCGTCGACTGCAGATCACCCCGACGGAGACCGGCCCAGTGCCGCTGCTCACCGTCGTCCTGGCCCTGGCCGCGCCCGCGCGCGGTGCCCCGGGGTCGGAGCCCGTCGCTCCGACCACGGCAGAGCTGCGCCCGACTCCCGAGCAAGCCCGGCCTGACGCGGTCCGCCCCGAGGAGGGCGAGGAGGTCCTGGTCGAGGACAGCCAGCGCGCGGGCCCCGACCCGGCCAGCACCTCGGCCAGCGTCACCGTCGTGCCCGTGGACGGGCGCCTGCCGGCCACCGCCGACGTCGCCCAGGTCCTGCAAGGCGTTTCGGGGACCTCGGTCGTACACCTCGGCGGCCTGGGCGACTTCAGCGCGGTGAGCATCCGGGGCTCCAGCCTGCGCCAGGTCCAGATCTTCCTGGACGGCGTGCCCCTGAACCCCGACGGCAGCGACGTCGTCAACCTCTCCGAGCTGCCCTTGCAGGCCTTCTCCCGCGTGGAGGTCTGGCGGGGCAACGCCCCCCCCTGGTACGGGGCCGCCCCCATCGGCGGCGTGGTGGACCTGGTCACGGCCACCCAGCCGGTCGGCTCCAGCGCCCTGTCGTATGGACAGCACGACACCAGCCGCCTGTTCACCATGCAGGCCTTCCGGGGCAGCCTGGCCCACCGCCACCTGGACGGGCTGGCCGTGGCCGACATCTTCGGCACCCGGGGCGACTTCCGCTACTTCGACGACAACGCCACCATCTACACGGTCACCGACGACCGCGTGGCGGGGCGGGACAACGACGACAAGCGGCAGCTCTCGACCCTCGGCCGCCTGCGCTGGGGAGACGAGGGCCTGAGGCTGTCGGTGCTGGACACCTTCCTGGCCCGGGACGAGGGCCTGCCCGGCAACGCCAACGCGCCGGCCCAGCAGGCGCGACTGGACACCCTGCGCAACCTCGCCGTGGCCCAGGCCGAGGGCCACGCCCAGGCCTGGCGCGGCACCGCGCGGCTGTGGCTCCAGCAGCGCCAGGAGAGCTTCGCCGACCCCGCCGACGAGATCGGCACCGGCGCGGGCACGACGCGGGGCTGGTTCACCACCGCGGGCAACCACGGTGATCTGCGCTGGGCGCCCCGGGCCTGGCTGATGCCGAGCCTGAGCCTGGACCTGCGCCGCGACGCCTATGTCCAGGCCGACCTGGACGGCGGCCGGGTGCAGCAACCGCGGATCCGCTGGAGCGGCACCGGCGCGGTCGCGGCCGACCTGCGCTTCCTGCATGACCGGATCACCCTGTCCCCGGTGCTCCAGGCCCAGGCCCTGGACGATCACGCCCTGGGCGAGGTGCCCGTCGAGGGCGGGCCCGTCGGCGGGGATCAGCAGCAGGCCGTGATGGCCACTCCCCGCCTGGGGCTGCTGCTGCGGCCCTGGTCCACCCTGAGCCTGAAGGCCAACGCCGGCCGGACCGTGCGCCCGCCGGACCTCACCGAGCTCTTCGGGGACCGCGGCGCGGTCCAGGGCAACGCCGAGCTGCGCCCCGAGAAGGCGCTGTCGGCCGACGTCGGCGCCCGCCTGAGCTGGCCCGGGCCGGGCCAGAAGCCGGGCCCCGTCCAGGTCGCGGCCGACCTGACCGCCTTCTGGGGCCGGACCACCGACCTCATCGTGCTGGTCCAGAACGCTCAGCGCACCAGCATCCCCGTCAACTTCGGCCTGACCTGGGTCCAGGGGGTGGAGGGGGCGCTCACGGTGCAGGCCGGCGAGCTGCTGGACAGCCAGACCTCCTTCACCTGGACCCTCTCCCGCAACCTCACGCCGGATCCCTCGGTCGCCGACAACCAGCTCCCGCGGATCCCCGCCCTGGAGCTGTGGCAGGCCACCGGCCTGCACTGGGGCGAGAAGATCCGGCTGGGCCACACCTTCTCCTTCACCGACGGCAACTACTGGGACGCCACCAACTTCTACCGCTCGGCGCCACGGCCGATCCACGGCGCCTTCCTGCGGATCCAGCCCGACGCCCCCGGCCGGGGCCAGGCCGGCCGCGCCCGGTGGCCCTCCCTGGAGCTCAGCATCCTCAACCTGGCCGATCGCATCGTGCAGATCGTGCCCCGCAACCCGCTGGACCCCGCCGACCCGGCGCGGATCGTCCAGTCCATCACTGACTACGCCGGGTACCCGCTGCCCGGTCGCACCTGGATGCTCACCCTGCGGTGGGTGCCCTGATCCCCGTCCTTCCCTGCCCTGAACCCCACACCAAGGATCCAGTCATGCGTCTTCGCCTGCCCCTCGCCCTGCCCCTGCTCGCCCTCCCCCTGCTGGTGGCCTGCCCGCCCAAGGCGAATGTCGATGACAGCGGCCTGCCTGCCGACACCGACACCGACACCGACACCGACACCGACACCGACACCGACACCGACACCGACACCGACACCGACACCGACACGGACGCGGACACCCAGACCACGGCGGTCATGACCACCGTCGCCATGGACTTCGCGACCGGCGCCCTGGCCACGGTGGCGCTCGACGACTGGAGCGTGGCCGACAACCTGACCACCACCTCGGGCGACGCGGTCGTGCGGGTCAGCGAGGGCCGGGTCCTCCAGCTCAACCGCTACGGCTACGACGTCGTCCGGGTCTACACACCCGGCTCCTGGTCGAGCCCCGACCTGGAGGTCAGCGTCGGCGACGGGACCGGCTCGACCAACCCCGCCGACGCGGTCATCTGCGGCGGCAAGCTCTTCGTCAGCCTCTACGAGCGCAGCCGCCTGGCCGTGCTCGACCCCAGCAGCGGCACCACTGTCGGCGCCGTGGACCTGAGCGCCTTCGACGACGGCGACGGTGTCGGGCCCGAGCCGGCCAGCATGGTGGTGCGCGGCGACACCCTGGTCGTGGCCCTGGAGCGCCTGGACCGGTCCAGCGGCTGGATCGACGCCGGCGGCAAGGTGGTGGCGGTGGACTGCAACACCATGGCCACCACCGGGAGCTGGGACGTGGGCGGCAACAGCCGGGTCCACGACTGGCCGGGCCACGACGCCGTCCTGGTGTCGGCCCGCGCCTTCGGCAGCATGGCCGGTGGCGTCTACGCCCTGGACCCGGTCGCCGGCAGCCTCGACCTGCTGCTCGACGACAGCACGCTCAACGGCAGCGTCGAGGACATCGCCGCCTGGGACGACCACGCGGTGCTGACGACCATGGCCGCCGACTACAGCAGCTACGACATCGACTGCGTCGACCTCGGCGCTGGCACCGCGACCGTGGCCGAGAACCGGATCGAGTACCTGTCCGGCATCTCCGGCAACGACCGCGGCGAGGCCTGGATCAGCGCGCACTGGGGCTGGACCGACCCCACCCACGCGCACCCCGGCGTCATCGTGTACGACATCGCGGGCTGCAGCGCCAAGACGGCCGGCACCAACATCGTGTTGGACCTGGCCCCCGGCTCGATCGCCTTCTACTAGCCGCCTCCTGGCGGCCGCCTCTCTGGCACCCGGAGCGGACCCCCGTGCTCGTCGCCCTCCCCCTGCTGCTGGCCTGCGCCCGCGCCCCCGACCCGTGCACGGACATGTGCGGGTCGGCGGCCACGCTATACGGCGGCTGCCTGGAGAGCTGGGGCCTGGGCTGGTCCGCTGCCGGCTACGCCGACCAGGCCGACTTCCTCGACCGCTGCCAGACCTGGGCCTGGGAGGAGCGGCTGCTCGAGGCGCGGGCCGTCCGCCAGGGGCAGGCCGGGGCCGAGGGCAGCGTGGACGCGACCTGCACGGAGCGGGACGCGGCCTTCACCGCCGCCGCCGCCGATCCCGAGGCCCTTCAGTGCGCGGTCTACACGGACATCGCCTGGGACGAGGCGCCGTGGGAGACGCCCTAAGGGGCTAGTTCTCCGCCGAGGCCTCGTCTTCGTCGGGAGGCGGCTCGGCCGGCGGGGACCAGTTCGCCCAGCCGCCATCGGGAGAGGCGCGGACCAGGGCGTCGGCCAGGCCCAACACCGCCAGGATGCGCGCCTCGTCGATGTAGGGCGCCGCGCCGTCCAGGATGCGGGCGGTGGCCACGAGCTGGTCCTGCACGAAGAGCGGCCCGGCAGGGGGCAGGGCCACGGCCACGCCGTCGTGGCGGACCTCTTGGTCGTGCTGCTCCAGCACCCGGTCGCCCAGGTCCAGGCGCAGCCAGGTGTGGCGCGACAGGTCGGCGTCCTGACGGAAGTCCAGCTCGACCTCGCCCTGGGGGTAGCGCAGGGCGGCCCGCAGGTGGCGGGGCCCCCGCTCGATCAGGCGGACCGCGTCTGGCAGCCCGACGGCGTCGACCAGGCGGTGCAGGCGCGCCACGTTGGCGTGGGCCACCCCGTAGGTGCCCTTGCGCGGCCCGGTGGTGAAGCGGACCGTGCCGCCGCGCAGGGCCTGGCCCGCGGCCGCCTCTCGCAGGTAGCGCGACGCCGAGCCCAGCAGCTCGATGTGCTCGACGTGCAGCACGCGGCCCAGGTCGCTCGCCAGGCGCAGCAGGTCGCGCCCCACCTCTGCCGAGCCGGCCAGGGGGAACTCGACCAGCACGTGCTTGCCGGCGCTCAGGGCCCGCCGCACCAGCTGGGGGTGGCTGCTGTCCGGCGAGCAGATGGCCACCGCGTCGACGTGCCGGAGCAGCTCGCCCAGGTCGTCCACGCGGCGCAGACCGACCGAGGCCGGGTCGCCACGCATGCCGTAACGAACCTCGGACCGCGGGTCCTCGTGCAAGGCCCGGGTGCGGGCCCGACCCGCCAACCCGACGCCGATGACGCCCCACTGCAGCACGCTTCCTCCTGGGATGGCCCCCCCTACCGCAGCAGAGCTGCGGCGGGAGTCAACGAGCTGTGGGACCTGCGTTGAGCGCGTAGGGGTCGCTGACCTGAGTGTTGTGGCCCAGCATGTAGGGCTTGTTCCAGTCCAGCTCCCAGGCGATCTCCCCCTGGGGGTCCAGCTCGCGGATGACCCCGTCGGTGCCGTAATTCAGCAGCGTGTTGCCGTTGTCCAGGCGCACGGCCTCGCCGTGGTGGATGGCGAAGAGATCCTCGCCCTCGCCGTAGGACCAGACCTGGTGCAGGGTCTGGTTGGCGGCGTCCACCTCGTACTCGCGGAAGCGCTGCTCGGCGCCGTCCAGGGTGTGGGTCGACACGAGCAGTTGGCCATCGGGGGTGAAGTTCGGCCAGTGCTGCTTGTCGAAGCCCGCGTCGGGCGGATCGAAGGTCCAGGCACCCGACAGCGCCCCGAAGTGGCGCAGCACCGCGCCCGTGCTGTGGTCCAGCTCCACCACGTCGTCGCTCTCCCACATCGACCATAGCACCGTGTCCGTGTCCTCGATCCACTGGATCGCGTTGACCGAGCAGCAGAAGTCGTCGGTGCACTGCGCGCCCATCCAGGCCATGCAGTCCCAGATCCGGCGCTGGCTGCCGTCGGGGGCCTGCTGGGTCAGCCAGACCTCGGGCCAGTCGGCGTAGTCGTCGAAGAGCAGGCTGCCATCGGGCAGCTCCTCGTAGGTGAAGCCCAGGTCGTCGGTCGGGATCACCTCGTCGTAGCTGCCGTCCAGGCTGCGGCGCTCGACGTCGGGGATCTCGCCCGAGCCGAAGGCCAACACCCGGGCGTGCTCCAAGAGGATGTGGCTGCCGTCCCGGGCCACCCGCGGGAAGAGCGTCCAGGTGTCGTCGGGCTGGCGGTCGTACCAGATGATCCGGCCCTGGCGGTCGGCCAGGAACAACCAGAAGGGGCCCCAGTAGTAGCCGGTCGAGTTGATCTCCACCGTGCCCAGGATGTAGCCGGGCTCGCTGGTCCGCAGCGGGTCCCACACCGTGGCCTGCGGCTGCAGGTCCGGCTCAGGCAGCGTGCCGGTCCGCGCCGCCAGGTCCTCGCTCTGCCAGCGGCTGCCGCCCACCTCCTCCACCAGCCGCACCGTCGTGTCCGTGTCGGCGGGCACGCCGATCACCACCTCGCTGCCCTCCCCCGGGGCCAGCGCCCGGACCGGAGAGCTGCGCCACTCCCCCTCGGCGTCCGTGAACTCCAGCCAGGCCCCGTCCGCCGCCACCTGCTGGGTCCAGTGCACGTCGAGGAGCGTCACCACATCCGGATCGACGACCACGGTCAGGTCGGCCGCAGGCTCACCGTCGTGGCCCCCGTCACCGCCGTCCGCGGCACCGTCCGAGCCGCCGTCCGCCGAGTCGTCGGAGCGCGGGGTCTTGCCGCCAGGGCAGGCGAGGGGCAGCGCGAGGGCAAGAGCGAGGAGGGGGTGCAGCGGCATGGCCGTCGGTGTAGCCGGCCGGGCGGCCGGTCACAGCCACGAAGGGGGCCGGAGGCGGCCAAAGAGGGTCTCCCGCCCTCCCCCCTCACAACCACCCCCGCACCAGCCCGTACAGAGGCCGCAAGGCAGCCACGTACACGGTGTCCGAGCTGTACAGGACGTAGGCGAGGCGGGCGCTGGCGAGGGCCGCCGTGAGGAGCCCGCCGCCGACCAGCAGGAGGTGGTCCAGCGGGCGCAGGCGCAGGGGCACGCGGACGGCGCGGGGGGCGAGGGGGTCGAAGCCGCGGGCGTCCAGGCTCTCGGCCAGGGCCTGGGCCCGCCGCAGGGAGCGGGCGACGACGGGGCGGAGCAGGCTGACCTCCAGGGCCAACCAGCGCCAGGGTGCGCGACGCCAGGCCGGGCGACCGCGGGCGGCCCGGGCCCGTCGCACGGTCACCAGCTCGCGGCCCAGCTCGGGCAATATGCGCAGCGCCGTGGTGGCCATCAGCGCGAGGCCGAAGGGGACCCGGAGGCGGAGCAGGGCGGCGTAGAGGCGATCGGGCGAGGTGCTGGCGGCAAGGGACAGGCCGGCCAGAGACAGACCCACCAGGCGCAGCGACTGGGCCAGGCCCCAGCTCAGGCCCTCGCGCCACAGGACCAGGGGCCCCAGGTGAAGCAGTGCGACCCGCGGCTGCTGGGCATAGAACAGTCCCTGGGACAGGGTCGTGCTCCAGACCACGGCGAGCACGGTGAGCAGACCGCGTCGCCACCAGGTGCCGCTGGGGCGCAATGCGACCAGGGGAAGTGTACAGACCAGGGCGAAGATCAACAGCGCGCCGGGGTGCTCCAGGCTGAGCGCGACGATGCCGGCGTACAACACCAGGGCCAGGCGGGTCCGCGGATCCATCAGGCCCCCTCGGCCCAGGCCGCCAGCTCGGCGGCCGTCGCGGGCGGCAGGCCCCGGTCCCGACACAGGCGCGCCAGGGGAGGCAGGGGCAGCGCGGCCATGACCCCGGCCGGGGTGCCGGCGGCCACGATCCGTCCCTGGTCGAGCACGTAGACCGTGGTGGCGTGGCGCAGGGCGAGGTCGACGTCGTGGGTAGCAAAGACCAGGGCCCCGCCGGACAGGGCGGCGACGAGGGCAGACATCATGCGCTCGACCTGGTCGTGGTCCTGGCCGCTGGTCGGCTCGTCGAGGAGGAGCACACGCGGCGCGCAGGCGAGGGCCGCGGCGACGGCGACGCGCAGGCGCTGCCCTCGGGACAGGGCCTGGGGAGGGCGGTCCCGCAGGCCGGCCACGGACAGGGCCGCCGCCGCCCGGTCGACCTGGCCCGCCACATCCGCGTGCCCCCCCTCCCGGGGCCCGACCGCCAGCTCCTCCTGCACCGTGGGGCAGAACAGGGCGAGGTCCGGATCCTGGGGCACGGCGACCACCCCGGCGGGTGGCCGCAGCCCCGGGGACCGCAGCTGCCCGGAGAGCAGCCCCAGCAGCGTGCTCTTGCCAGCGCCGTTGCCCCCCAGCAGGGCCACCCGCTCGCCGGCCCGCAGGCGCAGATCCACACCGACCAGCGCCGGTCCGGGGGCACCTCGCCAGGTAAAGCCCAGGCCGCGCCCCTCCCACAGGGTCTCGCCCAGGACCGGCGGCTCCCCCCCAGGCGGCCGGAAGGTCACGGCCTCGACCTGCCGCGGCGCCAACCGGTCCGCCAGGTCCAGCCGCCCCGGCACCACCAGCCCCAGCGCCCGCAGCGTCCGCACCGCCTCGCTGCCCGGCCGCAGCGCGGCCGCGAACACCGTGTCCACCAGCCGCCCCTCGGCCATGATCGCCACCCGATCGACCACGGGCAGGCAGGCCTCCAGTCGGTGCTCGACCAGCAGCACGGCCACGCCCCCGTCGGCGATGGTCCGCAGCGCCCGGAGCAGCTCCTCGGCGCCCGCGGGATCGAGCTGGGCCAGGGGCTCGTCCAGCACCAGGGTGCCCGCACCGGCCGACAGCGCGGCGGCGATGACCAGCCGCTGGGTCTGGCCCCCCGACAGGGTCCGCGGGTCGCGGTCCAGCGCCAGGTCCAGGCCCACCCGCGCCTGGAGGGCCGGCAAGGCGGCCTCGATCGCGGCGGCCGACCAGCCGGCCGACTCCATGGCGAAGGCGATCTCGTCCCCCACCGTGCCCGCCACCAGCTGATCGCCGGGCTCCTGCCCGACCAGGCCCAGGGCCCGGACGCGCTCGGAGGGTGCCAGGGCCGCCGGGTCCCTGCCGTCCACGGCCACCTCGCCCTGGACCTGGCCCTGGCCGTGCCGCTGCAAGAGCCCCGCGGCCAGCCGCAGCAGCGTGGACTTGCCGCAGCCCGTGGGCCCCGTGAGCAGCAGGATCTCGCCCGGCGCCACCGCCAGCTCGACCCCGCTCACGGTCGGCGCGGCCACCGAGGGGTAGCGGTAGCCGACCCCCCGCAGGGAGAGCCCGCGCAGACCCGGCCCGCGGCTCACCGCTGCACCCGGCGCAGGCTGTCGGCGAAGGGCACGGCCAGCCCGCAGGCCAGCACGATGTAGGCGAAGCCCGGCAGCGCCAGGATCAGCGCCACGTACCAGGGCGCCAGGAAGAGCCGGTACAGGGTCACGTGCAGGACCAGGCCGGTGGCGCTGGCCAGGACGCTGGCCCCGCCGAAGCCCAGGCTCAAGCGCAGCCAGCGACGGAACGGGCCCTCGTCCTGCCAGCCCGGGACCCGGGTGATGCCGGAAAGCCACAGCAGGCCCTCCAGCCACAACACCCGACCGCCCACGAAGAGCAGGTCCGTGGGGCTGAAGGTGCCCATGGTGAAGCCCGCCAGCAGCCAGCCCGTGAGCACCGCCAGCGAGGCCGTGCCCGGCCGCGGCAGCAGGCTGACCAGGGTGGCGAGCAAGGCGTAGCGCAGGCAGTCGTCGACCAGGCCGGTGAGCAGGCTGGCGAAGGGGCCCAGCACGGTGGCCAGGCCCATGGTCAGCAGCCGCCCCACCGCCCCGACCAGGAAGGTCAGCGAGCCGAAGAGCGAGATGGTCATCAGCTCGCTGGTGCGCGCCTGCCGCAGCCATGTGGCGCCGCGCAGGACCAGCATCAGGCTGCCGCCCAGGGCCGCCGCCAGGGCCCCGACCAGGCCCAGGCTGGCCACGGTGCTGCCGCGGCTCACGAAGAGCGGCGCGCGGTCCTCGACCAGGGCCTCGCTGCCGCCCAGCGGCAACACGTCCACCACGCGGGTCCAGCGCTGGGTGGCCCCGACCCGCGTCGACAGCCGCCCCTCGTCCACGAAGAGGGGCAGCGCCGCCCGGGCCGTGCGCCCCGCCGGCACCCGCAGCAGGGCCCGCACCACGCCGCTGTCGTCCCCCCCCTCGCGCAGGCGGGGGGCGAAGGCCGGCGCAGGCTGCCCGTCGGCGTCCAGAACGCGCAGGCGGATCAGCACGTTGAGGTCCTCGGCGCCGTGGTTGGTGAGGGCCACGCCGACGTGGGACCAGGGGGCCCAGGGGTCACGGGGGCGGATCCCCATGCCCAGCGTGCCCAGCAGGCCGCGCCACCAGCGCGCCGGCAGGCTGACCCGCCCCGCCGGCCGCCCCAGCTCGGGCTCCCCATCGGGGCTCGCCGGCAGGTCGACCGCGTCCAGGCTCAGCTGCGCGCGGAGCTCGGCCGAGGCCAGCCGTCGCGGCGCCAGCCGGCCCTCGATGCGCCCCCCGCCCGCCTCGACCACGACCTCCTCAGGCTCGGAGACGGATGCTAACAGCGTTAGGCGCTCGCCAGCCTGGAGGCTGCGCGCCTGCTGCTGGTCCCCCACCACCACCCGCGCCGGGCCCGCCCGCAAGGCCGTGACCGTCACCCCGACCTGGGCCGGGGCCCCGTCCACCAGGGCCAGCGGCACGACCTGCCCCTCGACCAGCGGCGCCCCCTCCTGGCCCACCGGGGCCTGAATCCAGGCGACCAGGGGCGCCTGGGCCACCTCGACCGCCAGGGGCACCGAGACCACCTGCCCCTCCGCCAGGGTCAGCTCCGCCGTCCAGGTCCCGTCCTGGGGCCAGATCCAGGTCAGGCCCAGGTCCTCCACCGGCGCCGGCAGCCGGCGGCTCACCTGCGCCGTGCCGTCGGGATCCCACAGGACCAGGCGAGAGATCCCCGCCTCGGCGTGGGCGTGCAGGCCAGTCGCATCGACCGTCACCGCGGGCGGCGGTGGCGGAGGGGCACAGGAGAGCCCCCACAGCAGCAGCGGGGTGAGGACCACGGCCTACCGGAAGACCGCGAGGCGGTAGGCGCCCACGACGGCCCCCTGCGCGTCCCGGTAGGGGTACTCGGCCAGGGCGACACGCCCGTCGGCCGCGATGCCGTGGCGGAAGAAGACCGGGCCCTGGGTGCTGCACTCGACCTGCAGCCGGTCGGCGCCGCTGCGCTCGGGCGGGCCCTCCAGGGACAACACGATGCCGCCGTAGAGGTCGCGGCGGATGTCCGAGGCGCGCTCGCCGGCCCCGACCAGCAGCTCGTCCCCGTCGGGCGACACGCTCATGCCCTGCAGGGCCTGGCCGCCCGACCAGCTCCAGCGCGCGCTGCCATCCAGGCCGATGGCCTGCACGGTGTTCTCGGCGGGATGGACCGATGGTGGCCGCAGATCGGGCGAGGCTGCGCCCCAGGGGATGCGCGTGGTCGAGGTCGTGAAGACGGCGCCGTCCCCCACCAGCGCGCCCCAGCCGATGCCCACCTGGATGGGCACGTCCCCCGCCATGACCGGCGCCCCGGTGCCCGCGTCGCCGCGCAGGCGCCCATCCAGGCCCAGGATCCGCACCCGCCCGTCATTGAAGCCCATGAACAGCGCGTCGAGGGAGCTGGACAGGTCCAGCGCCTCCCAGACCGAGGCCTCGGTGAACCAGGGCTTCAGCGGCTCCAGCTGGGTCGCCAGCACGGGCTGCAGCGCCGGCAGGGAGAGCAGCTGGGCGCCGTTTACCGGCAGGCCCGCGGGGGCCGCACCATCGGCGCTGTGGCCCACCGTGACCGCCACGCGCTGCCCATCGGGGTCCGCCCGCAGGTGCAGCAGCGTCACCTCGGCGGGCTGCTCGGGCCAGGCCGCCGCGACCTGCCCCCGGGCGTCGATCCGCAGCAGCTGGGACTGGTTGCGGTGCCGCCCCTCGGCGTCGGTCCAGGCGTGGGTGGCCGCCAGGAGCAGGTCGCCCCCGGGCAGCACCGACAGGCTGTAGCCGCCGGGCAGCGAGTAGACCCCGTAGATGTCCTCGCCCGCAGGCGGCGTCGAGCTGCCGACCCGGTCCGCCAGGCGCAGGTGCCAGCGCTCGTCCAGGCTGTCGGGGTCCAAGGCCCGCAGCATGGCGTCGGGAGACTGCTCGGCGGCGTAGAGGGTGCCGCCGTTGGGAGACCACGCCACCTCGCGGATCCGGGCCTCGGCCAGGGTCCGGCGCGCCACGACCTCGCCGGTCCAGCCATCGACCACCAGGACCTCGCCGTTGGCCGTGCCGACCGCGACCCGGGCCCCCTCCCCGGGAGACCAGGCCAGCGCCGTGTCGGGCCCCTCCCCCCCCATTGCCACCAGGCGCGAGACATCGCCCAGGTCGACCTGGAACAGGGGCACACACTCCGCCCGGGCCGGGGCGATGGCCGACAGCCCCCCGAGCTCCACCGACTCACCCGGCTGCCAGGCCCGCTCCACCAGGTGGCTGCCATCGGGAAGCGTGCGGGCGCCATCTGGCGCCGGCCCCGTCGTCACCACGCCATGCCGCACGAAGGCCAGCGCCCCCGCTGGACCGCCCTGGGTCGAGGGCGTGCTGCGCGGCGAGCACGAGAGCAGGAGCAGCAGCGGGGTCAGGGGCAGGGGCAGGAGCTGGGGCAAGGCGGCCTCCCGGGGAGGCTGGGCGCACGGTCCCCGGGGGCACGCGCGACCCCGCCACCACCCGTGGCTGGTCGACGTCCCTGCAGGCCGGTCTCCTGGCTCCCGGTCCGACCGAAGCTGCCCGAGGGCAGGCGAGGATCGGTCCCAGTCACAGTGGCGGGGGCCGCGCCGGTTGACCCGCAGAAGCGGGCTCCGGACTTCCCAGTTTCACCCCGGCCGCAGCCGAGGCACCTGTAGGGCAGAAGGTCAGAGAGCAGCGGCGTCCCTAACGCAGCGAGGGCGAGGCGGCCGGCCCTGGGTGCCTGCGACAACCTCTCGTCCGCCCGGGCGTCCCCGCCAAGGCCCGGCCCGGATAACAGCAGCGCAGCGTCCGCCGGCCCGCGTCCCCCGCATCGGTCCACGGCAGGCGCCCAGGAGCACCCGTGTCCCTCAGCCCCGACCAGATCCTGAAGCTCCAAGCGCGCACGCCCCGGTACACCAGCTACCCGACCGCGCCCGTGTGGCGCTCGGACATCCCCCCCCAGGTCGAGGCCGAGGCCCTGGGCCGCGTCTCCTCGCCGGCCAGCGTCTACGTGCACCTGCCCTTCTGCGCCGAGCAGTGCAGCTTCTGCGCCTGCCACCAGGTCGTCTCGGGACGCCGTGAGGCCGGGGATCGGTACCTGCACGCCCTCGCCCGCCAGATCGAGACCCTGCCCCTGCCTCAGGAGCCCGTCACCGTCGAGCGCATCCACCTGGGGGGCGGCACGCCCACTTGGTACGGCGATGAGGACCTCGACACCCTGCTCACGGCCCTGCGCCGTCGCTTGCGCTTCCCCGGCCCCGACGAGCAGGGCCACGGCGAGCTGGACGTAGAGGTCGACCCCGAGATCACGACCGACGCCCAGGTCGACGGCCTGGCCCACCTGGGTGCCACGCGGATCAGCATGGGCGTCCAGAGCTTCGACCCCGGCGTGCTCGAGGCCGTGGGGCGGCCCCAACGCTCCGAGCGCATCGGCGCCATCCTGGAGCGGGCCCACAGCCACGGCATGCGCGGCCTGAACATGGACCTGATGTACGGCCTGCCCCGGCAGCTGCCCGAGGTCTTCGCCCGCGACCTGGACCAGACCATCGCCCTGAAGCCGGACCGCCTGGCCATCTTCGGCTACGCCCACGTGCCCTGGCTCAAGCCCCACCAGAAGCGGCTGGAGGCCTACGGCCTGCCCAGCGCCGAGCTCCGGCTGGAGCTGTTCTATATGGCCCACGAACGCATGCGGGCCGCCGGCTACGTGCCCATCGGCTTCGATCACTTCGCGCGGCCCCAGGACGAGCTGGCCATCGCCGCGCGTGAGGGCCGGCTGCACCGCAACTTCATGGGCTACACCACCCGCCCCGACCTGGAGCTGGTCGGCCTGGGCATGAGCGCGATCAGCGACCTCAAGGACAGCTACTTCCAGCAGCTCACCAAGCTGGGCGACTGGTGGAAGGCCGCCGAGCAGGGCCAGCCCACGCTGGAGAAGGCGCTGCTGCTCAGCCCCGAGGACAAGCTGCGCCGCGACGTGATCAACCGGATCATGTGCAACCTGTCGATCCGCTGGGCCGACGTCGCCGCCCGCTGGGGCATCGATCCCAAGGAGCACTTCGCCCTGGCCTGGGAGCGTCTCAAGCCCTTGCAGGACCTGGGTCTGTGTACCATGACGGATGAGGCCCTCGAGGTCACCGAGGACGGCCGCGTCCTGGTCCGGAACATCGCCAGCGCCTTCGACGCCTACCTGGCCGCGCCCGGCGAGCAGACCTCGCCCCGGTTCAGCCAGGCGATCTGAGCGGCAGGCGATCTGAACCGCAGCACCGGGTCGCTCAGGCAGCCCGGTCGCGCGGATCATGCACGTAGACCCGCGGGACACGCGTATTGATGCTGGTCAGGACCTCGTAGCTGATGGTGCCCGCCCAGCGGGCCAGCTCCTCGACCCGGACCCGCTGTCCCCCCGACTCGCCCAGCAGCACGACCTCGTCGCCGTTCCAGGCGCTGTCCTGGCCGATGTCGACCATGACCTGGTCCATGCAGACCCGCCCCACCACGGGGTAGCGGTGGCCCCGGATGATGACCTGCGCCTGGCCCGACATGGCCCGCATGTACCCATCGCCGTAGCCCACGGGCACCGTGACCACGCGGGTCGGCTCGGTCGGGGCCCAGGTCGAGCCGTAGCTGACCGGGCTACCGGCCGGGACCACCTTGAAGTACACGACCCGCGACTTCCAGGTCATGGCGGGCCGCACGGGCACCGTGGCCGCGACCTCGTCCGAGGGCAGCACGCCGTAGAGCAGGATGCCGGGCCGCACCATGTCGAGCCAGCTCTCGGGGAGCTGGAGCACGCCGCCGGAGTTCGCCGCGTGGCGCAGGGGCGTGGGCAGGCTGTGCCGCTCGTAGAAGGACAGGACATGGAAGAAGCGCTCGAGCTGGAGGCGGGCGTGCGAGAGGTCGGCCGCGTCGCTGTTGGCGAGGTGGGTGAAGATGCCTTCGACCTGCACGTGGGGGGTCGACAAGGACGCCTGGAGCAGCTTCTTGGCGCTGTACCAGTGCACCCCGATGCGCTCCATGCCCGTGTCGATCTTGAGGTGGACCCGGGCCCGGCGCCCCATGGCCGCCGCGCACCCCTCGACCGCCAGCAGCTTGTCCACCGAGGAGGCCGTCACGGTCAGGTCGTGCTCCAGGAACAGCGGGAGCTGGCTGCCCAGGATCCCCCCCAGCACCAGGATGGGCGCGCGAACACCCGCCTGGCGCAGGCGGATCCCCTCCTCGAGGTAGGCCAGGCCCAGGCAGGGCGCGCCGAGGTGCTCCATCACGCGCGCCACCGGCACCAGGCCATGACCGTAGGCGTTGGCCTTGAGCACGGGCATGACCTGAACGGCCGGCCCAACGTGACGCTGGATGGCCCCGAGGTTGTCGGCCAGGGCGCCCAGGTCGACCTCCAGGTGGGTCGGCCGCAGCGCGACGTCCTCGTCGATCACAGGCTCGTGGAGGGGGCTGGCCATGCAGCTCGCTTATCCCGGCCCGCGCCCTGCCGACGCTCTACTAGCCGCGCTAGACCCAGCGCGAGACCGAGCGGCTACGGCCGCGAGCGGTCGTCACGATCGGTCGTCACGATCGGTCGGTGGTCGCGTGCACGCTTGCCAGCCGGCGCGCGTCGAACCATCGTGTGCCCCATGCACAAGCTCGGACTGGTCCTGGCAGGCGGCGCGGCACGAGGTGCCTACGCGGCCGGCGTGATGCGCTTCCTCTTCCGACGGCTCCCTCGAAACCTGGGCCGGGTGCCCTGGCCCGAGGTGGTGGCCGGGACCAGCGTGGGGGCCCTCAACGGCGTCTTCGCCGCGGCCCAGGACCTCGACGGTATCGACCACCTGTCCCGCCTGTGGCAGGAGATGAGCGTCGACCAAGTCTACCGGGTGGAGGGCGGCGGCCTGATCCGCACCATCCGCGCCACCTGGCAGGCCGCCGTGGGGGCCGCCCTCCTCGACGCCGAGCCGCTGTTCGACCTCGTGGGCAGCCTGACCCCCTGGGACTCGCTGCGCCAGGCCATCGCCTCGCACCGCTGCCGGGCCTTCGTCGTCAGCGCCACCCAGGTCGACACCGGCTTCAACGTCTTGTTCCTGGACAGCGCCGATCCCTCGGTCGACCTGCAGCCCCTGCCCAAAGCCCGCGTCGTGCGGGGTGATGTCGGGCGCGAGCACCTGCTGGCCAGCGCCGCGCTGCCGCTGCTGTTCCGCCCGGTCAAGATCGACGGAGCCTGGTACGTCGACGGCGGCCTGCGCCAGAACACTCCGCTGCGCCCCGCGATCATGGCCGGCGCCGATCGTGTCGTCGTGGTCGGCTCGACCTCCGAGGGGGACGACCAGCACGACATCCGCCACCCCGACCTGACCCCCAACATCCCGTTCATGGCCGGCAAGGCGCTCAACGCCTTGCTCGCCGACCCGGTCGAGCGGGATCTGCGCACGACGGCCCAGATCAACGAGATCATCGAGTGGGGCAGCGCCACCTACGGCCTGGAGTTCACGCGCCAGCTCGAGGCCGCCCTGGGCTACCGGCCGGTCCACACCCTGCTGCTGCGCCCCTCGGTGGACCTGGGCGTGCTCGCGGCCAGCGCCTGGCGCCAACACCCCCCGCGCCTGCCGCCCCAGGTGCGCTTCTTGCTCTCCACCATGGCCGACAAGGCCAACGCCAGCGACGGCGAGTCGGACATGCTTTCGTACCTGCTCTTCGACCGGGCATTCACGGCCGAGGTCGAGCAGATCGGCTTTGAGGACGCGCAGCGTCAGGAGGAGTCCATCGCGGCCTTCCTGACCGCCGGACTGGGCGTCGAGGAGCTGGCAGTTCCGGCCTAGCGGCGATAGGCCATGGGGCCACCCCGGAGATCCCATGAGCACGCTGACCGCCGAGCGGATCCAGGAAGCCGCCCTCCGCCTGGTCGACGCCGAGGGCGCCGACAAGCTGACCATGCGCCGCCTCGCAGCTGCGCTCTCGGTGGAAGCGCCCTCGCTCTACCACCACGTGCCGAGCAAGGCCGCGCTGGTCGACCGGGTCGTGGCCGCGCTGGCCTCGCAGGCCGTGGCGCCCGCCGCTGACCTGGCCTGGGACGCGCAGCTGCGGGCCCTGGCCCAGGGCTGGATGGACCTGCTCCAGGCGCATCCGAACGCTGTTCGACTGGTGGGCTCCCGCCCCTCGCGCTCCCTGGGGCTGCTGTCCCAGGCCGAGCCGACCTTCCAGGCCATGGCCGCTGCGGGCTTCTCTCCGGCGCGCTCGGCCCTGGTCCTGCGCAGCCTGGTCGTGTTGGTCCTGGGCCATGCCGAGCTGGCGCAGGGCGACGCCGAGCCCCTGGACCTGCCTGCGGACGCCGCCGCCAGCCGCGCCGCCCTGGACGCCCGCACGCTGCCCGGCGTGGACTTCAGCCAGTCGCTGGACCTGCTCATCGACGGGGCCCGGGCCCTGCAGGAGCGGCCGCCCAGCCCGGACGAGGCGCGGGCCACCGCGGTGGACGAGGCCGCGCGACGGGCCGAGAAGCTGGCCGCCGAGCAGGAGGCCCGGCTCGCCGCCCAGGCGGAGGCAGAGGCTGCCGCGAACGCCGCTGCGAAGGCCGCTGCGAAGGCCGCTGCGAAGGCCGCTGCGAAGGCCGCGGCCGCAACACAGGCTGACGCAGAGGCAGAGGCAGAGGCAGAGGCAGAGGCAGAGGCCGTCACGCCCGCTGCCGAGGCGCCTGCGGAACAGGAGACCGCAGCGTCCGAGGCCGCCTCACCGCAGGCAGCGCCCCCCGCCGGAGCGACCCCGAAGCCCGAGCCCTCCCGCGCCGCCCGGCCGGTCCCGCCGCCACCTCCGGTGCACGGTGAGCCGGCGCGTCCCAAGGGCATCGCGCGGCGCCTGCTGCGGCGGGCCGGTCACCTGCTGGGGCGGGACGAGGACTGAAGCCCCGGAAGCGGGCGGCTCAGTGGGCCTGCGCCTGGGCGGACAAGGCATCCAGCCGCGCCTCCAAGGCCGCAATTCGGGCCTCCTGGGCCGCGATCCGGGCCTTCTGTGACTGGATCTCGGCCTGCTGCACCTGCAAGGCAGCGACCGCCATGCTGGTGTAGCCGTACAGGTCCACCCGCTGCCCCCCCGGCAGCACGGCCGGCGAGCCCGCGGGCTGGTCGTCGATGATGAAGCCCAGGTGGTGCGGGGCGTCGGGGGCCTCGACCTTGTAGCGGTAGTCGGCCAGCCGGACCTGGAGCAGGGCCTGGTCCAGCGCCTGGACCCCGGCCGGATCCAGGTAATGGATGTCGGTCTTGGCCTCGCGCCGGCTGATCGGGCAGCCCCCCACCTCCAGCTTCGGGTCCGAGCTGGCACAGACGAGCTCGGCGTTGCAGTCACTGACCGGGTCGCAGCGGAGGTCGGCGCGGGTGCAGGCGTCGCCCACGGCCTCGGTGGTGCAGGCCGCGGTGCTGTGCGCCGCCGCGTCGTAGCCGTGGCAGACAGGGTCCCCGCAGGTGGTGTACCAGCTCAGGCTGCCACTGGGGCCGCTGTCACTGGGACCACTGTCATCGACCACGGCGGGAGCGCAGGTGGACACTCCAAGCAGCAGGGCGGCCAACAGGTGGACGGGGCGAAGCATCGACACCTCCACCCCAAAGGTGCTCACGGATCACCTGCCTTGCAAGCAAAGACCGGCGCAGGGCCGTGGTACCGTCCGCCCCCATGCTGCTCCTCGCCCTGCTCGCGTGCGCCTCCCGCGACGACGCGTCTCCCGTCGCGACGCAGGACTGCGCAGACGCGGTCGCGGTGAGCTGGGATGAGTGGGGCCAGGGCTTCTTCGGCACCTGGTGTCGCTCCTGCCACTCGGCCACCACGCCGGACCGCCGCGGGGCGCCGGTGGGCACGGACTTCGACACCTGGACCGAGGTGCAGGCCCAGGCGGCGGCCATCCAGCAGGCGGTGCTGGACAGCGGCACCATGCCGGTCGGGGGGGGCATCAGCGCCGATGATCGCGCCCTCTTGGAGGCCTTGCTGCAGTGCGGCACCGGCGGCGAGGGAGTGGCCCCGGGCGGGAGCGGGTCGGGGACCGATCTGGATGCAGCCCAGGTCGCGGCCCGCGCCGATGCCGCCTTCGCCGGGGGCCTGCCCCTGGCCACGACCCTCTGGGAGGCCTATGTCGGCGTCCTGGAGGCCCACGCCGAGGGCAGCTGTCCCAACGGGGCCATGGGACCCGCCTACGCCATCCAGGCCTCGATGAAGGGCTGCAGCACCAGCCAGGGCTGGTACTTCTGGGGCCTCACCCTGCGTGAGTCCACGGTGGACGGCGACGCCTGGACGGAGTGGATGCTGGGAGACGGCTGGGCTCACGATCCGGACGGTCACCGGCTGGTCTTCGGCGGTGAGATCGCCTGGAGCGGGACCCGCGGAGCCAGCGAGTCGTGGTCGCAGTCGGTCGACGGCACCTGGGGCTGGGAGGGCGGCGAAGGCTGGCTGGCGGCCGTGCCCAGCGTGGCGGTGTCCGTCGACGCCACCGGGCACGGCGACACGCTGCAGGCCACTGTTCACGGTGGCTGGACCCTGAACGGAGACACCGTCTTCCTGGACGATCTCCGCTTCGACAGCGCGGCCAGCGGCAGCCCGGCCAGCGGCAGCCCGGCCAGCGGCAGCGCGGCCAGCCGCAGCGCGCCGGCCGGGGGCGCCGTGCGGGTTCGGGACGACGCGGGCGCCCGGGCGACCTTGAGCCTGCGGGAGGACGGCTCCGGCTGCGGAGAGGTGCGCGCCGCCGATGGCCAGGAGCTGGGCGAGGCCTGCGTCGACGCCAGCCCCCTGGTCGCTTCTCTGCGGGCCTACGCGCCATGACGGCGGCCCTGCTGCTCCTGCTGCTCGCGGCCTGCCCCGCGCCCCCTCCGGGTCCCAGGGCGCCGTGGACACGGGTCCCGCGGCCTCCACGCTGCTGCCCCTGGCCGACGCCCGCCTGGTCCGGCGCCTGAGCCTCGACCTGCGGGGCACCTTGCCCTCGGCCGCCGAGCTGGCCTCGCTCCAGGCAGGCGACGGCGACGTGGACGGCCTCCGCGAGGACTTCCTCGCCGACCCGGCCTTCGAGGAGCGCCTGGTCTACCTGCTCGGCCAGGCCTGGCGCACGCAGGTCGATGAGTTCCTGGTCCACGCCTCCGAGTACCCCGAGTACGCCAGCCACCCCGAGGCCGAGTACCCCTTCGAGCGCGGCGTGGGCGAGGAGCCCCTGCGCCTGGCGGCGCGCGTGGCCGCCTTGGACGAGCCCTGGTCCACCATCGTCCAGGCCGACTGGTCCATGGCCAACGAGTACACCGGCCCGGTGTGGCCCACCGACTACCCGGCGGGGGGCAGCGGCTGGCAGGTGGTCCACTACAGCGACGCTCGCCCGGCGGCGGGGATCCTGGCGACGAACGGCTTGTGGTGGCGCTACTTCTCGACGGTCTCCAACTACAACCGGGGCCGCACTGCCGCCCTGGCCCGACTGCTCATCTGCGAGGACTACACCGCCCGCGATGTCACGATCTCCGGCTTCGCCAGCGCGACCGATCCCACCGACATGGAAGACAACCTGCGCAGCAACCCCTACTGCCTGGGCTGCCACTCCTCGCTGGACCCCATCGCGACCGCGCTCTTCGGCTTCTGGCCGGCCAACGAGTACAGCCTGGACGAGATCGAGTCCTACCACCCCGAGCGTGAGCCCCTGGGCCCCGAGCTGCTCGGGGTGCGGCCCGCGTGGTACGGCGCGCCCTTCACCGGACTGGGGGAGCTGGGCGGGCTCATCGCCCAGGATCCCCGCTTCGGGGCCTGCGCGGCCGAGACCATGGCCTCCTTGTTGTGGCGGCGGCCGGTCGGGGCCCTGGACCACGAGGAGCTGGCCCAGGCGCACGCCGCCTTCGACGCCGACCCGCGCCTGAAGACCGTCATCCGGGTCATCACCGACGGCGACCGCTACCGGGCGGGGGACTTCACCGAGGCCGCCACCGATGAGGACCGGGGCCGCGAGCAGGTCCTGCGCATGATGGACGCGCCGCTGCTGGCCTCGGCGCTTGAGGACCTGACGGGCATGAAGTGGGACTGGCAGGGCTTCGACCAGCTCCGCAATGACACCTATGGCTACCGGCTGCTGGGCGGCGGAGTCGACGGCTTCTACCAGACCCGCAGCCAGGACCGGCCGGGCCTCACCTGGCTGATCGTGGTGCAGCGGGCAGCGGAGTCGGCCGCCGGCTGGGCGGTCGATCACGAGCTGCGGCAGGCGGACACCGAGGCCGGTCAGCGGCGCGTCTTCACCCAGGTGGGGCCCGCGGACCCGCCGGGCAGCGCGGCCTTCCGCAGCCAGCTCGAGGAGCTGTCCTGGCGCCTGTACGGCGAGCCCGCCGACGATGCCTGGCTGCAACAGGTCGAGGCGCTGTGGGACGCCTCCTCTGATGACAGGCCCGAGGGAGCGTGGGAGACGACCCTCGCCGCCCTCCTCCAGGACCCTCGCTTGGCGAGCTACTGATGCTCTCCCGACGCGCCTTCCTGGCCTTGTCCGCCGCCCTGGCGGCCGCACCCCGCCGCGCCCTGGCAGCCAGCCCCGGCGTGGGGCTGCCGGATCGCAAGTACCTGTTCATCTTCGCCCGCGGCGGCTGGGACCCCTCCTGGTGCTTCGCGCCCGACGCCGACGCCACCATGGTCGACGGCGACCCCTCCGGCACGGCGGCGGAGGTCTCGGGCATCCCCTTCGTGGACAGTGGCGCGCGCCCGGCCGTGCGCCAGTTCTTCGAGGACTACGGCTCGCTGGCCTGCGTGCTCAACGGCATCGAGGTGCGCTCCCTCACCCACGAGCGGTGCCGGCGCCTCATCCTGTGCGGCAGCAACGAGGCGGACGGAGACGACTGGCCCGTCACCCTGGCCGCGCAGTCGGCGCCCACGACCCTGCCCCACCTGGTGCTGACCGGGCCGGCCTTCACCTCGCGCTACGCCTCCTCCGCGGTGCGCCTGGGCGGCAACAACCAGCTCGCGGAGCTGCTGAGTGGCAGCTACGACCAGCACGCCGGCTCCGGGCTGCGCCCCCTGTCCGCCGCCCACTCCCAGGCCGCCGCGGACTTCGCCCGGGCCCGCGCCCAGGCCTGGGCGGGCAGCCTGAAGGCCGGACAGGCCCGCGACTGGGGCGAGGACCTGCTGCGCTCCTATGACCAGCTCGACCTGAGCCGGGAGATCGCCGATCGGCTGGAGGTCGAGGGCATCGGCAGCGACACGCTCATCCCGGTGCCAGACCGGGTCGCGCCCGCCCTGCGATGCTTCTCCGAGGGCATCACGCGCTGCGCCATCGTCGAGCACCTGGGACTGTACGACCTGAGCTGGGACACGCACAGCGGCAACGACATGCAGGGCGCGCACTACCAGGCCCTGTTCGACGACCTGCGGACCATCGCCGCCACCATGGGCGCCACGCCGGGGACCGCCGGGGGCAGCCTGCTCGACGAGACCACCGTCGTCGTCTTCTCCGAGATGGGCCGGACCCCTCGCCTCAACGCTGCGGGGGGCAAGGACCACTGGACCTTCACCTCGACCCTGCTCTTCGGTGCCGGTGTCCGGGGAGGCCAGGCCATCGGCGGCTACAGCGCGGGCATGGTCGGCCAGCCGGTGGACCTCGGGACCGGCGCGCTGGACGCAGAGGGCACGGCGCTGGTCCCCGAGCACCTGGGGGCCACGCTCTTCGCCATGGCCGGGCTGGACCCTGCTGAGTACGTCGACGCCGAGCCCATCGACGCGGCGGTCGAGGGACGCTGAGGCAGGAGGGCCCGAGCGGCCGCCCCGAAGGGTGCCACCCGGGCCCCGCGGCGCCACGCTCCCGCTACTCGATCAAGGTCGCCGTGCCGCCCGGGTACCAGTTCCAGGACCCGCCGCCGCTGCACACGGTCTCGTTCGCCGTCAGCGTCAGCGTGTAGGCGTCGCCCGTGACTCCGATGCCGGAGACGGGCGAGAAGGCGTAGACCTCATCGAAGGAGACCGTCCCCAGGCCCGAGCCACCGGTGTAGCCATAGGCGCCGACGCTGGTGCCGTTCACCGACACGTCCCAGCTCAGGTCGCCGACCGTGCAGTAGTCGCCCGTGCCGTCGTACATCGTGAACACGAGGTGCAGGATGGAGAGGCTGGACAGGCCCGTGCCGTCAAAGGTCTCGGTGAGGTAGTCGCCCGCCGTGTAGAAGTGGCCACCGCCACCCGCACCGAGGTCACTGCCGTTCGCGCTCCAGATCGAGGACGGGAACTCCACGTCGACGGAGAGGGCCGCCGCGTCGGCGCCGTCACAGACAACGGCCGTGTCGGTGACCTCGAGGTCCTGCAGCACACCGTCGCCGTTGTCGTCCACGCCGGCCAGCACCTCGATGCCGCCGTTCGGGCAGGCCGAGCCGGCGTCCTCGATGCGAATGAGCGAGTCGCTGCCGTCGGTGCCGTTGGTCCCGTTGGTCCCGTTCGTGCCGTCGGCGCCATCGCAGACGTAGGTGGTGCTGTCGAACTCGGCCGGCTGCAGCACGCCATCGTCGTCGAGGTCCAGCCCGACGTGGATCACCAGGCCCCCGCTCTCGCAGTTGACGCCCGGCGCCTCCACGTCGACCCGGATGAGCGCGGCGTGGCCATCGGCGCCGTTGGTACCGTCGGCGCCGGCCGCCCCCTGGGCGCCGTCCGCGCCGTCTGCACCCGCGCTGCCCGCCGCGATGGTGGCCGTGCTGCCGTCCGGGCAGGTCACGGTGGCACTGCCGTCGTCGTTCTGGGTCACCGTGCAGTTCCCGGTGGTCGCGTCTCCACAGCCCAGCGGGAGGAGGAGAGACAGCAGCAGGACGGAGGAACGAAACATGGCAGCACTCCGGGTGGAGGAGGGTCTGGCTCGAGACGACCGCGCCCGGATCCCTGGTGCGACCGCCGCTCTTGAACGGGCGCCTTCCCCGTAACGAAGCCCGCTAGCGGCTCGTCACCCCCAAACCACGCCCTCGCGACACCCTGCCACAGACCCGGGGCCAGGAGCCCTGTCGGCCAGACCGCCCCGCCCGTCCCCGGTGAAGGCCGGAAGCGCCGGAAGCTACCGGTATACCGTCCACGCCGCCACGTCGGTGGTGTCGGTGATCGCGCAGCTGGTGCCCTGGCCGTAGCCCCAGGCAGCCACCGCCTGGGCCGTCAGCGCCACGCCCCCCACGTCCAGGCTGCCTTCCTCGATGGGCGTGAGGCTCAGCTCCGTGTCGCCGTGGAAGACGAGCGTGTGGCCCTCGATGGGTACGCACTCGTGCGCCTCGTGCGAGACCACCTCACCCAGCTCGACGCTCAGTCCGTCGATGGGCTCGTCCGCAAAGGCGCCTCCCCAGCCGCCCTCGTCCGCTGCGACCACGAGCCCGTCCGCGGCGGTGACCGAGAAGCCGCTCACCGTTCCCCAGACCAGGCGCTCGTGCGCCTCAATGTGCACAGTATCCCCGACCGCAAGGGTGACATCTGGTGTGAGACCCGCACCGTCGCCATCCGTCACCGAGAAGCCAAGCACCGAGTCCGTGCCCGAGCCATCGTCCACGTGGACCTGCCAAGCACAGTCTCCAGCGTCAATCGCGCTCACAATCCCGTCCACGGTCGCGCCTTCTCCTTGCGCGACGGCGCCCTGGGCCAGGCACACGAGCACCGTGCCGCGCTCCACGCTTCCGCAGGCGAGCAGCAGGGACAGGAGGAGGAGAGGGGAGGGCATGCTGGCTCCGGCGCGCGCCCGACCGGCGGGAGACCGGCGGCGAGCGCTCAGCCTACCGCCGACGCCCCGCCACCCGCAAACCGGGCCGGCTGCAGAGCCCAGACGTCAAGCACCCCGAGACCGTGAGATCCCGGGGTGCCTGAACGTCAAACACCCCGAAACCGTGCGGTCTCGGGGTGTCAGATAGGGTGGCCGGCAATAACCTACTCTCCCACCGGGCTACCCCGGCAGTACCATCGGCGTATCAGGGCTTAACTTCCGTGTTCGGTATGGGAACGGGTGG
>Ga0100377_1000243_pt1 | contig 44603 bp, 35 predicted proteins | sample CryGeymeta201501_FD_83664 | JGI IMG/M metagenome (GOLD analysis project Ga0100377, IMG submission 83664) | Groundwater microbial communities from Crystal Geyser aquifers in Utah, USA - Crystal Geyser metaG 2015-01 | ecosystem: Environmental > Aquatic > Deep subsurface > Groundwater | place: USA... | reverse complement strand
CGGCGCGGCGGCGTGGGGCGGGGCGGTGGGCTGTCGCAGCTGTGGGCGCGGCCGCGGGGGGCGGGGGGGGGGGGGGGGGGGGGGGAGGCCCGCCTAACGTAGGGGAGGCAGGCCGAAAGGCGCAGCCCTCAGCGCACCCCTCAGCGCACCCCTCAGCGCACCCCTCAGCGCACCCCTCAGCGCAGCCCTCAGCGCACCCCTCAGCGCACCCCTCAGCGCACCCCTCAGCGCGCCAGCACCGCGACGCCACCGTCGCCCAGGGCCACCAGGCCCAGATCCGCGCCCAGGGCGACGCGCGTCGCAGTCCCGCCCAGGCTGAGCTGCCAGGCCAGGTCGGGGTGCAGCGGGTCCGAGAGGTCCACCCCGGCCAGCCCGGCGCCGCCCGTCGCGACCCAGGCCAGGCTGCCGTCCAGGGCCAGGCCCATGGCGTCGCCGTCCAGGGTGTCCAGGCTGGAGAGGGGCGCGCCATCGGCCGCGGAGAGCAGGACCAGGCCGGCGTGGTCAGCGGCCACGACCACGGCATCGCCGAGCGAGGCGACGTCCCAGGCCTTGGCCCCCACGTCCAGGCTGGCCCCCGCCACCATGGCCGAAGGCACGGCGAGGTCGACCGGCGTGATGCCCCGCTCGCCATCGGCCACCCAGGCCCGGCCGTCGTCCAGGGCCAGGGCCAGGGCCGTGCCGGGCGTGCTGACCGCGCCGAGCTGGTCGGGGTCGTCGGGGGCCGTGACATCGCAGAGGGTGAGGCCCCAGCCGTCGTCGCCGGGGTCGGTCGTGCCCGACCAGCTGGCCACGCCGACCAAGCCGTCGCGGGCGTCGACGCCGACCGCGTGGGGGGCCAGGCGCAGCGAGCCCCGCTGCGAGGGCGCGCTGGGGGTCGCGAGGTCGACGGCGACCAGGTCCCCGCTCCAGGTGGCGACCCAGGCGACCGTGCCGTCCAGGGCCACCCCGTAGGCCGTGCCGATGGGCACCCGCGCCAGCTCCACGGGGTGGGCCGGGTCCGACAGGTCCAGGACCACCAGGCCCGCCGCGTCGGCCGCCACCAGGCCGGTGGTGCCCAGCAGGGCCACGTCGTGGGCCTTGATGCCGCTCACCGAGCCGACCCGGGTGGGCTCGGCAAGGGCGCCGCCACCGCCGCCCCCATCGGCGCCGCCACCCCCATCGGAGCCACTATCGGAGCCACCGCCGTCGACGCTGCCACCGCCATCGGCGGAGCCCCCGTCGTTGGCCGCAGAGTCCCCGCTCCCCTTGTCTCCACAGCCGCACAGCAGCGCCAGCGCCAGGAGCATGTGCACCTCCACCCTCTCCAGGTAGCCTATCCCTCGCCCGCCGGGCGGCGCTGCGCTAGGCGGGGAGGTCGGCGGGCATCACACCCGCCCGCGGAGGGCCTGCATGGCCGAGCCCCAGAGACCCGGCGCCCACGCCGCCCCCTACTACCCGACCTCCACCTTCGGGGAGCAGCAGGAGGGCATCCCCACGGGTCGAGACGTGGAGTGGGAGCCCCTGGTCGACTACCGCCGCAACGGCGTGAGCGAGACGACCATCCACGGTGCGGTGGCCTGGGTCAGCGGGGACGAGCTGCTGCACGGCTTCGGCGGCAACGTGCTCTGCTACGGCCGCAGCATGATGAAGCTCTTGTACGTCAAGCCCTTCGTCCAGGACCTCGCCGACTTCGACTGGCCCCAGAAGGCCATCGCCGTGGCCAGTCACAACGGCACCACCGAGCAGGTCCGGGCCGCCCAGGGCCTGCTGTCCCGCGAGGACTGGTGCCTGATGCAGACGCCGCTGGACCTGCCCCTGGTGCAGTTCGGCCGGCAGGTCCGCCGCCCCCGGCGCTGGTACAACAACTCCTCGGGCCACCACGCCGCGCTGCTGGCCGGCTGCAAGGCCCGCGGCTGGCGGCAGGTCGGCTACACCCTGCCCGACCACCCGCTCTTCGCCGCCTACATGGGCGCGGTCCGGCAGGCCCTGGGCGCGGACTGGCGCCCCCTGCGGGTGGCCCGCGACGGCGATGGCCTGCCCACGATCTCCATGACGGTGAGCGACCTGGCGCGCTGCTACGCCTGGCTGGCCCGGACCCGCCAGGAGGACTGGATCTGGGAGGCGATGGTCCGCGAGCCGGACCTGGTCGGGGGCTTCAACCGCCTGGACACGACCATCATCAAGTCCTGCCAGGGCCGGGTCATCGCCAAGGAGGGCGCCGACGGCCTGCTCGGCCTGGCCATCGAGCACCCCGACTACCCCCAGGGCCTGGGCGTCGTCATCAAGATCGCCCACGGCTGGGACCCCCAGGCCACCTGGTATGTGGCCCGCGGCATCCTGGGCGTGCTGGGCTTCGAGCTGCGCACGCCCTACAAGCTGCACCGGCAGAAGGCCTTCCTGGTGCCCGGGGTCGTGCCCGAGCGCTACCGCGAGACCCTGGCCGCGATCCCGACCTGGGACCCCTGGGACGCCGACCACGACCGCTGGTACTTCGACTTCCCGGTCTGAGGACCGCGCGGTCCGCCCCGCCCCGCTGGAGCCGCCTTGCGCCTTCGCGCCCGCCTGCTGAGCCCGATCTCCCCTACCGAGTACCGCTGGCTGCCCGACGCCCGGGTGGAGGTCGACGCGGCCGGGCGCATCGTCGACGTGGGCCCCTGGCAAGGCGGACCCTGCGACCAGGATCTGCGCCCCGGCGTGCTGACCCCCGGCTTCGTCGACGTGCACCTGCACTACCCCCAGACCCGCATCGTGGGCGCGGCCAGCGGGCCCCTGCTGCAGTGGCTGCAGACCCGCACCTTCCCCGAAGAGGCGCGCTTCGCCGACCCGGCCCACGCCGCCACCGTGGCCGCCGCCTTCGCCGCCGCCCTGGCCGCCGCGGGCACGACCCTCAGCCTGGCCTACAGCAGCGTGCACCCCGCCGCCTGTGAGGCCCTCTTCCAGGCCCTGGACGCCCAGGGCCTGCGGGCCATCGCCGGGCCGGTGCTCATGGACCAGGGCGCGCCGCCGGAGCTGCTCCTGCCCCCCGACCAGGCCCTGCCGGCCCTCGCCGCCCTCGCCGAGCGCTGGCAGGGTCACGACGGGCGCTTCCAGGTCGCCGTCATCCCGCGCTTCGCCCTGTCCTGCACGGCTGCGATGCTGGAGCAGGCCGGGGACCTGGCCCGGGAGCGGGGCCTGCGGGTGAGCACCCACCTCTCCGAGAACCTGGACGAGGTCGCTGCCACCATGGCCCTGCACGGCGGCCCCGACTACCTGTCGGTCTACGAGCGGGCGGGGCTGCTGCGCGAAGGCGCCGTGCTGGCGCACTGCATCCACCTCTCGGACAGCGAGTGGGACCGCATGGCCGCCGCCGGCGCCGTCGTCGCGCACTGCCCGGACAGCAACGACTTCCTGGGCAGCGGGGGCATGCCCCTGGCCCAGGTCGAGGCTCGCGGCCTGCGCATGGGCCTGGGCACCGACGTCGCGGCGGGCCGCAGCTTCCGGGTGCCCCGCATCGGCAGCAGCGCCCACGACAACGCCCTGCGCCAGGGGCTGCGGGTGCCGCCGGCCCAGTGGTTGTGGACCGCGACCCGCGGCGGCGCCCTGGCCCTGGGCCACGACCAGGTGGGCATGATCGAGGCCGGGCTCGAGGCCGACCTGGTCCTGCACGACCTGCCGGCGTGGGTGGAGGACGGCACGGCGGCCCTGGGCTGGCTGCTCTTCGACCACGATGCCCCGCCGCCCCGCGGCACCTGGGTCCGGGGACGCCGGGTCTGGGACCGCGAGGCCCACCGCCAGGCGCACGGCCCCTACCCCTGGGGCTGAGAGGGGGAGCCCCTCGGCCTCAAGCGCGGGCCCACACCGCCGCCGCGGGTGCTAGCCTGTGGGCGTCCCCGCCCCCGGAGGCCCTCGTGCCGCCGCTCCTGCTCGCCCTCCTCGTCGCCTGCAGCTCGCCTCCCTCGGCGCCTCCCCCGCTGCCGCCGCCCGAGACGAGCGTGGGACCCCGCACCCGGACGCTGCGCCTGGCGCCCGCCGAGCCCCTGGTCGTGGCCGACGGGCTCACGGTGCTGGCCGAGCTCCAGGTGGATGGACGCCACCAGAGCCTGGACTGGACCACGGTGCTGCGCCAGGGCGAGCGCTACGGCGATGGCGCGCCCTTCGGGACCGTGCTCGACCAGGCCGGCGCCCCCATCCAGCAGGACGGCGCGCCCCGCCTGTGTGCGGCCCCCGACTTCAGCGGGGTGCTGAGCCAGGGGGTGCGCAGCTGGATGTTCACCCACGAGGAGTGCGGCCCGGCCGGCATGTTCCTGTCCGAGCTGGATCTGGACCCCACCGGGCACCCGCGGGCCGTGCAGGCCGACGCGGTGAGCGGCGCCGGGGTCGACGGCCTGGACCAGCTGTGCTCGGGCTCGGTCAGCCCCTGGGGCAGCCTGCTGTCGGGCGAGGAGTACGAGACGGACGCCGCGCTGCTGGCGCACGGGGCCATGCCCGGCCAGGTCCAGGGCCGGCCCTACCTGGACCTCAGCGAGTACGCGTCGTGGAGGACCTTCTTCGGTCCCGACGCCAGCCCCTCGCCCTACGGAAACGGCCAGGTCGTGGAGAGCGTCGTGTCCGGTGACGATCGGGCGGCGCTGGTCAAGCACCCCGCCATGGGGCGCTTCTCCCACGAGGTCGTGTTGTCCATGCCCGACCAGCGCACCGTCTACATGACGGACGACCACAGCCACGGGGGACTGTTCATGTTCCTGGCCGACCAGCCGGGCGACCTGTCCGCCGGCACCCTCTACGCGGCCCGCTTCTCCCCCACCGGGGCGGCGGCAGCCCTGGGATGGGTGAGCCTGGGGCACGCCACGGACGCCGAGGTGAAGGCCGGCCTGGCCGCCGGGATCAGCTTCGACCAGCTCCTGCTGCGCAAGCCCCTGGTCGGGGGCGCCTGCCCCGAGGGCCTGGTGCCCCACCGCGAGGAAGACACCACCGATGTCTGTTTGGGCCTGCGCCCAGGCATGGAGCTGCTGGCCAGCCGCCTGGAGACCCGGCGGATGGCGGCCCTGCTAGGCGCCACGACGGAGCTGGAGAAGCAGGAGGGCCTGGCCCTGGACCCCGAGGGTCGCCGCCTCTTCGTGGCTTTCACCCGCATCGACCACGGCATGTTGGCCCAGGATCCGCCCTGGCCCGAGCGGGACCAGGTGGCCCTGCCCAAGAACGCCTGTGGCGAGGTCTGGTCCCTGTCCATGCCGGCCAGCGCCGACGGCAGCCCCCTGGCCGACACCGACGGCGCGCCCATCGACAGCGCCTGGGTCGCGACCACCGCCCGGCCCCTGCTCCAGGGGCAGCCCCTGGGCGACGGCGGATGCGCCGAGGAGGACATCTCCAACCCCGACAACCTGGCCTGGCTGGCGACCGGCCCCGGCAAGGGCATCCTGCTGGTCGCCGAGGACACCGACCGCAGCCCCAACCGACTGTGGGCCTGGCAGGAGGGGCTGGACGGGCAGCCGGCACAGCTCCTGCCCGTGCTGGCCGCGCCCGAGGGGGCCGAGGTCTCGGGCCTGGGCGTGGCGGCCGGCCTGTGGGGCCACCGGTGGATCACGGTCAGCATCCAGCACCCCGCCCAGCAGGCGCCGGTGGTGGGCATGCTCGGCCCGCTGCCGCCCGCGCCCTGAGGCCGGGGACGGCGGCGCCCCCGGCGAACAGAACGCGCTAGGCTGGAGGTGTCCCCACCGCCGCGAGCCCCCTCGCCCCCTCCGCGCCCGGAGCGCCCGTGTACACCGCGAAGACCATCCTCGTCCCCGTCGACTTCTCCAACACCTCCCGTGCGGCCATGTCGGTCGCGCTGCAGATGGCGGACCGCAGCGGGGGGAGGATCATCTTCCTGCACGTGGACAAGGTCCTGAAGCGGGACATGCACGAGGTCCTGTCCCGCGAGCAGCCGTCCGGCGTCCTGACGACGGAGATCGCCCAGTGCGAGGACGGTGTGCGCGACGCCATCGAGGGCGAGCTGGAGCGCTCCGCCCAGGCCGGGCAGCCGCTGCGGCGCACCCCGCACGACATCCGGATCTGCAGCGGGGACTGGCTGCACGTGGCCCTGCAGATCATCGAGGACGAGAAGGTCAACCTGGTCGTCGCCGCCACCCACGGCGGCGAAAAGACCGGCCTGCTGGGCATGCTCCAGGGCTCGGTGACCGAGAAGCTGGTCCACCTGGCGACCTGCTCCGTCTTCGTGGTCAAGGCCGAGGGCTTCCCCTACCTGACGGACTGATCGGCGCCCCCCCTCGGCCTGGGCCCCCGATCGGCCTGGTTCCCAGCGGTCGCCCCACGGTCATGCCAGGGTCTGCCCACCCTGCCCCAGCTCGCGCGGCGGGGTTTCGGGCCGACCACCGCGCTGCTCGGCAAGTGGCACCTCTCGCACGACCCCGATGATCCCAACCGCTGGGGCTTCGACCGCTTCGCCGGCACCCTGCAGGGCCGCCTGGGCGACTACTTCAGCTATGACGCAGTCATCGACGGCCAGCCCCGGCACATCCGGAGCTACGCCACGACCCAGGTCGTGGACGACGCCCTGCGCTTCATCCACCAGACAGACCGTCCGTGGCTGGTCCAGGTGGCCTTCCACGCGCCGCACCTGCCCCTGCCTCCCACGGACCTGATCGGCGACACGGACCTGGACGGCAGCGACGGAGACATCGAGCAGCGGCCCGAGGCCTACCATCGGGCCATGATCCAGGCCATGGACACCGAGCTGGGCCGCCTGCTCGATGGGATCGGGCCCCAGGCGCTGGGCCGCACCTGGGTGATCTGGCTGGCAGACAACGGCACGACGGAGGACCTGGACAAAGGCGCCTGGCAGCAGGGCCACAACAAGGGCCGCCTGTACGAAGGCGGGATCAACGTGCCCCTGGTGATCGCCGGACCACAGGTCGATCAGCCCGGGCGACACGCGGCGCAGCTCGTCCACGTGCTCGACGTGTTCCCCACGGTCCTGGACCTGGTCGCACCGGGCTGGCAGGCGTCCTTGTCGGCCGACACCCCCCTGGATGGGGTCCGCCTGGCCCCCCTGCTGCGGGACGCACAGGCCGGCCCGGTCCACGACTGGCTGATGAGTGAACAGTTCGGTTCGCGGCTCAGCGAGCGGGGCACTGGCCGAGCCATCCGCGATGCGCGGTACAAGCTGATCGTGCGGGGAGACGGCGACGCGCAGCTCTACGATCTCCAGGCCGATCCCACCAAGGAGCAGGACCTGCTGGCCCGCCAACAAGGGGTGCAGGTGCGAGCAGCGCACCCGTCCATAGCCCGGCTCCTGGCCGCCATCCCGGCGCCGGACGTACAGACCGGCCGGGTGGACGAGGGCGTGGACGAGGACGAGGGCGAGGACGAGGACGAGGGCGTGGGCGTGGGCGAGACCGAGGGCGAGACCGAGGGCGAGCAGCGCGCCGCTCAGCCACCCGCGTCGGAGCGCTCGGCGTCGAAGGGCTCGGCGAGCTGCTGGACGATGCTCTCGATGCTGGCCAGCCCGAAGGTGATCTTCTTGAAGAAGGACCGGTTGTGGGGCACCAACACGAAGCGGGGGTGCCGAGACCACAGGCGGTGCAGTGCGACGTCGAGCTGGCGGGCCTGGGCGACGGACTCGTCCCGCACCGGGTTGTTGCTCTCCATGACCTCCATGCCGCCCTCGGCCGCGCTCTCGAAGAAGATCACGGCGTCGTAGCGGGCCAGCTGGTCCTCCAGGGTGGTGCCCATGGCCGTGAAGAACTCGGCCTCGGGGCCGGGCCAGTAGGCCGCACCATCCACAGTGCCGCGGTCACAGAGCAGGACCCGCCCCGGGAAGCGGGCGGCCTGGAGATCCTCCAGGTTGCGCTGGACGTGGAAGATGGCGCGCTGGGCCGCCATGGCCGCGCCGTCATCGTCCTGGATCCGCGGGAAGCCGCCGGAGAAGAGCATGGTCGCGGCCTCGGGGACGACGACCACCCGGTCGCCGATCTCGCGCCGGAACAGGTCGGCGGCGGTGGTCTTGCCGCCACCGGGACCGCCGGTGAGGACCACCCGGCAGTGGTTGGGGCGCTCCGAGAGGGGGGCAGGTACGCTCATTGGCAGCTCCGTGTGCGGGCGGAACAGCGGACCGTCATGTCCCAGCCCGCGGTGACACGCACCTGTCCGGCGCGCCCGACACCCGGGTCGCCGAAGAAGTGCACCTCGATCCAGTAGTCCCCCGCCGGGACCTCGCCGGGCGAGTAGCGGCGGCCGCTCTGCTTGTCGACCAGCGCCACGTCGGAGACCTGGCCCGAGACGCTGACCCGGCTCGGCGGTGCCCAGCCGGAGGGCGGCGGGGGCGGCGTGGTGTCTGTCGGAGAGGCAGCGGGCCCAGGGGAGACGGGCCCAGCGGACGGCTCGGCCGGCAGCTCGACGGCGACGGGCGTGCCCTCGGCCAGGGTAACGACCACGCGGGCGGCGGGCTCCGGCGCGGCTTCGTCCGGCGCCGGTGCGGCGGGTGCGGCGGGTGCGGGCGCAGGGAAAGCAGAGGGCGCGGGCTCCGACGCCCGGGCGAGGGCCGCAGCGGGCTCGGCAGCCGGCTCCGCAGCGGGCGCGGCAGCAGCGGGCTCGGCAGCCGGCTCCGCAGCGGGCGCGGCAGCAGCGGGCGCGGCAGCGGCCTCCGGTGCGGGCTGCCCGGCAGGCGCCGCCGCGGGGGTCACCGGGACCGGCCCCTGCGCCGGCCCCTGCGCCGGACCCGCCGCCCACAGGTGCAGCCCGGCCGCCCCGGCGACGCCCAGGCCCAGGACCAGGGCCGCGGAGAGGCCCAGGCGGGCCAGGCCGGAGCGTGGGGGAGCGGGCACCGCCGCCGGGGGCAGCGAGGGGGCGCCCTCATCGGCCAGGGTGCCGTCGGAGGGCGGCAGCAGCGTGCCGCCCGCGACCGGCGACCGCGGAGGCGACTGTGTCCGCGGGGGCTCTACCGCGAAGCCCAGGCCGGTCCCGACCTCGGCGAAGGTGGTGCTGCCGTGCGCCGCAGAGGCTGCAGGGGCCCCAGACGAGGCCGCAGAGGCCGACAAAGCCGCAGATGCCGAGGGCCGGGGCAGCTCGTCGGTCGGCGCCTCGGTCGGGACCGAGGGTCGCGCGGGCGACAGGCTGCCGCCGCTGGAGAGGCCGCGGCTCAGGGGGACGCTGCTGCCCACGTGGACCGGCCCCAGGGCGGCCAGCGCGGGCGGCACGTCGGGGAGCTGGTCCCGGATCGCGAGCAGGGCGTGGCCCATGGCCAGGGCGTCGGCGTAGCGCTCCTCGCGGCGATAGCGGGTCGCTGTCCGCACGATCTCGGCGACGGGGGCCGGCAGCCCCGCCAGCAGGCTAGCGTCGAGGTCGGCGGCGAAGAGGTCCGGCGGGTCCTGCCCCGTGACCAGGGCGTGGAGCATGGCGCCCATGGCGTAGATGTCCGAGCGCGCGTCGGTGTCCTTGGCCGAGTTGCGCTGCTCGGGCGGCATGTAGGTCCAGGTGCCCATGACCGCCGCGGTGCGGGTCATGGCGCCCTCGGCCGCGATCCGGGCGATGCCGAAGTCGGTGAGCTTGGGCACACCCTCCTGGGACAGCAGCACGTTCTGGGGCTTCACGTCCCGGTGCACCACGCCGGCCGTGTGGGCAAAGCCCAGGGCGTCGAGCACGGGCAGCATGGCGTCGGCGGCCAGGCGGGCCGGCATGGGGCCGTGGCGCTCCACCCAGTCCCACAGGGTGCCGCCGCGCAGCAGCTCCATGACCAGGAAGACCCGCTCCTCCTCGGCGTCGACGTCCTGCACCGCCACGATGTGGGGGTGGTTCAGGCGCGCCATGGTGCGGGCCTCTGCGTCGAAGCGGGCCCGGATCCGCGGGCGGGCCGCCATGGCGGGCAGCAGGACCTTGACGGCGCGCTCGACCTGCAGCCGGCTGTCCCAGCCACGGTAGACCAGGGCCATGCCGCCCTCACCCAGCACCTGGACCAGGCGGTAGCGGCCGCCACGCAGCGGCGGAGCGACCTCCGGTGCCGTCGCGGGGTCCAGGAAGGGCTCGGTCAAGGTCCACCTTGGGAGGGTGCGGGGTCGATCCCCAACACCCGGGCGAACAGAGCGTAGCAGCCTGGAAGCCCGCTGGCGGCTCCCCCCGGCTGCGACGGCCGGACGCGCCGACCGGACCGCGCGGCCGACCCGCGATAGGCGGGGGCTGCCCTGCCACCGCCGGGCGCCGCCCCCGCCGGGGCCCAGGAGCACCGTGCCCCGCGAGGAGATCCACGTCGAGGGCGCGCAGGTGGACGTGCACCTGGAGCGCGTGCGCCCGGTGACCGGCCCGTCGGTGCTGCTCGTGCCCGGCCTGGGGGCCAGCCCCCTGTCCTTTGAGCTGCAGGACCGCCTGCCCCTGGCCGAAGCCCTGCACCGGGCGGGGCGCACGCCATGGCTGGTCGACTTCCACCTGAGCTGGCGGGCCCGCGGTCAGGACGCCGCCGCCCTGCTGCACGCCCTGGAGCAGGCCCTGGCCGAGCTGCGGCGCCACACCGGCGTGCCGCTGTCCCAGGTCGACGCGGTGGGGCACAGCCTGGGGGGCATCCTGCTGCTGGCCCTGGCGGCCGACGGCGTGCCCCTGCGCAGCCTGGTCGCCATGGCCTCGGGCCTGGACTACCGCCTGGGTCGCTCTCCCCTGCCCCGCGCCCTGTCCTTGTCCCCCAAGGGCATCGGTCCCCTGCGGATCGGCGCCCGACGCGGCGGCCTGCCCGCGACCCGCCTGGCCGCGGCGGCCGCCCCCCTCTTCGGGCGCGGCCTGCACCTGCCCATCGAGCGCGAGCAGTTCCACCGCGGCAGCACCCCCGGCCCGGTGGTGCGTCGCATGATGCGAGCCGGCGTGCGCGACATGCCCCTGGCCCTGCTGCTCGACCTGGCCGAGCTGTTCACCGAGGATGGTCTGGAGCTGGGGGGCTCCGGCGAGGCCCTGAAGCAGGCCGTCACCCACCTGGATCTGCCGGTGATGCTGGTCGGCGCCCTCCAGGACACCCAGTGCCCCATCGCCGCGGTGCGCGACGCGGCCCGGCGGATCCCCGGCGCGCAGCTGCTGGAGGTGGGCAGCCCCGACTACGGCTACGGTCACGTGGACCTGCTCACCGCCAGCCGGGCGCCCGAGGAGGTCTTCGCCCCGATCCTGGCCTTCCTTGGACAAGCCCGCGGAGCCGCCGCATGAGCGCCGATCCGGAGCTGCAGGTCGAGCACCACTGGTTCCCGAACGGCAACGGCTGGGACCTGGAGCTGCGCCGCTACCACCGGGCGGGCCAGGCCCCGCGCCAGCCGCGGCCGCTGCTGATGGTGCCCGGCTACGCGATGAACAGCTACATCCTGGGTTACCACCCCACCGGCCGCTCCATGGTCGGCTACCTGGTCGACCAGGGCTTCGAGGTCTGGACCACCAACCTGCGGGGCCAGGGCGAGGCCCAGCGCCACGCCCACGCCGCCCGCCGCTACGGTCTGGCCGAGCTGGCCCTGGTCGACCTGCCCGCCGCCATCGCCGCGGTCCGCGCCCGCAGCGCCCTGACCCCGGGGGGCGCGCTGGGCAGCGGCGACGTCGACCTGGTCGGCTGCAGCCTGGGCGCCAGCCTGGTCTACGCCTACCTGGCCCACCACCCCCAGGACCACGGCGTCGGCGCCGTCATCGCCATCGGTGGCCCCCTGCGCTGGGTCAGCGCCCACCCCGCCCTCAAGCTGGCCTTCGCCTCGCCGCGCCTGGCGGGCATGGTGCCCATCGTCGGCACCCGCGCCCTCGCCCGGCGGCTGCTGCCCATCGTCCGCCACTACCCTCCCCTGCTCTCGATCTACATGAACGCCCGCCGGGTCGACCTCTCCCGGCCCGAGCTGCTGGTGAACACGGTCGACGACCCGGTCCCGTGGATCAACCGCCAGGTGGCCCGCTGGGTGCGGGACCAGGACCTGGTCGTGCGGGGGCTGAACATCACGACGGCCCTGGCCGCCGTGGAGGTGCCGATCCTGGTGGTCCTGGCCAACCGGGACGGCATCGTGCCGGCAGCCACCGCCCGCTCGGTGCGGGACGTGCTGCGCCCCGGCCTGGTGACGGTGCTGGAGGTCGGCGACCCCGAGCGCTGGTACGCCCACGCCGACCTGTTCATCGGCGAGCAGGCCGAGCAGGCCGTCTTCACGCCCATGGCCGCCTGGCTGGAGGCGCAGGAGCCCACGGTCGAGGGCAGCGCCGGGGGCGAGGCTTAGACCGCCGGCTCCTGGCCCTCGGGAGCGTCCAGGGCCACCGCCTCGTCCGCGCCGCCCAGCAGCACCGCCAGCCAGCGGGTCTGGGGGCTGGTCTCCAAGACGAGCTTGAAGATGACGGTGAGGGGCACGCCGATGAGCATGCCGGCCGGCCCCCAGACGTAGCCCCAGAACAGCAGGCAAGCGACGACCACGAAGGGCGACAGGCCCAGGCGGCGGCCGAGCAGCCGGGGCTCGATGAAGTTGCCGATGGCGACGTTGACGACGACGTAGCCCAGCGTCGCGACCAGGGCGTGGCCCGGCCCCAGGGAGACCAGGGCCAGCACCACCGCAGGCACGGCGGCGAAGATGGAGCCGACGGCGGGCACGAAGTTGAAGACGAAGGCGATGAGGCCCCACAACACGGGCAGGTCCAGGCCCAGAGCCGCCGTAAAGGCCGCCACCAGCAGGCCCGTCAGCACGCTGAAGGCGGACTTGATGACCAGGTAGCGCTGGACCTTGTCGCCGGCTCGCTCCACCCAGCTCGTGCCGCCGGTCTCGCCAAAGGCGACCTTGACCTTGGTGCCCAGCTCGGTGGCCTCGAGCAGCAACAGCGAGGTCGTCAGGACCACGATGAGCACGTTGGACAGCACGCTGATGATGGCGCTGGCCATGGTGCGGACCGCGGCGATGAGGCTGCTGGGATCGACCAGCCGCTCGACCTTGATGACCCGGTCCAGGCCCCGCGACTCCAAGAGCTCGTTGGCCCGGCGCACGGCCTGCTGCACCGGCTCCTGGTACTGGGGGATCGAGGAGCTGAAGCGCGCCATGGAGTCGGTCATGATCGCGGTGCCGCCCACCATGGTGGCGGCGACGACGAGCATGACGGCGGCGATGGCCAGGCCCTTGGGGATGCCGATGCCGACCATGAAGCGCACGGCCGGCCAGACCAACATGGCCAGGAAGCCGCTGAAGATGACGGGCAGGGCCAGGTCGCCAGCGACCTTCAGGCCGGCCACGACGACGACGAAGCAGGCCGCCGAAGCCAGGGCCAGAAAGGGCCGCGGGATGATCGCCTCAGCTTCCATGTGCGTCAGCGGTCCCGCCGGTGGGCCTCGCGGACCACGTCGGCCATGGTCGAAGGCAGGGTCTTGGTGGCAGCGGCCTTCTGCAGCCAGGTGGGCAGGCTACCGCTCTCGGTGCAGAGGGAATAGCGGAGCAGGGTGCCGCCGGCCTGCTCCTTGAAGTCCCAGGCGCCGAAATTGGGCGCCGGCTCGACGGCCTTGGGCAGGTCCCGGTCCAGCTCCGTAGCGACCAGCGGGTAGGCCGCGCGCCAGTCGAAGCGGTCCCAGCGGAAGGCCATGCTGCCGTCCGCCTCGGTCGCCGGGGCGCCACGCAGGACCCAGTAGCGGTCACTGGCCATGGTCCAGTCCGGCACGTCGAGGACCTGCAGGTAGTCGACCTTGACCCCGTCCTTGCCCAGCACGCGGCTGGCCGTGAGGCCCGCCGTGCTCCAGGAGGTGGCGCCGGGGATGTCCTGCACCACGGCGAGCATGGTGGCGGCCTTGGCGTCGACGGTGGCCGAGCCCAGCAGGCAGCGGGTGCCCTCGACGTCCTTGAGCGCGAGCAGGACCTCACCCAGCAGGGCGTTGTTCGCCTTGCCCGCCTGCTCCCAGCCCTGGTCCGAGAGCAGGCTCGCAAAGCGTGCGTCCTCGGCCCGGGCGGGCGAGGACAGCGAGCTCAGCAGGGCGAGGGACAGCAGCAGGGGGGTCGTCCGGGCGGGTCGGGGCACGCGCCATGCTAGCACCGCGCGGCCCCGCCCGCACATCAGGCCTCGGCGGTGCCGGCCTTCTCCTCTTCGATCTTGCGGCGGACCCCGTCCATGTCGAGCTCCTGCACCTTGCCGATCAGCTCCTCGAAGGCGGCGGGCGGCAGCGCGCCGGCCTGCTGGAAGATGCCGATCTGCTGGCGGAAGACCATGAGCGTGGGGATGGACTGGATGCCGAAGTAGGCGGCCAGGGCCTGCTGCTCCTCGGTGTCCACCTTGGCGAAGACAATGTCGGGGAAGCGGTTGCTCGCGTCCTCGAAGGTCGGCGCGAAGCCGCGGCAGGGGCCGCACCAACTCGCCCAGAAGTCGATGATGACGGTGTCGTTCTCGAGCACGGTCTGCTCGAAGTTCTCGGCGGTCAGGGCCATGGTCGCCATGGGATCTCCCGGTGGTCGGGTTGGAGGGTGGCCGGAGGAGCCGGCGGGCCAGCGGCACGGGGGACAGCGCGCAGCGGTGCAGCCACGCGCGAGGGGTCGAAGGGTCGTCGTTGGCGGGCGAGCGCTCCGTGCGGCGCCCGACAATGTTGCACACGGCCCGCGCCGCTTTCAAGCCCCCGGGGACTGCGACAGCCTGCCCATCCTGGGTCGCCAGCCCGCCCAACCAAGGGCGCTCCGGCGACCGCGAGCATGGTTAGCTCCCAGCCATGGCACCGCCGCATCCCCTCCCCACTCCCCTCCCGCGGGGGGGCCCGATCCTGCTGTCCGGTCCCGCGGAGCAGGCCAGATGAGCCGCGCCGCCCTCGACCTCTCGGGCCTCAACCCCGCCCAGCTCACCGCGGTCACGGCGCCGCCGGGCTTCCACCTGGTCGTCGCCGGCGCCGGCACGGGCAAGACCCGCACCCTGGTCCACCGCGTCGCCTGGCTCATCGACCGCGGCGCCGACCCCGGCGCCATCGCCCTGCTCACCTTCACCCGCCGCGCCGCCCGGGAGATGCTCGGCCGCGCGGCCCGGCTGGTCGGCCCCGGCGCCCACCGGGTCCAGGGCGGCACCTTCCACGCCTACGCCAGCCGCGCCCTGCGCCCCTACGCCACCAAGATCGGCCGCAGCCCGGACTTCACGGTCATGGACCGGGCCGACGCCGAGGACCTGGTCGGCATCGTGCGCGAGGAGCTCAAGGTCGCCGGGCGCCGCCGCCGCTTCCCCTCCAAGGCGACCCTGCTGGCGGTGTTGTCCCGGGTCACCAACACCGGCGAGGACCTGGAGACGGCCATCCACAAGGTCGCCGCCCGCTTTGCCGATGACCAGGAGGAGATCGCCCGCATCGGCGCCGCCTACGCGGCCCGCAAGACCGAGCGCGACCTGGTCGACTACGATGACCTGCTGGTCATGCTGCGCGACCTGCTGCGCACCGACGCCACGGCCCGCCGCGAGCTGGCGGGGCGCTGCCAGCACGTGCTGGTCGACGAGTACCAGGACACCAACCGCCTGCAGGGGCACATCGCGGCCCTGCTGTCCACGGTGCACGGCGACCTGATGGTGGTCGGCGACGAGGCCCAGAGCATCTACGCCTTCCGGGGGGCCACGGTCGACAACATCCTGCGCTTCCCCGAGCGCTTCCAGGGCGCCCGCCTGACCCTGCTCGAAGAGAACTACCGCAGCACCCAGCCGGTGCTCGACCTGGCCAACGGCGTGCTGGCCAGCTTCTCGGGGGGCTACGGCAAGAGCCTGCACAGCGCCCGGGCCGAGGGTCCGCGACCGCGGCTGGTGGGCGTCGCCGACGCCGAGCAGGAGGCCGCCTTCGTCGTCGAGCGCATCCTGGCCCTGCGCGAGGAGGGCGTGCCCCTGCGCCAGCAGGCCGTGCTGTTCCGCTCCGGCCGCCAGTCGGCCGTGTTGGAGTCGGCACTGACCGCGGCGAACCTGCCCTTCCGCAAGTTCGGCGGGCTGCGCTTCATGGAGGCCGCCCACGTCAAGGACGTGCTGTCCCTGCTGCGGATCGTGGCCAACCCTCGCGACGAGCTGGGCTGGATGCGGGTCCTGCCCTGGTTGCCCCGGGTCGGCGCCAAGACCGCCCACGCGATCATGCAGCAGGCCGTGCAAGCCACTCCGCCGGGCCTGGACCCGGCACCCTGGGCCGACCGCCCCTTCTTCGCCGCGCTGGAGGCGCTGGCCGACCTGCTGGGCCGCCTGCGCGACCGGCCCCTGCACGAGCAAGTCGAGGAGGCCGTGGAGCACGTCCGCGAGGGGCTGGAGGACCGCTACGACGACGCGGCGCGCCGGTCGCGGGACCTGGACCTGGTGGCCCTGCTGGCCAGCCGCCACGACCGCCTGGAGCCCTTCCTGGCCGAGGCCGCCCTGGACCCGCCCGAGGCGGCCGAGGCCCAGGCCGATGAGGACGAGGAGGAGTGGCTGAGCCTGTCCACGATCCACAGCGCCAAGGGGCTGGAGTGGGATGCGGTCTTCGTGCTCCAGCTCGCCGATGGCAGCTTCCCCAGCGGCTTCAGCCTGGACGACCCGGCGTCCCTGGAAGAGGAGCGGCGGCTGCTCTACGTGGCCCTGACCCGGGCCCGCCGGGAGCTGTTCCTGCTGGCCCCGCGCCAGGCCGCCGGCCGGGCGGGCTGGAGCTTCGGGCCGGGCTGCATGCTGCTCGACGACATCCCGGGCCTGGAGGACCGGGTCCTGCGGGTGGACCCCGCCCTGGCCCCAGAGGGCTCGGCGGCCGCGTCCCAGGGCGGCGACGAGGCGCGCCTGGCCGAGGTCCTGGCCTGGATCGACGACTAGCGCCTGCGGCCCTTTCAGAGGGCGGCTCGCGGGGCTGCTCGCGACATCGACTCCCTGGTGTTGGGCCCGAGGCACGCCAGGCGATAGCGACCCTCTCCTCCCGAGGTGCCTGTGTCGTCGCTCGTCCCCCTCCTCCTGGCCGCCCTCCTCCCCTCCCCCGCCCAGGCCGACGAGGGGATGTGGCTGCCCGAGCAGCTCCCGGACCACGCGCAGCGGCTGACGGAGCTGGGCCTGGAGATCCCGGTCTCGCAGCTCGCCGACCCCATGGGAGATCCCCTGGGCGCCATCGTCTCGCTGGGCTTCTGCTCGGCCTCCTTCGTCTCGCCCGACGGCCTCATCCTGACGAACCACCACTGCGTGGCCGGCTACCTGGGCGCCAACTCCTCGGCCCAGGCCAACCTGGCCCGCGACGGCTTCATGGCCGGCTCCCAGGCCGACGAGCTGTGGACCGGGCCGGACGGGCGCGTGACCGTGGTGGAGTCGATCACCGACGTCACGGAGAAGGTGCTGGCCCGGACCCACGGCCGCGTGAGCGACGCCCAGCGCCAGCTCCGCATCGCCGAGGCCCGCAAGGCCCTGGTGGCCGCCTGCGAGGCGGACGACGACCGCCGCTGCGCCGTCGCCAGCTACTACGGCGGCAGCGAGTACCGGCTCATCCGGGCGCGCGAGCTGCGTGATCTGCGCATCGTGTACGCGCCGGCCGAGAGCGTCGGCTCCTATGGCGGGGACACCGACAACTGGATGTGGCCGCGCCACGCCGGGGACTTCGCGATGCTGCGGGCCTACGTCGCGCCCGACGGCAGCACGGCCGACCACGCCGCCGACAACGTGCCCTACCCGCCGGCGCATCACCTGCGCTTCGACCCCACCGGCGCCCAGGACGGCGAGATGGTCATGGTGGCGGGCTTCCCCGGCCACACCGAGCGCTATGCACTGGCCGAGCAGCTCCGCTTCTCGCGGGACCGCGTCTACCCCCAGGCCATCGAGCGGGCCAACGCCTCCCTGGCGCTCTTCGACCGCCTGAGCCAGGCCGATCCCGAGGGCGCGGCCCGCCTGGCGGCCCCCATCGACTGGGTGAGCAACGGCCGCAAGTACGAGCAGGGCATGCTCGACGACTTCCAGGGCTCGCCGGTGGTGCAGCAGGTCGAGGCCCGGGAGGCCGCGCTGCGGAGCTGGATCGCCGCCGACCGCAAGCGCGCCAAGACCTACGGCCCGGTCCTGGCCGAGCTGGACCGGCTCCAGGCCGAGGGCGAGCAGCGCTACGAGACCGACGTGGTCTACGGCCGGCTGTTCCGGAGCGCCGACCTGCTGGGCGTGGCGACCCAGGCGGTGCGCCTGGCCACCGAGCGCGCCAAGCCCGATCTGCAGCGGGAGGAGGGCCTGCAGGCCCGCGACGAGGCCAACATCCGCGCGTCTTTCGAGAACCTGGACCGGACCCTGTACCTGCCCGCCGACCAGGCCCTGCTGCGCATGGTCCTGACCGACAGCCAGGCCCTCGCCGCCGACCAGCGGATCCCGCCCCTGGACGCCTTCCTGGCCGCCCACGGCGGCATCGACGGCACCCTGGCCCTGCTCTTCGACCACCCGGCCCTGGCCCTGGCCCCGGCCCGGCTGGCCCTGCTCGACGCCGACGCCGCGACCCTGGCCCACAGCCAGGATCCGTGGGTGCAGCTCGCGCGGGAGCTGGAGGCCTGGGAGGCGCCGCGACGCGACCAGGACAAGGCGCGGGCCGGCGCGCGGATGCGCCTGATGCCGGTCTACATGGAGGCCCTGCGCACGGCCCGCCCCGGCGCGGTCTACCCCGACGCCAACAGCAGCCTGCGGGTCAGCTTCGGCCAGGTCGAGGGCTACGCCCCCCGGGACGGCGTCTGGTACCTGCCCCACACCACCGTCACCGGCATGGTGGCCAAGGCCGGGCCGCCCCCCTTCGACGCGCCCCAGCGCCTGCTCGACGCCGCGGCCACGTCGACCACCAGCGGCTGGGCCGACCCCGAGCTGCACGATGTGCCCGTCGACTTCCTGACCACCCTGGACACGACCGGCGGCAACTCCGGCTCGGCCACCATCAACGGCAAGGGTGAGTTGGTCGGCCTGATCTTCGACGGCAACTACGAGGCCATGAGCGCCGACTGGCTCTTCGACGACGCGCTCACGCGCAGCATCCACGTCGACGTGCGCTACCTGCTGTGGATGCTGCAGGACGTGGAGGAGGCCGACTGGATCCTGTCGGAGCTGGGTGTGCAGCCCCGCTGAGGGCCCGACCGATTCGGCCTACTCGGCCCAGTCGTCGTCGCGGTGCCGGTCGGCCAGCTCCCGCACGCCGGCCGCCCAGAATGCGTCGTCGGGCTGCTCCACGTCCTCGGGGACCAGGACCCCGGTCGGGTCGGCCAGGGACAGGGGCAGGTTCGGCGGGTTCTCGCCGGGCGCCTCGGGCAGCCAGCGCATGCCGGGGTTCAGCCGCAGCCAGGCGACGCCGGCCCGCTGCAGCGCCTCTCCCAGGCCGAAGACGTTGGGGTGGTCCGTCCAGGTGCTCAGGACGTGGTCTTCTTCGGTGCCCAGCAGCATGACGGGCAGGGTGGGCCAGCGCGCCACCATCGCCGCCGCCAGCGCGCCGCCGTCCCGCTCCTGCCACCACAGGCGGGTGTCTTCGAGGGACGCGAAGCCGGACGAGCTGGGCGGCAGCACGGCCCGCAGCTCCGGGGAGAGCATGCGCAGCCCGCTGACGGGATCGTCGATGCCAACCAGCGGGATGTCGTCGCGGTCGCAGACGTGGTCGAGGTCCACGTCGAAGCACCAGTGCGAGCCATCGGCGTACAGGGTCGCGTCGTCGAAGGCGCACTCGATGCCGGCGGCGGTGAGGGCGCAGGAGCCGGGCTCGTAGACCGTCGGGTCCACCCCCAGCTCCACGGTCGCGAACTGCGGCGCCGAGGGCGTCTCCCACAGGACCAGGCCGTGGAGGTCGGGCACGTCCAGGCTGGCGTCGGCCAGGGTGGCGAGGGCCAGGTTTCCGCCGTTGGACAGGCCGAGCAGGTACAGGTCCGAGGGGTCCGTGCCCGGCGCACGATCGGTGATCCGGCAGCCATCCTGGTCCCGGCTGAGGCCCGCGGCGTAGCGCATGGCGGCCGCGACCGCCGCCCGACTGCCCGCGCCGCGCCGGTCATCGTCCCCGGTCGATTCGCCGCCGCCCGGCAGGTCGATGTGGAGCGCGGTCAGCCCGCTGCGCACATCGGGGCGCCCGGTGCTGCGATCGATGGGCGTGGTGACGGCGTCCCAGCCGCCCTGGACCACCATGACCATGGGACGCAGCACGCCCTTGATCGGCAGCTCGGCCGGCCAGCGCACGACGCCGTGGACGGAGAAGGCGCCATCGGCGTCGGGCAGCGCCACGTCGATGGCCTGGACGCCGATGTCGGGGTCGTCCGAGACGATGCCCACCGAGCAGATGGTCGGGTCGAAGGGCGTGCCGGTGTCCCCGCTGTCCGCTGCGGTGTCGCCGCCACCGTCCGCGCCGCCACCGTCCGCGCCGCCGCCGTCCGGGCTGCCGCTATCCGTCGGCGAGGCCGTGTCAGCGGCGGTGTCGTCCGCCGGGTGCCCCGAGTCCGCGTGGCGGCCCGTGCAGGCGGGAAGCAGCCCCCACAGCAGCACGCTCGATGCTCGCAGGAAGCTCGGCAGGCGTCGCTGCATGAGGGGCCCCCGGTCTCAGTCCATCTGGTGCTGGCGGACCGCAACCCGGGCCACAGGACCCGCCGTAGCTTCAGAGGACAGGTACAGGGCGTAGGACTGCTCGCCCCGGCGCTGGCTGGCGTCGAGGAGCAGGTCGACGTGCTGGTCGCCGTCCAGGTCACCGGCCCAGATCAGCATGGGCTGGCCGTGGTCGGTCTCGTCCTGGCGCACCAGCACGGTGGTGGCGTCGGCGGAGTCCAGCAGGACCCGGTAGCCGGTCTCACCCACGGTCTCGACCCGCACCCGGGCGTGGTCGCCGCCAGGCAAGGTCAGCTCGACCTGGCCGCCGCGGGCCTCGAGCTGGCCCGAGGTGGTGGCGACCTGCACGGGGCCGGCCTGGAGCGTCGGTATGCCCGTGAACAGGGCGATGGCGCCGCAGTCGGCGGAGAGCATGTGGCCCGTGGCCACGCCGATCTCGTCGACCGCCGCGTCGTGGACGGGGGCCAGGTGCACGGGGCTGGCGACCAGCGCGCCATCGCACAGCGCCAGGGCGGGCGTGCCGTCGGCCGGCAGGGCGTCGCCCGCGCTGTAGGGCCCGGTCAGGGAGACAGTGGCCTGGGCCAGGTCGTCCCGCGGCGGGGCCAGCTCGAGCACGGGCCCCCCCACACCGGTCGCGACCGCCGGGGCGACGCGCGCGACAGGCGCCTCGTCCGCGACAGCGTCCGCGACAGGGGCGACGGAGTCGGGGGAGACGTTCGGCATCTCCGAGCAGGCGGCCAGCAGGGACAGGGCGATGAGCGTCACGGTGCACCTCAGGAGGTAGGCCAGGTCATGGTATCGCGGCGCGAGCCGTCGCTGGGAGTTCAGGTGCCCGGAGCCCAGCAGAAACCCGGAGGACCCGCCATCCCACGCTCTCTCCGGAGGTAGCCGAGGAACGGGTTGGTGCGCAGCTCCTGGTCCAGCGTGGTCATGGGACCGTGGCCGCTCCACACGCGCAGGTGCCCGGGCAGGGCCATCAGCCGCCGCAGGCTCTGGACCATCAGGGCCGGGTCGCTCATGGGGAAGTCGGTGCGCCCGATGCTGCCCGCGAAGAGGGTGTCGCCGACGATGATGTCGGTGTCGTCATGCCAGCAGCCCTGGCCTGGCGTGTGGCCCGGGGTGCTCAGGAAGTGCAGGGTGGTCTGGCCGAGCTGGACCGTGCCCCCGTCGTCGATCTCGTGGTCGATGCGGCCGCAGCGCGCCGGCGGCATGGGCAAACCGAACATCTGGGCCTGGTAGGGCAGGGTCTCGAAGAGGGGCCGCTCCAGGCGCGGCATCCAGGTCGGCAGATCGTAGGCATCCTGGAGCCCGGCCAGGGCGCCGGCGTGGTCCAGGTGCGCGTGGGTCAGCAGGATCATTCGCAGATCGGGCTGGGGCGTCAGCGCCTTCAGCCGCTGCGGCAGCTCGTCGGTCTCGCCGGTGTCGACGATGGCGCTCTGACCCGTGGCCGGATCGGTCAGCAGGTAGGTGTTGACCTGGAAGGAACCAACGGTGAACACCTGGACCTGCATGGCGGCTCCGGGGAGGACGCGCCCTCTATCGTGATGCCCCTCCTCAGCCCCTCGCCGGGCGCTCACCCGTGATGCGCCGCCAGCGGAAGGGCGCCCGCAGGTGCCCCCAGTAGCCGCCCGGCACCTCGACCTCGGCGATGCCCACCGCCTCGGGGCGCGCGCCGACGCCCATCCAAGTCCCATAGACATGGTCCCAGATGACCAGGCTGCTGCCGAAGTTGCGCATGCCCTCCACCGGGTCCGCCGAGTGGTGGATCCGGTGGATCTCGGGGGTGGCCAGCACATAGGACAACCAGCCGGTGCGCAGCCCCAGGTCGGTGTGCTGCAGCAGGCCCAGGACGCTGGTCAGCACGCCCAGGTACAGCAGCACCTCGGGCGGGGCGCCCAGCAGCAGGGCCGGGAAGAGCTGGACCGTGTAGGACAGGGCCGCGTTGAGGGGGTGGGTTCGCGCCGCGCTGAGCACGTACAGCTCGGTGGAGCTGTGATGGACCGCGTGGATGGGCCACAAGACCCGCAGGTGGTGGGCCAGGCGGTGCATGCTGGTGAAGGCCAGCTCCCCCACGACCATGGCCAGCGCGACCTGGACCGGCAGCGGCCAGGCCTGGGGCCACAAGGAGCCGCCCAGGGCCGCGCCCAGCCGCGCCGACAGGACCAGGACGCCGCCGGTGCAGGTCGCCTGCAGCAGCCCCGTCACCAGCCCGTTGGACAGGCCCAGGTGCAGCAGGTCCGTGGCCACCGCCCCCCGCGGCAGGGGCCGCTGCCCCAACCAGCGCTGCAGGAGCATCAGCAGGCTGACCCCCGCGACCGTGACCCCGGCCACGACCGCCGTGTCCGGGACCCCGACCCGGCGCAGCAGCACCGCCAGGCCCAGGCCGCAGATGATCAGCCCGGGGTAGCCGCCCCAGGTCCACAGGTCTCTTCCGAGCACAGGCGCCTCCGACACCTCCACGATGTCCACGAGGCGAAGCGCTCCGCCGGATCCGCTGGTCAAAGCTGGTCACGACACCGGCGAGCCGCCCCGGGGAGCTCAGTCCGCGACGGCCGCGATCTGCCCGGCGACGATGGAAGGCGCCGCCTGGGTCTGGGTGCTGCCGTTCTTGGTCAGGGTGAAGGGCCCACCGAAGATGGCCTCGACCCGCGGGCCCTCGACCGCCTGGATCTCGACCCAGCCCAGGGTCGTGGACCAGGTGGCCCCCAGGGCGCAGAACCCGAGCTGGGCCCCGGTCGGTCCCGTGCCCGCGTCGACGTTGACGCGCTTCCCGACCAGTTCGGCCGCGCTGGTGGCCCCGGCGGGCAAGGCCCCGCGCAGCAGCAGGCCGTGGACCTCTCCCCCGCAGCTCTCGACGCCGCCGACCTCGTCGCCTCGCAGCTCGAAGTGGTCCCCGGCGATGTGGAAGCGGACCGAGGACAGCTGCACCACCTTGCGCTCCAGGGCGACCTTGCCGGTGCCATCGGCCAGGGGCGCCAGGGTCTTGTGGGAGGAGGAGGAGGCGCCCTCGCAGCCCGCCAGCGACCGCAGCGGGATCGCGGCGCAGCCCAGACCGAGGAGCAGGCCGCGGGACGGGCCGCGGGACGGGCCGCGGGACGGGCCGAGCGAGGGGAAGGCAGGCAGGGCGGGCATGGAGACCTCCGGCCGGGCCCCTATTCCGTCCTCTCCCGGGCAGGCACGGTCCTTGCGCATGCAGGGTCCCCACGAGGAGACAGCAATGTGCGGCATCATCGGCATCGTCGGCCCCCAGCCCGTCGCAGAGGCCCTGATCGCGGGCCTTCGCCTGCTCGAGTACCGCGGCTACGACTCCGCCGGCATCGCGATCATCGACGCTCCGACCGAGGGCCGGATCCACGAATCGCAGATCCACATCTACAAGGAGGTGGGGCCGGTCTCGGTGCTCGCCGACGCCCTGCCCACCGGGCTGCCCGGCCACACCGGCCTGGCCCACACCCGCTGGGCCACGCACGGCGGCGTCACCCGCGAAAACGCCCACCCCCACACCGACGGCAGCGGCCGCGTGGCCATCGTGCACAACGGCATCCTCGACGACGCCCGCCGGCTGCGGGCCGGCCTGGTGGCCGAGGGCGCCGCCCTGGCCTCGGACACCGACAGCGAGGTGCTGGCCTGGCGGATCGCGGCGGGCCTGGACCGCGGCCTGGACCCCGTGGGCGCCGTCCGCGCCGCCCTGCGCGGCCTGCGCGGCACCTGGGGCCTGGTCGTCGCCTTCGCCGACCACCCCGGCATGCTGGTCGCCGCCCGCATGGGCTCACCCCTGGCCATCGGCCTGGGCGAAGGCGAGACCCTGGTCGCCAGCGACCCCCAGGCCCTGGTCCGCCACGCCCGGCGGGTGATCTTCCTGGAGGACGGCGACCTCGCCGTGCTGAAGGCCGGGCACGCCGTCGTCCAGCGCCTGGACGGCGCGCCCTGCCACCCCGCCGTGGTCGAGCTGGACCCGGCGGCCTTCACCCGCTCCGAGCTGTCCGGCTTCTCGACCTTCATGGCCCAGGAGATCCACGAGCAGCCCGAGGCCCTGGCCCGCTGCCTGGCCGGCCGCCTGCGGCCCGAGGCCGGCGAGGCCCGCCTGGGCGGCTTCGATCTGCGCCCCCCCCAGGTGGCCCGCCTGCCCGGCGCCGTGCTGCTGGGCTGCGGCACCAGCCTGCACGCCGCCGAGGTCGGGGTGCACCTGCTGGAGCGCCTGGCCCGGTTGCCGACCCGGGCCGAGCAGGCCGGCGAGCACCACGCCCGCGGCGCCCTGGTCGACCCCGAGGCCCTGCACCTGGCGCTGTCCCAGTCCGGGGAGACCTGGGACACCCTGGCCGCGGTCAAGGAGGTCCAGCGCCGCGGCGGCACGGTCCACGGCCTGATCAACTCCGTGGGCAGCACCCTGGCCCGCACCTGCGGCGCTGGCACCTACCTGCACGCCGGGCCCGAGGTCGCCGTCGCGAGCACCAAGGCCTTCACCAGCCAGGTCGCCGCCCTGGCCCTGCTGGCCCTGTCCCTGGGGCGCACCCGCCACCTCTCCCTGGCCGAGGGCCAGGCCTTCGCGCGGGCCCTCGCCGCCATCCCCGACCAGGCCCAGGCCACCTTGGAGGCCGTCGAGGGCAGCCCGGCCCTGGCCCGCGCCACCCGCCTGCTCGCCTGCGCCCCGCACGTCGTCGTCATCGGCCGGGGGCCCTCCTGGGCCGTCGCCCGCGAGGGCGCGCTGAAGCTGGAGGAGCTGACCTGGAAGCCGGCCCGTGCCTGTGCTGGCGCGGAGCTCAAGCACGGCCCCCTGGCCCTGCTCGACGAGGAGGTGCCGGTCGTCGCCGTGCTCCCCGACGACGAACACCGCCAGGCCATGCTCGCCACCCTGGAGGAGATCGCCGCCCGCGGCGCCCCCCTGGTCGTGATCCACACCCGGGGCAACGCCGAGGCCGCCGCGCTCGCCACCGTCTCGCTGCCCATCCCAGCCGCGAGCCACGGCCTGCTCAGCCCCCTGCTGACCGTGCTGCCCTTGCAGCTGCTGGCCCGCGACGTGGCCCTGGCCCTGGGCCGCGAGGTCGACCGCCCCCGCAACCTGGCCAAGGCCGTCACCGTGGCCTGAGCGTCACTGGGGCCTGAGCGTCACTGGGGCCTGAGCGTCACTGGGGCCTGAGCGTCACCTCCTCCCGGTCCAGCCCCGCCTGCACCTGCGCGGCGGCTGCCGGGTCCCGGGCCGCCACCGCTGCCACGAAGACCGGCGCCCGGGTCGAAGCCGCGGGCAGCCCGGCCAGGCCCTGACCCAGGCCCCGCAGGGCCGGGTCCCGCAGCTCGTCCAGCAAGACCACCCCGTGCAGGCAGGCCGCCGGGTCCCAGGCCGTGACCACGCCCAGGCCCCAGCCCGCGTCGGCGGCCAGCGCCTCGGCCGGCTGCCCCGTGTCCCGCGCCAGGGCCCGCAGGCGGTCCCGCAGGCCCTCCCGCGGGGCCAGCGGGGCGAAGGGCTCGCCCAGGACCGGGTAGCCCCAGCGTCGGGTCCAGGCCGCGGCGAAGCCCTGGGTGGCGACCGTCCCGCGGGTCTCCAGCCAGCGACCGACCTGGGGCGCCAGCTCCAGGGGCACGCGGTCCAGGCCGACGGCGAGGTAACGCTCGGGCTGGTAGCCCCAGAGGTCGGTGGGGGCCGACCGCAGCAGCAGGCGCGCCAGGACCGGCAGGGCCAGCAGCGAGGGCAGCAGGGCCAGGATCGCCGCTCCCCGCGCGGTCCAGCCCCGGGAGCGGGCCGCGGCGAGAGCCGGCCAGAGCAGCGCCGCCGGCAGCCAGGGCAGCAGGTAGCGGTGCTGCAGCACCGGGCGGAAGGGGGAGAGGGCCACCACCGACAGCAGGTGGACCAGGGGCAGCAGGAGCAGGGCTCGGTCCACGCCCGGGCGCCGGGCCAGGGGCAGGCCGGTCCCGAGCAGGCCCAGGTCCAGCAGGGCCGACAGCGGCACCGCCGCCGCCCCGACGACCGCGCTGGCGACCAGGGGCACTGGCAGGTGGCCGCGCAGGCTGGCCCACAGGGCCTGTGGATCCAGGGCCTGCCGCAGCAGGGCCGGCGCCGTCTGGGCCGGGTCCTCGGTCAGCGAGGCCCGCAGCCAGGGCCAGGGCGTGTCCAGGGCCCCCGCCTGGAGCGGCAGCCAGCCCAGCAGGGCACCGCCGAGCAGGCCGGGCAGGCGCCGCCACTGGAGCAGGGCCAGCACCAGGGCCGTCGGCGCCAGGACCGGGGCGAAGCCCACCCCTATGCCCAACATCAGGCCCAGGACCCCCGGTGGCGCCTCCCAGCCGAGCAGCCAGGCGGCGGTCCACAGCGCCGCCTCGGGGTGGCTGCCCCAGCCCGTCAGCCACCACTGGGTCGCCCAGGGCACCGGCAAGGCCAGGGCGATCCCGGCCAGCAGCGCCGCCCGCCCACCGCCGCGCCGCAGGGCCAGCAGGGTCCAGGCCGCCCAGGTGGCCGTCGACAGCGCCACCGCCACGAGCTTGATCGCCGGGTAACCCGGTCCGACCACCGCCTCGGCCAGGGCGACCAGCAGGCTGACCGGCAGGAAGCCGCCGTGGTGCACGACCGCCGCGGCGCCCAGCTCCCGCAGCAGGCCGGCCGCGTCCAGGCCCCCGCCGCGCCAGGCCGCGCCCAGCCACAGCAGGTCCAGCTCCGCCGGGTCGACCGGGTGAATCGCGTCAGGCGCCCGCAGGCACAGGCCCCACCGCAGCGCCGCCACGGCCAGGGCGCCCAGGGCCAGGAGCCAGCGGGCCCGCGCGCTCGAGAGCGGCGCCCCCGAGACCGGCGCCCGGCTGCCCACGGCCCTCACAGAACGCTCAGTCGCAGGTGGTCGGCACCGGGTAGGTCACCGCCACCAGGGCCCCCGTCGCCGGGGGCTCGTCCAGGATGACCGTGTTGCTGGCCGGGTCGTAGACCCAGCCCTCGAGCCGCTCCTCGCCGTCCACCGTCACCGAGATGCCTGCGCTGTCCGTGGGCGTGGCCTCCAGCGGGTACTGCCGCGAGAACAGCGTCGCCGCCAGGCCGACCCGGTCCAGGTCCGGCTGCAGATCGCAGGTGCAGATGCTGGCTACGACCCCGTCGAAGGCCTCAGCCACGTCGATGTAGGCGTCCCCGGGGGTGGCCGAGGACGGCGCACCGTCACACTTCGCCGTGCAGCCCGTCTCGCGGTCCCCGACGATGGCCGAGACCTCGACCAGGGACGCGTCGGTCTTCAGCTCCTCCAGGAACCCGATGTACTCGCTCGAGGCCACGCCGGACTGCTCGGGCTCGTCGCTGAGCAGCACGGCGACCAGGTGGGCCTCCTCCCGCAGGAAGCCGACGTTGTCGGTCGAGAGCAGGGGCTCGGACAGCGCGTCCTGCAAGGCCGCCAGCCCGCTCTCGTCGCCCATGTCCACGGTGCCGACGTTCAGGGCCACCGCCAGGGTGCCGCTGGGATCTGGCGTGTCCGGCGTGATGTAGACCGGGTCGCCCTGCAGGCGGCCGATCATGGTGGGCGTCACGATGTCCGTGGTGATGACGCCGACGTGGTAGTCCAGGCCCAGGGTGTCGAACCAGCCGAAGAAGGACTCGATGTCCGAGATGACCCGGGCCTGCTCCTCGGCCATGGAGCTGGAGTTGTCGACCACCCACAACACGTCGATGGCGCTGCCGGGCTGGGTGAAGGTGTCGGTGCGGGAGGGGACGCGACCCTGGCCCAGCAGGGGCACCTCGACCACCTCCTCATCGGGATCGTCACTGTGGATGGACACGGTCGCCCGGTCCTCGCCCTCGGCCACCGGCACGTACAGGGCCAGCAGCGTGTCCGACTCGCCGGGACCCAGCGACATGGACGGCGACTCCCCGTAGATGGCGCCCCCCGTGGACCAGCCGACGGAGTCCACCGTCAGCCGCGTGTCGCCCACATTGCTCACCGTCAGGACCTGGTCCCGCTCACAACCCAGGTCCAGGGTGCCGAAGTCGAAGGCCGGCGGGTCCACCCGGATGTCGGGCCCGGCCAGCTCTACGTCGGGCCCCAGGCCGCCCAGCTTGTAGTCGCTGCAGGCCGGCGCCAGCAGCAGGAGCGCGCTGGAGAGGAGGGGAAGGAGGGGCAGCTGCCGCACGGAAGCTCCGCGATGTGGCGCGCCGCAGCCCGGCGAGGACCCGGCGCACGGTTCGGCGCACGGTTCGGCGCCTGCTACCAAGAGTACACCAGCCAGGAGCGCATGAGGATGGTTGCCGAGTCGTCGTAGTCGCTGCCCCGGTACAGGGCCTGGTAGCTGATGCTGTTGTCAGCGCCGATGGTCACCTGGTCGGTGATGTCATCGACCTGGGGCGGCACGTTCTTGCCCGGGCACCAGCCGGCCCGGCCGTACCACCAGGTGCCGTACTGGTTGGGGACCGTGCCCTCGGCCGTCTTCTGCATGCAGTCGTCGATCACGGCCGTCTCGGGGAAGCTGCGCACGATCTCCTGCGAGGTGTCGCCGTTGACGGTGAAGTGGTGGGCGATGTCGCAGAACTCGCCACAGTTGTGGCTGTCCGAGCCGTGCTGGGTGATCACCGTCGCCAGCTCGACCTTGGTCACGCCGGCCGGCGGCGTGAAGTGGATGGGCTCGTAGGTGCTGTTGTAGGTCGAGTTGATGGTGCCGCCGTCCCACAGGTAGACGGTCTGCTCGGGGCGGGCCGCCTTGCCCTGGTTGGAGAAGCGGAGGTCCACGTCCAGCAGGTAGGGGCCGTTGGTCTCGAAGCGGAAGCGGTGGGTGCCGCCTTCGCCCAGCAGCGGCAGCGAGGCGCTGATGTCGTGGACCCACCGCCCCTCGCGGTGGTAGGTCGTGATCCAGCGGCCGATCTCGGTGCTGCAGGCGCAGGACAGGTCGCCGTAGCCGGTGCCATCGGCCTGACAGGTGTAGGTCCCGCTGCTGGTGCCGCCGGCCGGCGTCCCGCAGGTGCCGGTCATGGTGTCGGCGGAGATGGCGGCGGCGTAGCCCTCACAGCTCGGCGCCGGGGAGCCGGTGTCGGCGACCGGACAGTCCTCGGCCGTGCGACAGCTGTCCCCCGTCGCCGTCCCGTCGACCATGCACTGCCCCATCACCTCGGCCACGGCCGGCTGGCAGCTCGTGTCCGTGTAGGGGTTGGACTCGGCCGCCATGTCACACTCGTACAGGTAGGCCATGTAGTCCCAGGCCGGGCAGTAGCCGTACTCCCCGTCACCCTCGCAGTTCATGGCCGCGTCCACCGTGACCGTGTCGTAGCCGGCCATGGCACCGGCATCGGGCAGGTCCACGGTCGCGTCCACGCTGCCGGCGACCCGGGTCCCCGAGAAGATGGTCACCACGTCGGCCCCCTCGGCCTGCATGGCGTCGTCCCGGTCGGACTCGAAGTTGTAGTAGACGGCCTCGTTCGCGGCCATGGACAGGTTCGGCGCGAACCAGCCATAAGACGCGTCGTAGCGGGTCTCGTCGGCGTAGCTGCCGATGAAGCGCAGCCGCTGGAAGCGGTCGATGCCCACGCCCCAGCCCGGGCTGGTCATCTCGTCCCCCAGCCAGCCGTCCAGGATCTGGCTGCGCCGGGTCAGGTAGTGCACGTGTTGGGACCACCACAACGCGTCGTCCGGCGTCATGCCGGCCAGCACGTCGTCGACCTCGCCCTTGATCTGGTCGAGGGAGGCGTTGATCGAGTCCGTCGAGGTGTTGTTGGAGCTGAAGAAGATGTGCACATTGCGCGGCAAGCGAGAGAAGAGCTCGTCCACGTCGCGGTCCCACACCCCCTGGGGCCAGCCGGCGGCCTGGGCCGGCGCGTCCTGGATGAAGAGCATGCTCTCGCAGCCGGTCCAGATGCTGGACAGCTGCAGATCACCCTCGGTGGTCTGCAGGGTGATGTCGGCGGCCGTGGCGTACTTGGCGGTGCTCTCCTCGGCGTCCTGCCAGGGGCGCACGGTCAGGCCCATGTCCGCGCAGACATCGACCACGGGCGTGCCGGTGTCGCCGCCCCCGTCGGCCGTGCCGCCGCCGTCCCCCGGCGTGCCGGTGTCGTCGACGGTCTTGGTCTTGCAGGCGAGGGGGAGGAGCAGACCGATGGCCAGCAGGGAGGGGAGCATCGAGACCTCGGGGCAGGGCGGCCATCGTAGCTGCTGGCGAGGGCAGGGGCTGGGGGCAGGTGCGGCGCCCATCGGCTAAGCCCCGGCCATGGACGCCATCCTGGTCAGCCAGAGCATCCGCCACCTCCTGGCCCAGGACGCGATCCAGGCCTTGCGGCCGGTGCTTCCCGAGCAGGTGCAGCCCAGCAGCCTCGACCTGCGGCTGGGCAGCCGGCTGTGGCAGCTGCAGTGCAGCTTCCTGCCCGGCGCCCAGGGCATCGAGCGCAAGCTCGGGCGCCTGGCCACCGCGACCTGGTCCCTGCACCGGGACGAGCCCCTGGTCCTGCACGCCGGGGGCGTCTACCTGGCCGAGCTGGAAGAGGTGCTGGAGCTGCCCGAGGGGGTCTGGGGCCGCACCAACCCCAAGAGCAGCACCGGCCGCCTGGACGTCTTCGTCCGGGTCCTCACCGAGCACGGCGTCGCCTTCGACACGGTGCCCACCGGCTACCGGGGGCGCCTGTTCCTGGAGATCACACCCCAGAGCTTCCACGTGGGGGTGCGCCGCGGCGACTGCCTGAGCCAGCTGCGCCTGGCCCGCGGCCGCCCCGGGCTGGGCCTGGCCGAGCTGCGCAGCCTGCAGGCCGAGCGCGCGGTCTGCACCTGGGCCGACGGCTCACCGGCCCCCGTCGTCGACGACCTGCCGCCCGGCGTGCTGCTCTCGATCGATCTCCAGGGCCTGCCCGGCCAGCCGGTCGGCTACCTGGCCCGCCGCCACCAGCCCCCCATCGACCTGGCCCGCCGCCACCTGCCGGTGGACCGCTACTGGGTGCCCCTCGCCGCCAACGGGGACGAGGGCCAGGTGCTGGAGCCCGAGCAGTTCTACATCTTCGCCACCCGCGAGCGCCTGCGCATCCCCCCCGAGCTCTGCGCCGAGCTGGTCGCCTTCGACGCCACCAAGGGCGAGCTGCGCACCCACTACGCCGGCTTCATCGACTCGGGCTTCGGCTGGAGCGAAGACGGCCGCGCCCCCGGCGCCCAGCTCGTGTTGGAGATCCGCACCCACGACGTGCCCTTCCTGCTGGAGCACGGCCAGGCCCTGTTCCGGGTCGAGTTCATGCGCAACGAGGCCGTGCCCGACGTGCTCTACGGCAGCCCCGGCAGCAGCTACCAGATGCAGGGCCTCAAGCTGGCCAAGCAGTTCGGCTGAGGCGGCTGTCGCGGCCCCGAGGATGGCCTGCGCTCAGGCGCTGCGCCTGCGCCGCCGCGGCACCAGGACCAGGGCCAGCAGCCACAGCGGGCCTCCGACCGGCGCGCTGCTGCAGCCGCCACCACCGTCCACCAGGGACACCCGGGTTCCCGGGGGCTCGCCCGGGGCGAAGCCGCCACCGCCACCGTTGCCCCCGCCACCGCCGCCGGTGAGGCCCGGCCCGCCGGTGTCCCCTCCCCCCGCAGCGCCCGTGTCGGCGCCGGTCGTGGCGCCGCCGCCGCTGGTGTCGGGCTCGCCCAGGCTGCCGGTGAAGCTGGCCGTCAGCAGGTAGGGGCCGGCGTACTCGGTGCTGCCGACCCAGGTGTCCGCGGCGATCCAGTACTCGCCCGGCTCCAGCCAGATCGACAGCTCGCTGTCGTCCCGATCCAGGCAGGCATCGCCGTCCGGCGCGGTCAGGACGTGGATGTCGACGTCCACTCCGTCGTCGTCACTCACCCGCAGGTCCAGGGTGCCCGCGGTCGCGACATCGAAGCGGTAGAGCTGCTCGGGGCCCGACTCGTCGAGGTCCGGGGCGCAGGAGTAGGCGTCGATGGCATCGCTGGCCGCGCCGGCCGTCCAGCGCAGGTCCTCATAGGGGAAGGACCGGATCTCGATGGGGTTGCTGGCCGTGCCGCGGCTGGTGCCGTCCGTGATGCTGTCGTAGCGCACCGGCTGGTAGCTGCTGAAGTGCGACCAGCCGTTGTCGCTCACCACGCTGACCAGGGTGCCGGCCGACTCGTAGTAGACCGGCAAGCCGGCGTCCGTCTCGTAGGCGAAGAGCACGATGTGGCTGCCGGCGTTGTTCAGCGCGTCGCCCCGCTTCAGCGCGCTGGCCGAGATGTCGGAGGTGACCTGGTAGAAGGTCGAGGTCCCGTACTTCTTGCTGGTCTCCCAGGTCTGCGAGACGAAGCCCGAGCAGTCCACCCCCGCCGTGCAGGACAGCACCCCGTTCCAGGAGTGGCTGCCCGCGCCGTAGCCGGCCGCCAGCTCGGAGTCGTACTGGGCGGTGCTGACCCAGCCGCCCCAGTCGTAGGGCAGGCCCCGGTAGGTGGCGCCGGGGCTCCAGTCGCTGATGTAGCTGCTGTCGCAGGAGGCGTACTGGTTGCCGCTGCCCATGGTCCAGGCGTGCGTGGTGAAGTCGGCGGCGTGATCCAGCACCGCCTCGCGATCGACGGCCCGCGCCGGGGCCAGCAGCAGCAGCAGGGGGATCACGGCCGCACCTGGACCAGGCCCAGGCCCGCGGCTTCCGGGTCCAGCACCCACAGGCTGCCGTCGCTGCCCAGGGCCAGGTCGCCGTGGGGCGCATACAGCCGGCCCTCGACCGGCAGCGCCACGCGCTCCAGGCTCGGCAGGGAGACCACCTCGCGCCGGACCCGCAGGGGGCCCGTGTCTCCCAACGCCGTGTCTCCCAACACCGTGTCCACGACCAGCCAGCTCCCCTGGAGCTGGCCGCTGGCCTTCACCGCGCCGGGGGCGGGCACGTCGACGTCGGGGCCCTGGCTCGGGCGGACGTGGAAGACCCCAGCCGCCGGGTCCCAGCGCACCGCCCCGGCCCGCTCCACCAGGCGGTCCTGCTCGGGCGCCCGCAGCCCCGCGTGGTCGACCAGCGCCAGCGGGTGCAGGTTGCCGAAGAGGTCGCGGCCGTAGACCTGGTCCCCCTCGACCACCAGCAGCAGCCCGGTCGGCGCCCGCTCCGGCAGGTGGGCCTGGGCCAGGGCCACGCCCTGGGGGCTCCACAGGGCCAGGCTGCGGGCCGAGGTGTCGAGGACCAGCAGGTCCCCCGCAGCCGTGAAGGCCAGGTCGGCGCAGCGGTCCACGGGGAAGGACAGGGCCGCCCGGCCGCCTTCGATCAGCACGACCTCTCGGCTGGCCGCGTCGTAGAGGGCGAGCCGACCGCCGGGACCCGCCGCGAGCTGCTCCGGCCCCTGGGGCAGCGCCTCGGGTGCGCCGGCCTGCAAGGGCAGCTCGGTCCAGGGGAGGTCCTGGCGCGCCACGTCCAGGGCGAGGGCAGCGGGGAGGAGGAGCAGGACCAGCAAGGGACCTCCAAGCCGCTGGCGCTGCAAGGAGCGTTCCCAACGGCGAGGCGCTCTGGCTGGGCACAATCGAGCAGGGTGGGGCAGGCAGGTCCCACCACAGTGGGGCATCAGTGTCCCAGTCCCCTGCCCCGGTCCCCTTGCCGGACCCCCAGGGGCTCAGGGCCTCAGGGCCTCAGGGCCGCGCCGGCACCTCCTCCACCGGACCCAGCCGCTCCAGCAGGAAGAAGCTGGGGGTGCCGAGCCGCAGCGGGCCCAGCTCCAGGTAGCTCCAGCCCAGCAGCAGGCTGCTGTCCCCCTCCTCCAGGGCCACGACGGGATCGCGCAGCGGCCCCATGCCCTCCCACCAGGGGTTGCCGCCCCGGCCGTAGTCCAGCAGCAGGCCCTGCCCGATGCCGCCCGGGGCCCCGCCCGGGGGCAGGCCGACGACCTCGAAGTGGCCGAAGGTCCAGCTGCGGTCGCCCTTGCGCCGGGGCTGCACCGGGCCCTCCAGGCCGGTCTGCTCCAGGCGCACATTCCAGCCGCGCAGGGCCGCCCCGGGGGCGTCGCGGTGGAAGGCCTTCACGAAGGTCTTCCAGCTCAGGCGCTCCACCCAGGCCGGCAGGCCCAGGCTGATCCCCCGGTACTGCAGGCCCTCCAACACCGCCGGGTCGACGGCGTGGCCGGCCCGCAGCCGCGCCCGCAGCTCGGTCCGGGTCGCCGTCAGCAGCTCGGCACCGCGCATCCGACCCTCCCGTGCAGCGCCAATCTATTCGAAGCCCAGCAGCCGCCCCCCCTGGTAGACCAGGAAGCTGCCGATCCAGGCCAGGGTCGTCATGTAGGCGAAGAGGAAGGCCGGCCACCGGTAGCCACCCGTCTCGCGCTTGAGCGCCGCCAGGGTGCTCATGCACTGGGCCGCCAATGCGATGAAGACCATGAGCGACAGGCCCACCAGGGGCGTGTAGACCGGGTGGCCGTCGGCGTGGGTCTCCTGGCGCATGCGCTCCCGCAGCGAGGTGCTGTTCTCGTCGACGTCGCCACCCTCGCCGTAGACCAGGCCCATGGTGCTCACGAAGACCTCGCGGGCAGCGAAGGCCCCGATGAGGCCGACGCCGATCTTCCAGTCGAAGCCCAGCGGCGCGATGACCGGCTCGATGCCCTTGCCCAGGCGACCGGCCACGCTGTACTCCAGCGAACGGGCCTCGAACTGCTGAACCTGGGCCGCCGGCGCGTCGGGGCCGGGGGCCGCCTCGGGCAGCTTGGGGAAGTGCAGCAGCCCCCACAGCAGCACCGTGCAGGCCAGGATGATGGTGCCGGCCTCGGTCAGGAAGACCCGGGAGCGCGACCACATCAGCCGCAGCACGCTCTGGGCCGAGGGCAGGCGGATCGGCGGCAGCTCCAGGATGAGCGGCACCCGCCGGCCCTTGAGCACCGTGCGGCCCAGCACCCCGGCCGCCACCAGGGCGATGGTGGTGCTGAACAGGTACATCGCGGTCATCATCAGGCCCTGCAAGGGCAGGGCCCCGAAGACCCGCCGGGCCGGGAACAGGGCCGCGATGATCAGCGTGTAGACCGGCAGCCGGGCCGAGCAGGTCATCAGCGGCACGACCATCATGGTCAGCACGCGGTCCCGCTGCCGCTCCATGGTCCGGGTCGCCATGATGGCAGGCACGGCGCAGGCGTAGCCCGACATCATCGGCACGAAGGCCCGGCCGTGCAGGCCCACGCCCTTCATGATCCGGTCCATCAGGTAGGCGGCGCGGGCCATGTAGCCCGAGTCCTCCAGGAAGCCGATGAACAGGAAGAGCAGCAGGATCTGGGGGAGGAAGACGACCACGTTGCCGACGCCGCCGATGACACCCTCGACGAGCAGATCGGTGAGCACGCCGGCCGGCAGCACCGCCCGCGCCAGGCCGGCCAGCCCGTCGATCAGCCACTGGATGCCCGTGATGGCCGGGTCGGCCCAGGAGAACAGCGACGTGAAGACCACCATCATCAAGACCACGAAGATGGCGAAGCCCCACACCGGATGTAGCAGGACCGCGTCCAGGCGCTCGGTCAGGGCCCGCTCGGCAGGCGCCCCGGTCAGGGCCCCCGCGTGGCGGTCCAAGAAGGCGTAGCGGGCGGCGATGACGGCCTCGTCCAGGTCCTCGCCCCGCGCATCCCCCGCCGCGACCAGCTCCTGGGCGGTCGCCCGCAGCTCGGGGGGGATGTCCTCCAGCTCGTCGGCGGCGTCCAGGCTGGTGAGCGCCCACAAGGCCAGGGCGCGGGCCCGGGGGCCGTCGATCTGCCAGGTGGTCCGGACCACGGGCACGAGTCGGAGGAGCGCGGTCTCCACCGCGGGCGGGTAGGCCAGGCGCAGGGCCGGCGGCCGGTGGGCCTGGAGCGCCGCCGCGATGGCCTGGCGCAGCGTGTCGATGCCGACGAGCTTGCGGGCAGACACGGCGACGCAGCGGACCCCCAGCAGCTCGCTCATGGCCTCCATGTCGGGCGGTGGGCCGCTGAGCTCGTCGATCATGTTGACCGCGACGACGCAGGGCAGGCCCAGCTCGCGGACCTGGACCACCATGTAGAGGTTGCGCAGCATCTGGGTCGCGTCGACGACCATCACCACCAGGTCCGGCGCGTCCACGCCCCAGCCGAGCAGCGAGCGGATGGCGACCTGCTCCTCGGCCGAGCGGGCCGAGAGCGAGTAGGCGCCCGGCACATCGAGGACGTCCATGCCGCCGACCTCGTCCAGCCTGCCCCGGGCCACCCGCCGCTCGACGGTGATGCCCGGGTAGTTGCCGACCCGGGCGTTCTGCCCCGTGAGCCGGTTGAAGAGCAGGGTCTTCCCGGTGTTCGGGTTGCCCACCAGGGCCACCAGGGGCACACCCTGCCGCCGCGGCAGCTCGGCCGCGAGGCCGTGGCAGGCCGGCTCGTTCATGGATCGACCTCGATCTCGCTGGCTTCGGCACGGCGGATCGACAGGCGGCAGCCGCGCAGCTCCAGCTCCAGCGGGTCGCCCATGGGCGCCACGTTGCGGATCCGGACCGTCGTACCGGGCACCAGGCCCAGCTCCATGAGCCGGCGACGGAAGGAGCGGTCGCCGCCCACCCGGCGCACGCAGGCGTCGGTCTGCAGGGGCAGATCGACCAGTCGCGTGACGAACGGGCTGCCGGGCTTCCGGTCGGGGGCGCGGGGGGAGGCGGGCGCGGACGGGGCAGGCGCCGAGAGCGTCTCAGTCATGGCGTCGAGAGGAAGGGGGCGGACCATCAGCGGCTCCAGGCCCATGGATGATAATGAATTTGATTATCAGTTTCATGTGAATTCGAAAGCTCACGCAACTCCGAGTCGAGGATCCCCTCGTACCGCGCGCCCGAGGGCCTCGCTGCCACTTGCCGGCACCTGCGACTGCGTGCCGCAGGGCGAGCCGAGGGAGCGCGCGCCCTACCAGTCCAGGCCGGTGAGCAGGTCCACCTCGCCGCCGTTGATGGTCGGGCCGTCGCGATCCGCGACGCCGACCAGCAGGTCGGGCAGGCAGTCCTGGTCCACGTCCACACCGCCCGCCAGGGAAGTGCCCGCCCCATCGCCGATGCCGCGGCCCTGGATGACCAGGTCGGCGTCCGCCGCCAAGATCGACCCGGACAGCGGCATGCTGAAGACGTAGACGCGGCCGGGCCTGGTCCCACCGCCGTAGGCATTGCTCACCGGCGCGCCGATGGCGATGTCCTGAGCGCCGTCCCCGTTGACATCGCCCAGGCCGGCCACAGAGGTGCCCAACGCGTCGCCGGCGCCCTCGGCGACAAAGCGGGCGTCGGCGTCGGAGATCGAGCCAGAGGCCGTCACCGGACCCCGGACCAGCCAGGCCGCACCGGACCTGTCGCCGTGCTCGTCGTCGTAGCCATAGGCGACGAGGAAGTCGTCGTAGCCGTCGCCGTCCAGGTCGCCGGCCGAGGCCAGGGCGTCCCCCTGCTGGTTGGTGTCCGGCTCCGGCGCCAGCGCGTAGCCGCTCGTGTCCGGGTCCACAGAGGCGGAGAAGGGTCCCGGCACCACGTAGACCATCGCGGTCCCACCTGAGCCGAAGAGCAGGTCGTCGACGCCGTCACCATCGATGTCCCCGCCCCCGGCCACGTTCTCGCCGACCCAAGACCCGCTCGATGCGCGGAACACCAGGTCGGCGTCTGCGCTGGAGGTGCCGTGCAGGTCATTCCACTGGTAGGACGATCCGTTTCCCCGGTCGGACACCAGCAGCGACACCCGCCCGCGGTGATCCGGGTTCGGCACGAAGGCAAGTGCGTACCCCAGCTTGTCGCCCCGGCTGTCGCCGTAGAACCGGTAGTCCGCATCGTACTCGTCCAGCGACCCGGACACGGGACCGAGGTACACGGTCACCAGGCCGCTGTCGCGTGGCGAGTCGTCCGTGTAGAACCCGTCGAAGCCTTCGAAGCCGACGGCGAGGTCGTCGTAGCCATCGCCGTTCAGATCGCCTCGCGCCGCAAGCGCGCGGCCCCCATCGACGGAGCCACCATCGAGCACCTCGATGTGGGCCAGGGCGCCGTCCCGAGGCCTGGCACCGATGGTGACCAGGTCGAAGGAACCGTAGTAGCTGTACACCATGCCGTTTCCACGGTTGCCAACGAGCACCTCCTGCTGCCCGTCGCCATCCGTGTCGCCCGCGAAGGCCACTTCGTAGCCGGCCTCGTCTCCGCCTCGTGGCCCACGCCACCACCAGGCCGGCGCGTCCAGGCGCAGGGTCGGGCCGGCGTCCGAGCCGTCGCAGTCCTGGTCGATCCCGTCGCCCGGGATCTCGGGGATGCCCGGGTGGACCTCGGCGTCGCCGTCGTCGCAGTCCCCCTCGCCGATGCTCCAGCCATCTCCGTCCGCGTCGATGATCCACGAGCCGCTGCCCGTGCTGGTGGAGACCCCCTTGTCCCACCCGGCGAAGGGAGAGCTGCCCGGCACGCACTCGACGCCGGTGTCGCCGCTGCCGGTGTCGCCGCTGCCGGTGTCCGAGACACCGCCGTCCGAGAGACCGCTGTCCGAGGCACCGCTGTCCGAGAGACCGCTGTCCGAGAGACCGCTGTCCGAGACACCGCCATCACCGGCGCCCCCGTCCAGCCCGCCGGTGTCGTGGCCCGGCTTCGACAGGCAGCCAGCAAGCAGAAGGGATGACAGCAGCTGCATCGGAACCCCCTCCTGTGACCATAACCCTTGACAGCTCCCCTCCCCCCGGCGAGACGGGCTGCACCGTGCGCCCTCGCCTCCTCCTCGCTGCCGTCTACTTCACCCTCGTCGGCGGCATGGGCGCGTGGGGGCCCTACCTCGCCCCCTTCCTCGACCGGACCGGCCACTCCGGGGCCGCCATCGGCGCGCTGCTGGGCCTGATCCCCCTGGCCCGCATGGTCTCGGCCCCCCTGTGGGCCGCCGTGGCCGACCGCTTCCGCTCCGGCACCGCCCTGCTGCGCCTGGGGGCCGTGCTATCGACCCTGGTCGCCGCTGCCATCGCCCTGGGCAGCCTGGGTCCCCTCGCCCTGGGCCTGGCCCTGCTCGCCTTCTCGACCCTGCGCGCCCCCCTCGCCCCCATCCTCGACGCCACCGCCGTCGAGCAGCTCGTCGCCCAGGGGAGGGACCCGCGGGGCTACGGCCTGCTCCGCCTGTGGGGCAGCGTCGGCTACCTGCTGCTGGCCGGCCTGGGGGCCCTGGTCGCCGCCCGGGCGGAGCAGCCCGGCACCGTGCTGCTGCTGGGTGTTGGCGCCTTCGGCCTGAACGCCGCGCTCAGCTTCGCCCTGCCCGCCGTCGAGGGCCCGCCCCCGGCGCCGATCCTGCCCGCCCTGCGCGGCCTGGCCCGTGAGCCCTTCCTGCTCCCCCTGCTCGGCGCCCTGGTGCTGCACGGCGTCGGCCTCACCGCCTACGACGCGCTGCTTCCCATGCACCTGGCCCAGGCCGACCCTGGCGGGGGCTGGACCGCCGCCGCCCTGAGCGCCGGTGTCGCCGTCGAGGTCCTGGTCATGGCCCTGGGCACTCGCCTGCTCGGTCGCGTCGCGCCGGAGCGCCTGCTGAGCTTCAGCATCGGCGTCGGCGCCCTCCGGTGGGCCCTGACCGCCGCCCTGCACGCCCCCCTGGCCCTGGTCCTGGTCCAGACCCTGCACGGCATCAGCTTCGGCGTCTTCTGGATCGCCGGCGTCGAGCTCATGCGCCAGCGCGCCCCCCGGACCCTGCTCTCCAGCGCCCAGGCCCTGCTCGTCACGGCCACCTACGGCGCCGGCAGCCTGCTGTCCTCGGCCCTGACCAGCGCCCTGCTCGACCGCGCCGGCACCGCCGGGGTCTTCGCCGCATCCGCCGCGGCCTCGGTCCTGGCGACCGGCCTCGCCTTGTGGGCGGCCCGCCGCCTCAGAGACACGACGGCCCGGCCGGCAGCCTGAGGCGCCGACTGGGCCGCGTGGCGCCGCGCCCTACTCGATGCAGAGGTTGTAGGTGCCCGCGCCCGAGTAGCTCTGGACCTGGACGTAGTAGTCGCCGCTGCTGCCCGAGGACACGACCTCATCCGAGGTGGTGCCGGTGCTGGAGGCGACGGTCTTCCAGCGGCCGTGGCTGGACTTGACCAGGTACAGATCGAAGTCGGTGCCGACCGGGCCGCTCAGCGTGGCCGTGATGCTGGAGTAGTGGGCGTAGGTGCCGCCCGGCTCGATGGCGTAGTCACCGGCGCCCGACAGCGAGCCCGTGTACAGCGTGCCGGCGCAGGCCGGGCCGCCGCCGCCGGTGCCCGTGTCCGCGGTGCCCGTGTCACCGGGAGGGGTGCCCGTGTCACCGGGGGGCGTGCCCGTGTCGCCGCCGCCGGTCGAAGGCGCCGGGCTGCTGCCGACACCGACCTCGTACCAGGCGTAGGACACAGAGTCACACTGGGTGGCCGAGTAGCCCAGCGCCGTGCAGGCGCTCTCGGTGGCGGTCCGGGCCCCGGCGAAGTTGGTCGAGGAGCTCATGTAGCTCGACAGCGCCAGGTACCAGATGTCGTAGGCGGCATCGATGCCCAGGCCGGGGACGGTGGTGCCGCTGCGGTAGGCCGCGGTGTGGTGCTGCCCGCCCTCGCTCAGCAGGTAGAAGAAGTGGTTGGCGATGCCGCTGTTGCTGTGCACGCCGCCGTTGTCGGAGGTGCCGGTGTAGCGGGCCGGGTAGTAGTCCTTGGACGAGCCGTCGTCGCTCGGGCGGTCCATGTACCGCAGGGCCGTGGTGCCCGGCTCGATCCAGCAGTCCTCGCCGATGTCCCAGGTGTCGGTCGTGACCGCACCGTCGACCCAGGCTTCGACACTGGCCGCCAGGATGTCGCTGGCGCCCTCGTTCAGCGCGCCCGACTCGTTGCTGTAGGTCAGGTTGGCTTCGTACTGGGTGACGCCGTGGCCCAGCTCGTGGGCCGACACGTCCAGCACGCCCAGGTAGTTCGAGTAGTAGCCGTCGCCGTCGCCGAAGTTCAGCTCGGAGCCGTCCCAGAAGGCGTTGACGTAGCTGGTCGAGTAGTGACCGTAGGACTTCACGACCGCGCCGGAGCCGTTGAAGGAGTCGCGGCCCTGGGTGGCCAGGAAGCCGAGCGCGCTGCCGACCGAGGTCTGGGTCGTGAGCAGGTCGCCGTCCGAGGAGTCACCGACCACGGCACGACGGTAGCTGGTGCGGTGCCGGAGGTCGTAGGTGACCTTGTCGGCGTCGGACAGGGCGTAGGTCTGCAGGTTGTCGTAGGACGAGATCACGTCGCCGGTGTGGGCGTCGATGAAGATCACCGGGATCGAGGGCACGGTGGCGTCCTCGATGTCACGGATCTGGACCCGCCAGGCCAGGTAGGCGCCGGCCTTGGTGCGCAGGACCCACAGATCGGCCGCGGGCGCCTGGGACAGGTCGGCCCGGGGCCCGTGGGCGGCCAGGGCCAGGTCGATGGCCTCATCCGCCGTGTAGGCCGGCTGCGTGTCGACCTGCAGGCCGCGGATGGTGTCGTCGGTCACGCGGAACAGCCGGCCGTCGCGGGCCAGGTGCACGATGGCCTGGGCGCCCCAGACCGGCACGCCGCCCAGGGTCTGCTGGTAGCGCACGTGGGCCATGCCCAGGCTGTCGACCTGGCTGCGGTCGACCTTCAGCTCGGAGATGCCCTGCAGCAGCGTGGGGTCCGCCTGGAGGCGCTGCCAGGCGAGCTGCTCGGCGAGCTGCAGGCCCTGGACCGAGCCGCCGTCGAAGATCGAGCTGCCGGCCAGGGCGGCGGCGCCGTCCATGGGCGCGTCGGAGGGGGCGGTGGTGCAGGCGGCCAGGGAGAGGGCCAGGCCCAGGGACAGGAGCGTGATGGAAGGCTTCATCGCAGGGACGACCTCGGTTGGGGGGCGGCGCCGCGGGACCCGTGTCCGCGACATTCGCTGACAAGCTGCCCCCCCTGCGGAGCGATGTCGAGAGGTTCCCGCTCACGTTCTTGTGAACTCACAGCTTTACATCTGCCCCCGGCCTGCCCCCGGTTGCCGAGGCCCCCCCCCCCTTCAGCCCAGGAACCGCCAGAGCAGGAGGCCGATCAGCCCCAGCGCCCCGAGGGCCACGGCGGTGAGCAGCGCCAGCCTTCGGAAGTCCCACTCCGTGTCCGCCAGGGCGATGGGCCCCTCGGCGAAGGGAATGAAGCCCAGCTCCTGGTAGGGGACCTGGCTGCCGTCCGGGCGCAGCGCGAAGCCATAGCGAGCCCCGCACCGGCACCGCACCGCGCCGTCCAGCCAGAAGTGGTCCGACTTCCCGCAGGACTCGCAGGTCATCCAGAGCCGCACACCGCCGGGCCCCGGCACGGCCACGAAGCCGCAGGACTCGAGCGGGGGGGCGTCATCGGGGAGCTCAGCCATGCGCACCTGGGAGTGAGGAGGCAGCGTGCTGAGCGCAGCCTACTCCGCGCCGTGCAGGGGGTGCACAGGCCCTCGCTCCCGGCCGTCGTAAACACGTGGGAGCAGGCCGGATCGGCCGCGACTGCCGGGAGCGGGGACGCCTGCGCCTGCTACGGTGCGGGCACGGGTCCGACCCGGTCTTGGTTTTGCTCGCCACCTTCGCCTGGGGCCCGACGATGTTCCTCCTCTTGACACTGCTCGTGGCCTGCACGGGCGGACCACCATCGACCGCTGACAGCGCCGGTGCGGACACCGGACTCGTGCCCGTCCAAGGAGGTGATCCCGACGGCTTTTCACAAGTGAAGACACTGTTCTTCACCATCTTCTTCGAGACGTGGGACCCGACCAGCAAGCGTTTCACACAAGGCGACGCGGCCCTGTCCGTGTCCGCGTTCAAGACGCCGGTCTGGCTCCCGCTTCCCTCGAGCGAAGTTGCGGACGCGTGCTGGCGACGCCACTCCATCACGCTGGGCGGCGACCAGGTCGACCTGGGGAAGCAGGTCGTCGTGTCCTTCGGTGACGACGAGATCACGCTTCCCGGCCCGAACGATGAACGCAGGCTGAAGAGCGACGACGCCCTCGCCGCTGCCGTTCCCGGCGCGTCCGCCTCGCTCGAGGGCCAGGACACCTCTCTCATCGTGCCGGATCCCATGACGGCCCAGGACCTTGCCGGCAGCGTCGCAGACCTCGCGGCGGACTCCGTGCTGCACCTGCGCTGGGAGCCGTCCGACCTTCCCGGCTTCATGGAGGTCCAGGCGGTCGACCACAATTACATCGGCATCTGGTGTGCGCTGCATGACGACGGCTCGGCGGACATCGACCTGCGGGACGTGGCGCAGACCGCCGAGACCGTCTCGATCAGCCACATCTCTCGCGGCACCTTCGATCACACCGTGCTGGGCAAGACCTTCGTCGACGTCGAGCAGCGCGAAACCGTGGACGTTCCATGACCGCGTTGCTCCTCCTGCTCGCCGCCTGCACCAGCAAGAGTTCGTCTGACACGGCCACCGACCTCGGCTCGCCCATCGCGGTCACCGATGGCCCCGCCCCCAGCGTCGGGCCCCTGGACCTGGTCATCTTCGAGCAGATCCTCCAGTTCGTCGATCCGACCAGCGGCGAGGTGCTGGACCACCAGGACCCCGTCTTCGTCGCGTTGGCCCTGGCGAAGTCGCAGGAGCTGCCGCTGACGATGTCCAGCGACATCGAAGGCTGCTGGTCCTTCGACTTCGGCAGCCCCGCCACCGACGCCTGGGCCGGCAAGGAGATCCAGGTACAGGTCGGCGGCACGACCATCGCCCTGCCAAGCCGCGGGGACGGGAGCTACCTGGCCGCGCCCATGGGTACCGATGCACGCGCCGCGGCCACCGTCGGCGCCGCGCTGTCGATAGAGGGCGTGAGCACCGGTGTCACCGTCCCCCAGAACCTGGAGGTGGACGATCCGGCCACGGTCTGGTCGGGCCTGGGCGAGGACGGTCACATCCGCCTGACCTGGACGCCGGCCCGGGCCACCCACGACGCCGCCTTCGTCCAGGTGGTCCTCGACGCCGAAGGCCGCAGCGAGACCGGGTGCGTGCTGGCCGACGACGGCGCCGCCGACATCGACCTGGGCGGTCCGGTGACCTCGCCCATCGACCTGCGCATGGGCCGGGTGGAGGCCGCCGTCTTCGACCACCCCGACCTGGGCTCGGTGTACGTCGCCGCCGAGCAGGACATCGAGCTCGACCGCCCCTGAGCCCTCAGCGCGTCAGCGCCTTCCAGGTCTGCAGGGCGAGGGCGAGCCAGGTCGTCCATGAAGGCCAGCGCGCTGCTCGCGCACATGCTCCTCCATGGGCACGCTTCGGATGACCCTGGCGGCCGCAACAGCCAAAAATAGCAATGACATTGCTGCTACCTGAAGAATCACGGCACCCCGCGAGAGGACCAAAAAAAACTGTAACGGTTCAGCCCCATCTGTTGTTGAAGTGCAAGGAATTTTGCGGAGGAAACTAGACGATTGACGCGTCAATGGTTAGGTGTCCTTCATGCCAACTACCAT
>Ga0100377_1000242_pt1 | contig 44830 bp, 37 predicted proteins | sample CryGeymeta201501_FD_83664 | JGI IMG/M metagenome (GOLD analysis project Ga0100377, IMG submission 83664) | Groundwater microbial communities from Crystal Geyser aquifers in Utah, USA - Crystal Geyser metaG 2015-01 | ecosystem: Environmental > Aquatic > Deep subsurface > Groundwater | place: USA... | reverse complement strand
TTGTTATCATTGTCATTTTAACCCTTTTTCCACTTTTTTTGAATTTTCTTTCAAGTTCTTTATTTGGCTACCGCAAAACCAAAATCCTACTTGCTATGTCGAATTTTTGTAGAATGTCAGAATTTGAATAGTTGACATATTCGACTTATTACGTTATTATTACTTAATCATTTTTTTTATTAACTATATCCAGCCATGGCATCAATCGACTTCTCCCCCGCAATTACAGCTATCGAACAGGCAAAAAATATTCTGGTGTTGCCCTCTAGTCCGCCGGATGGTGACTCGCTTGGTAGTGCGTTAGCATTTTATTTGGCGCTGCAAAAAAAAGGGAAAAATGTGACCGTGGTGTGTGCCGATCCTGTGCCGGATGCCTATAAATTTTTACCGGATAGCCAATCGATTGAGGCAGACTACAATTTGGATCATGATTTTATTGTAAAAGTAGATGTGAGCCAAACCGGTTTTAAAAATCTGCAATACGAAGTAAAAGACAACAAAGTTAATATCATTATCACGCCGGAACATGGCGAAATTAAGCCGGAACATTTATCGATTGACCAAGAGAGTAGCAAATTTGACCTCATTATTACAGTTGATACAGCCGAACTAAAACAACTAGGTAAGGTTTACGAAAGCAACCTTGATTTATTTGAAAAACTAACTGTTTTAAACATTGATCATCACCCGTCTAACGCGCAATTTGGGCAAATCAATATTGTTAATCCGGACAAAGCTTCAACAACATTGATGCTAACCGAACTATTCCAAACTTACGACATGAGCCTGATCGATAGCGACATTGCAACGCTACTGCTAGCCGGCTTAATTACCGACACAGGAAGTTTCCAAAATTCCAATACGACACCGGAAGCATTTGATGCAGCCGCATTGTTAATTGGACTGGGCGCTCGTCAGCAAGAGATCATTCGACATATCTACAAAACTAAAGAACTACACACCTTACGTTTGTGGGGCCGTGTTTTGTCAAACATTCAAACCGACTACGACCATAAAATGGTGTGGTCTACCGTCAGCCAGGCGGACTTTAAAGACACAAACAGTAAAGAAAGTGACATAGGTGATATCATCGATGAATTGCTCTCTAACGCTCCCGAAGCGGAAGTGGTGATGCTATTTAAAGAACTATCGGACGGTGCCACGCACGTAAGCATGCGAACAACAACCGATGAAGTTAATGCCAGCAAAATTGCCCAAATTTTTGGTGGAGGCGGACACCGACGTGCAGCCGGAGCCAATATTTTAGATCAAGAGTTTACACAAGCCGTGCAAATGGTTTTAGATTACGTAAAAAATGAACAAGCGGAACGACTACAAGCCGTAGCGCCAGCGAAGGCCTTCGCTCTAGCCGAAACTGCGCCAGCAGTTGAGGCCATGCCTGTAGCCGTAGCGCCAGCGGAGGCCATGCCTGAGCCTATGCCTGCCGTGGAACCTGTCGTGGAACCTGTAGCCGAAACTGCGCCAGCAGTTGAGGCCATGCCTGAGCCTATGCCTGCCGTGGAACCTGTCGTGGAACCTGTCGTGGAACCTGTCGTAGAGCCTATGCCTACGGTAGCCTACGATCTATCGGTACCGGCTGTGGTATCGGCGCCGGCGGCGGAGCCTGAAGCAACTGATACTGCCGAGATTGATCAGTACTTAACTAAAGATGAAGACAATTTTATGGAGGACATGAATAAGTTTACGCCAGACCAAACTACGCAAACGCAAGGTCCAGATATTGATTTTAGTGATTACTTGCGCAGACACTAAGCGCCAACGCCCATTTGCTTTAGCCACTTGCCGGTATGAGATTTATCGGACATTGCAGCTATTTCTTCGGGGGTGCCTTGGGCAACAATTTCGCCACCGCGGTTTCCGCCTTCGGGGCCCATGTCTATAACGTAGTCGACAGTTTTAATCACGTCCAAGTTGTGCTCAATGGTTAAAACGGTGTTACCGGCTTCAACTAAACGATAAAGTACTTCGAGTAGTTTTTCGACGTCGGCAAAATGGAGGCCGGTTGTGGGCTCATCTAAAATATATAAAGTTTTGCCGGTTGAGCGTTTGGCAAGCTCGGTTGCCAGCTTAACACGTTGTGCTTCACCACCGGATAAAGTGTTGGCGGTTTGGCCAAGCTGAATATAGTCTAAGCCAACATCGGATAGGGCTTTTAGTTTGTTTTTGGCGGCGGGGATTGCCATAAAAAATTCTAGGGCATCTTCAACTGTCATTTCTAAAATGTCGGCAATATTTTTGCCTCGATAGGTAATTTCAAGTGCTTCGGCATTGTAGCGTCGTCCTTTACAGGTTTCGCATGGTACATAAATATCCGGCAGAAAATGCATCTCAATGCGCTTTAATCCTTCACCGCGACAATCTTCACAACGTCCACCTTTAACATTAAAGCTAAATCTCCCCATCTTATAGCCACGTAATTTGGCTTCCGGTGATTCGGAAAATAGTTTGCGAATTTCGGTAAAAAGACCGGTATAGGTAGATGGATTTGACCGTGGTGTACGACCAATTGGCGACTGATCAATGTTGATGATTTTGTCGACATGTTCGAGACCGTCAACGCGGTCGTGGGCACCAGGTTGGGCTTTTGAACGACTATTTACGGATCTTGATACACTTTTAACTAAAATTTCATTAATTAGTGTAGACTTTCCGGAACCGGAAACGCCGGAAACACCTATGAATAAGCCTAAAGGAAATTCTACGGTCAGATTCTTCAGATTATTTTCTTGGGCATTAACAACAACCAGCTTTTTCTTTCCGGCTTTGCGACGTTTGTTGGGAATAGGGATACCGCGCTTACCGGATAAGAACTGCCCAGTAATTGAATTCGGATCATCCATCACTTCTTGCGGTGTACCTTGTGAAATCACTTCGCCGCCATGTTTACCGGCGCCGGGACCAATATCTAAAATGTAATCGGATTGAAGCATGGTATCAACATCATGCTCCACAACAATTACGGTGTTACCTAAATCACGCAATGCATGCATGGTCTTAATTAATTTTTCATTATCGTTTTGGTGCAAGCCAATTGACGGTTCGTCCAAAACATAAATCACGCCGGACAGCTTTGATCCAATTTGAGTAGCCAAACGAATACGCTGTGCTTCCCCACCGGATAAAGTGTTGGCACGGCGTTCCAAAGTTAAGTAACTCAAACCAACTTCGGTTAAAAAGCTTAAACGAGCGCCGATTTCTTGCAAAATAATTTTGGCGATGTGTCTTTGCGTTTCGGTTAAATCCAAACTACCAAAAAACTCAACTGCTTCTTCAACAGAAAGATGAGTAACATCAATAATCGATTTTTCGGCAATATGAACAGCTAAAATCTCCTTACGTAGACGAGCTCCGCCGCAGTCCGGACATGTGGAAAGCTCCATGTACTCTTCTAATTTGCGCTGTGTGTAATCGGAATCGGTTTCGCTATATACACGTTGAACATAAGGTACAACACCTTCATACTTAAGATGAAATTGCTTCTTTTCTCCACCCATAGAAGATTCAACATGATAACGTTGGTCATCGGTTCCATATAAAATGACTTCCTTTTGCTCTTTAGATAATGCTTTAAATTTTTGATTAATCGTAAATCCGTATTCTTGGCCAACGGCAGTTAGTATTTTATTAAACCAATTTAATTGCTGCGCCGAACTAGCCCAAGGTGCAATGGCACCCTCAGCGATTGTAAGGCTAGTGCTTGGCACAACTAAATCGGCATTAACTTCTAACTTTGTACCTAAGCCATGACATTCCGGGCAGGCCCCGTGGGGACTGTTAAACGAAAAGCTGCGTGGTTCGATTTCGGCAATGCTAATTTCACAATCGCTACAAGCAAAGTGTTCGGAAAAAATTTGCTCTACACCAGTATCGTAATCAACTACATACATCACACCGTTACCGTGTTTAAGCGAAGTCTCTACCGAATCGGCCAAACGACTACGGTCCGGATTTGGTAAATCAAGTTCTTGCCCGGAAGATAATTTTTTGACGGTCTTTTTAAGGCTTTTGACAACAAGCCGATCAACAACGATTTCGACGTTATGGGCTTTGTTTTCATCTAATTCCGGAATCTCTAAAATATTATTAACCTCGCCATCAACACGCATACGCACAAAACCTTCTTGTTTAATTTTTTCAAATGTACGAATCTGACTACCCTTGCGTCCGCGGACAACCGGAGCCAGTAGCATAATCCTTTTCCCCTCTTCCATATCGGCAATAATGTCGACGATTTGACTAGCCGACTGCCGTTCAATCAACTTGCCACAGTTTGGACAATGGGGAACTCCCACTTTGGCAAAAAGCAAACGTAGGTAATCATAAATTTCGGTTACGGTACCTACCGTGGAACGTGGATTGCGAGAGGCACTTTTTTGATCGATGGAAATAGCAGGTGACAAGCCCTCAATTGAGTCCACTTCCGGCTTTTGCATTAATTCCAAAAACTGACGAGCATAAGTTGACATACTTTCCACATAACGACGTTGCCCTTCAGCATAAATCGTATCAAAGGCCAGACTGGATTTACCGGAACCCGAAAGCCCGGTCATTACAGTCATTGAGTTTTTGGGAATGCGAACGTCTATATTCTTTAGGTTGTGCATGCGCGCACCTTTAACAACGATATCGTTTAATGTCATGTAATTTGGAGGCTAATTTAAGCAGACAGTAAGTCTAAGCTATAAATAGGGTGGGGGCAAGGTTAAGTTTATTGATTGATGCTACTGAGATATGCTTGAGTATGGGATGACAATGTATTTCTTGCCTCGTCAGGAGTAGAACTACGAATGAGTTCTTTTGCATCAAAATCTTTAGCAGTTGTTATCTGTGAAAGCATTAATATCAATATGCCCATTCTTCTTAGCCGCCCTGCCTCAATATTTTTATTTTCAAGTGCTTTTCTTACTTCACCAGGAGCATACCCATGAGTTGCTATATCCTGGAGCAAAGATGCAAATTCACTATCTGCATAACTAAGATGGCCAGCGTCTCTGTTTTCGGCAAATGTAATTAAATTAGGAATAAATTCCGGATGCTTTTTTAAAAAGCGAGATTCATTTTTAACAGGTGATAAACGATAATACGCTCTTAAGGCCTCCCATTTCGATTTATAACGATTTTTTTTGGCAAATTTGCCAAAAGGCATGTCCTCCATACTATAAAGATCCGCAATATGACCCTCCGGATTTAAGTCCCATACTTTTTTCACTAAATCATAATACTGAGCGTCGGTTAATTCCGCATTGGGAGATAATGCAAGCATCGAATAAAGATATATCGAATCTAACTTAATATTATTATATTTTGCGTATGCTAAAAACTCGTTAAATTGATGATAAAAAATGGGGTCAATATACCCTTGATCCATCTGCATCCCCAAAAATGCTAAATTGGCACTCAAATTATAAGGTTGAATAGCTAAGGCTTGAACGATATCCCCTTTTGCGGATATTAAATTCCACTCATTGTAGTAGAGGTGTCCTCGATGCAATAATGTATCAACATCAACCAATCCTTCGTCTATTTTCTGACTAAGGTCGCTGATTGTATCCTCTTCACTTGTTTTTGCAGATAAATCCAAGGCTACCAACTCCACAGTAAAAAATGTGGTTTGATTAGGTGATTTTTGAATAAATTTTGCTTGAGGGAAACTAAAAACTGTATTGCTGTCAATATCTTTAATTTTTGTATGATCGGGAGTGGCATGCACGGCCTGATATGGCTCTAAATAACCTTGATACAAGCTTTCTTCCATATTAAACAAGGGACGCTCTTGATGATCCCCATCTAATTTTGACATGGTAACAACATGACGATTCAGATTATCCAAAATGTAATAATTATCCCCTTCCTCTACCACTAAATGAATATGCGGAGTTAAGAGGTTGTTATTTGGATTTGATACATAAACAGTTTCTCCCCATAACTTTATCGTGCCGGCATCAATCTCATCTTTAAATACCTCACGAAGCATTAAGAACCATCCCTTGGCATGTGCTTCACAATTCCCAATACAACCCTGATCTTCTCCGCAAAAATACTCAACTACTAGGGCCTGCTTTTCAGATGTGATCCGTGTATCGGTTGCTTTGAGATTTTGAAAGGCTTGTTCGTAAATACGAATATTTGAGGATTCGTCTTTTAATTGGGTTAATTCTGCTACTTGATCGTTTAGGAATTGATTAAATTTTACCAGCATGTTTTTAATCTCTTCCTCCGATACACCTAACTCCCTTAATTTCTTTGTTTCCGCTTGCTCAACTAACTGACGCTGATTTCCCATAGTTTGTTCAACCAATGCAATTCTTTCTTTGGTAGAATTACTAAAAACCAGTCTAATATGTTGCATTAAGTTCGACTGCTCTTGTGGGGACAACAAGGCAACAAAAGCACAAAGATGCACTAAAGCACTAATGCCGGCAGCAACTGTGATCGGGTCTATACGGGGCTCTGCTGATGTTGGCGCGGGTATCTTGCCAACAGTATCTAATGGCCATTTATCCAGTGGCATAAATATTGAGACTAAAATTATTCCAGATAATGCCTGCTTTTTGCGAATCTGTCAACCGCAAATTTCTTTGCCTAATTAACATCTTTAAGCTAATTTTGCAGCATATTGCCGATTAACCAATCCTTATGATCCAGCCTAAAATTCTTAAAGGAACTCGCGACTTTGCACCGGAAATGATGGCAAAGCGGGATCATGTTATGAATAAGATCCGAGGGGTTTTCCGCAAATATGGCTATGACACAATCGAAACACCGGTAATTGAGTATGCCGAAACAATACTGGGTAAATACGGAGATGAGGGGGATAAACTAACCTACCACTTTCAAGACCACGGCGACCGCCATATTGCCTTACGTTACGACCAAACTGTACCATTTGCTCGTTACTATGCGGACAACTGGCAAGAACTGCCAAGTCCGTTTAAGCGTTATCAGATTTCACGAGTTTGGCGTGCAGATAAGCCACAAAAGGGGCGACTGCGTGAATTTTATCAATGTGATATTGATATTATTGGGACGGACAGCCTGCTGGCTGATCTAGAACTGATCCAAGTCATGCAAGATGTTATGGTGGATTTGGGGCTTACTGACTATAAAATTCAATTTAATGATCGTAAGTTGATGAATAGTATTTTGGAAGCGGCGGATGTAAGTGATAAAAATCGTGTCGATGTAATTCGTGCTTTAGATAAGCTGGACAAAATTGGTGCCGATAAAGTAGAAAAATTGTTAGTCGAAAATGGTTTAGATGCAAGCCTGGCCGCCAATCTGATGCAAACCGTGCTGGCGGATGGAGCTAATCATGACAAAGTGGCCGCGTTGGCGGACTTTGAAATCTCGACAATAAAAGAAATACTGGCGTTATCGGAAGCGGCCGGCCTTGATCTCACTAAATTAGAACTTAATCCGGCATTAGCTCGTGGGCTTGATTACTATACGGGGCTAATTTTTGAAGTAGTGCTCACCAACAACTCTGACTTAGGGACGGTTTGTGCCGGTGGACGGTATGACAATTTGTGCAGTATGTTTTGCAAAGAAGAATTTTCCGGTACCGGCGTTGCCTTTGGTTTTGAACGCATGATGGAGGCCTTGCTAGAGAGAAAAATGCTAGATGATGTACCACTAAATGCTCAAGTGCTAGTAGTACAATTTGGGAAAGCAACAGTGATTGACAACCTTAAATTAGTGACACAACTGCGTCAGGCCGGCTTGGCGACAGAATTATCTTTTGAAGACAGTAAACTCGGTAAACAGTTTAAATATGCTGACAAAAAAAATATCCCATTTGTATTGGTGCAGGGGTCGGAAGAACTGGATAACGGTGTAGTTGTTTTAAAAGACATGAAGACCGGTGACCAAACTGACTACCCGCTTGACAAAATCAGTGAAGTTTTATTAAATAAGGTCTCTTAACTTTGTCGCATGGTACATCATCCTTGGTTGCGAAGCACATTAATTCTGTTAGTTATCGTTGTTTTAGGTGGATTCACGATCAAAATAATGAAGATCGTTCTGCCGCAAGATCCTGCCTCACTCTCACCAAATGAAATGGCAATTGCTGATCTGGATAAATATAATCTTACGGTGGAATTAATAACGCTACTCACCAATCAATTAACTTTTCCTTTACGAGAAATTGACATAAAGATCACAAGTGATGATCAGGCACTAATGACGCACGCCGGAGAAATTCGAAAATACCTAACTGATCAAGGCTTTGTTGTAAACGGTCCTAACGTGCTTCAGGGCAAAGACAAAGTCGAATACAATAGTGCCATTACCGTGGTGCCAACTAATGATGAAAATAAAATTGAGCTAATTGTCAATGGTATTAACTAGCAAGACGCTCATCGATCCTCAATAATTGATTATATTTGGCAATCCGCTCTGTTCGACTTAATGAACCGGTTTTAATTTGTCCGGTGCCCATACCAACAGCTAAATCGGCAATAAAGGTGTCTTCAGTCTCGCCACTGCGATGAGAAACAACTGTGGTAAAACCATGATCATGTGCCATATTAATGGCTCGTACCGTCTCGGTCACGGTGCCAATTTGATTTAATTTAATTAAAATTGAATTACAAGCGCCCAAATCAATCGCCTTTTGTAAACGAACCAGATTGGTCACGAGTAAATCATCACCAACAATTTGAATTTCTTCGCCAATTTGCTTGGTTAACTCTACCCAGCTATCCCAATCGTCTTCGGCAAGCGGATCTTCAATGGAAATAATTGAATATTTGGCTATTAACTCTTTATAGTACTCAATCATTTCGGCACCGGTTTTAGCCACGATGGTACCATCTACCATTAATTCGTATTTGCCATTTCTGTAAAATTCGCTGGCAGCTACGTCCAGTGCTAATTCAATATCTTCACCCAAAACGTAACCGGCAGCTTCTACGGCCTTGCCAATATAATCTAAGGCTTGATCTGTAGATTTGAGGTTGGGCGCAAAGCCACCTTCGTCACCTACGGATGTGCTATAACCATCTTTTTTAAGAATTTTCTTGAGGTGTTGGAAAACTTCGGCGCCCATGCGTAAGCCTTCGGTAAAATTATCGGCTCCCATTGGCATAATCATAAACTCTTGCACACTGATGTCGTTATCAGCATGCTGACCGCCATTAATAATATTCATCATCGGAATCGGCATAATATCGGCTTCCATATTAAAATATTCATACAAAAATTGGTCATTTTGATCGGCACAGGCACGAGCAAAGGCCATGGAGACCGCTAATAAGGCATTAGCCCCCAATCCACTTTTATTTTCGGTTCCGTCTAAATCGATTAAAAACTGATCTAAAGCGACTTGATCCGCAAAATCTTTTGCTTGTACGGCAACAGCAATTGGTCCGTTAATATTTGCCACCGCCTTTAATACTCCTTTGCCTAAATAGCGGGCATCGTCGCCATCTCTTAGCTCTAAGGCCTCGTGCTGACCGGTAGAAGCACCGCTGGGAACTATAGCCATACCAAAGCCACCTTTGCGTAAACTCAATTCGCATTCGACAGTAGGCGTACCGCGGGAATCTAAGACTTCACGAGCGTGGATTTGATCGATTGTATACATGATAGTAGTTTAAAGTTAGTGTGATGTTAGCAAGTTGAGAAGGTCCGAGCAATACGACATATTAGCTAGCCTCATTGACAAGTGCAGCTTTTAATACTATAATTCTGATTGAGGGTTGCTATTATGGTAAATAGTGAATAAAATATTATTTGTTTGTAAATTTAATTATGGATCCAGAGCCGTCGAGTTTGCTGATATTGCTACTATTATTGGCCCTATCAGCAGTTTTTTCAGGAGCAGAAACCGCACTGGTTTCGCTTACACCAGCCAAAATCAAGGCTATGCACCCAAAAAAGAGGCATAGCGTTAGGCTGATTCAACGACTGAAAGAACGACCTCAAAAAATGCTTACCACGATCCTACTTGGTAATAATGTCGTAAATATTGCGGCAACTTCTTACGCAACGGTTTTGGCCGATGCCTATTTTGCCAATAATGCGATAACAATCGTAACGGCAGTAATGACTGGGACAATTTTGATTTTTGGTGAAATTCTACCTAAAGCAATTGCCAATCGCTACGCTGCTTCATTTGCACGCGTAGTAATTTATATTTTACTAGTTGTGGAAACAATTTTTTTCCCTCTTATTTGGGTTTTAGAAAAATTTATTTCAACTCTATTACGAATCTTTGGTTCAACAAATATTCAAGCGGTAACTGAAGATGAGTTAATTGCGATGGTAAATATTGGTGCCGCCGAAGGATCACTAGACAAACATGAACAAGAATTAATTGAGAATGTGTTGGATTTTGATGATACGGAAGTAGATGCGATTATGACGCCACGTGTTAAAATTGATGCCATCGAAGTTAATAAAACAGTAAAGCAAGCGATTGAGATCGCATTAGAAAAAGGGCGGTCACGCTTGCCAGTTTATGATGAACAAATTGATAACATCGTAGGTGTAATCTCGGTTAGATACCTATTGGAGCTTCAAAGTGATGCAGCAAATTTAGGTAAGACAATGAAGGAGCTGACTTTAACGCCGGCCATGAAATCGCCAATTACACGAAAAATTAATAGTCTATTTAATGAGTTGCGTAGTAAGCACTTACATATGGCATTTGTTTACGATGAGCATGGTGGTTTAGAGGGGTTAGTAACTATGGAAGATGTATTGGAAGAATTAGTAGGTGAAATTTTAGACGAGTACGATAAAGAAGAAGAGGCGGAATTAGTACAAGTAGATAACAATACCATCATGGTTAACGGTGATGTACCAATTAAAATGATTGAAGATGCTTTACAACTGGAGATTGAAGGCTATGAGGACAATGATCAAATTGCTTGGGTCATTTTAGATATTTTAAATCGATACCCAAACAAAGGTGAGAAAGTACAACTCACACCGAATCTACAAGCCGTAATTGAGCATATTACCAAAGTAAAGAAAGTAATTGAAAAGGTTAAGATTCAACGTGTGTAAGTAATTTATAAAGTTTATTAGGTTTGCCATTGGACTTTGGCGCTTTTTTGTGCTATTATTACTAGATTTAATTTAGCTTTATGGCTTTCTTTAAAAGATTTAGTATTATTTTAGCACTAGTAACAACCTTGGCCTTACCGTTAACCGCACTCGCTATTGGCGACGTTGCAACTTTAGACGCAACCGCAGGAGATGGAAAAATCATCTTAGAGTGGGACACCGTGCCAAATGCCGAATATTACCGTATATATTATGGGACTGAACCGGTAACAACGGGGGAAACATATAACTTACCTTCGCTGGATACTCCGGACAACAGTACAACCTATACAGTTGAAAACTTAACTAATGGTACAACTTACTACTTCTCACTAACTGCTGTTAAAGCAGATGAGGAATCAACAAACTATAGTGATCCGGAAGCAAGCGCAACGCCGCAAGCAGAAGCAAGTGGAACTACTGAAAACACATTTGCTGTTAGTTCAACCAGTGCTACCGATAACGAATCTGTTATCGTTACATTTTCGCAAGCGGTCACTTTGCCGGCCAATGCAGCTCAAGCCTTTGAAATTACTTATAACTTTAATGCGAGCCCACTAACAATTAGTAAAGCGGAGTTAGTTGCCGGTAGTGCAGAAAAAAAAGTCAAACTGACAACAGTTCCCCAAGAACCGGGTGGAGGCTATACATTAAAAATTCCGGCATCAGTAACATCTAAAACTGGCCAAGTGCTTTCTGCCGCTGACCAAGTGGCAATCTTTTTAGGTAGTGAGATTTTACCAGGCACAGCGCAAGCTGCTACTTCCGAACTTGCAATTAATGGTGTTAATGCCACTTCTGCAACAGAAGTCGTGGTTACATTTTCAGAAGCTGTAGTTTTACCAACAGGAGCTGCTGAACCTTTTAGCATTCTTAATGCCGCTCAGCCTGATCAATTTTTAACAATTCAAAATGTAACCTTGGATCCAACTGATCCAAAACGTGTAATTATTACGACCGAACCGCAAACTGCGGCAAAATATGTCCTAGTTGTTGGCGTAATCACAGATGCTAATGGCAACCTTATTGCGGCCGATAATAGCTCAATGGAGTTTACTTCTGCCTCAGGTGCAGCCGGTGACACAACTGCTCCCGAAGATGCAACAAACTTTAAATCGATGTTAGAAGATGCCGCCACACTATTAGTGGCCTTAACTTGGACTAAGAGTGTTGATTCGGCTAGTGACCTCGTTGAATACGTACTTTATCAAAGTGCTGACGGCGGTGTCACATTCCAACAAATTAGAACAGTGCAAGCCCTTGCCGATGCCAAAGCCTTAATCGACAATCTGCAAGCAAATCAGACTTACACATTTAAACTAACGACCAAAGATGCAGCCGGAAACGAAAGTGAAGGTGTCACAACGGTGGTAACCTTGCCGGAAACGGGTCCGGGCCTCGGTATGTTGGCTCTAAGTTCCCTATTTGGTGGTCGCTACTTTGCTCGTCGACGTCGTAAATAATTTATATAGTCAAAAGATCCATAATCTGCTAGCTTAATTGCGTAAGTTAGCAGATTATTTTATGAATAGAGTTCCCGAACAATTACCAAAAGTTGGCATCGTTATCATTAATTACAATGGTGCCTCTATGGTTTCGCACTGTTTGGATCAACTTAAGGAACTGATTTATCCAAATAAAGAAATTGTTTTTTTGGATAACGCTTCTACAGATGACTCAACCGAAATTGTTAAGAACAAGTTTCCGGGTGTAAAAATTCACCAAACCGGACACAACGCCGGCTACAGTGGCGGGGCCGAAATTGCTGTTAATATGGCAAAACGGAACAAATGGGATTATTTAATGTTGATGAATCCGGATATTATTTTTGAGCCGGATTACTTACAAGTACTACTACAAAAACTAGAGGCAAATAGTAAGATTGGTGCCATCATCGGGAAACTCTACAAATATCATTTTGCTGAACAAGAAAAAACAAACATAATTGATAGTGCTGGCATTTTAGCCTATCGAGACCGCCGTTTTGTAGATCGCGGGCAAGCACAAGAAGACAAAGGTCAATTTGACCAAGAGGAAGAAGTTTTTGGTATTACGGGCGCGGCGCCTTTATATCGAGTTGAAGCACTTAAGGATATCGAAGTGTTGGGTGAGGTTTTTGATCAAGATTTCTTTATGTACAAGGAAGATGTTGATGTTTCGTGGAGATTGCAACTATTTGGCTGGCAGTGTTGGTATATCCCCGAGGCTATTGCCCACCACGGACGCGGTACAGGCGTTTACAAGCGTGACAAATACAAAGATGTAGCTAACGAGCGTCAGAAGCTCTCAAGCTTCCAAAAGACCCATTCTTTCCGCAATCAGCATTGCATGCAACTTAAGAATGAATTGTGGGGCAACTTTTGGCATGATTACTTCCCTATTGTGGGTAAAGAACTGCTATTTTTTGGTTACATGACGCTACGCGAGCCATACTTATATAAATCATTATGGCAGTTTCTGCGGCTAATACCAAAAATGCGTAAAAAACGTCGTGCAATCATGAAACGGAAAACGGCAACTGCAAACCAAATGCAAAGATGGTTTAAGTAAGAACTGCTTCTACTCTTTGAATATCGGCGCCTAGTTTGCGTAAGTTTTCTTCGAGATTTTCGTAACCGCGATCAATGTAAGTGATTTGATTGATCAATGTTTCCCCTTCTGCTGCTAATCCGGCTAAAACCATGGCAGCGCCGGCACGAATATCACAACTAGCAACCGGGGCTCCTTTTAGCTTAATTGGACCGATTAAAATTGCTTGGTGTGGATTGAGTAATTCAATTTTCGCACCCATTTTTTCCAATTCAAATAAATATTGGAAACGACCATCAAATAAAGTTTCAAAAACCTTACTAACACCGTTTGCCATTGCTAAGGCTACGGTAAATGGTGCTTGTAGATCGGTAGGGAAATTTGGGTGAACACCGGTTTTAAGATGCTCAATGGCCATCAATTTTTTGGTTGGATAAACGGTAGCGGATGTTCTGGTGCGCTTGAATGTAACACCGATTTCTTCGAGTTTTTCAAAAAAGATATCTAAATGCTCAGGATTACAGTTGGTGACGGTAACTTCCCCACGGGTAACAACGCCAGCTAGTAAATATGTGCCTGCCTGTAAATAGTCGGAAACGACTTTGTGCTCTACGGCTTTTAGTTTTTCTTTGCCGTAAATTGTTAAATTGTGAGTGCCGATACCTTCAATTTTAACACCCATTTTAACTAAAAATTCACAAAGGTCTTGGACGTGTGGTTCGCAGGCGGCAATTCTGATTTGTGTTTTTTTGGGGATTGTACTGGCGGCAATAATCACATTTTCGGTTGCTGTTACACTAAATTCGGACATGATCACGATCTCGTTGCTTTCTAGTTTTTTGGCTTTAAGATGGAATTTACGGGTAATGTCCACAACTTCTGCGCCTAAACGCTGTAGACCGATGACGTGGCTAGAAACCGAACGTTTACCTAACACACAGCCACCGGGATAAGGCATATCGACCTCCCCAAATCGGGCTAATAAAGCGCCGGCAACTAAAATCGAGGCACGCATTTTACAAACTAAATCTGCCGGTAACTCTCTCTTTTTAATTTTACTGGGATCGATTGTTAATGTGTGATTTTCAAAACTGGTTTTTACATTTAAATAGCTTAGGAGCTCACAAAAAGTGTGGACATCACTAATGTCGGGAACGTTGGTAAGAACGGTTGGTTGATCAACTAATAAGGCTGCTGCCATAATTGGCAAAACGGCATTTTTAGACCCACCAATACTGACACTGCCGTTAAGGGCTTTACCACCTTTAATAACTAAATTTTCCAATGTTTAGATGGTTAAATGAATATAAACTAAGATCAAGTTAGCGAGATGTGCTAATAGAGTCAACTTGACCCGCACAAATTGCGAACTTGATGTCCCCCTGTAAATCGTTGCGATAAAGTTGAAGATTGCGCTGTGCAAAGGTGTCCAATGTTTGACGATGTGGGTGCCCATAGGAGTTACCTTGCCCACTTTGGATGACGACAAATTGGGGATTAATGCGATCGATTAAAGCAGGTGAACTACTTGTCCTACTTCCGTGATGGCCAGCCTTAAATAGGTTCGCACCAAAGTCGTAATCCAGTTGCAGCAGCGCGGCTTCTTCTTCTAATTCGGCGTCGCCGGTAAATAGAAATTTAAAGCCATCGACACTGATTTTGCCGGCAATTGAGCTGTTATTAATGTTTTCTGGCGGCTCGCGACCTAAATAGGGGGTATTGGGGTAAATAAATTCCAAACTAAGGGCATCAAGTTCCGCTTTTATTGAACTTGTGGCAAATTTGTAGGGAATTTGATACTCACTAATTAGCCCATAAAGCTCTTCATACTGAGAAGAATTATATGTAGCACCTGTTAAATAAAACTGATTTACCTTAAAGCGCTTGAAAACCTCAAGCAGACCATCAAGATGATCGGCGTGTGGGTGCGTCAATACGACCAAATCAATTTCTTTATCCCACCAAGGCATTGTTGCGCCTAGTTGATCTAATACAGCCTGCCCGGGGCCGCCATCAATTAAAATATTTTTGTGCGTGGGTGTTGTCACAAGAATGCTATCGCCCTGGCCTACATCTAAAAAATCAAAATAATAGCAGTTTGGGTTAGTTAGATATGGAGCTTGCGTGTAGCCAAAAACGCCAATAAGCAAAACCGATAAAAGAGCATATTTAGTCATATACTCTTTATAGTCGGGTCGGTTTAAGAAAAGATAAAATCAACGTGCCTTTCGCCATAAAACCCTGTAGATTCACACTAACATTTATCTAAATTTTTAATAATGCGCCTTTTTACTTCCGAATCTGTTACCGAAGGACACCCGGACAAAATTGCCGACTTAATTTCCGACTCGATTTTAGATGCGATTTTAACTGACGATCCTGATGCGCGTGTGGCTTGCGAGACGCTTGTTACAACCGGTTTAGTGTTTGTTGCGGGGGAAATTACAACTACAACTTATGTGGATATTCCTAAAATCGCACGTAAAACTTTAAAAGATATTGGCTATGACCAGGCGGATTATGGTTTTGATCATAAGGCTTGTAGCGTCTTAACGGCAATTGATGAACAAAGCCTGGACATTGCAATGGGGGTAAACGAAGGTAGTGGATTAGACAAAGAGCTTGGTGCGGGTGATCAAGGAATGATGTTTGGATATGCTTGTAACGAAACACCGGAACTAATGCCGTTGCCAATTATGTTGGCACATCGCCTTTGCCAAAGGTTGGCTTTGGTGCGTAAGGATGGAACAATCCCTTATTTGCGTCCGGATGGAAAGGCTCAGGTAACGATCGCTTATGAGAATGGCCAACCAAAACATATTGATACGGTCGTGGTTTCGACTCAACACAGTCCGGAAGCTACTTATGAACAAATTTGTGCAGATGTTGTGGAAAAGGTAATTAAGCCGGTTTGTGCCGACTATTGGCATGACAATGTGACTATTCACATTAATCCGACGGGGCGCTTTGTAATTGGCGGACCGCCTGGCGATGCTGGTTTAACAGGACGTAAAATTATTGTTGATACATATGGTGGCATGGGGCGGCATGGTGGCGGCTGTTTTTCTGGCAAAGATCCATCAAAAGTTGATCGCAGCGGTGCTTATATGGCGCGTCATGTGGCTAAAAATATTGTTGCAGCCGGTTTGGCAGATCGTTGCGAGGTGCAGCTGGCTTATGCAATTGGCTTAAGTGAGCCTGTTTCTGTTTTTGTGGAAACATTTGGTACGGAGACCGGCAGTACTGATTTAGAAAAGCTGATTAGAGAGAATTTTGCCCTTACACCTAGTGGAATCATTAAATCATTAGATCTAAGAAGGCCTATTTATAAACAGACGGCGGCGTATGGGCATTTTGGTCGGGAAGGGATGCCGTGGGAGGAGATAGTATTGTAAAATGCATGCTTTTTATATATAATTGTAATATATTTTATATAGTTTATTAATGACTTCATTATTACAATTAAAGATCGATACTTCTTTAAAAGATGCTATAAAGCGAAGAGCTGATCAGTATGGTGTTTCCATAAGTGCAATTGTGAAAATTGCGTTAGTAGAAGCATTTGCGGCCGAGGACTTTGTGCGTGGTAATATTTTTAATGCAAATCGTGATAACAATGGGGAAGGCATTGCGCTTGATACACTAATTGATCAACTGTAAAAATGCCTGATAAAATTACCAAATTTATAAACTTATTATCGTCCAAAACTAGAGAGCAACTGAAGCTTAAATTAGAATTAATTAAGTCTGATAAATCTGATGTCAAAATAATCGATATTGATTACAGAGGAAATATCTATTAAATCTTCTCCAACGGCGCCACACTAAGCGCCAGCTTTTTTACCGCGACTTTTGGGTCGGCGAAAGCAATGGTGACGACGCCACCGGTAACGCTAAGGACAATGCCGTTACCCCACGTGGCATGGCGGACACGGTCGCCATCGTGGAAGCTGATGCCGGCTTCTTCGTGAGGGATGGGCTTGGCGCCAATTGGCTGATGGAGGCGGATTTCTGGTTCGGGGCCAAAGAGACTCTCGGGGAGATCTTGTAAAAATGGGGAAGGGTTGTTGGCTTTAACTTCACCGTAAAGCATTCTTTGTTTGGCAAAAGTTAGGTGAATGGTTTCTTCGGCGCGGGTAATGCCTACGTACATGAGGCGGCGCTCTTCTTCAAACTGTTCGGGGTCAAGGAGGCTGCGGGAATGAGGGAAGATGCCTTCTTCCAGGCCAATTAAAAAGACGTGGGGGAACTCGAGGCCTTTGGCGGAGTGGAGGGTCATAAAAATAACGGCGTTGTCGTCGTTATCGATTTTGTCAGTGTCGGCAATTAGGGCGACTTCTTCAAGGAAAACCGCTAAGGAAACGCCTGCTTCCAATGAATCATACTTGGAGGCAACGGAAATTAATTCTTCAATATTTTCGACACGTGACTCGCCTGCTACGGAATCGCCTTCCAGTAAAAACCCTTTGTAGCCGGTTTCGGCAATTACGTACTTAATGAGAGATGAAGCTTTTTCGGTGGAATTATATTTGCGTAGGCCTTCGATAATTCTTTGGAAATTTTGGAGGCCTTTAAGGCTGCGGCTGCTTAAATGTGGATACTCGTGTAGGCGGGCTAATACGGAGCTAAGAGTCACATTTTCATCTTTGGCAATTGCTTGGATATCGGCGATTGTTTTGTTGCCAATGCCACGGGTGGGAGTGTTGATTACCCGTAATAAGGCGATGTCGTCGGAAGGGTTGTGGAGGAGGCGTAGATAGCTTAGTAAATCTTTAATTTCTTTCCGCTCGTAAAAGCGGACGCCGCCAATAATGCGATAGGGAATACCCGTGCGCATAAAGGCTTCTTCCAAGACGCGTGATTGGGCATTTGTACGGTATAAAACGGCGAAGCGGCTGTAGTCTCTGTGTTCGTAGCTGTCTAACTCTTTTTGAATTTGTTCGACGACGTAAAAGGCTTCATCACGCTCGCTTTGGGCTTCGTATTTGCGGATGTAATCGCCTTCTTCGTTATCTGTCCAAAGTGTTTTTTCGCGGCGGTCAGAGTTTTTACTGATGATATTGTGGGCGGCATCTAAAATGTTTTTGGTGGAACGGTAATTTTGCTCTAATAAAACCACTTTGGTTTTTGGGTAATCTTTTTCAAAATCGAGAATGTTTTGCATGTTGGCACCGCGCCAGCTGTAAATGCTTTGATCGCTATCGCCGATTACACAAATATTTTGGTGTTTTTTGGCAAGGGCATGCACTATTTTGTATTGAGCGGCATTGGTATCCTGATACTCATCAACAGAGATATATTTAAAACGATCTTGGTAGTAAGCAAGAATTTCGGGGCGGGCAGCGAAAAGTTCAACGGTTTTGCCAAGGAGGTCGTCAAAATCCAAGGCGTTGTTTTTGGCTAACTGCTTTTCGTACTCTTCATAGATGACCGAAACTTTTTCGGTAAAATAGTTCATAGCTTGGATGCGATAATCTTCTGCCGTAACCAAATGGCTTTTAGCTTGAGAGATGTGGCTAAGCACGGCGCGGGGGGCGAATTTACGATCATCTAAATTCATGTTTTTCATGATCTGCTTAACCAAAACCTGTTGGTCGGCGGCATCGTAAATAACAAAACTATTTTCGTAACCTAAAAGATGGATGTGCTTACGTAATAAGCGTACACAGATGGAATGAAAAGTGCCGATTACGGGTAAATAGCTTAACTTATTTTCTTTAAGTAATTCTGAAATGCGCTCTTGCATCTCCCCCGCGGCCTTGTTAGTAAAGGTGACGGCCAAAATATTACTGGCATCCACATTTTTTTCTTTAATTAAGTAGGCAATGCGATGAGTTAAAGCGCGTGTCTTGCCACTACCGGCGCCGGCAATGACTAAAACAGGCCCCTCGGTTGTTAAAACGGCTTCTTGCTGCTTTTCGTTAAGACCTTTTAATAAGGGGGAAACTTGTAAATCGGCCATCTGATTGTTGCTAGAGATAAGGGTCTCTTAGCTTATAGTCAGATGACCGATTTGTAAAATTTAATTTATCTTTTAACTGTTTTGTAATGATGTTTCAAAAGCAACACGGTCAAAACCACGCACAACTTTTATCTTTGTTTTGTCCGGATCTGCAATTGACCATAACCATGTGGCATCACTATCGCTACGTCTAATACAGCCATGACTAACGGGAATGCCTAAGTGGCCAATAGCTTCTTTCCAGAAGTAGCTGGAATTTTTATTGTTGCCAATATAAGGCAACGCATGCATACCGTACCCACGAAACCGACCACCACCTTCGCGCATTAAACCGATCCAATTTGGCATGCGATAATGTGGGGATTTACTGCCAATACGTAACTCTTGTTTATTATAAATAACGTAGTCACCAACCGGCGTTGGTGTGTCCCAAGCACCTGAACTAATTAAATAATCATGAATCAATTTACCGTCCAAATAAACGTATTCGTGCTGGTTTGCTGGTAAAACATCGATAACAATCTGCAAAATGCCATCTGGGTTTATATTAAGGGTGGAACCGCTATTTTTGAGGTAACGTAATTTACTCATTTCTTCGACACCGTATTGACCTACATAAAGATCAAATTTAACAGTTGCGTTGTTCAGCCATCCTAACTGCTCTACAACGGGGCTGTAATATTCTCGATAAATACCACTTTGGGCGGGAGCAATACCTGTAATTTGAAAAGTTGCTGTTTCGCCGGGAAGGATAATGCCGGAATTTGCATCCATGGTAACTCGATGCTTATTGTCAGATAAAAGATCGCTAACATGATCTTGTGGCGATGCTGTGCCTAAACGTAATTTGTAGGCTTCCCAATTGTTAGGCATGTCTGTGTTTTGGGTTTTTTCGCCACACCAAACGGCGGTTCCAGTGTTTTTGACTTGTACCTCGGCGGTAAATGGTTGTCCCGGCTCTACTTGAGATGATAAGTCCGGATTTAATATTTCAAGCCCATAACGGCTAAGGTCTCGTGCGGTTTGGCCGCATTCGTACAAATATGCATCTGCTGCATTCAAACTTTCTTCGGTTTCAGCTTTAACGGTAGAGAGATGGTCGCTAAGCATGATAACTATCACTAAGCCGCAACTAATCGCCAATAAACCTAAAATCGAATACGGTAATGTTTTATAGTTCACTTCTTCCATAATTAAATATTACCTTTAAGTATAGCACAAATAATCTCTAATGCAAATAGACAGACTAACACAATATACTTTTCCATTACATAAAATCCTGCTAAATTAAAATTGTATAAATTATGACTACTCAAATATGTCTGGACATTCCAAATGGAACTCTATTAAACATAAAAAAGCGAATAACGATGCACGGCTGGGCAAACTCTTTACCCGTCATGCCAAATTAATCACACTTGCCGCGCGTGATGGCGGTGGTGATCCGGAAATGAATGCAGCGCTAAGAACGGCGATTGCAAACGCAAAAGTCGATAACACACCCAACAAAAATATTGAACGAGCCGTTAAGCGTGGCACAGGGGAACTGGACGATGGCAAAGAGCTGGTGGAGGTGTATTATGAAGGTTATGGTCCAAGCGGAGTGGCCTTTTATATCCATTCAATTACAGATAATACTAATCGAAGTTACGCCAATATCCGCATTGCGATGAGTAAAAATGGTGGCAACTTAGGTGAAGCCGGTTGCGTAGGCTGGATGTTTGAACGTAAAGGCATGATCACGGTCCCATTAAATGGTAAAGATGCTGATGAAGCACAACTAGAGCTAATTGAAACCGGTGCCGATGACTTTGACGTGGCCGATGAGGATCTTATTGTTTATTCTCCTTTTACAGAGACGCAAACCGTAGCGGAAGCCATTGAGGCCGCCGGTTATAAAATTAAACAAAAAGAAATCACCTTCCTCCCCAAACAAACAGTGGAAATTAATGACCAAGCCGCAGCCGACAAGCTCTTTGTCTTGGTAGAAGCATTAGAAGACGATGAAGATGTCCAAACTGTCTACATGAATGCAGATTTTGGCGACAATATTGAGGGGTAGGTGGTTAGAGGTTAAGTTGATAAAATTTTGTATCGATCGGCATGCGGGGGAAATCGGCAGGCAATTCAGCTGCTTCAATTTCTTTAAAGCCTTCACGCTCGTAAAAGCGGTGTGCCGCCTTAAAGGCATCTACGGTGCCTAAGTAAAGCGCTTGTATACCCATCACTTTGGATTCTTCAATTAACCGCTTAAGCAGGGCAACAGCAATGCCCTTATTCTTTCCGCGGAAATCTGCATCGACAAACATTTTTCGCAAAGCTCCCATATGCTCACCAAATTGTATGAGGCCAATAGTGCCAACAACGCGATCTTCTGCTCTTGCTAGCCAAAAACCCTTATAAAACTTTGCTATGTCCATCAAATCCGGCTGATCATCAATAGTAACCGGAACCCCAAACTCGCCAACCTGAATACCTAAAATCAGATCAATAATCGCCTGTCCATACTCATCCCGAAACGCTTCGATTAGCATATTTTCTAATAAATTCATGATATTGAATTAATATATAAAATTGATAATAACAAAAAAAGCCGCCTAGCTAATGAAACTGGCGGCTACGTAATTTATTTTGCACGAAATCACCTAGACCCCAGCTTAGCCAAAACGGTCTTAATCGTCGGAACGATGATGAAACTTAATCTATTTTTCATAGTATATAAAACTGTACACCTATTCCCGATTTTAACAAGGAAAAATTTTAATATGAAAAAACATTCTGCAGGCTACGTCACTAGCCGAAGCCGTTTTTGAGTATTATAATTTTCCCCTTGACGGTGCACGTGGGCTCACCTATTATGGGTAAGGATTTAATCACCTTTATATGGAAAACAGTCTAACTCCTCGGCAAACGGATGTGATCAATTTTATTGAAGAATACCAATTAGAGTACGGTGGCTCACCTACTTTAAAAGAAATTCGCAAGCATTTAAGTGTAAATTCGGACAATAGTGTCTTAAAACATTTAAAAGCGCTTGTTAAAAAGGGATATATTGAAAAAGATGATACGCCAAGGGGTATCAAATTATTGGATTCAGTTCGCAAAAAATTACAAGCTGCCACAATATCGGTCCCTGTTTTGGGGTTTATTCCAGCCGGTGGCCCTGTTGCTATGGAAGAGTATGTCGATGATACTATTTCCTTTGATTTAGACGAACTAAAACACCCTCAGGACTGTTTTTGCCTACGGGTAACAGGTGACAGTATGATTAATGTTGGTATTTTTGAAGGTGATCTGGTTTTGGCCGATGCTAAATTAGTCCCAAAAACCGGTGACATTGTTGTGGCTTTGGTAGATGGAGGGAATACGGTTAAAACTTATGTTAAAGGCAAAGATGCAACCTATCTGCGTGCCGAAAACCCCGCTTACGAAGATATTTATCCGGAAGAGCAGCTCCAAGTTCAGGGCGTGGTTATTAAACTGATTCGCGACTATTTTTAATTAACAACTCAAACTAATGTTTTTATTTTTCGATTTATTCCACGCAAGCCCTAACCGCAGACCTCAATTAACAACATTTGAGTTGAGACAAAAATTGATTGAACTACAGCACCGTAATAATCATTATCGGGATAATCAGCGCATTTTAATGAGGTAGAGATTGTTTGATTAGTCAATTATGTTACCATGCAGTTAAAGTAATGTTTGACTAAACAGGATGGAAAAAAAGCTGACGCCGATGATGCAACAGTTTTATCAAATCAAAGAACAGTATCCGGATTGTATTCTTTTTTATCGCCTTGGTGATTTTTATGAAATGTTTGGTGAAGATGCAACCGTAAGTGCCGAGATACTGGATATAACGCTCACCTCACGGACAAAAAGTGAAGGTGCGCTGCCAATGTGTGGCGTTCCCTACCATAGTGCGGAAGGGTATGTGCTGAAGTTGACGCACGCCGGCAAAAAGGTGGCGATTTGTGAACAGGTTAGTAATCCGCGGTTGCCGGGGTTGGTTAAGCGTGAAGTGATACGGGTAATCACACCAGGTACAAATATTAGTAATAATTATCTGGATACGAAATTGCATAATCATATTATGGCAGTTAGTCGTTATAAAGAGCGGTTTGGTGTGGCGTATGCTGATATTTCGACCGGCGAGTTTTTTGTTGACGAAATCAGTTCGGATGAACTTCCTAATACATTACAAAAAGTACGCCCGAGCGAACTTATTTTAAATGATGATCTTTATCAGGATCCACAAATTTACCAAATCTGTGGCTATTACGAATTAGTGGTAACAAGGCGCGAGGATCAAAAAGGGCCACTAAAACAGCTTCTTAATCAATTGGATGCGGAAAGGCTGGAAGGATTTGAGCTGGATCATGAAAAAGATAAATTGATTATTCTGGCAGCAGCCAACTTGTTGACATACCTAGAAGCAACGCAAAAGCAAAAGTTAAGGCATGTTAACAAGTTGCAAAGGCTACACTCGAATCGATTCTTACTACTTGACGCAACAACGATTCAAAATCTTGAACTGTTTTATACGCAGAAGGATCATGATAAACGGGGTTCTTTGTTTAATGTAATCGATTTTACAAAAACGGGTGCCGGTAGCCGAATGTTGGCACGATGGCTACTGTACCCGATGCGATCGCTTGCGGATATTTGTAGTCGGCAAGAGCATGTCAAAATATTTGTTGAAAAGACGCCGGAGCGGGTTAAAGTGCAGGAACTGCTTAAGCAAACCTATGATCTGCAGCGTTTAGTGAGTCGGCTGGCACTTAGGCAAGGTGGCCCGCGTGATCTGGTAGCAATTAGGTCGACGCTTAGTGTGATACCCCAAATAAAGGCGGCCATAGGGGCATTGCCGGATCCGGTTAGTCAATTTTTGCACAGTTTACCGATGGCGCCTGTGGTGCAAAAGTTGCTTACAGAAGGCATTGCCAAAAATCCGCCAGCGACCATAAACGATCTTGGGATAATTGCAGATGGCTATAGTGCCAAGATTGATGAACTCCGTGACCTCCATACCCATAGCGAAGCAGTGATGACAAATTTTTTAGCAAAAGAAAAGGCGGCAACCGGTATTCCTAATCTTAAAATCGGGAACAATAAAATTGCGGGCTTCTACTTGGAAATTAGCAAAGGCAAATTGGACTTAGTGCCGGATCACTATATCGCCAAACAAACACTCACAAATTACAATCGCTACATAACGCCGGAACTAAAGGAGTATGAGGCAAAAGTGATGGCGGCGGCAGATCAATTGCATCACCTTGAGCAAACATTATGGATGGAGATTGTGGAAGCGGTACTGAATCATCAAGATGAGTTGCAAGAAATTGGTCAGCACCTGGCGGAGCTTGACTGTTGGTTAAGCTTAGCAGAATTAGCGACAAAAAATCGTTATACTTTACCGCTACTTACGGCCGAAAACGCTCTCAAGATAGAGGGTGGGCGTCACCCGGTGGTCGAACAGCTGCTACCATCAGGTAAATTTGTTGTTAATGATACTTGTTTTACTAATATCGAACGTGTTTTGGTGCTCACTGGTCCCAATATGGGCGGTAAATCGACTTACCTTAGACAAACAGCGCTCATCACACTATTGGCTCATATGGGGAGCTATGTGCCCGCAACTAACGCAGTAATACCTCTTACCGACCGTATTTTTACGCGTGTGGGCGCCAGTGACAACCTAAGTAAGGGGCAAAGTACATTTATGGTGGAAATGCAGGAACTGGCTGTGATTTTGCATAACGCGACCGACCGGAGCCTCTTAATTATTGACGAAATTGGGCGTGGCACCTCAACCTACGATGGCGTGAGTATTGCTTGGGCGACATTGGAATTTATTCATAATCAAATTAAAGCTAACACCCTATTTGCCACCCATTATCATGAACTTATATCTGTAGCCGACGAATTATTACAAACGGCCAATTACAGCATGGCGGTGCATGAGGAGGCCAACCAAGTCACATTTCTGCACCAAGTACAGGCTGGGGGAATGAACGATAGTTACGGCATAGAAGTAGCTAAAAGAGCTGGCGTGCCGGAGCAGGTGATTACAAATGCACAAGAAAAACTATTAACGCTAGAAGAAGGTCACCTGGCGGAGCGGATTCAACAAACTTTAAATCCACCGGCACATCCTGACCAATTAGATATCTTTACAACACCAATTATTGCCCCAAATCCGATTATAGATCGCCTCAAAAAACTTAATCTTAATGAGACAACCCCAATTCAGGCGCTGCAGTTACTGGCGGAGATGCAGAGGGAGGCGTAAGGGGCTATTCAACCGTCTCAGTCACCTCTATCACTTGTCCTTCAGAAGTTGCAGTGAATGTTTTGCTTTGAGCTATAAATTTTTCTCCTTCGGTATAAGACTGACTATAAGTTTTGCCTTTAACAAGTGGGTGTTTAACTAAATAGCGATCTAAAACTTTTTTTTGCGTTGTGAGGGGGAGCCGGATCTTTATACCAGGGACTAGTCGTAATTTACCTGATTTCATTGCTGGACCACCTTTGTTCACATAGTTCATGGCTTCCAAAATGTCGGTAATGCGAAATTTCTGTAAATACGGCTCACTTTTTTTCAGATTTTTGGCGAGTGTCCAAGGCGAATCACCAGCTTGAACGGTATATTCTGTAATAATTTTTAACGGTGTAGTTTCAGCAATAACATCCCTTAATAAGGTTTCCATGTTGTGCTGCGCAGTAAATTGTCTATATGTAAGCCCTCTGTCCAAACCCTCTTGGTATTGAGCTAACATTTTTTCGTAATTTTGGTTGTTTTGCAGATCAACTAACGATGATCTCGTTGTCTCCATCTCAGTTAATAGCTGGTTCAACTCTAGGGGAATTGCATATTGTTCCTGATTAAACTCTTTCTTAATATTCTCAAGCTGCGTAATGGCACGATCCATATTTGCCATCACAGTAGCTGCTTTTTCCTTGGCTGTAGGGACCTTCTCTGGTTTTGGAGATTGCTTTTCTGTCTGATTATGAACGTTTATTTCCGGATTAGTCATTTTTATAAATTTAAATCTAATTACTATACCATAATTCCCGCCCTCAAACAACCCCGAAGCGCCCCGAAGTTTGTTGTCTAGCAGTAAAGGAAATGCTAACTTAGGAATAGTAGTAACTATAATAAAGTTTTATGCCGATCCAAAAACTGGACGATCATGTGATTAATCAAATTGCGGCGGGTGAGGTGGTGGAGCGGCCGGCTTCGGTTGTTAAGGAGTTAATGGAAAATAGTATTGATGCGGGGGCAACTTTTATTGAAATCGAGATAGATGATGGTGGTAAGGAGCTCATTCAAATTACGGATAATGGCAGTGGGATTGAGCCCGGGGACTTTGCGCTAGTTTTTGAACGTCATGCGACAAGTAAAATCCAAGATCTAAACGACTTACAAAATGTGTTAACCATGGGCTTTAGAGGGGAGGCGCTAGCCAGTATTGGCTCTGTTGCCCAGGTATCGATTTTGTCACGGATAAATAATCAGCAAAATGGATTGCGCATAGTGCAAATTGCAACAACAATTACAGATCCGGAGCCGGTTGCGATGAATGCCGGAACCATTGTGAGCGTGGAAGGTTTGTTTAAAAATGTGCCGGCTCGCTATAAATATTTAAAAGGAGCAGCAACAGAAACTCGCTATATTACGGAGATTATTTTGCAGCATGCAGCAGCCCATCCCGAAATTCACTTTCGCTTAGTTGCGGCTAATAAAGTGAAAATTGACTACCCGGCTACAGCAGATTTGCTTAGTCGGTCATTGCAAGTTTTAGGGGTTAAGGATGCCGACCTGCTCATCCCCATTACCTACAATAGCCAAGACATGCAAATTCATGGTTACCTAGGGAAACCACAAACGGCTCTTAAAAACCGCAACAAACAATATGCGGCGGTTAATCAGCGGCCACTAAATTTACCTTTTGTTAATCACGCAATTAAAGATGCTCTTCATACGCTAATTCCCCATAACTTATTTCCGATTTTTCTACTAAATATTGAAATCGATCCAACGGCGGTGGATGTAAATGTGCATCCGCGCAAGCTGGAGGCGCGCTTTGCTTACCAGCAGTTTGTGTATCAGAAAGTAAAGGCGGCTGTTGCCGCTAGTTTAGAAAAACATGTGCTTACCGCCAAACTGGAATTTGGTAGTGAAAGGACCATGCCTTCCTCGTTTACGCGTAGGGACCATACGCCACTGCGGCAACCCACGGTTAATCAGGCTCTGGCGTTTAATGAAAGTTTTAGCAAACAAGTACTGCCGGAAATTTCGATCCAGCCAATTGCGCAAATCGACAATGCCTATATTGTTGGTATTGATAGTGAAGGTTTAGTGGTAATTGATCAACATGCGGCACATGAACGTGTGATGTACGGTCGGATTCAAGAAGCGCGTGCCAAGTACAAACAAGAATCCGATAAAATGGGGCAGCAGCTTTTAACACCGCTGGAGATTGAGTTAGATCAATCTGAAAAAGCAATTTTAACCGAGTTTGCGGAGGCGACAAAAATAATTGGTTTTGAATTTAATCTGGCCACGGATCCGGTGCAACTAATGGCTGTTCCCAGTCCTATACAAAAAGATGATCTAGAGGCTGTGGTAAGAGGGCTAATTAGCGACTTGCAAGAAACACAAACGTCTGGTGTTAATTTTAAAGATTTAGAAATGCGAATAGAGCGAGTAATTAACTATACCGCTTGCCGAAGCGCGATTAAGTTTGGGCAATCCTTAACTATTGAAGACCAAAAAGCTCTAATTGCTAAACTAGACGAAGTGGAAAGTAATTACACTTGTCCGCATGGGCGACCAACACGGATTAGGGTGACATTTAAAGATTTGGAGAAGCAGTTTGGGCGGTAGAACCTAAAACTGTACTTGTATCATGCCGGATAGCTCTTGTTACGCGAAAAATGTTTGTGCTGAGATCTGCTCTGATTTGTGGATCCGGAATATAATTCAAAATCTTACATACCGTCTCATATGGCAATAGTGATAAGATTTGTGCTGCCGCTGGGATGTCAATTAATTGCTGTGTTAAGCTAAAATAAATTAATTTTGCAAGTGATAATGGGCGATAATGATGCAGACTCGCCTTATTTTTAACATTGTTGAGACGGCTGCCTCCCGGTATTAAGCGGTCGGCTCTAAATAAATCATATTCTAAATAATCCCCAACAATGAGTACACAATAGACACGCCCTTCTAAGCTGCGTCTGAGATTTACAGTATTGGCATAAAGAGGGTGAGACGGGGGAATGACAACTAACAATTGTACCGCTGAGCTGTGGTCGTCCGAGTCAGCTGTAATATAAAAAATTTGCTTCGAGTCCAATGATACTGCCTCTGGTTGCGGTTGTGGCTGCGCTAAATCTGTAGTTGTACAGGCTATGATGTCATACAATATGGGTGAATTATAAGTTTGTCCGAATTTATGTATCTTTAGACCTACACTATTTAGAAATGGCTCTATCCCCTTTAATGGGTTAAGAATTGTTAAGTGCTCACGATAATTACCCAGTAGAATTGTGGCCATCTTAGCAGCAGCCTGTGGCCCCTTGGTGGCAATAAGTAGTAAGGCACTATAAATAAGTTGTGCAATCTTGGTAATTTCCTCGTCGGTTCGTGGTCTTTTCACATTTTTCAGATTTTTCAGATAGCCCTGCACGGCTGCCATAATTGCGTCTTGATTGTATTCGATAATTGTCAAGACCTGCCTTGATTCGGGTGTTCTTTCCGGATCTTCAATTGTTTCCATAACAACTACAGCTATAATATTAATGAGAAGGTCTATTTATATCCATAAAACTGAGATAAGTCAACCAAGGGCGACATTTAGTTGACTTAGTTAAGTGTTCTTGCTATCTTCCTGTCGCTTTCTGCTCCGCTTTAATGTGCTGGAGCTATTACTATTTAACCAAGGAAAGTATGCCTAAAAAGCCAACAACTGTTGAACGTCGATATGAAATGATGTTCATCATTCAACCAAGTGCTACAGAAAATACGCGCACAAAGCTTCTAGATGAAGTACGTGGGTTTATTAAAGAAGCAGGCGGTACAATTTTTCATGAAGATGATTGGGGTTTACGTGATCTAGCTTATACAATTAAGAAGGTGGACACGGGTTACTACAACATTTTCTATTTTAACGATACGGATACAACTAAAATGCAGGAATTAGACGAAAACATGCGCCTAGTGCCAAACATGCTTCGTCATTTAATTACAAGCATTCCTTTGGATCATGAACTGGTTCAGTACAACGAAGATGAAGCCGATGCTGCCGACAAAAAATAAATATTACCTGTTACACTTCCTAACCCTCAGTTTATGCGTAGCGTAAATAAAGTTATCTTAATTGGAAACCTGACCCGAGATCCCGAGCTTAAACAAACTCAAAGCGGTCAACCTTTAGCTACGTTTGGCATTGCGACTAATCGAACTTGGACAAATAGCAATGGTGAACGTCAAAACTCTACAGAGTTCCATGAATTGGTAGCTTGGGCGCGACTAGCCGATTTTGCTTCTCAACATCTACGTAAAGGCAAATTGATTTACATTGAAGGTTATTTAAAAACACGTAGTTGGGAAACCGAAGACGGAACTCGTCGTTTTAAAACAGAAGTAATTGTACAGGACTTGATCATCCTTTCTAAACGTGGGGATGAAGAAGGTATGGATTTTGATGCCGATGCCGCCCAGCCAATTGATGTCGAAATGGTTGCTGAAGACATTGGTCCCGAAATTGAAGAAGATCTATTTTAATTATATACTTGTCTAACTAAACACTATGAATGAAGTAAAAGAAGTCAGCACTCCCACCGAGAATAAAAAACTTGAAGAAGTGGATTATGTTGATTACAAGAATTTAAAATTATTACGTCAATATACAACTCGATACGGAAAAATTCGTCCTCGTTATTATTCCGGCGTAAGTTTACGTTTTCAAAAACGGCTTGCTCTAGGGATTAAACGTGCTCGTTTTATGGCATTGCTTCCGTATGTAAAGTAATTGCACTAATTTTGCTAGGAGGCTAATTGGCAACCTGTCAACAGAAACTCCGCCAGCATTCCAAATATTAAGCCCAGCTGATTGTTAGTTGGGCTTTTTTTTGGTATAATGATGAGATTTATAAATATAAAAATGCGTCTAATTCCAAAGCCAAAAGAAATAAAAGCAGCAATGAGGTCGGAGACCAAACGGTTTGACGAGCTCTCGGTTGCAGACCAAAGCGCATTTAATGATGCTGTGCTTAAGTGGGAGACGCCAATGTATATCCACAAACACAAGCCTTGGTGGTGGGTTTTAGCGGCACTACTGTTGGTTTCCGGGCTGGTTATATATGGACTTTTGGCGAATGCTTGGACTTTTTCGGTAGCGGTTGTGGTGTTTGCAGGGGTTTATTATTACTTTCAACATCAAGAATCGCCAATTTTAGACATTGTATTTTCGTCTGTGGGCGTAAAGGTGGGCCAAAAGGTTTACCCATACAACATGTTTAAGACTTTTTGGGTGGATTATGCGCCACCACACATTCAGGACCTGCATTTGGTCCCATCCAACAATTACAAATACGAACTGACAATTCACCTAAACGGACAGGATCCGGCGCAGTTAAAAGCGGCTTTACAGCAATTTTTACCGGAGTGGATCGATCGCAAGAAAACGATTACGGAAAGTATTATTCATATAACCGGGCTGTAACATGGTACAAAAGACGACAACAGCAGAGAATTATCTTGAGCGGGAAAGACCGGATTTTTTTCCGGGTGCGAAGGCCGGCGGTGAATTTGAAAAAAATCGTAATTTATTGAAGCTGGAATTACCCGAAAAAGACGTAAGAGAGGCCGCTAGGAATGCCCCGGATTTTGCGACTTTTTTGCTTTCATTACAAGAGCTTGCCACAAAAGATCCTAAAAGGTCTAAGAACTTGGAAAGTAACTTGTCTCTAGTACGTCAAAATCCGGAACGATTATTGCTACCTGAGCAGTTAGATAAAATTACAAAATACATGGACCAAAGGTTAGCGATTGCGCCAGAGTCACAAAACAAGGGAATGACTTTAGGTGAGAGCATCGGTGTTGCTGATTCTGCTGCCATTTTAAAAGAATTATCTTTACCGCAAAAGCTACAATTGCTGGAGTGGTATTACAAACGGGCACAAGATAGCCAAGACCCGATTGCCCAAGACCGAAGTTACGGCCTAGCAAAAGCCTTTATAAGCACGGGGTTAGTTGGCAAAGAAAATGTTTTGGCAATTGCAAAAGGTTACGGACGGGATGCCGAACTGGTAAGTACACAGCCGGCAACGGACGAACCGCCGACTAGCGCAGCTAATAAGGGGCTTGATGCGATTCACGTAGGTAGTATTTTGGACAATAATGCTCGACTGGCAGGGCTTGCGGGTACTTATTTTGCTGGTTTAACGGCAATTGTAAATTTGGCTCTGTATGTGGGCGATAGTTTCCAAAAAGGTGGCCCCGGCGATAACCGATATTTAGCGTTAGCGAGTGTAGCCGGTGGGGCCGGACTATATGCTTTAAACAAAACCACAGCTAAAACAGCAAATAGCAAAGGAATTGTGGAAACATGGGTAGATGGCTTAGCTAAAGGTCAAGAAGCATCTACAAAAACAAAGAAAGAGATGCAAGAAGCAACAAACCGAACTGTATATGCGAGTCAAGACACTCAAGCTTTTTACACCAACGCAAACACAATTAGCAGTCTTGCCGAAATAATTACGGCGATGGATCTGGAAAAAAATACTGATAAATCAGTGGCGGCAAAGGCCGCTGGACTAGGAGTTGGCAAAGAAACAATGGGTGGTCGCATGCTGGCAAAACTAGATGTAACGATTCCGGAACAGAAACAGTTTGCCGAATATATTCGTAAAAATGCCAGTAAGCCGGGGTTTAATGAAGAGATGCTAAAGGTGGCGCTTACTTATAAAACGTTTCAAATTAAATCCTCTAAAGATATCGTAGATAAATTTGGCTACGATAAATCAATTTACTCTTAATACCGCTTATGGACCTTTACTTTGCTCAATATCAACCTGATGAATTCAAAAGTTTGCTGGTAAACTTCCATGCTTACGTGGGGGCACTTTTGGTAAAGCAATCAGATAGCAATCTGACCTTAAACCGAATTAAAGAGCTCAAACAAAATGCCGATCGACCTGACCCCATTAGTTTGGCTGAAGAACGCCAATTATGGCAGGCGTATTTTCCGGGTGCTGCCAACCAAGATGCTGAAGCCCAAATTGCTTTTACAAAGGAACGTTTGAGTAAAAGTAACTCTTTTAGAGAGTTTTTGTTTCCCGAAGAGGGCGAGACACTAAAACTGGAAGCCGTTCGTCAATTTTTAGATCTGATTCCGCGTGAGCAGTATCATATTACTAAAGTTGATGAAGGCAGTTTTGCCTTAGAACCAAGGCTCAATAATGACCAGTTAGCCAAATTACTGTTAAATCCAAGTTTGGGAGCAACGCCAATTACGAATGCGACTCCTCTAGTGCAAAGTTCCCCAAAAACACCAATATACAGCCAGCCACAAGCGCCACTGTTTGATTTTAGTGGGTTTGGTGAGGGTGCGGGCGAGGGGGCAGATAATGAGATTTCTACGTCCAAACAGGTTAATGTAACTGCTAATGGTACAGCGCAAACACAGTTGCTTAACTTTGAGCAGGTTGCTTTGCCTCAAAATACAGTTACGACTAGAGAATTAAATACTTTAAATACACAAAAAAAGCCGATTCTTAAGCCGGTGGTACCCCAAACTGCGGTATCAACACAAAATATATATCAACCGCCGGTCCCACAGCGTAGGCAACAATCGCAAGCCAAAAGTAAAACCCAAGCCAAAGGTGGTGCTAAATCACAAGGTGGTTCCTACAAAAAGGCGGTAATTATTGCGGCCATAACAGGCGGCACGGGTGCGGTGGCCGGACTTCCCTTCTTTATTTCATTGATTACCTAAAACTATGTTGCGCAAATTTGCTGTTAAAATATTGATACTTGTCATGCTGGTAACTGGTTTTGCTGGTGTCGCCGGAATTGCCGGTGTTGTTGATGTTGCCAGTGTTACAATGGTAGAGACTGTACATGCGCAAGCAAATACTGCTGATATTGAGGCTGCTAATAATACCGCCGATGCCGTTACAAACACAGGGCCCCTAGAAAAAACGACTGACCAATTATTAAACAACTTGGCGGCAACGATGTCGATTGTGGTGGCGGTCCTTAATTATTTACTATGGCCGGTACTGGTCTTAATTGGCGCCTTAATGGATAGCGAACTCATTATGGGCGGTGGTATGGAAGAACGATTACTAAGCATTTGGACGCAAATTAGAAATATTGTTAATTTGGGATTTGTCTTAATTTTGGTGGGTGTTGCGCTGTACAATGTGGTGGGAATTGATTCGGACGGGAACTATGCGATTAAAAAAGTGCTGCCCAAATTAATTTTGGGCTTAGTTTTGGTCAACTTCTCATTTATTGGTGTAAAAGTAATGGTGGATGCGGCTAATCTCGTAACAACTGCCATGTTTGCCTTACCAGATGCGGTAGAAGTCAGCTTTAATGAATCTAAAATTGCTCAGTTATCTGCACAGATTTGTAAGGGCGTAAATCAAGTAAAAACCGGTTCAACCAACGACTTTACAGGTGCCCTTAGTGGTGCTGCCGATGGCTTTTGTTTGGATGAATCAACGCTTACCACACAGGCACGTGCCTTTTTCCAAAGCTTTAGTAGTAATAACGTGGCGCTGGTGATGGCGGTGGAGTTTGGTAAAATCCATGAATTTTTGGATACGAGTAATTTAGTTAAAAATAATCCGAATGTGAGTAATCTGACTATCAACCTTATCTTTTCTGTAGTTATGTTTGTAGTATATACGTCGGCGTATTTGGCGCTGCTGGGGGTCTTGCTGGCCCGTGTGGTTGTACTTTGGACTGTGATTGCATTATCGCCAATTTTAGCGTTACAACTCACCCTACCAGATGGTTTTGAATTTGGCGGAGATGAAGGGAATCTTAAGGAATTACTCACAAAACATCTGATCGCTCCTATTAAAATTGGCTTTGGGATGTCAGTTGGTTACATCATGCTTAGTGCCTTAAATCAAGTTGGACCCGACTCGTTAACGTTTAACTTGGGTAACCAATTTATTGCACCGTTTTCGGGCATTTCATCCATTAAAGAATTACTGATTGGTATTATTGCAATTGCCGTAGTATGGAAAGTGACATTCTCGGCTGCCAGTCAAACTGAGGTTGGTAATTATACAGATAGGATTAGAGACTGGGTTCGTGAAAAAGGTGGCACACTTGCCGCCCTCCCAGGTCTTGTCCCAATTATTCCAACTCCAACGCCCGGCGGTGGTGGTGAAACAAGCAATATGTCTATTAGTGGTCTAATAGGTAAGATAAATGAAAAAGAGCAACAACTTAAAGATGCCTGGGCACCTACAAAAAAAGAAAGCCCATCTGGCTTAAAGACATTAACGCAAAAAGATGCAGTTAATAGAGTACGCAATGAGCAAAGGGTATTCGACAAATATGCTCCGGAGAAAGCCGATGAAACGATTCAATATGCCCTAACCACTGACGTTAGCAAACTCATGACCATTGGAGGCCTTAAGGCATTAGCAAGTCGTTCCAGCAAATTAAAGCCTGACAGCGCTTACGGTAGAGAATTGGCTACCATAATTAAAGATATTGATGACAATAAAACAATATATAATTCCGGCTCAGAAAACCTTCGAAAAATTAATGATAAGATTCGCCGCGCATATGGATATACGGGAGAGGCCACACCTGAATTTATAACAGCTGCGGATACGGCTAAAGCTAAAGAAGCTGCAGCACCCGAAAAGCCCAAGACACCGGAAACACCTGGTAAAACCCCTTAATCGTCTGCTACAATAAAACCTACTAACAAAAATTATGCTTTTGCCTCTGTTTCCACATCATCAAAAAAGTCATAAGTTTATCTACTTTGCGGGGACGGACGATGAGACAACAGGTCCCAATACAGCCGAACCAAAGCCGGAAACAGATGCGGTGCAAGAATGGCGGGCGCTACGGGCTCAAGAAAAGCCGGAGCAACTTAAGGCACGGATTGCGAAGCAAATTGAAGAACGTAAAATTGCTGAACCAAGCCATCTTATTAAAAAGATGCAGGCAATTGTTAAGGGCGGTAATGCTGATGAAATTGCCTGGATTGATGAATATTTTAATAGTGGGAAAACATACCTAATTTCAGAGTTTGATGACGGAATTAAGGCGATTCGTGAAGAAAATGAGCAGAATGGGCAGACTAATATAATTAAATCGACATACAGCGCTGTGATGGACAATGTTGGTGCGCAGGGAAACTGGCTGGACACTCTTAAATTGGGCTATGCCGGCCAATCCCGGGCAACCATTGATTTGGCGCACAAATATAATGAAGAAGATAAAGTTGCCACCAAAAATCTTTTGGAAGCAATTACGGCACATAATTCGGATTTCTCAAAATCTGACTGGGACAGACTACTGCGAACAAGCCCACATGCCGGTAATTACGATACCCACTTGGCACAAATTTTAGGTGAAGAGTTTTGCCGACAGCATCCGGAGCAAGTCACAAAAATTAAGAAGATGCATCAAATAAAGCATGAGGCGGTTCAAAACTTTGAAAAAACGATTGTACCTTTGTTTGAAAAACTGGATCAGGAATATGAAAAAGAATACTACCATGCAGCGAAAATTAAAGAGCTGGAACTAATTACCGGCCTGCCGGTTAAGGTAGGTAAGGAGTTTGAAATTATTAAAGCTGATGGCTCTAGCAGCACCGCCAAAATTAAAAAAATCAAATGGGAAAATCGGCTTGATGAAGAGGCTATTCATGAAATAACTAAAGGGGGCAACAATGTCCATGACCAAATTTTCATTGATCTGGAAATACGGACTGGTGGCACGACTCGCACCGACGAATTAAGTTTTCAAAAGTTTATCGAATGGGCAAATGAAAATGATCAAGCCAGTGAATATTTCTCTAATCACAAAGCGTTGGAGAAAGCACTGGAGCTCGATTCGTACAATCAAGGATTAGAGCCGGGTTTGGTATTAGAATATATGGCTGATAAAGCAATCGATATAACCACAATCGAAGCGATCGATCCCGATAATAAAACAATTCGCCTTAGTAAAGCCGTTCCTTACTACAAAGAGACCACAAAACAAGAATTAACTTTTAGTGAATTTGCAAAATGGTGGCGCCGTTATTATGTTGAGCAACAAATGGACGTTAATAAAGCGCAGGAAATCTTAAATCAACTGCCAAGAGTGATTAAAGCGAAACATCCGGATCTGGACGAGGTTAATGACCAGCCAATTCAGCTTAAAGCGGGTGCCAAAATTAAAAATGGTAAAAATGGCCCCCTCACAATTAATGAAGTTGATGCTAATGGCGTAAAGTTAAACAATGGCCAAGAAATCCCCCTATCGCAGTTTGTGCGTACGGCAAAGGATAATGAGTTAGAGGCGCATACAGAAGAAGCTGCCCCAGTTGACCCAACGGAACAAAAGCCTGGTGAAAAGCCAGCCGATGCCGAGGTCACGCCTTCTGAAGAAACCAAGAAAGACGAACCGGAACCACCACCGCCCGCCCCGCAAGTCATAGAAGAACTGGAAACTTTAGGTAGTGGCGACAGTGCAGGCTTTTTCCAAGATATCTGGAACAACATTACCTTTTTAAGTGGTAAGGATTTGCACCGTATTACCGAGGTCGTCATTGATTACTACACACGTAACACAGAGCGATCAAGTAAACGTCGTGTTGGTGTGGTGGGAGCAAAACTACCTGGTCGTCTTGGACGTGAATTTGAAGTAATGGTAACAGAATCTGAAACAGAGACAGTAAACAAGTATAAATCCAATATGGAACAATGGAGTGAGTGGGCGGTAATGGATCGGATGTATGCAACGAATAATATTGATGAGACAAAAGCGACTCTATATGTACTTTCTGCCAGTGGTCGCTTACGCTTTGATGATACAAAAATGTGGTCGACGCTTAATAGACTCCTAGATCAGAAAAGCGGCGGTTATAAATATAAACTCAGTATTTCTCATTATGCAGATAACCCAAATATGGCTCAAGATAAGGTAAAAGCGGCTATGGACTTTTTATGGGGAGAAAATAATGGTGATAGCTTTTATACAGAATCGACAAATAAATTCGATTCGGCAGCAGAGAATTTTACCAAAGAAGCACGGGATTATGATAATAGCTTTAAAGGTGTGAATGTTGCCGGCGAATTGCATAATATGCTCGTGGATCATATTGAAGGTGTCCCGGTTAAACCCCAGCGTTATTTTGCTTTTTTGAAATATATTATGACAGCAGGTAAAGCAAGTATTGAAGATAAATTTTATTATCTTTTTCAAGGACTATACATGAAGAACAGCCGTGGTGAGACCTTGATTTCCAGTCGTCTCATGTCCACTTTGAGTGAATTGATGAATAAACTCCCTTACCTTAACTTTTTAATTTGGTGTTTTCCGTTTGGATCCGATAGCCCCAAGGGTAATTTGGCTCCGGAGTATTTGGCTGATGTGCTTAAACGTTTTGAATTAAAAAAAGGCAGAAATCAGAAAAATGGGAGTGACCGTTATAATGTTACTGAAGTAAATCGTTATATTTGGCAGGATGCCTTAATGAGTACCGCAACAATTAATCGTGTTGGCAGGGGCTCACGTGGAGCTAGTGAAATTGATCATGATGATGCGCACTTTATTATCCCGCTGAATAGACAGGGGGATATGCTCACAAATGTTTTAGGTAAACAAGCCGGGGATCGCCCCAATTACACGACTGATGGTCTTAAAAATGGTGTTGCCGGTTTTAATATGATGTTTGCAGCCACAGCTGCGGCCGGATCAGATGATGAATTGGAAGGACAACAAAGAAAGGCACAGAGCTTTGCCACATCAAATGAAAGATTAGCAGAGATGGTTCCCGCCTATATCGTGTTTATGAATGGTTTAATGGGACGAGTTGAAGGTACGACGAAACAAGGTCCGGAATTTTTATATGGCACAGCACCTAATGATCGTAAGCTAACAATGCGAGAGCAGTTTGATGAAATGAATAAAATTATGAAACAAGTATTAATCGCATATAATTTTGATGCTGCCTATATTCACACATTGTTAAATTATACCGATAATGACACCGCGCAAGATAATTATAAAAAAAATAGTAATAAAATTAAAGACTTTGGTAAAGAATTTTTGCAAAAACTGGCTCGTGATGATAGAGGTGCAAAAATGGTGGCAATTATTCGAGATGCTGCTCAAAAGGGTGAATTGAGCGGGATTTCAGGCATGGGTAAAGCCATGGCTACCCAAAAGGATTTTGGTAATTACTGGCGTGAAAACTACAAAGGTAAACCCCGCAATTCTGCTCAAGAGGTCTGGCATGAAGACGTTTAAAACTGTGCATCCTTGGTCACCTGTTCAACAAATGTGGCTAGCGGTGTAGTAGACTGATCTTTATTGCCATAACTGCGGACAGTTACGCTTTTGGCAGCTACTTCGTTATCGCCAATTACAAGCATGTAAGGGATTTTGCTGGTTTCGGCGTTGCGAATGCGCTTGCCTAAGGAGTCTTCTGGTGAAGCAACAGTTACGCGGATATCCTTTTCGGCGAGCTGTTTGCGGACTTGTTCGGCATATTCGGCGTGAACTTCGGCAACGGGAAGGAGGCGAACTTGTTCCGGAGCTAGCCACACAGGGAAGGCGCCGGCGTAATGTTCGATTAAGAAGCCAACAAAGCGCTCATGGGTACTCAAAGGAGCGCGGTGAATACAAATCGGAGTGCGTTCTTCGCCATCCGCATCGGTATATTTGAGGTCGAAACGTTCTGGTACGGCAAAATCAAGTTGATTAGTCGCCAAGGTAAATTCGCGGCCAATTACCGACCAAACTTGGACATCGATTTTCGGCCCGTAAAAAGCGGCTTCGTCTTCGGCTTCTATAAATGGGACATTCAATTTTTGAAGGACTTGGCGCACTTGGTCTTCTGTTTTAATCCAAAGGGCTTCGTTATCTACATACTTCTTGCCTAAGCCTTCCTTAGAATGTTTGGATAACTGCATTTCGTATTTTTCGATACCAAACAGTTTAAAGTAGTAAAGGTAAAGCTCTATCACCTTGCCAAACTCTTCTTCAAATTGCTCTTCGGTACAGTAAATGTGCGCATCGTTCATACAGAGGGAACGCACACGCATTAGGCCAAATAAAGCTCCGGAATCTTCGTAACGGTAACAGTGGCCGTATTCGGCTAGTCGGATTGGTAAGTCGCGGTAACTTTTGGGGGTGGCTGCATAAATTTTGTGATGATGCGGGCAGTTCATTGCTTTCAGATAATACTTTTCGTTGTCCATTTCCATTGGTGGAAACATGCTTTCGGCGTAATAAGGCAGGTGGCCAGAGCGAATGTATAGTTTGTCTTTGGCAATGTGAGGTGTGCGCACGCGGCTGTAGCCGTATTCGTTTTCTTTTTTGCGAGCCAACTCTTCCAATTTTTCAACAATGATAGAGCCTTTGGGTAGCCAAAGTGGTAAACCGGGGCCAACCTCGTCGTCAAAAGTAAATAATTCTAGTTCTTTACCAAGCTTGCGGTGATCACGTTTTTCCGCTTCCTCCAGCTGTTTCAGGTACGCGCTAAGTTCGTCTTGGGTGGGGAAACAGTAGCCGTAAATCCGTTGGAGCATGATGTTTTTTTCATCGCCTTTCCAGTAGGCACCGGCAATTTTGGCAAGCGCAAATGCACCAACTTGGCCGGCCTGTTCTACGTGTGGGCCTTTACATAAATCGACAAACATCCCGTTTTGGTTTTGGGGTAGGATATTTTCGTAAAAACTGACGGTTGTTTCGCCGTTGGCCGCAAGATCTTCAACCAGCTCCAATTTGTAGGGCTGCTTAATCTTTTTAAGAAATTTTTTGGCGTCGGCAATCGAAAGGTCGTAGTGTTTAAAGGTTTGCTTTTGAGCGACGATCTTTTTCATTTTCTTTTCAAGAATTTTGAGGTCCTCAGGGATTAATGTGCGTGGTAATTCAAAGTCGTAATAAAAGCCGTTGTCTATTGGCGGACCAATGGCCAGCTTGGCTTCGGGAAACATATCGAGTACTGCTTGAGCTAAAACATGTGCGCAGGAATGGCGCATGCGTTGGAGGTCGTCCATGTTGATTAGTTAATTTTTAGATTTGACCCAAGTTTAGCAGAAAATTTGGGTAATTACCAAGAGCAGAAATTAAGTATAAAAATTTTATCTTTTCTTAAACTCGCTCTGCTAAATTGACATTACTTCTTTAGTAAAAGAGCTGCTCCTTAAAATAAAGTCTGTTAAACTGATATTAATTATCTTTGCTTATGAAAAGATTATCTTACTTGATTGCGGGATTAATTACCGCAGTCTTAATATTACAAATAATTGTACTGACCCTGTTGTGGCAGCAAAATCCGTCTCAGTCCGCCAGATTGCAAAGGACCGATGGACCATGCTTTACACTGCAGGCTGTAACCGATTGGCATCAATTCTCAGATGATCAACCTTTCCTTTTAGTAAATGAGAAAACGAATGCGCAAATCATGATTGAATGGTGGCCTCGCTACCGATGGGAAAAAGCTAACCAAAATGTTGAGGAGTTTTTAGTGCGTTACGGTGCGTTTAATTACGGTGAAATGGAAACGCTGTTTGACCTTACAGAAGGGCTTTCGCATCCATACACTTTAGTAAGAAAAGTAGCACCGGCAAATCCCAATAATGCCTATGGTGACTATGACATGGCCTATGTTATGCAAACATATAGGGACTATGTTGCCCTCTTTGTTTTAATAAAATCAGGGAAGGAGCTTCCCAGTGACGAAGAAACCAGTGCGCTAGATCAATTGGCGTACAATTTCGCACCGGGTTGCTATGTTAAACCTAAACCTCAGGAGGTATTGCCTATGGAATAAGTTAAATGTCGAGTTTCCAAGTGTCCGCTTCGTTAACGTTCTCAATTTCAACGGAGAAAAGTCATGAACTCTGGAACTTTGCAGCAGCAGTTCTCACAGCGGATCACGCTGTGGCTCGTTCAGTTCGTCCTCGCTCTCGTCATCATCTTCGCCAGCAGCCTCGCCTTCTGCAAGCCGCTGATCTTCATGCCGATGGAGGTCGATTCGGACTGGTACGTGGTCCAGGGCCAGAACGGGAGCTACTCCCACTACGGCAACCAGACCTACGGCTACGACTTCCTGTCCGCCTCCGGTACCACCTTCGGTAAGAAGCTCTACTCGCCCGGTAACGGTCGGGTGGTGGAGATCCGTGCCGGTGTTCAGGACTGGTCCAACAATTCGTCGTCCAACTACGCCAACAACTCGGGCTGGGGCAACACCGTGGTCATCGAGATGGTGACCGAGACTGGTGCCCTCACCTACGTGCGTATCGCGCACATGCAGTATGGGACGATGAACCACCTCTGCACGAAAGAGCAGAGCGCCAGCTGCAACGACACGATCAAGCAGGGCGACTACATCGGGAAGATCGGTCAGACCGGCTACTCGAGCAATCCCCACCTCCACATCCAGATGATGACCTCCGTGCGTGGCTCCTCGGTGGACTTCGACTTTGTTGAGGGCCACCCCCGCCAGGGCGACATCATCACCTCGCGTCTCAAGCCTGACCTCTGGGTTGTCGACAACTACGGTCGTATCAACGCCGGAGCTCCTCTCACGGCTACGCGTGCCTACCTCTACAAGACGTGGCGGTACTACAGCCCTCTCTATGCCTCCGTGGGCACGTATGCGGTCTCCACCGATCGCTACGCCACCTACAAGTGGAACTTCCGGCTCTCCGCCGGTGGTCGGTACGACATCTATGCCAGCTGCCCTACCAGCGGCACTCGTACCCTGCGTGCGCAGTACACCTTCTCCGGCAACGGTATGATGGAGTCCAGCTTCGTCAACCAGCGCTATCATGGTGCCTCGGGCAATGTGGGGTTGGATGATCTCCACTATGTGGATACCGTCTTCCCCAGCGCCGCCGCCAGCTACAGCGTCAAGGTGCGGAACACGCAAGCGACCGGCAACCTCTGCGCCGACGCCATCTTCCTCCACAAGCGTAACTGGTAATAGTTTGACAGACACCTAGCCTTTACCGCCCCGTGCGGTCAGCCTTTTGCTAAAACAAAAAGAAGTCAGGGCTAGGTAACTGTATCAACCGGCAGCGGCAATCTTGCCGCCTCCCCTTTGATTCGACTAATCAAAAAGCCCCCATGGTGCAAACCGGGGGGCTTTTCCCTGTAGGTAAAGGGTAGGTAAATTGCAATTAAGAGATTTGTCATGTATAGTTTTAGTGTTTGATTATTCAATATGCAAAGCTTTAAATCAGTTTTTGCCGATATACCGGAGGTAATGTTGGCTTATCAATTTTGCTCTCAAGTTACCGGTAACACCGGCCCATTAAGCGATTATGACTTTGCTGTCTATTTTAATCCGGCTGACTATACGCAAAATACTTCAAATCAATTAGATTTCAGATTAAAACTGTTAAGCCAACTAGCAAAAATAATCAAGACAGATAAAATCGACCTGGTGGTATTAAACGATGACATCAGTCCGGAACTTAAATTTGCAATCATTGATAAGGGTAAATTAATTCATGTGGTAGAGCCTTATCAAGTATTAATTGAACCTAAAATTATTAATGAATATATTGAATTTAAGGAAAGTTTAAGACGATATGATTTAACCAAAGGTTAATATGACCAATTTAGACGTTATCGAAAATAAAATTAGTAGTATTAAACAATATCTTCAGTTTTTAAGTAAGTATACACACAAAACCCAGGTGGAAATCGAGTCCGATCTGTTATTACGTGGTGCCCTTGAGCGTTATTTATATCTAGTGGCACAATCCACAATTGACCTAGCGGAAGCCGTAATTGCATATAAAAAATTGCGCAAACCGGTTATATACCGAGAAGCTTTCGAAATATTACATGAACATGACATAATCGACGTACATTTAACACAAAAACTGGCAGACATGGTGGGATTTCGAAATATTATCGCCCATGATTACGCCGAAATAAATTACAATATTTTGCATACGGTTTTAACTAGTCGCCTTGCCGATATTGAATTATTTGTTGGGGTCATTGAGAAGAAAATTGACTAAATAGACTGCTGTAAGCCCCCCCATTTTCACGGGTGGGGGCTTATTCCCAATTCAAACTTTACTCAATTACTTAGCCATTACACTAACTTCGGCAACATTGCCTGTTAATTGTAAGTGACTGGCAACTGCCATATATGGATCTTCGGCAGTTCCCATTTGGTCTGCTGTACAATCTGCAGCCGGTTGACCACCGGCACAACCTAATCCTAGGTCCATGTTGGCTTCGGTGCCGGCATCTAAGTTGGTAGCAACTTTGGCAGCATCCCAAGTCGCCAATGGACCACTTGCGTAAACATAACCATCGTTAGACTGAACAACCATAGAAACAACAGAGACAACTAAGTCAGTCATTCCTGAGTCTACAGATACAGCTACAGTGCCAGATGCGCCTGCTACAACAGGTCCAAAATCATAAACGGCAACTACATCGTCCATTGCTTCTAAAGCGGCCTTAAGGTCGGCAGAGGCGCCACCTTCAGCTAAAGCTTCTACACTTGCAGGAGCAGTGTCACCAACAACCATACCGGCATAGTCTAAGCTGGCAGTTGCTTTGTGAACAACAACCAAACCTGGTGACAATGTATAGTCAGAAGTGTTTTTTACAACAACATCATAGTCAGACATAGTAACCAAATCACCGTTTAAGTAGTCGTTAAAACGTTGCATAACAACTGCCAATTCGGCACGGTTAATACTATCTCCCGGACGGAAATTAGTGCCATCACCCTTCATTAAGCCGGTCTCAGCCGCCCAATTAATACCTGCCTCAGCCCAATGGCCAGCTGGCACGTCATTAAACATCATATTGGCAGCAAATGCTCCAGATGCGAATACCATCGTACCTAAAGCTACTGCAGAAACTACTTTTTTAAGCATATGCTTAAATTAAAAAATAACTTTGAGAGTATAGAGGGGGCTTTTGGCTTACGGCAATGTTAAATACCACAATATTAAGACTATTATGTTTACCTATTGGCTTGATGTTGATTTGTTTGAAGGGGGGATAACTGACTTCCGCAA
>Ga0100377_1000238_pt1 | contig 45159 bp, 24 predicted proteins | sample CryGeymeta201501_FD_83664 | JGI IMG/M metagenome (GOLD analysis project Ga0100377, IMG submission 83664) | Groundwater microbial communities from Crystal Geyser aquifers in Utah, USA - Crystal Geyser metaG 2015-01 | ecosystem: Environmental > Aquatic > Deep subsurface > Groundwater | place: USA... | reverse complement strand
GTAGCGACCGACCTGGCGACCGGTGGTGGTGTCGAGCTTGTAGATCTCACCGTTGGTCCCGTACGAGGCGACGAGCCAGGCGAACTGGACGTTCACGACCTCGGAGCCGAGGGAGATGTTGCCGTCCGGGTCGCGCTGGATGTTCTCGGAGTTGCCGGCGGGCAGGGGCGTGGGGTTGAAGGGGATGCAGTTGTTGCACACGCCGTAGGCGGTGGTGTTGCAGCCGGACAGGCAGTTTCCGCAGGCGTTGAGCACGTTCTCGTCGATGAGGGTGTCGCAGTCGTTGTCGCGGTTGTCGCAGACTTCGAGGGCGCCGGGATAGATGAACGGGTTGCCGTCGTTGCAGTCGATGGCGGCGGGGTTGCCGTTGGGGCCGAACCGGCACGTGGCGCCGATCACGGCGCCCCAGCCGTCCTGGTCCTCGTCGAGGCCTTCGTCGATGCGGCAGTCGCAGTTGTTGTCCAGGCCGTCGCACACCTCAGCGGCCGCCGGGCGCGGCGTGCAGGCGGTCTCGACGCCGTTGACGCACGTCGCCTCGGAGGCGCAGCCGCACACACCGCAGCTCTCGCCGACCCAGTCGTCGTCCACCGCGCCGTCGCAGTCGTCGTCGACGCCGTCGCAGGTCACGTCGACCGTCGCGGAGGCCTCGGGCGGGATGCAGGCGAACTCCTGACCGTTGATGCACAGGGCGGAGGCGGTGCAGCCGCCGCTGCCGCAGGTGTCGCCGACGTAGTCCTCATCGGCCTGGCCGTTGCAGTTGTCGTCGATGCCGTCGCAGTTGTTGTCGAGCGCGGCGTTGCCCTGGGCGGAGCGGCAGGGGCACTCGGCGTCGACGTCGAGCGGGCCGGAGACGGCGGGGCAGCCGTACTCGGCCGGATCGATGGGCAGGTCGGCCGGCCACTGCAGGTTGTTGCCGTAGTAGCGGTTGTAGATGTCGACGATGAGGCACTTGGAGTCGTTGAAGATGTCGAGCGCAGCGCGGATGTTGCCCTCGAGGCGGCCATCGACGATGGCCTGCATCGCGCGGTCGAAGCGGCACTCGGCCACGATCGCCTGGTCGTCGCAGTCGATGTCGACCTCGGCAGCGGGATCGCAGACGCCCGTGTTCTGGGCGTCCGCATCGAAGAACTTGAGGATGGCCGAGGGGCCTTCGAAGAACGAGTAGTTGAGCACGAAGGTGAGGATGTAGGCGAGCTCGGTCTGCCAGTAGTGCGTGTAGACGCTGGAGGTCTGGATGGTGCGCATATCCTCGATGGCGAGCTGCGCGTTCATGTAGATGCCGCGGACGAGGCGCTCGTTCGAGCCGGGGCCCCCGAGGCGGATGTCAGCCACGGCCTGACGCATCTCCCCCATGCGGCCCTGGACGATGAGCAGGGTGGCCTTGGCCTCGGCGGGCACGCCGTCATCGGCTGCGACACGCTCGATCTGGTTGGCCAGGGTCTCGGCGATGGGGAGGCCCCACTCGACCGGCACGCTGCCGCGGTAGATGCGCTCGTCGGTGCCATCTTCGAGCTGGTTTGGCGCGATGCCGAAGGCGGTCGAGAAGGTCACGTCATTGAACAGCACCGAGATGGCGTTGAAGCCGCGCAGCGCCGCGTCGATGGAGTCGAGGAAGTTCTGCTGGTTGTAGGCGTCGGTCGCCTCGACGATGTTCTGGTTGGCCGCGGCCAGGGTCGGCGCGACCTCCACCGTATACTCGAAGGTACGGCCGGTGAGCAGCGTACGGGTCTTGTAGAACTCGTCGTCGTGGGTGGGGTCGTCGAGCGGGGTCCAGTCGGTGAAGTTGCGGGCCTCGGTGGCCTCGATGAGCCGACGGACCTCGGCCTTGATGGCCCGCGCGATGATGTCGCGGATGGCGTAGGTGTCCGCGCCAGCGCCTTCGGCGTTGTCGAGGAGCTGCCAGGCACGGCGGGAGAGCAGGAAGGCGTAGCCCGGGCTGGCGGTGAACAGGCGCTGGGAAGACGCGAAGAAGCCGTTGGCCTCATCCAGCGTGGTCCGGGCGGCGAGTGGGGTCGCAGGGTGGGCGCGCACGGCGGTGACGTAGCCCTGGATGAGCCCGAGCGCGTCGCCGTAGTTCATCACGCGCAGGTAGCTCTGCTGGACCGCCTCGTTGCCGGCGGCGTCGGTGATGATGAGGCTGATGACGTGGTTGCCGGTGCCGAGCGCGGCGACGCGGATGCGGCCGTCGTCGCCGCAGGCCGCGTCGGCGGTGTTGCAGCCGAGCACGCGGTGGAGGAACGGACCCGTGGGCGGGTTGCCGCCCTGCGCCGTGGTCGAGTCAATCAGCACGTGCTCGTTCGGGCCACCGACGTTGGCCACGAGGCGCACGGACGCGATGCCGGAGCGGATAACGCCTTCGTCGATCGCCAGGACCTCAGCGCGGATGCGCTCGCCAGCGAAGAAGACGGGCCAGGTGGTCGAGTCGTTGGGGTCGGTCGCGACGAGCTGGCTCGGATCGTTGTTGTCGAGCCACTGGGCCGGGATGGCGGCGTAGGTGCCGGTCGGCGCGGTGCGCTCGATGCCGAAGCAGGCGCTGGCGTTGGCGCCGACGGTGCCGTTGTTGGCCGTCGCCGACACGTACAGCGGGCAGTAGAGGCCCTCATTGCCGAAGGTCGCGGTCACGTTCGCGGTGTTGCCAGGCGGCACGGTCGGGCCGGAGCTGCCGAGCATCTGCCACGCATACGGGGCGGGGCCGCCGACGACGGTGGCGCTGACCGTGGCGTTGGTGCGGGTCCAGCCGGATGGGCCGTTGACATCGACCGGGAGCGCGCCCGCGGTGACGTTGACCGTCAGGCTGTCGGTCGCCGTGTTGCCGCGCAGATCGCGCGCCGTCCAGGTGACCGTCGTGGTCTGCTCGTTGGGGAGGCAGACCGAGCGCACGTTGGTGTTGGTGATGCTGTTGATGAGGACGATGTCAGCAGGGTTGGTGCAGAGATCGACCGCCAGCGGCTGCGGCAGGGTGACGAGGGTGCCGTTGCCGTTGTCGCAGTTGCTGATCGACGCCACGACGAGGTTCGGGCCGGCCTCGATCGTAGGCGCGACGGTGTCGATGACCTCGATGTTGTAGGACGCCTCACGGCGGTTGCCGCTGGAGTCGTCAGCCCAGACATTGACGGTGTGGGTGCCGAGCGCGAAGTTCGCCGGGTCGGGGGCGTCGGTGCCGACCCGCGGGTTCGGGTCGCAGATGTCCGAGATGGTCGGCGTGTTGAGCGTGACCGCCGCGCCCAGAGGCGAGGTGCACTCGACGCCGAGCAGGTTCGGGCCGGGGTTGATCGACGGCGCCAGGGTGTCGCGGATGACGACGCCGACCTCGGCGGTCGAGGACAAGCCGGTATTGTCAGTCGCGGTGATGCGGACGCGGGTGCCCTGGCCGTTGAACGGGTAGCCGTCCGGATCGTCGTCCGGGTTGCCGTTACCGTTGTCGAAGTTGTCCGCGGCGATGCCGTTGTCGAACGCCACCTGCGGGATCGGGTCGCAGGCCGACACGACCGTGGGGGCGATGCTGACCGTGGTCAACGCGCCCGCGCACTCCTTGACGATCGGGCTGTTCACCGTGATGACCGGCGGCGTCGCGCACAGCGCGGACTCTCGGGAGGACAGGTCCCCCTCGCCGTGGGAGGACACTGTTTCGGTGTCCTGACACGCGACTGCCACGGAGAGCAGGGCGGCCACGAGCACCAGGACAAACGACCTTGGTTGTGGTGTGTGCATCACAGAACTCACTGCGCTGGAGGGAGGGGTCCCTGGTTCACTGCCGGAGAGTATCGATCGAGAAGACCTGCGGTCAAGCGGACGTCGGCCCGCACGGAAGGTGGCCTGGACAGGCGTAGCTGGAAGCAGGGGGATGTATTGAGTCGAGACATGAGACCGCACGCTTCTGGGCACGATTGAATTTGCCGAGGCGATCCAACGCAAGAATCGAGCCATCGGTAGGGACTCCACCGTGACTGTTTCACACGACCTTCACTGAAGGGTTGTGTGCGGCGCAGAGCGCGATATGATGGCGGCAGTGGCTCCTGGCCAGCGGATTCGCGCAAGTCGCGACGGGTCCTGCTCGGCGCCGCTTCAGCGTCCATGAGCGCCGTTTTTTGTCACTCCCCCTGCAAACGTTTCATGGCGCGGGGGGACAAGGTGGAGCAAACCATGGGTCTTCGTCGTGTGGCGGCGCTGTTGAGCGCGGCGGTGGTGCTCTCGCTGTGCGGTGTGGGCCACGCCCAGACGTACAGGCACAAGTGGACGACAACGGCCGACTTTGATGAGGGGCAGCAGGTCAACGTCAATGCCGACGAGGTCCCCGATCAGCTTCAGCTCGAGCTGGGCGGCATCGCGACGCCCTATCTGTGGGTGTCGAACTCGGGCTCGAACACGGTCTCACGGATCTCGACCGTCTCGGGGCGTGTGTTGAGCGTGACGGACATCCTGCCGTTCGACGGCTTCCCGACGGCCTCGGGGCCGTCGCGCACGGCGGTGGACCTGGACTTCAACTGTTGGGTGACGCTGCGGTTCGAGACGAATGGGCGGGCGATCAAGATCTCGTCGGAGGACGGGCGTGTGCTGGGGCAGACCCAGTACGTCGGGGCGCGGACGCGCGGGATCGCCATCAACGGCCAGGGCGAGGTGTGGATCTCGAGCTCGGAGCGGAGCGTGCGGCCGACCAACGGATACGGCTGGTCGAAGGTGGATCCGAACACCTTCCGTGAGACGCTGCAGATCGACCAGGACATCCCCTCCTATGGTCTGGTGATCGACCCGTTTGGCCGGGTGTTCAGCACGACGAGCTGGCTGGGGGATCGGTCGATCCAGCGGGTGGATGGCACCACGGGCGCGGTCGAGCAGCGCTGGCGGGTCGACCAACTGGCGGAGGCCAACATCTATGGGCTGTCTGTCGACATCGACGGCGACCTTTGGGGAACGTACTGGCGCGAGAACTTCACAGGGACGGGGGCGGACAACACCCAGATCGTCTGGATCGACGGCAATTACGCCTGCCCGAACGGGGCGGCGGAGTGTTCGATCGGGCCGGGGACGGGGATCCGTCGCAACATCGACGTGCGGCAGGTGGTCGGGGCGGTGGGTGGGGTCGGACCCTATCAGGGGCGCGGCATCGCGGTGGACGCCAACGGCTTTGTGTGGGCGGTCATCAACGATGTGGCGGGCGGCGACTGGCGCACGGCGCCGAGCTACGCGGTCAAGCTGGACCGGGCCACGGGCGAGCCGATCCTGGCGGTCCCGACGGGCATGGGGTCGGTGGGGATCACGCCGGACGCGCAGGGGTTCATCTGGGTGGTGAACTTCCGGGGTGGCGGCGCGAACCTGCAGGACTTCACCTGCCCGAACGGGCACGACCCGGCGGTGGGTGGAACGGTGACGAAGCTGCGCTCGTCGGATGGATCGTCGGTGGCGACCTACCCGACCTGCGGTCTGGAGCCGTACACGTACTCGGATATGGCGGGCTACACGCTGCGCTCGGTGACGCTGCGCTCGGGCTCGTGGCGCGTGCGCCACGACAGCGGGCGTCCGGACCTCGAGTGGGCGCGGATCGATTGGCTGAGCCAGGTTCCGGTGGACGGACAGCTGCGCGTGCGCGTGCGGGTGGCGGAGGACGAGGCGAGTCTGGCGACGGCGTCGTTCGTGGATGTGACGCCTGGCGGTCCGATCCCCGGCCGAGGGCGCTGGATCGAGATCGAGGCGTTCTTCTTCACGCGCAACGACTTCATCGGGCCGGTGATGGAGGAGGTGACGGTCTCGAGCGTGTGCCTGCCCGTGGCCGAGACCTGCGATGGCTTCGACAACGACTGTGACGGGGAGGTGGACAACGACAACCCGGGCGGCGGCCAGCCCTGCACGACGCCGCTCGCGGGCGCGTGCCGGCTCGGCGAGCGGCGTTGCCTCAACGGCGACTATCAGTGTGTCTCGGTGGCGGTGCCGTCGCAGGAGGAGTGCAACGGGGTGGACGACAACTGCGACGGGTCGATTGACGAGGGGGTCTCGAACCTCTGCGGGACCTGCGGCCCGGCGCCCGAGGAGATCTGTGACGGCCAGGACAACGACTGTGACGGCGAGACCGACGAGGGGGTCTCGAATCTCTGCGGGACCTGCGGCCCGACCCCCGAGGAGGTCTGTGACGGCCAGGACAACGACTGCGACGGCGTCGTGGACGAGGGCGTCACCAACCTCTGCGGGACGTGTGGTGACACGCCGGAGGAGGTCTGTGACGGGCTGGACAACGACTGCGATGGCATCATCGACGAAGGGGTCACCAACAGTTGCGGCGCGTGTGAACCGGTGGTGCTGGTGGAGATCTGTGACGGTCTGGACAACGACTGCAACGGCGCCATCGACGACGGCGTGCTGAACGCGTGCGGAACCTGCGGACCCACGCCCGAGGAGGTCTGCGACGGCCAGGACAACGACTGCGACGGCGAGATCGACGAAGACGTCCTGAACGCCTGCGGTTTTTGCGGGGAGACGCGCGAGGAGGTCTGCAATGGCGTGGACGACGACTGCGACGGCGACATCGACGAGGGCGTCTCGAACCGCTGCGGCGGCTGTGGCCCGGAGCCGGAGGAGCTGTGCAACGGCCTCGACGACAACTGCGACGGCACCGTCGACGAGGGCGTCACCAACCGCTGTGGCACCTGCGGCGTCATCGGCGAAGAGGTGTGCGACGGCCAGGACAACGACTGTGACGGGGAGGTGGATGAGGGCGTCACCAACCGCTGCGGGACCTGCGGTTCGCTCGGGCTGGACGTCTGCGACGGTGTCGACAACGACTGCGACGGCGAGCTCGACGAGGACCCCGACTGCGTGGACGGTCGGGCGTGTGTGCGCGGCGAGTGCGCGTCGCGCTGCGCGGCGAGCGAGTGCCCGGCGGGCTTCTACTGCGCGTCGGAGAACTACTGCTTGATCGATCGCTGCCTGGGCCGGACCTGCTCGACGGGTGAGCGCTGCATCGATGGCGACTGCCTCGACGACAACCAGGTGGCCTGCCGCGAGGTGTCGTGCGATGCGTCGCTGGTGTGCGTGGGCGGCGAGTGCGTCACGGACCCGTGCGCGGCGGTCGACTGCCCGCAGGGTGAGGCCTGTTGGTTGGGCGTGTGCGAGGACGCGGCGGTCAACGCCTGCCGCGGCGTGGCGTGTGCGGCCGGTGAGGTCTGTGACAACGGCACGTGCGTGCCCGACCCGTGCCGGACGGTGGTCTGTGACCCCGGGATGCGGTGCGAGGCCGGCGCCTGCGTGGACGCCTGTGAGGGCGTGGCCTGCAGCACGGGCTTTGTCTGCCGGCTCGGCAGCTGTACGCCGGACCTGTGCTTCGGCGTGGTGTGCGCCGCCGGACAGACGTGCGACCGCGGCAACTGCATCTATCCGGGCTGTGTCGGCGTGGTCTGCCCCGAGGGCCAGCAGTGCGGTCCTGACGGCTGCGAGCCGCTGGGGAGCTGCGGTGGTACCTTCTGTGACGCGGGCGAGACCTGCGTGGCGGGTGTGTGTGTCAGCTCGGGAGACGCCAACAACGGCGGCGACGACGACGCGGGCACCGGGGCTCCGGAGCCGAACGCCGCGGTGCGCGGCGGCGCGACCCTGTGCAGCACGGCCGCCGTGCCGGTGTCGACGACCTCGCGTTGGGGTCTGGCGGCGCTCGCCCTGTTGGGCCTGGCGGCGATGGCGCGGCGCCGCTGAGCGCGGCGCGGAGCTCGCATGGCCGCAGGTGCGGTCGGGCGCTCCTGCCACCGTCAAGCGCGCTTGTCGTCAGGTCAGCAGCCGCCAGAGCTGGGCGACGAAGAAGCAGACGATCAGGCCGAGCACCAGCGGCAGCATCGTCGCCAGCGCGGTCCACTTCCAGCTGCGGGTCTCTTTGTAGATCGTGACGATGGTGGTCGAGCAGGGGTTGTGGATGAGGCTGAACAGCATCGTGTTCACCGCCGTCAACAGCGTCCAGCCGCCCGCGACGAGCACGCCGTGCAGGTCTGCGCCGGGCTCGAGCTCGAAGAGCACCCCGGCGCCGTCGCCCACCCCCGACATCCGGGTGAGCAGGACGGTGAGCATGAGGATCGTAGGGATCACGATCTCGTTGGCGGGGATGGCGACCACATAGGCCAGGAGGATGACGCCTGAGAGGCCGATCAGCCCGCCCAGGGGGTCGAGCCACTCCACCAGCCAGGCGGCGACGGGCCTGTCCGCCACCACGATGTTGGCCATGAGCCAGATCACGACGCCGGCCGGGGCCGCGAAGACGATGGCGCGCCACAGCACGTAGAGTGTGCGGTCGATCAGCGAGGTGTAGAGGGTCTGCCACAGGCGTGGGGGCCGGTAGGGCGGCAGCTCCAGCGCGAAGGCCGAGCTCTGCCCCCGCAGGACCGTCCGCGACAGGCCCCACGACAGCGCGAAGGTGAGCCCGACGCCGAGCAGCGCGACCGTGACGACCGCGCCCATCGAGGCGAAGCCGGCCAGCCATGGTGGGGCCAGCGCGCCGACGAAGAGGGTGGCGAGCAGGATCTGGGTGGGCCAGCGGCCGTTGCACAGGGCGAAGTTGTTGGTCAGGATCGCCACGAGCCGTTCGCGCGGGCTCTGGATGATGCGCGTGGCCACCACGCCCGCGGCGTTGCAACCAAAGCCCATCGTCATGGTGAGCGCTTGCTTGCCGTGACCGCCGGCCCGCTGGAACAACCGGTCGAGGTTGAAGGCTACTCGCGGCAGATAGCCGAGATCCTCGAGCAGGGTGAACAGCGGGAAGAAGATGGCCATCGGCGGCAACATCACGCTGACCACCCACGCGGTCGCCACATACGCGCCGTCGATCACCACGCCGCTCAGCCACCACGGCACGCCCACGCTGGCGGCCAGGGCGTTCAGCCACGGGTGCAGCGTGTCGAGCAGGAGCCAGGAGAGCGCCTGCGAGGGCAGGTTTGCGCCCTCGATGGTGATCCAGAACACCACCGCCAGCATCAGCAGCATCAACGGGTAGCCCCACCGCCGGCTGGTGACCGCGCGATCGATGGTGCGCTCGAGGTTGAACCGACGCTCGTCGCCATCGGTGTGCACGACGCCGTCGGCGATCCGGGCGGCCTCGGCGTAGAGGGTCTCCACAAGCCCCTGGTGGGAGGACTCACCGGTGCGCCACCGCATCCGGTCGACCACGTCCACCAGGGTCTCGAGGTCCTCCGGTGCCGGGTGCGGCTCGGGAGGATCGGCGAGCTCGCCGAGGGTTCCGTCGAGCACCGCCGCGGTGAGCGTGGCGTCGGCGTCGAGCAGGCGCAGCGCGATCCAGCGCTCGTTGGGCAGACCGGGCCACGCCCGGTTGAGGGCGACGGTGACGGCGTCGCAGCCCTCGGCCAGCGCGTCGGGGAGGCGGCGGCTGTGGGGCTGGCGAGGAGGCCGCGGGCTGGAGGCGACCTCGTGGATCGCCGCGTTGAGCGCCTCCAGCCCCTCGCCGCTGCGCGCCGACGTCGTGACCACGGGCACGCCGAGCTCGCGGGCGAGCCGACGGGCGTCGATGTCGAGGCCGTGCCGCCGCGCCTCGTCCATCAGGTTCACGCAGACGACGACCCGGTCGGTGATCTCGAGGACCTGAAGCGCCAGGTTCAGGTTGCGCTCCAGCCGCGTGGCGTCGACCACGATGATGGTGACGTCCGGGCGACCGAACAGGATGAAGTCGCGGGCGACCTCCTCGTCCTGGCTGGTCGACAGCAGCGAGTAGGTGCCGGGCAGGTCGATGAGCCGGAAGCGCGCGCCGCCGTACTCGAAGCCGCCCTCGGCGCGGCTGACGGTCTTGCCCGGCCAGTTGCCCGTGTGCTGGCGCAGTCCGGTCAGGGCGTTGAAGACCGTGCTCTTGCCAGTGTTCGGGTTGCCGGCCAGGGCGAGCACGAAGTCGACGTCGCCCGGATTGACCCCGAGCTTGACGAGGTGGGCGTCGCGCGCCGGGCAGGTCGCGCAGGCTGCCGAGGGGGCGTGCGTCGCGCTCATTCCGTCCCACCGGTCAGCGGCCGAACGTGGACGCGCTTGGCCTGCTCGCCCCGCAGGGCGATCAGCGTGCCCCGCACCCGGTAGGCGACCGGGTCGCCGCCCGGGCTGCGCAGCTCGGCCGTGATGCGCGTGCCCGGCAGGATGCCCAGGTCGAGCAGCCGCCGCCGCTCCAACCCCCGGCACGTCGGGGCCAGGTCGATGATCTCGACGGTCTCGCCGAGCGTGGTCGCCGCCAGGGTGCGCGTCGGTTGGTCGGTGGCGACGTCCTCGCTGACGGGCCGGACCGAGAGGTTGCTGGCCACCATGACGGGCAGCTCGAGGGTCTGCCCGTCGCGCTCGACCCGACATCCCGCCGGGCCGTTGTCGAGCACCCGGAGGATGGCCCCGACGTGCAGGCCCTCTGCGATGATGCGGGCGTAGGCCCGGTGCGGCTCGTCCTCGATGTGGACGACGCGCAGCACGTCACCGACCGCCGCCTCGTGCAGTCCCCCGTGGTCGCGTGGCGGCAGGCCGCCCGAAGGTGTAGGGATGGGGTCGCCGTGCGGATCGAACCGCGGGCGGCCGAGCGCCTGATCCAGCCGCTCCAGATCGGCCTCGGTCGTCTCGTGCTCGCGCAGATCGGCGATGTGGTGCCAGTCCAGCGGATCCTCGCCGGTGTGCTCGGCGAGGTAGTGCTCGATCAGGCGGTGGGCGCGGATGATGCGCCGCGCTTCGCGCTCGCCGGCCTCGGTGAGGGCGAGCGAGTCGCTGTGGGGCTCGGCAAGCCCATCGGTGATGAGCGCCTCGAGCAGCGTCGCGGCGCGGTCGGTGGAGATGCCCACGGCCCCGGCCACGCTCTCGAGCGTGGGGGCCTGCTCGCGCCAGGTGGCCGTGCACAGGTGCTTGAGCGCGTCCTGGCGCAGGGCGTCGGCGCTTCGGTGGCGGCGGAGGCGGCTGAGCAGCCCGCGGCCCGGCCAGAGCACGGCGGCCAGCGCGGCGAGCGCCAGGGTTCCGAGCAGCAGGGTCAGCAGGGGGTCGGGCATCGGGGCTTCCGGGGGACAGCGGGGAGGGCGGCGGCCGATCGACGAACGGCCGCCCGCGGCCGCGCTGCATGCGGAGCAGGTTCCGTACCGCGAGCAGGCGGCCTCTGGGGCGCGTCGGTAGGGAGCCGCTGCGTTGGCCTCAGGTCTCAGAACACCAGCGCAGGAATTGCGCGCTCAGACTGGCCGGAGGCCCCTTGGACGCAAACCTTGCGCCTACCAGGTCGACTCGATCGTCGCGTCGGCGACCACGTCGAGGTGAAGGTTCTCCACGACCTGCCAGGTCGCCTCGCCGCTCGCGTCGACCTTGACGAACTTGAACTCGAGTGAGGCGCCGAGCGGGAAGGAGAGCTGCGCGGTCCAGGTGGTGTCGCTGGCGGGAGCGCACTCGGGCGCCTTCGCCACATCCCACGCGCCGAGGCCCTCGTCGTTCCCGCAGACGTACACCTTGCCATCTCCGGCGTCGACGCCGTGGATGAGGAAGGTGACGATGGGGGCCTTCGCGGGGGCCGACTCGGCGGGGGCCGGCTCGACGGCGGCAGGAGCCTCGGGGGCGGGCGCGACGGCGGCTTCCGGGGCCTTCGCGGGTGCGGCCTTGGCCTTCTTGTCCGCGGCCGGCTCAGGCTTGGGCTCAGTCTCAAGCTCAGGCTTGGGCTCGGGCTTCGGCTCAGGCTTCGGCTCGGGCTTTGGCTCAGGCTTGGGCTCGGGCTTCGGCTCGGGCTTTGAGGCGGCCTTCTTGTCGGGCTCGGGCTTCGGCGCGGGCGCCGGGGCTACCGACAGGCCCGCGAGCTGGCGCAGATGTTCGGCGACGCCGCGTCCGCGCTCGCCGCGCGCTTCGATAGCGCCGCAGATGGCGTCGATCGCCTCGGGGGCGTAGGTGTCCTGCTCGGAGAGCTGCGCCTGGGCGAGGGCGAGGCCGAGGACGGTGCGCGCCGACTGGTAGTCGAATCGGTGCTCGAAGGCGCCGAGGAGCTGATTGCGGGTGATGGTCACAGGGTCCTCCTGGTGGCGCGCGACGGGTAGGATGACGACGGCTGTCGTGCCCCTGCGGCGTCTGACGCGCGTGTGCGCATGTGTGCGCGTGTGATGGGGAGCGGGTCGATGGTCGAGTCCGGGCGTCGCTGGCTCGCCAGGCTCACTCGGGCAGGGCGCCACGGAGCTGGAGGCGCCAGGTTGAGCCTTCGGGGGTGTCCATGACGAGGATCTGGCGCTCGGCCAGGTCGTCGCGAACCCGGTCGGCGTCGGCCCAGCGGCGCTCCTGGCGGCAGGTGTCGCGCTCGGCCATCAGGGCGTCGATGGCCTCGACAGAGAGCCCCATGGCGGCCAGGCGCTTGTGCTTGACCTCCTCGTGGAAGGACCGGGTGTCCATCGCGGCGAGGTTGAGGGTGGCGCGGACGTGGTCGAAGGCGGCGAGCGCCGGGGCGACGACCGGGCCGCCGCGCTTGAGCGCCTTCTTGGCGTCGGCGAAGCGGTTGATCGCGCGGGCCAGCTCGAACAGGTACGACAGGGCCTTGGGGGTGTTGAAGTCCTGGGCCAGCGCGGCGTCGTAGCGCTCGACGAAGCCGCGGCCCTGCTCCAGCACGGCCTGCGCGGCCTCGCCCATCTCGCGGGCGATGAGGTCGGCGCTGCCCTCGCCGCCCATCTGCTCAGCGCGCTCGCGGGCCTCGTACAGGCGCATGAGCTGGGCGAGCGCGTTCGGCAGGGAGGACTCGCCGTTCCAGGGGAGCGGCGAGCGGTAGTGGGCCTGGAGGTAGTAGAACCGCAGCGCCTCGGCGGGGAACGCCGCCAGGGCGTCCCGGATGTTGAAGACGTTGCCCAGGCTCTTGCCCATCTTGACCGGGCCGTCGTCGGCGTCGGCGGCCACGCCGCCCTTCATCTTGGCGCCGTCGTCCACGACCAGCAGGCCATTGTGCATCCAGACGTTGGCGAAGTGGTCCTTGTTGCCGCACTCGCTCTGGGCGATCTCGTTCTCGTGGTGCGGGAACACCAGGTCGAGGCCGCCGCCGTGGATGTCGAAGTGCGCGCCCAGGTGCTCCCGGCTCATGGCCGAGCACTCGATGTGCCAGCCCGGCCGTCCCGGTCCCCAAGGGCTCTCCCACTCGGGCTCGCCGGGCTTGGCCGCCTTCCAGAGCGCGAAGTCGGCGCCGGACCGCTTGCCGGGCACCTCGTCGGCGCTCTTGAGCTCGTCGACCTTCTGGCCGGACAGCTTGCCGTACTCGGCGAAGGTGTCCACGGCGAACCAGACGGTCCCCTCGTTGACGTAGGCGTGCCCGTTGTCGACGAGGTGGGCGATCATGTCGATGATGGAGCCGATGGAGGTCGAGACGCGCGGCTCGTGGGTCGGGCTGGCCAGCCCCAGCGCCTGCGTGTCCTCCCGGAACGACGCGATGTACCGCTCCGCCAGCGCCATCGGCTCCTCGCCGAGCTCGGCGGCCCGACGGATGATCTTGTCGTCCACGTCGGTGAAGTTGCGAACGAAGTTCACCTCCCACCCGTGCGCGCCGAGGTAGCGGACCAGCGCGTCGAAGACGACCATGGCGCGGGCGTGGCCGACGTGGGCGTGGTCGTAGACCGTCATCCCGCAGACGTACAGACCGATGTGGCCGGGCTGGAGCGGCGTGAAGTCTTCGAGCTTGCGGGTCAGGGTGTTGTAGACGCGGAAGGCGTGGTCTGTCGTGGTCATGAGCGTCCTGGGGCCTGTGAGCGGGGTGCCGCCGGTGGGGTGAGGTGGTGGGTTCGAGCCTGTGGATGATCGCGAACCGCTGCGATCATCCCGCGATGGGACACTCCCCGGAGCGGCACACAATGTAGGACAGGGTGTGGACGGTTGCAACGTGGACGTGCGCACCTTGACTCCCCGGCGCGCACGTCACGGCGTCACGGGGTGCCGCGGAAGCTCGTGGCGGTGCCCGGGTCGAGGATGCCGTCGGCGACGGCGTCGGCCGCGCGCTGGTCGAGGGCCTCACCGGTCTGGCCCAGGGCGAGCAGCCGCTGACGGACCTCCTCCACGCCGGCGTCGGCGATCCAGCCTTCCTCGAACAGGTCGAGGGCCAGCGGCCAGGCCCCGTCGTGGTAGCGGACCAGGCCGTCGATGGTCCAGTCCGCCACCGCGTAGGCGTCGTTGGGCTTGCCCGTCTGGTTGATGTAGATCGCCACGACCGGCGCGTTCCCCGCGAGGTGCGCCGTGACGGGGCCGGTCAGCGGAGCGATCAGGTCGGACCACGCCTTCGCCACGCCGATGCGGTCAAGCTCGGCGCCGAGGCTGTCGCCGTCGAACTCGCCCGACGTGAACCGGTGGTAGAGCGCATAGACCACCACGTCGGCCTCGGAGTCGTCGCCGAGCAGCAACTCGGGCGTGTCGGAGGGGATGTCGAGCCTCAGGCGGAGCAGCCAGTACAGCTTGTAGCCGATCTGCTCCTTGAGCTCCGGCACGATCTGGCCGAGGTCGAAGTCGACAATATTCTCGACGACGATGTCCTTGAACGGCTTGAGCACCAGCCCGTCCTGCTCCACCCCGTCGAGCTGCATCTTGCCTTCGAGCGTGCGCTTGAAGAAGCGCGGCGAGCCGGAGAGGAAGATCAGCGGGCGGTCCTCGGCGCCGCTCTGTCCGGCGCGCAGCCGACGGTAGATGACCTCCATCGCGGGCAGGGCCTCACGCTTGGTCGCGTCGTCCGCCACGAGGCCGAGCAGACCGGTGGAGCTCATGAAGTCGGTGTTGATGTAGGTCAGGTCCACGTCGGACCGGACGACCGGCTCGACGTGATCGGCGCCGAGCACACGCACATTGAAGGTCCCCGCCGCTGTGCCTTCGTAGGCGACCTCGACGGTGTAGTTGCCCGGATCGAGCCCGAGGCCGGACAGGTCGATGGGCGCGTCGAGGTAGCCCTCCTCGTTGGCGGTAGCCGTGCCCAGGTCGAGTCGGTTGTTGCCGTCGAGCAGGGTCAGGGACACCTCGGCGTTGTCGATCTCGTCCTGGCTGAACTCCTCACCGGGGCTCGTGTGCACGGGATCGACGGGGTCTTCCTCCTCGACGATCCGGCCAAGCAGCGTGAAGCCCTCCGTCGAACCCAGCGCGTTGAACATGTCGGCGTAGGCCGGGTCGCCGCTGAAGAACCCGCCACCACCACCGCCACCGGGGCAGGCAAACATGAACAGGCACAGCGGCAGCGTGACCGCGACGACGAGCAGATGCCGGGAGCTGGAGCGCATGATCGTGGCCTCCTGAACGGTGTTATCCTCCCCCGCCAAAGGGCTCGTCTAGAAATAAGTGGGGGTCCGGGGGCGGCTCGCCCCCGGCCGCCGGAGGCACCGTGCCTCCGGCGGCCAGGGGGCAGCGCCCTCTGGACCCCATTTTTTCCGCCTGCCAAATAGACCACTTATTTCTACACGAGCCCAAAGGGGGTGACACAAAGAGAGCGCGGTGACAAGCCAGCCTGTCGCCCGGCGGTGGTGACGCGACCCGTGCCGTCTGGCGCGGGGAGGCGCACGGCTATTCGAACGCCACGTCCACGGGCCGGTCCATCGAGGGCACCGCCTCGGGCTGGGCGAGCTGTCCCTCGGCGTTGTCGCCCCAACACTGGACCGCGCCGTGGCGGCGCAGCGCGCAGCAGTGCAGCTCCCCACATCGGACCGCCACTGCGTCGGCGAGCCCGGCGACGGGGACCGGGGCGGAGGCGCAGATGCCATCGCACTGGGGGAGCGGGACGGCGGTCCCGAGCCTCCCGAGGTCGCCCCAGCCCCAGCAGCGGACCGTGCCGTCGCGCGTGATCGCGCAGGTGTGATCGTGGCCCGTTGACAGGGACAGCGCGTCCAACTCGGCGACTGGCGCGGGCGCCCCGTGCGCATCGAACGTCCCGTCTCCGAGCTGGCCAACATCGTTCAGGCCAAGGCAGCGCACCTCGCCGCTGTCGAAGCGGGCGCAGGCGTGGTATGCGCCGCTGCCGTAGTCCGTCAGGCCCGCCAGCTCGGGGACGACCGTGGGCGAGGTGACGCAGGGCGCACCCCCGCAGTCGCCGCTGTCCGCGGGCAGCCCGAGCTTGCCGCCCTCGTTGTTGCCCCAACAGAGCACCTCGCCGTTGTCCCGCCGCGCGCAGAAGGTGTAGAGGCCGCCGAACAAGGCGTCGGCGTCCTCGACGCCGAGCAGCGGCCGAGGCACGTTCGTGCCACCGCCCGTCCCCGAGCCGAGGGCCCCGAACTGGTCGCCTCCCCAGCACGCGACCGCGCCCCCCTCGAACCGCGCGCAGAACGTCTGCGCGCCGCTGCGGACGTCGATGGCGGGGGCGCTGAGCGACACCTTCCCCGGTGTCGGGGAGGGGTCGGCTGGCCCCCTGCCCAGCTGCCCGTCCTCGTTGTTCCCCCAGCACCAGACCTCGCCGGAGCCGTTGCGGGCGCAGGTCGCGTCGCTGCTGGCCTCGACCTGAACCACGTCGGTGAGCCCCGGCACCGTGAAAGGTGCGCGATGGGACAGCGCCGTGCCCGTGCCCAGCTGCCCCGACGCGTCCTCGCCCCAGCACGTGAGGCCGTCGGCCGTGGCGGCGCAGGTGTGATCCTCGCCCGCCGCGATCGCGGTCGCCTCGCCGCTGAGCGGGAGCGCCAGCGGCGTCCCCTGGTTGGCCTGGGGCGACCCGCTCTGGCCCCGGTAGCTGGAGCCCCAGCACGACACCGCACCCGCCCCGTGCACGGCGCAGACGTGCCCGTCTCCTGCGACAATTTTTGTCGCACCCTGCAGCGAGGGCACCAGCGTCGGCGTGCTCTGGGACCGGAACGTCCCGTCGCCGCCCTGGCCCGCGTCGCCCAGCCCCCAGCACCACACCTCGCCGCCCGTGACCACCGCGCACGTGAAGCCGAAGCCGACCGCTACGGCCTCGACCGCGCCCAGCCCTGCGACGACCTCGGGGTTTGCGCCGCCCTCACTCGCGGCCGCCCCGAGCTGGCCGGCGCTGTTGTCCCCCCAGCAGCGGAGCTCCGCGCCGATCCGCGCGCACGCGTGGTCGATCCCCATCACGAGGTCGTCCGGTGTGCCGAGCGCGGTCACCTCGACAGGGGTGGGTGAGCAGGGGGCGTCGCAGATGCCCTCGTCCGCGTCGACGGTCAACAGGCCGTAGGCGTTGCTGCCCCAGCAGAACAGGCGCCCGTCGTCCAGCGCCGCACAGGTGTCGAGGCCGCCGGCCCAGATGCGGACCGCAGGCGCGGGCAGGAGCACTTGAAGCGGCAACGCGCTGCTGAAGCCCACCGCGTTGCCGAGCTGGCCGTGATCGTTCAGCCCCCAGCAGCTCACCTGACCGCCCTGGCGCACACAGCTGTGGCCCACCCCGACCACGAGCTCGTCGACAGGCGCGTCCACCAGGCGCTCCACGGCCATCGGCACGGAGCTCGCACCCCCCTCGCGTCCCTGCTCACCCGCCCCGTTCGCGCCCCAGCAGACCACCTCCCCCTGCGCCGTCAGCGCGCAGGTGTGGTTGCGGCCCGCCCCGAACGACCGTGGCGTCGCCAGGCCTGCGACCGCCTGCGGCGTTCGCTGGAACGCCTGCCGGGCGGGATCGCCGATCTGGAGCGTGCGATTGCTGCCCCAGCATCGCACCGTCTGGTCGGCCATCAGCGCGCACGTGTGCCGGGCCTCCGGCGCGCTCGTGATGGCGATGGCGCACGGCGCTCCGGCGGCGCACTCCACCGGACCCGTGTCGACCCCGGTCGTGTGCCCTTCGAACTCCACGGCGTCGAGGTCGGCGAAGGTGCCGCACGCTGCCAGAAGGAGGCCAGCCAGCACAGCGACGAGGCGCAGGCGGAGGGCTACCATGCGCTGCTCCATTGGACGCCTCCGGCGTGGGGGGCGGCGAGCACGTTCCAGCCGACCGCGGTGGGCGTCTCGGCCGCTGCGTCCGGGGCCAGCAGCACCAGCACGGCCCCGGTGATGGCCAGCGCCGTTCCCCCCACCAGCAGCCCGAGGTTCAGCGTCTGCGTCCCCTCGATCGACCCCTTGAGGTCGTCGAAGGCCGGGCGGTCGGCGCCTGTCTTGAGCGCGTCGAGCGCGTCGAGGTCCGGCTGCAACACCAGCGCGTCGACGAGCAGGGCGCTCAGCAGGAGCGCACCACCGACACCCGCTGTTGTGTAACCTGTTGTTGCAAAAGGGAAAGAGTCGTCCGTGGCCGGCTCGGCCAGGGGCAGGGGGTCGAGCGTCAGCCGGACCGACACCGTCTCCATCGCCTTGACCGTGAACCCGATGGCGGTGCGCCGCTCGCCCAGCCGTCCCACCACCTCGTGCGACCCGTTCGGGATCGGCACCGGCGCGCCCGGGCAGGGCTGCAGCTCACCCCCATCGAGCTGCACCTCCATCTCGTTCGGGTCGCACGCGATCTCGACAGCGCCCGGGCAGGTCTGCTCCAGCTCCGAGCGGTAGCGCGCGACGGTGCGCGCGATCTCGGTCGGGGAGGGGGCGGCCACCGCCGGGGCCCCCAGCGCCCGCGCGTAGGCGGCGTTCGCCTCCTCGCACCGGTCGAGCTTGAAGAGCGTCCGTCCGAGGTTCAGCCAGGTGATGTTCAGCTCGCCGAGCTGCAGCGACGCCTCGAAGAGCTGCGCCGCCTTCTTCAGATCGCCCGCGCGCGTCGCGGACACCGCCTCTTCGTTGAGCTGCGTCTGCGCGGCGTTCGGCTCCACCGTCGCCTCCTGCGCGGCCACCGGCGCCCCCGAGAGCAGCCCGCCGAGCGCCACCGCGCTCACGACGAAGGCAGGGTACCCCCAGTGGGCACCCAAAGAAGCTCGCAGAACACCCATGCCACGTCCCCTTGATGCTGTTTGCGCGTTGATCCCCACAGACACGGAGTCCGCATGAAGGTGAGGCGCCGCACGACGAGACTGGAGCCTATCCCGCTCCGCCCACCCCGGTCAACGCCGCGGACCTACTCGACGATGGACAGCGTCGGCGCCTTCCGCCGCGTCGGCTCGGCGGGGGGGATCGGCGTCGCCGGCTCTGCCGTGGGCGTGACGGCGCGCCCCCGTCTACGCCGCCGAGCCTCGGCGGCGTCGGCTCCGGTCCCAGCTGGTACAGGAGGATCGGGCTCGGCCGCTGGCTGCTCGACACCGGCGTCGTCCGTCTCCGCGACGGCGTGGTCCGTCCCTGTGTCCGGGCTGTCGAGCGATGGCGGCTCGTCGGGCGGTGGGAGCGGAGCAGCGGCGGCCTCCGGCGCGGTGGGAGCGGCGTGCGGGACGGGCGGGGGGACATCGGGCGAGGAGGCGCCGTCGGACAGGGCGAAGAAGAGGGCGAGGAGCGAGGCCACCCCGATCACCGCGGCGACGGCGAGGATGGGCACGAGCGGCCGCGTCGGCGCGGCGTAGGCTCCGCTGAGGTCGGCGGAGGGCTCCAGAGAGGCCGTTGGCGTCGTCGGCGTGGCCCTGGACGGCGCCAGGGGCACGAGCGATGGGTTGGAGAGAGCAGCGACGCTCGTCACGGACGGCGCGTGCGGCGGCTCGGCGGGGATGCCACGGGGCAGGGCGTCGAGGGCGTGGGGCACGAGGATGGGGCTGGCATCGCCTGCGTTCAGCATCCGCATCGCGGCACCCGGCGTCGGAACCGCCGCGGGGTCGATCCGGGCCAGCGCGTCGCGGAAGGCGGCGGCGTCGGGGTAGCGCGCGGTGGGCTGCAGGGCCAGGGAGCGTCGGATGACCGGTCCCAGCGGCGAGTCCAGCAGGTTGGCGGGCACGGGAAGCTGGCCGCTGCAGTGCGCCATCAGCACCACATAGAGGTCGTCGCTCTGCACCACGACCACCCCCGTGAGCGCCTCGACCAGGATCAAGCCCATCTGGTAGACATCCAGCGCCGGTGACGCGAGCTGATCGCGGATGTACTCCGGCGACAGGTAGCGCGGCGTGCCGGACAGGTGCCCGCTCTCGGTGAGCCTGGACACGTCGCGATCCAGCAGGCAGGCCAGCCCGAAGTCCACGATGCACAGCGCCTCGCGCGCCGTCCCCCCGTGCCGCACCACCAGGTTGCTCGGCTTGAGGTCCTTGTGCACGATGTCCAGGCGATGGGCCTCGGCCAACCCGTCCAGCACGCCGGCAAACAGCGGCAGCGCCCGGGCTGGCGGCATCGGGCCGTGCCGCACCAGCTCCTCGCGCAGGTCCAGGCCCTCCAGGAGCTGCATCGCCAGGTAGGGGGTCTGCGTGGGGCCCGTGAAGCCAAAGTCGTAGATGGTCACCACGTGGCTGTGTTCTATCTTCGCGGCAAGCTCCGCTTCGCGCAGAAATCGCGTGGCCAGCTTCTCGGCATGGGGGTGCCCGGCGAGGCGATCGAGCACCTTGACCGCGACGACGCGCTTGATGAAGAGGTGTTCTGCCTCGTACACTGTCCCGAAACCGCCGCTTCCGAGCGCGCGCGTGAGACGGTAGCGATCCCCTATGATGGTGCCGGCGGCGAGTTGGTCGGACATGGCAGCGGAGTGGTGAGGTTGGTGGGGTCTACCCGTCTCAGAAGACGCCAAGTGTAGACACCGCCCTCGCACGAAGTCAAAGCCTGACCACCCCCGCAGCCCACACCTGTGCTCGACCGAGGAGCTCTCCCATGTCCCAGCCCACCTACGAGCAGCTCCTCGCCGAGAACCAGGCGCTCCACGCCCGCATCACCCGCCTGGAGTCCGCTGCGCTGTTCAGCCTCGGCGAGGGCGACGACTGGGTGGCCAGCTTCCTCGAAGGTATCCCGATGGGCCTCGTCAGCGTCGGCATCGACGGCGCGGTCAAGCTGGCAAACACCGAGGCGCAGCGGATCCTCGGCCTCACCTTCGACACCCTGGAGCAGCGGTACATCGTCGATTTTCAGGGGGCCACCTTCAAGGAGGACGGCTCCCCCTGCTCGGTGCAGGAGTACCCCGTCGCCCGCTGCCTGATGACCGGCGAGCCGCAGGCCGCGATGATGATCGGCGTCCAGCAACGCGACGGAGGCGTCTCCTGGGCCATCTTCACCGCGCTCCCGACCCGCGAGTCGGGAGCGGCCTCGCACAGCGGCGCGCTGGTGGCCTTCGTCGAGGTCACCGAGATGCAGCGCAGCCGCTTCCACCAGCAGGAGCTTGAGCGGAGGCTGGAGCAGACGCGCAAGCTGGAGGCGCTGGGCAAGCTGGCCGGGGGGGTCGCCCACGACATGAACAACATCCTGGCGGTGATCAACGGGATGGCCCACGTCCTGAACGTGCCCGGCACCGCCGAGGGTGAGCATCGGGCTGCCGCGGACGCCATCCTCCGAAGCTGCACACGCGGCCGCGACCTGATCCGCAACCTGCTGGGCTTCGCCAGGACGGACAACCACGAGCGCCACGCCATCCACCTCAACGCGCTGGTCGAGGACGTCTCGAGCCTGCTGTTGCGCGCCCGCCCTGAGAGCGTCACCCTCCGCTGCGACCTCGCCGACGACCTCCCCACGGTCTTTGGCGACCCCAACCAGCTCGCCAACGCGCTCATGAATCTGTGCTTCAGAAGCCATTCGGAAAATAGATGCCGATGGATCCGATGTAGGTTCTGTCTCCAGGTGGCGTCTGATGGGAGGGAGTGGGCCCAGAGGCCCATGACCGAGCAGAAGACACACCTGGGGACAGAAGATACGAGGAAACAAGGCATATATTTTTCGAACGGCTTCTCAACGCCTTCGACGCCTGCGCGGACAAGGGCGGTCCGCAGGAGGTGGTCGTGCGCACCGCGGCCGTGGAGCGGTCCCCGTCGGGGCACCCGGCGGTTCAGCTCATCGTCCAGGACACCGGCGTGGGGATCGCGCCCGAGCTGCTCAACCGCGTGCTCGAGCCGTTCTTTACGACCAAGGACGTCGGCAAGGGCACCGGGCTGGGCTTGTCGATGGTCTACGGCACGGTGAAGCGCCACGGCGGCGAGGTCAAGGTCGAGAGCGAGCAGGGCCGTGGAACAGCGATCCACGTGTTCCTGCCCGTGGATGACGCCGCGGCAGCCGAGGCGGCGGAGGACCACCCGAGCCCCGCGATCACGCCGCCGCCGTTCGAGCCGGTCGACCATCAGCCGGTCGTGCTGCTCGTCGACGACGACCACGACGTGCTCTCGGCCAACGCCGCGGTGTGTCGAAGCCTCGGCTTCCGCCTGCTCACGGCCGCCAATGGCTACCAGGCCATGAAGCTACTGCGCCGCCACGCGACGACCGTCGACGTCGTCTTGCTCGACCTCCGCCTCCCCGATGCCGACGGGAGCGCGATCTTCGACCAGATCGTGGAGGTCGCGCCGGACCTCCCGGTCCTGCTGACCAGCGGCTACGCCGCCGACAGCGTGGTGCAGCGGCTGCTCGACGCCGGTGCGCTCGACTTCCTGCCCAAGCCCATGGACGTGTCCCGGTTCCGCGAACACGTCGAGGCGCTGGTGAGGGTGGCGTCTTGAGTGGCCAGGGTGTTGCGTAAGGCAACTCCAGTGACCACCCGGCGCACGCGCCGATCCCCTGCTTGACGGGCTCCGATCACGGCGCGGGTTGGAACGCGCGATGCACAGCACGCCTCCCGTGGTCCACGCCCATCCAGGAGGCCTTCATGCCACGCACCCTTCGTCATCCCATCCTCGCCGCCTGCTCCTCGCTCCTCGTCGTCTTGCTCGCCAGCGCGTGCGCCACGGAGGACGCCGACGCCCCCGTCGACACCTCCGCCGTGAGCGCCCCTGGCCCGCTGCTCGGCGCCGCCGACAGCCCCGACGCCGCCGACCGGAGCTGCCAGGTCGTGCTCCGCTCCGTCGCGAGAATCCCCAATGGAACAGGGGGTTACGTGACAGACGCCAACGGCGTGTGGATGTGGCGCGCGATCGTGGACGTCGCCGCAGACGCCGACGGTGAGGCCTCCATCCTCTACAGGTCCACGACTTCCCCGGACGGCTGGTGGCAGAAGGCCGGCGTCATCACCGGTGACGCGCCGTCGGGCTTCGTGCGCTGGACGGTCGATCTCGACGCCCATCTCCCGGCCGAGGGCATGAGCGGCACCTCCCTGAGCCGCGCCCGCATCGACCTCATCCCCGCCCTCGAGGTCGGCGGCCACCGCCTGTTCGACCACAACCGTCTGGCCGGCGACCTCGAGAACTACGTGCTCGAGGCCTCCAACCAGTTCGCCATCGGCGAGCTGCCCGAGGTCTGCCCGGGCGCTGCCGAAAGCAACACCAGCGAGCTGATCGACGGCGCGGTCATCCAGTTCGGCGCCACCGGTGGCCCCACCCAGGAGGGCCCGCTCGTCGCCGGCGGCCAGGTGACCGTGCGCTACGACCTGCAGCGGCTGACCCGCTGCCGCGGCACCCACAACGGCTACCCCGCCTGGAACCTGGACGCCCACGTGCGCTTTTTGCCCGGTGGCCAGCAGGCCGAGGCGACCGTGCGTGGCTTCGAGGCTCCGACGGGCACGCCCACCAACGTCTCCTTCGACGTCCCGGCCGCTTTCGACGTGCCGGCTGACGCCACCGCGATGGAGCTCTGGTTCTCCAACACCAGCTACGCCACCGGCACCCCCTGCGAGGCGTGGGACTCCAACGACAGCCGCAACTACAGCTTCGATGTGCTGAGCGCGCCGGGTTGGATGGGCAACCCTGTCGTCAAGATCAGCCGCGCGGGCGGCCATGCCTGCGAGGGCGGCACGGCGCTGGGCAGCGAGCTCCGCTACGACACCTGGGCCCGCACCCGCTCGGTCATGGGCAACGTCTGCTTCGAGGTCTGGCAGCCCGGCGTCACCGACCGTGACAACGCCGATCTCTGGCGCCAGCTCGCCGTCGAGGTGCACTACCGCTTCGAAGATGGCCCCTGGCACAGCCAGTACGTCGACTTCAGCGACCGCACCGGCAACAACGCCCGCTATGTGCTGAGCGTGGCCGCCCTCGATCCCTTCCGGTTCGGTCAGTGCCCTGAGCGCCCCACGACCGTCGACGCCGACGGCGAGTCCACGCAGATGGAGTTCGTCTTCACCGTCAACGGCGTTGAGCTCCGCGCGCCCGACGCGGCGCCCTTCCGCGCGATCTACCTCGACTACCCCGACAACGGCTGGCGCGCTGCCAACTGCCCCACGCTGCCCTGAGCGACCTCGTCGCCATGTGCCGCGATCCACGGCCCGGCGCGCGCCGATCGCGCGTTTCTGGAAGAGCCGGCTCGGGCCGGAGCGCGGTGGCCCTCCAGCACGAAATCTCCGACGATTGAATGCCATTCGTTTTCGGTCCGTCTCCGTGTGCTGTACGTTGGGCTGGAGGAGAAGGTCATTCGCCACCACCGAGCTCTGATCGAGCTCTCGTCGCACAGGAGATCGACTCATGAAGAAGCTGCTCGCTCCGTTCGCGCTCGCCGCTGGTCTGCTTGGGCTGTTGGCCCCGCTGACCGCGTCTGCCCAGGACTGCTCCGCCTTTGAGCGCTGCGCGGACGCCAACTGCACCGAGGACGACTACGCCTGCGTCGCCGACTGCGTCTCGGAGCTCCCGGCCGACGCGCAGCCTCTCGCCACTGCCATCCTCACCTGCATCTCCGACACCTGCGCCACCGCTCCAGACGTCGACGCCTGCCTGGAGACGAACTGCGGCGACGACCTGCTGGCCTACCTCAACTATTGCTATCCGCAGTGCGATCCGGCCACCGATGAGGCCTGCAGCTGCGGCCTCGACAACGTCTACGACTGCAACGCGGGCGAGCCCGGCTGCGCATGCTACGACAACAACGGCGACACCTGCACCCCCGACGGCACCGGCGCCGACGGCTGCGACTGCTACCTGGAGACCTGCGATCCGGCGACCAACGACCGCTGCACCTGCGAGTCCAGCCTCGGCGAGGCCTGCGATCCGGCCACCTCGGATGACTGCTACTGTGGCCTCGATGAGAGCTGCGACCCGGCCGTGGACGGCGACGCCTGCACCTGCTACCAGGAGCCCGTCGAGTGCGACCCGACCGTCGACGAGGCCTGCGCCTGCTTCGACTTTGACGACCAGTCCTGCGACCCCGCCACGGCCGACGACTGCTACTGCTACCAGGAGGTCGGCACCAACAACGACGCGAGCAACAACGGCGCCGCGACCAACAACGGTGACGTGAGCAACAACGGCGCGGCCAACAACGACGCGGCCAACAACGACGCGGCCAACAACGACGCGGCCAACAACGGCGCGGCGAACAACGGCGCGGCCAACGAGGGCGGCGGCGGCGGCGGCAGCAACGACAGCAGCTGCTCCGTCAACACCTCCACGCCGGCTTCGCCGCTCGGCGCGCTGGCCGCGCTGGCGCTCGGCCTGGCGCTGGTCGCGCTCCGTCGTCAGCGCTGACCCTTCCTCCCTCCGACCGACGAGGCCCCGCATCCACCGGACGCGGGGCCTCGTTGCGTTGGCGCCGAGGCGAACACGCTACATCGCGCTGGCGACGCCCACCAGGACGCCACCGCAGATGCAGAGGCCGTAGAAGAGCACGATGCCGAGGTTGCCGAGGATCAACCACTTGTACGTGTCCCTGGCGTCGAAGAAGCGGCCGAGGGTGACCACGCGCTTCGAGACGCGCTTCATCGACTTGAGCTCGTCAGGGTCCGCGTTCTGGAAGGCGCCCTCGATCAGCCGCAGATCGGGCTGACTCCGGAGGTCCTCCCACTTCGCGCGGTAGTAGAGGTAGTAGATCGCGAAGGCCGGTGAGACGAGGGGGATCATGAAGGACACGAACAGCATGATGTTCGTGTTGTTGATCCGGTCCACGTGCTTTCGAAGCTCGTTCATCAAGCCTTCATCGAGGCTCTCCATCGTCCGCCGCGCCACGGCATCAAAGCTCGGGACGACCGGGATCTCTTCAGGGCTTCCGCCACCGTACCACATGGGGCCTCCGGGCCAGGTCAGGGTTTGGGCTGCATCAACTTCAGGACGTTGCCGTCCGGGTCCTCGAACACGACCATATGCCCCCACGCCGCGTCGAGCTCGCCGAGGATGACGGCGCCGGCGGCCTCCAGCTGGGCGCGCGCGGCGGCCGCGTCGGCCACGCGCAGCGTCAGCGTGGCGCCAGCGTGGGCGCCGTGGGCTTCGCGCGGGACGCGCGGCACCGGGGCGCCCTCCGTGCTGTGGAGGCCGATGCGGACGCCGCCGCAGTCGAGGCTCGTCCACCACGCGTCGCCATCGATCCAGCGCATGCCGAGCACGCGATGGTAGAAGTCTACAGCCAGCGCCATGTCGGTGACGTTGTAGTAGATGTCTTGTACGCCGAGGATCATGCGCCGCTCCGGGGTTGAGAGACGGCACATTGTGCGTCGGAAGGGGAACGGACGCAACGGTGGCGCGCTCGAACCCTCGCTGTTTCGCGGTGTTGCGACGATGTTGCTTCAGCTCTAATGTCGAGTGAAACGCTCGGGAATCTGGTGCGCGTCGGTCCACTTTGCTCGACGGCGTACCCGTCGGGCCAGGCGGGCTGATTGAGCGCCGCGGCCGAGGGTGGCACGCCGAGTGCTCTTGCAGGCCTGGACGGAAGGCGGGCCGGGTGGCCCGCCGAGAGCGACCTCCGCCTCCCCTTCCACGTCTTCCGACTCGCGCCGGGTGAGCTGGAGGCTGACAGGAGGTGACCCCCGGATCGGCCCGCAGTCGGTCCAGCCCTGCTCGGATATGGTTCCGGTCACAGCGAACAGCGCCTCTGATGGATCCCGATGTGGCCCCGTTGACACGGGCGCCCTCGTGGTGGTCGTGTCGACCTCGGGATTTGTCTCGTGACTTGACCAGTATCGCTGATCAACATCCGGGAGCTTCACGCTCCGAAGCGGATGCCGAAGCCATATCCCAGGAGGGCTGGACCCTCGGCCCTGCTCGGTTCTCTGCCACGACAAGTGGCGCCCCTTGGATTCCCCCACTACACTCTGCGCCGTCTCGGAACCGCAGGCCTCATCGGCCTTGCTCAGGAGTTACCATGCGGCGCACCCACGCACTGACCTTCCTCATCATCCTCCTCGTCCTCACCGGCTGCACCACGCCCAGGCGCCGCGGCAACAAGGACGACAACAATACGACCAACAACGGCGCGACGAACAACGGCGCGATGAACAACGCGACCAATAACGGCGCTACGAATAATGGCGCGACGAATAACGCGACCAACAACGGCACGACGAACAACGGCACGACGAACAACGGTACGACGAACAACGCGACGAACAACGCGACGAACAACGCGACGAACAACGCGACGAACAACGCGACGAACAACGCGACGAACAACGCGACCAACAACGGCGGCTGTCTCAACGACGACTGTCCTCCGACGCTGGTGCGGCTGGTCGCGCCGCAGGCGGGCTCGGAGGTCTGCGGCCAGGTGACGCTGGAGGCGCGAGGGGACGACGACCACGGCATCGTGGGGATCGCCTTCACCGTGGATGCGCGCGAGCTCGGTCAGAGCGAGGGCGAGCCGTTCGCCGTGGCATGGGACACGACGAGCGTAGGGGACGGGGCGCACACGATCGGCTTGCGGGCGTGGGACGCCAGCGGTCAGTCCGTCGAGGGGACCGCCTCGCTCCAGGTCAACAACGACGGTGGGTTGTGCGACAACAACCCCTCCGTGGTGATCGAATCCCCCGCCCAGGGCGCCGCGCTCAACGGCACCGTCCAGGTCACCGCCCGCGCCAACGACGACGTGGGAGTGGTCGGCGTGCAGTTCTTCGTGGACAATGGGCTCCTGCTCAGCGACGACGCCGTGCCGTACCGGCTCGACTGGAACACCGAGGACTTCGACGAGGGGCCGCACATCCTCAAGGCGCTCGCCCGCGACACGCTGGACCAGACGGCGAGCGATGAGCTCACCGTCTTCGTCGACCGCACGCCGCCGCAGGTCGCGCTGACCGAGCCCGCAGCGGGGGCGCGCGTGGGCGCGTCGGTCACTGTGCGCGCCACCGCCACCGACAACGACGCCGTCACCCAGGTCGAGTTCCAGCTCGGTGACCTTCACCGCCTCGACACCTCCTCGCCGTGGGAGGCCACCTTCGATGTCTCGGGGCTGCCGAGCGGTCCGTTGGCCGTCCGGGCGACCGCCACCGACCGGGTCGGCCTCACGGCCATCGCGACCCACGACGTGCAGATCGACCGGCCGCCGCAGCTTGGCTTCGTCGCGCCGGCCGATGGCGCCGAGGTGGCTGGCCCCGTCCAGGTGCGGGTCAACGCCACCGACGACAACCGCGTGGCCTCCGCCGAGCTCTTCGTGGACGGCGGCTCGGTCGGCCGCTTCGATGCCCAGGGACGCCTGACGTGGACGCCCACCTACGTGCAGGGCCCGCGCGCGCTGCGCGCCGTCGCCACGGACGACGCCGGCCAGACCGCCGAGGCGTCGATCGGCCTCGTGGTCGATCACCCGCTCGAGGTCACCCTCGAGCATTGCGCGCCGACCTGCCAGGCGCCGACGGGCACGCCAGCGCTGAGCGGCGCCGCCAACTTCGGGGCGGGCACGCGGGACGACGGCGGGAGCGTGGTCCGGGTGGAGCTGCTCGTCGCCAATCGCGTCGTGGCCACCGACACTACCGCACCCTGGCGGATGACCTGGGACACGACGACCGCCACCGACGGCCCGGTCACCGTCGTCGTGCGGGCCACCAACGATCAGGGTGACACGGCTACCGACAGCCACGCCTTCACCGTCCGCAACTGCGACAACGACAGCGACGGCTTCATGGCCCGGGCCTGCGGCGGCGACGACTGCAACGACGACAACGGCGACATCCACCCGGGTGTCACCGAGGTCTGCGACATGATCGACAACAACTGCAACGACCAGATCGACGAGGGCCCCCCTGCCACCGCCGGCCTCTGGTACCGGGACATGGACCTCGACGGCTACGGCGACCCCAACAGCTCGGTCCGCGCCTGCACCCGGCCCTCCGGCTACGTCGCCGACCGCACCGACTGCGCCGACAACGACGTCAACACCCATCCGGGCGCGCCCGAGATCTGCGACGGCATCAGCAACGACTGCGACGCCCAGATCGACGAGAACCCCACCGGCGTCATCCCCACCTGGTACCCCGACGTCGACATGGACGGCTACGGTGACATGGCCGCACCCATGCGCGTGTGCACCAACCCCGGCACCCTCGTGGCCGACGGCACCGACTGCAACGACCGTTCAGCCGACATCCACCCCGGCGCCCTCGAGCTGTGCGATGGCATCGACAACGACTGTGTGCCCGGCGAGGTCGGCTGCCTGCAGTGCAGCGACGCGCTCGAGGACAACCAGAACGCGTCGGGCGCGGCCCCCATCTCCGCTGGCACGCTCACCGAGCTCACCCTCTGCGGCGGGATCGACGAGGAGGACTGGTACGCCATCGAGCTGGCAGAGGGGGCGGAGGTCCAGGTCGACATCGCGTTCACCCACGCCGACGGCGATCTCGACCTGCGCTTGTTCGGCCCCAACCTGGTCCAGATCGACTCGAGCGCGAGCGTTAGCAACGTCGAGAGCGTGATGGGCTTCGCCGAGGTCGCCGGAACCTACTACGCGCGCGTATTCATATTCACCCCGACGTCGACCGATTTTGGCCACTACACCCTGGCCACGACCATCACCGACCCCATCCTCTGCGACGACCCCTACGAGGTCAACGATACCGTGCAGACGGGCTTCGCCGTGCAGAGCCCCCAGGTCCTGGCGACGACCCTGTGCGCCTCCAGCCCCGACTTCTACCGTGTTCGGGTCACGGGCTCTGGCCCACACATCCTCACGGCGCAGGTCACCCCGACCCACGACAACGCGACCGTCGTGGCGACGCTCCGGGGGACCAACGGGACGACGGTGCTGGACCAGGTGGAGAGCACCGGTGAGGGGGTGAACCTCGGCGCGCGGCTGCCCGGCATCGGGACCTACAGCGTGGGCCTGGAGCAGGTCGAGTCGTTCGCTCAGTGGGTGGACGTGGACCTGCGCTGGTACGCCTGCACCGAGGACGCCTTCGCGCCCAACGGCGACATGACCACCGCCGCGGCGCTGCCGTTCGGCACGACGGCGGTCGAGTTCTGCCCCTTCGGTGAGGACTGGTTCCAGCTTGTGCCGACCGAGGACGGCTTCGTTCGGGTGGCCGTGCGCTACGACGAGGCCGCGCTCGAGCTGGCCGCCGACCTCATCACCCCGCTGATACAACACAGCTCGGACCTGTCGAGCGGCGAGGAGGTGGTGTGGCTGCCCGTGATCGCCAATGGGCCGGTGTTGCTGCGGACCTATGTGCCTGACGGCGCGCGGGTGACCAACGCGCCCTACACCATCGAGGCCGCGTTCAGCCTCGAGCAGCCCGAGGTGCCGTGCCTGGACCGCTTCGAGGAGAACAACACCCTGCCGGCCGCGGCGCCGATCACGCCCGGCCTTCACGCGGACCTCGACATGTGCGATGTCAACGACGAGGCGGACTGGTACGCGATCGACCTCACGGCCGGGCAGACCATCACGGTCAACGTCACCTTCCTCGACGCCGATGGCGACATCGACCTGTACCTGCGCGACGCGAACGGCACGAACCTGGCGTCGTCGCTCTCGCTCACCGACAACGAGTCGGTGAGCTACCCGGTCGTGACCAGCGGTACGTACTACATCCGCCTCGTCCTGTTCACCGGCGGCCCGCGCGCCGTGTACGACCTCGAGGTGATCGTGCAGTAGGCGCGAGCGGTGGCCGCAGCCGGGCGCGGGGTTGGGGGGGCGGGTCGCGCTTGCCTTTCGCCGCAGCGGGTCCATATTGCCGGCGCGCCACGGCCACGGCGCTGACGAACAGGACGCGATGCGACGAATCCCCACCCTGACGATCCTCCTCGCGCTGCCGCTCACCCTGGCCCTCTCGGCCTGCTGCGAAGACGAGCCGGCTGGCCTGTCTGAAGCTCGTGAGTTCTACGCCGCCCGCCCCGTCGAGGAGCGCCCCAAGGGCGGCTTCCAGACCGTGCCCGAGGGCCTCCCGGACCTGCGCGCGGCGACCTGCGGCGGCTGCCACACGGCGATCTATGACGAGTGGCGCGTCTCCACGCACGGCCTGGCCTGGGTGGACCCGCAGTTTCAGCAGGAGATCACCAAGAGCGGCAACCGCTGGCTCTGCAACAACTGCCACACACCGCTGCTGAACCAGATGGAGCAGTGGGCGGTGGGCCTCGATGAGAACGACGTCGAGAAGCCCCGCTACGTGCCCAACCCGGACTACGACCCGGCCTTCCGCGACGAGGGCATCACGTGCGCGTCCTGCCACGTCCGCGGCGGCGTCATCGAGGGGCCGACCGGCGCGGCGACCCCCGCCCACGCGACGCGCAAAGCGGCGCGGTTCCTCGATCAGACGCTGTGCCTGGAGTGCCATCAGGCGGTCCGCGAGTACCCCGGCAAGACGTTCACCTGCGTCTTCAACACCGGCGAGGAGTGGAAGGCGGGCCCGTTCGGCAAAGCGGCGGTGTCCTGCCAGTCCTGCCACATGCAGGAGGTCGAGCGCCCTGTGGCGACCGGCGCTGCCTCACGCCGTGGCCGCCGCCACTTCTTCCCTGGCGCCGGCATCCCCAAGTTCGCCGACAAGGCCCCGCCGCTCGACCAGCTCTTCCCCGGCATGGATGTGGCGGCCGTACAGGCCGAGACCGCCCTGCAGCTCACCCTCACCAACCGCGCCGGCCACATGCTCCCCACCGGCGACCCCGAGCGCTTCATCACCGTCACGATCCGCTTCGTCGGCCCCGACGACGCCCTGATCAAGGAGGAGGTGCTCCGCATCGGCCAGCTCTGGGAGTGGTGGCCCGCGCCGAAGAAGCTCGACGACAACCGCCTTACCCCCGGCGAGTCCCGCCCCGTCTCGGTCCGCCGCCCCGACACCGCCGTGGCCTGGACGGTCGAGGTCCGCAGCCACCGCATCAACGGCGAGGCCGCCGCCTATCACGGGCTGGCCGACTACCCCGCCTCGCGCCAGACGCAGAAGCTGGAGGGGCGCTGGGAGGTCGCTGAGGCGCCGGGTGAGGTGGTTGTGCCGTAGGTGGCGGTACGGGAGAGCCGCTCGAGGCGACAGCTGAACAGTTGCACCGCGCGAGGCCGCGCACGGAGCCGCGGCCGCGGCCGCCCGCTACCAGTTCCGGATCGCGCCGAGGTCGTAGACCTTCGTGTAGCCCATGCTCGTGAGGGTGCGGACGGCGCCGCTGCTGCGGGCGCCGCTGAGGCAGTAGACGACGATGGGGGCGTCCTTGGCGGGGAGCTTCTGGGTCTGGGTCGGGAGGACCTGGACAGGGATGTTGAGGGCGCCGTTGAGGTGGTTGCCGCCGAACTCGCCGGTGGTGCGGACATCGAGCAGGAGGGCTCCGTCCTTGACGAGCTGGCGGGCCTGAGCGCCGGAGATGCGTCCGCCGGGCCGTGGGGTGGCGAGGGCGGCGGGGGCGGCGGGGTCGCCGGTGGTGGGCTTGGTGTCGGAGGTCTGGTTACACCCCGTGGACAGGCCAAGGAGGGAGCCGAAGAGGGTGGCGAGGAGGCTGAAGAAGGCGAAGATGCGTGTCATCGGGCGTCCTGTGAGGTTGAAGGGGTGATCGGGTGTGGGCCGACGGGCGGCTTCTATAGCATGAATGGCGCCAGGGCGTGCAAGAGGGCGCCAGCGGCCAGGGAGCCGGCGCTCGGGTGTGAATGATTCGTGATGGTGCGACGCAGTTGCGACAGTTTGCGTGACCGGTCGGCTGCCTGCGATGTCTCGAAATGTTGCGACGTATGTTACCCAATCGGGGTCCGACGCCGCCCCGAGCGCCGACCCGGATCGGGATGATGGCGTATGAATGCCCTGGTGGCGGGCGATCATGGCGCTGGCGCAGCGATTGGAGGCTGTGGCATGGTGACTGCTACCCCAGCCTGAGTCTCAGTCCGACCCGCAGGGGGCCCTGCGTCGCGGGACGGACTGAGACTCAGGCGGTATAACTGGTGACCCGCCATCGGCCCCGCGCCACCCGACCCTGAACCCCCGGCCCGCTCAGGCCATGGCCTGGACCGACCTCAAGGAGCTGCTCATGGACATCAAGCCTTTCTACGACGCGCGCACCAACACGCTCACCTACCTCGTCTACGACCCCGAGACCCGCGATGCGGTCGTGATCGACCCGGTCCTCGACTACGAGCCGGCCTCCTCGCGCATCTGGACCGAGTCGGCCGACGAGGTCATCGACTTCGTGCGCGCCAACGAGCTCCAGCTCCACCTGATCCTCGAGACCCACGCCCACGCCGACCACCTGTCTGGCGCCCAGCACCTCAAGGCCGCCTTCCCGGCCGCGAAGCTGGGCATCGGCGCCCGGATCACCGCCGTCCAGACCATGTTCAAGGGCATCTTCGACCTGCCCGAGGACTTCCAGACCGACGGCCGCCAGTTCGACCTGCTGCTGCAGGAGGGGGAGGCCTACACCGTCGGCTCGCTCACCTTCGAGACCATCTTCACGCCCGGCCACACCCCCGCGTGCGCCACCTACAAGTTCGGCGACGCCATCTTCACCGGCGACACCCTCTTCATGCCCGACCAGGGCACCGGGCGCTGCGACTTCCCCGGAGGCAGCGCCGACGACCTCTACAACTCCATCGTGAACAAGCTCTACACCCTGCCCGACGACACCCGCGTCTTCGTCGGCCACGACTACCAGCCCGGCGGCCGCGACCTGAAGTGGGAGGCCTCCATCGCCGACCAGAAGGCCCACAACGTCCAGCTCCCCGCCGGCCGCAGCCGCCCCGAGTTCGTCATCTGGCGCTCCCGCCGCGACGCCTCCCTCAACGCCCCGCGCCTCCTGTTCCAGAGCGTCCAGATCAACGTTGACGCCGGTCGCCTGCCCGTCGCACACGCCAACGAGATCCGCTACCTGCGCATCCCCATCAACGTCTTCCGGCCGGACGGCGACGGGGACCTCGAGCTGAACAAGGTCTGAGGCCAGCGCGGCGACCCCGAAGAACCCCCGCGGCGAAGCTGTGAGGTTTTTCTTTTGTAGAACAGCGGGTTGGAGAGTTTACTCGCAGGTGACGTCCGTCGAGAAGACCTGGTGCAGGCCGTCGACGAGCGCGGTCCAGAAGACCTGATAGCCCCGGCCGGTCCAGAGGAGCTGCGCGTCGGCGATCTCCGTCCCCGTGGCGATCTGGCCGATGGGCAGCGCCGAGCTGCCGTCGTCGTTCTGGATGAGCAGGTACAGGCTGCCCTGGCTCGAGGCGAGCACGGCCATGACGCCGTCCGCGGCGCGGTAGTCGCCGTCGAGGATGGTCACGTCCCGATCGGTGACGGGCCCCATGGCGATCCGCTCCCCGCTCACCAGGAACCGCTCATAGACCAGCCCGCCGGTGCCCCTCGACACCGTGAACAGCGCCTCGCCGTTCCACCCCACCGCCGAGCTGTGCGAGAGGTGCTCGGCCTGCACGGGGTTGGTGAACAGGACGTCGCCGTCCTCGTTCTGGGCCGAAAGCGTCCAGTTCTCGTCGGTGGTGTAGTTGGTGGCGTCGCTGTGGTTGCCTCCGTTGTTGCTTTGATAGACGCTGGAGCTGCCCAGGAACACGACCCTTGTGTCCTCGATGAACACCTGGTCGGCCGCGACGCCCATGGGGGGCGTGGTCACGTCGCCGTTGGCGCTGACGAGGCTGACGAACGAGGTGACCGTCACGCTCGGCGCGAAGAACAGCGTCCGCCCGCCGAACAGGCCCACCTGGTGGAAGGTCGGCACGTCGATGGCGGACGAGCGGCAGAACTGGGCGCAATAGCTGTAGCGGTAGATCGGGTTGGCGTCGTGGAGCTGGATCGGCGAGGCGGGCGTCGAGGCCCCGGCGCGGTCGATCCACAGCAGCTGCCCGAGCGGCGCAGGCCCGAAGCGGTCGACCCAGCCGAGCGCGAAGCGCGCGTTGACCGGATCGTAGATCGCGTCGCCTCGGCACGGGCCGCCGTACTCGCAGCCGCTCACGTGCTCACGGGTCAGCACGGTGGGCGCGACGGCGAAGGTGCCGTCGAGGTTCATCATCGCGTACTCGATGGCGGCTGTGCCGCCGGGCTTGGCGAACCACGTCAGGAGGTACAGGCCGTTGTCCTGGACCACGTGCAGGCCGGACTTGTTGGTCAGGTTGGTGGTGAGCTGGCGAATGGTGGGGCTGACGGCGGGCCGGTGCAGCCCGTTGCAGTTGACGTCGCCGCCGCCGCAGACCTCGAAAGCGCCGGGGCGGATGGCGAAGTTGTCGTCGTTGCAGTCGCTGCCGCCGCAGGCGACGTCGGTGAAGGTGTCGTTGTCCTGGTCGACGCAGCAGCCGGCGCGTTCGAGGCAGCGCTCGTCGGCGGCGCAGCGGGCGTTGTCGGGCTGGTAGGCGCAGACGCCGTTGAGGCATCGGTTGACCGTGCAGTCGATGGCGTCGTCGCAGTCGTCGTCGCTGCCGCAGGTGAGGATCACGCAGTCGATGCGGCAGGGCTCGAGGCCGTTGATGGGGCGGTCGGCGGCGGTCTCGTAGCCATCCTGGCAGGTGCCGTCGCCGCAATAGCCGCAGTCGGCGCTGCAGGTGAGGCGGTCCTCGGCGGGTTCGCAGGTGCCATTGCCGCAGCTGGCCAGGCAGTCGAGGGCGCACACGTCGGCGGTCTCGGCGGCGTTGCAGCTCCCGTCGCCACAATACGGGTCGCAGTCCTGGGCGCAGGTCGTGAAGGACTCGCCGGGGCCGCACGCATCGTTGCCGCAGACCTCGACGCAGTCGGCGGGGCAGCTCTCGAACTCGTTGCCTTCGCAGGCGCCGTTGCCGCACAGGCCCGGCGTCACGCACTCGCCCCGCGCGCAGGTCTGCTCGGAGGCGCGGCAGTCTACTTCGCGGGAGGACTGGCCGTTGGCGGCGCACACGGTCAAGGTGGCGCCGAGGCAGGTCCGGCTGTTGGGCGTACAGACGCCGCAGTCCTGGGGGCAGGTGGCCTGCTCCTCGGCTTCGCAGCGACCGTTCCCACAGGCGACGCAGTCGCGTGGGCAGGTGGCGTTCTCGCCGGTCTCACACCGGCCATTCCCACACACGATCTCACAGTCCGCAGCGCAGGTTGCCGCGTCCTCGCCGGCCTCGCAGCGGCCGTTGCCGCAGGAGTTCGGCGGCGCGCACTCGCCCCAGGAGGCGCAGATCAAGCCGCTCTCCGCGCAGCTCGTCCGCGTCTCATCACGCCCGTTGGGCGCGCAGCGCACGAGCACCTCGCCGTCGCAGCGGCTGGTGTTGGGCTCACACGGGGTGGCGCAGTCCTGGGGGCAGGTGGCCTCGTTCTCGGTGTCCTCGCAGACGTCGTTGCCGCAGATGTTGGGCGCCACGCATCGGCCACCGGCGCAGAGGAGCCCGGCGAGGGCGCAGTCGGTCTCGGTGAAGGCGCTTCCGTCGGCGGCGCAGAGCCGGAGCACGGTGCCGGCGCAGACGACCTCGTTGGGGACGCAGGCGCGGGCGCAGTCCTGGGGGCAGGTCTCGGGCAACTCGTCGGCGGTGCAGTCTCCGTCGCCACAGGTGGCACCCGAGCAGTCCTCGGGGCAGGCGAAGCAGGGGCCGGCGGCGTCGGAGCAATCGGCGCGCTCAGTGCCGTCGCAGCGCCCGTCGCCGCAGCTCTGGGGCTGGCACTCGGCGCAGACGACCTCGTCGCGGCTGAGGCGAGCGACGCCGCAGGCGCAGGGGATCTGGAACTCGCAGAAGACCTGGCACGAGCCGGTGCCGTGGCACTGCCCCACGGCTGACCCGTTCACGTCCACGACGCCGCTGGAGGCATCTACGCTGCCCGAGCACGCCGACGCGGCCTGCGCGTCCAGCACCACGCTCGTGCCGGCCGGGCACTGAGCGACGAGGTTGGACTCGGCGCAGGCCTCGCCGGTCTCCTCGCTCCCGCCGAAGCAGCCCGAGAGCGCGGCGAAGGCGAACAGCAGGATTGGAAGGGGCAGCAGGGAGCGCTGGGCGTCCATGAGCTTCATCACCATGGCGATGACGCGGCCGCACTGGCCAGGCCGGAGGAACGGTGGCGATGCGCGGCAGTTGCGGGGTTGTCTGGGCCACATCCACAGAAGGTGGCGGACGCGGCGTGTGTCGTGAACATGGGCAGGGTGGTGGTCCGACTGCCCTGGATGTTAGTGGTGCAGGCGGGCGGTGTCCACGTCAAATAGAGCTCCGGTGTCGATTGTCATGGTCAGAGTGTTTCTGTGTGGAGGGCGTTGCTGGGGCTGTGGCGGTATTTATGGATCGGGCCATCCTTTATTCGGGCGCGGTGTGCAGCAGCCTGGTCTTGCGGGGAGCCGTCGCGTGGTGTGTCGGCATCACGCTCCCGCCGCCTGCGGCGCTCGCATTGGCGCGCTGCCGGCTCTCGGCCCCACCGACGCGCGCCTGCTCGCCGCAGCGGGGGATGGCTCAGAAGCCGCGCAGGCAGGCCCGGAGGCTGTGCGCGCGGCTACAGCTCGAGCTCGATCCGGTCGACCAGGAAGTCGATGAAGCTGCGGGTCTTGGCCGAGACGTCGGAGTGGGGGTAGAGGAGCCAGACGGGCGTCTCGTGTCGGGTCCACGCTCCCAGGACGGCCACAAGCTCTCCGCTGGCGAGGTGCTCCTCGACGGCGTAGTCCGGCAGCATGGCCAGGCCAAGGCCGCTCAGGGTCGTGGCGAGCACCCCGCTCAGGTGGTTGCAGTTCACGCGCGCCTCGAGCTTGATGACCTGCTCGCTCTCCGAGTTGTGGAACCGCCACTCACAGGCCGTGGACGTCGGACTGGACACGAGGCAGACGTGACCCTCCAACTCGGCGACGGTGTGGGGGACACCGCGGCGGTCGAGGTAGGCGGGGCTGGCGCAGACGAGGTTGCGCGAGGTCATCAGCCGGCGGGCGAGCAGGCTGGAGTCGGGGAGCTCTCCCACCTGGATGCAGAGGTCCATCCCCTCTCCGACGAGGTCGACCGCATCGTCGCGGTAGATGAGGTCGGCGTTGACCTGGGGGTGCTGCCTGAGGAACTCGCAGACCGCGGGGCCGACGAAGCGTTGACCGAACATCACGGGCGACGCGAGCCGCAGCGTGCCCCGCGGCGAGGTGTGCATCTCGGCGGCGAGGACCTCGGCGGACTGGATGGCGTCAAGGATGTGGACGCAGCTGCGGTAGAACCGCTCGCCGACCTCGGTCAGGTGGATGCGTCGCGTGGTGCGCTGCAGGAGGCGCACGCCGAGGCGCTCCTCGAGGCGACCGACCTGTTTGCTGACGCATGACTTGGTCACGCCGAGGAGCCTGGCGGCCTCAGAGAAGCTGCCGGTCTCCACCACGGCGACGAGCGCCTGGTGCTCGGGGAGCTGCTGGGCGCCTGGTGTGCGGAAGGAGAGCCCCGGCGTGGGGCTCGGGGGCTCGTGGAGGTTCAAGGTGGGGCTCCCGCTGTTCGTATCTGTCCACCGACGCATGCTGACTCCGGGCAGGGCTTGCGGTGTCGTGTGGACTGGCGGGCAGTCCACACGGCGCAGCGCTGTGCCTCTGCATGATGCAGCGAAGGGGCCGAAGGCGCGAAAATGTTGTGGTCGCACTGTTTCCAGGTGGCGACCCATCGGCGCTGCCGCGGCGGAGCCTGCCTCGTGGTTGGTCGGTGCCCTGGGTGACGGGGTCGGGAGGTCGTTTGCCGCGCGGCGGGACGGCCGCGACGGAGCGGGAGGTCGGAGGGAGCACGCCAGGCCACCGCTCACCGGGGAGGGGAGCAGGGCCAGCGGTGTTGTCGCGGTGTCGCAAATCAGAACATCGCGCCCCAGCATGGGACGGCGGGCACCTTCCTCAGATCGTGGGTGCCGTTAAGAGCGCGCACCTCGGGTCCGACCGCGCCCTGCTTCTCGTGGAGCACGAGCTTGACGCGGCCGGACGCGGGGAAGGTGGCGTCGACGGTCCAGCTCTCCTTGCGGGGCAGATCGCTGGCGATCTCGATCCCGTCGGCCTCGGCGGCCTCGGTGTCCTGCTCGCGTGTGTACGTGTACTCGCGGGGGATGGTGGCGAAGCAGGTGGGGGTGCCGTCGTCGAGGCCGCAGACCGACCAGTAGTGGCTGAACACGTCCTCGTACTCGGCGATGCCCATGTCGGTGTCGTGGCGGTCGTGGCGCACGTCCACGATGACCTCGGTGGCGTCGCCCTCGATGACGTCCTTGAGGGTGACGTTGAGGGTCGCCTCCTCGTAGATGCCGAAGGCGCCGGGGTTGTAGACGTAGGCCACGGCGTCGGCCGGTCGCCAGCCCGCGTCGGTCTCCATGGCGAGCACGTAGTACTGCTCGCCGCCGATCGGCCCGACGTTGACGGACAGGAGCGCGAGGGTCTGGAGCGCGCCCGAGTTGACGCGCCGGCTGGAGACGACCTTGCACTCCCCGGGCTCCTGCATGCCGCCCTCCTCGGAGAAGTGCTTGAGCAGCGGCGCGCAGAGGCCGGCGGCGGTCTTGACCGCCTCGCAGGGCAGCCCGCCGCAGGCGGTGACCTCCCGGGCGGGAGGAGGGGGTGCGTTGAGGCCGGCCAGCTTGTCCTCGACGGCCTTGACGCCGGGGCGGCGGGCGAGGCTCTGTCGGTAGGCGTTCGCGGCGAGCTCCGTGTTGCCCTTCTTTTCGAAGGCGACGCCGACGTTGTACCAGCAGGCGCCGGCGACCTTGTCCTCGTGCGTGTTGCGGACGCAGGTGTTGCCCGCCTGGATGGCCTCGTCGTACCGGCCGACCTGGACCAGGGCGTAGCTCAGCTCGCCGAGGAGCTTGGGGTCGTTGGGGTCGTCGGCCAGGGCCTTCTTGAAGGTGGCGATGCCCTCCTCGAGCTTCCCGCCGCGGACCTCCTTGCGGCCCTGCTGCAGCAGCTGCCGGTAGCGCTTGCCCTGCGTCTTGAGGTCACCCTTGATCTTGACGGCGTCGGCCTTGAAGGAGAGCCCCTCGGCGGCGTCGTCGGCCTTGTCGTCGGCCTTGTCGTCGGCCTTGTCGTCGGTCTTGTCGTCGGTCTTGTCGTCGGTCTTCGGGGGATCGGAGGGGGCGGGGTCGCCACCTCCGCAGGCGCAGGCGTTGGCGAAAAATGCCAGGAGAATCAGCAGGATAGTCGTCGAGGTAGAGCGACGGAACGGCATGGAGACGACTCCAGGTGAGCGACGTGCGCGCGGAGGCGCACGGTGTGGATGAGGCGGCGCGCGGTGCAGGCCGGCAGAGAGTGCCAGAGCAAGATGGCGGGGTGAGGTGGTGTTGGCAAGGGAGCAGGGTGAACAGGTCGGGGCGCGGGCCTCGTTGAGGCGTGCGTCGCCGTGCTGGCGTTCCATGGAGTGGCCGTCAAGCCACTGTGCGAGCGAGCTGCGATGGATCGCAGGGGGCCCCTGGATCGCGGGTCGGACTGAGACTCACGGCCCTATGGGCTCGTCTAGAAATCAGGGCGCGGTCCACGGGCGTTCTGTGGGAGACCCGCGGTCAGCGCCGACGCACGACCCTGACCACCGCCGCGGCTGCGAGCAGGGCCAGCGCGCCGACCGGGGGTGCCGCCGCAGTCGGCGTCTGGCAGCCGCACCCCTCCGCCTTCGTCGCGACCGGTGTGGACGGCGCGGCGTCCACCAGACCGGCGTCGGGCTCGTCGGCGTCGGGCTCCGGCTCGACGCCGACGTCGGCCTCACAGGCGCTCGGGTCGAGCGGCCCGAGGGTGATGGAGGCGGCGGTGACGCCGTGCGCGGCGTTCTCGACCTCGAGCCCGAAGGTGCGGGGCACGTCGGCGCCGGGGGGGATGGCGAGGGTGGTGGTCCAGGCGCCGGAGGCCGGATCGTGGCTGAGGTCGGCGTCGAGGGGGGCGCCGTCCTCGGTGATGGTGGCGCGGATGACCGGGCTGTGGGGCTCAAGCACGATGGCGGTCAGGGTGCCGGGGGAGCCTCCGGCGCATGCGCTGGCGGTGTCCTGCTCGACGCGGAGGGTGTCGAGGACAGGGGCGGAGCCGTCGACGCCGATCGGGGCGGTGCGGGCGTGGGGGCCGTCGTGGTCGACGTCGGCGTCGGTGTAGACGGCCCAGAGGTCGACGGTGAGGAGGGCGCCGTCGGTGGGCGGGGCGTCGAAGCAGAGGGCGGCGCGGCCGCCGCGGCCGAGGGCGGTGGGGGTCAGGGGGACGAGGGCGTCCTGAGCGTCGTGGGCGGCGGCCATGAAGGTGCGGGGCTGGCCGTGGAAGCGGGCGGCGTCCCAGGTGAGGTCGAAGCAGTCGGGGGTGACCCAGGCGGGAGCCTCGGGGGTGGGGATGGGGTAGAGGGCGAAGGCGGCCCAGGTCTGCGCCCCGGCGGCGACCTCGACGGTCCAGGGCTCGGTGGGGGCGTAGCCGTCGGCGGTGACGGTGATGGTGTGGGGGCCGGAGGGGAGACCGTCCGTGAGCACGATGCCGTTGGCGGGGGTGGGCGTGGGGGCGGCGGCGTCGAGCTGGACGAGGGCGCCGGGGACGCCGTCGCCCGCCGGGGCGACGCGGACCTTGACGAAGACGGCGCCGGTGTCGACGACCGGGGGCTCGGCGGCGGGCAGGGAGGGCGGCCAGTGGCCGTAGGTCCCGAAGTGGCGATAGATGGGCCGGTCGAGCTCGAGGGTCTGGATGGTCCAGAGGCGGTCCCAGCTCGTCGTGAAGGTGGGGCCGTGGGCGTCGTCGAGGGTGACGTCGAGGGTGAAGCCGAGGGCATCGGCGAGGTCGATGGTGAAGGGCACGGTGAGGGTAGGGCGCGGGGTCGTGGTCCAGGCTGTCGGGTCGAGGTTCACCGTCGCGGTCGCTTCGCCGAGCACCTCGTCGTGGTCCACGTTCAGGCCGGGGTGGTCCTTGCGGACCACGGCGTGCACCTCGCCCGCGAAGGGCGTGGTGGTGAAGAAGCGCAGGGTGACCGAGGCGGGCTGGCCGTCGTGGGCGGGGGTGGCGGCGGCCAGCGGGGCGTCGTCGGCGTCGCGCCAGACCACGTCGTCGACGATGAAGCCGGGGTGGACGTCGTAGTGGGCGGGCAGGTTGTGCATCACGCTCTCGATGTTGCCGGCGATGTACGCGTTGCCGTTCCAGGCGGGCCAGCCGTCGGGGCGGGTGTCGAGGTGGGGCTGGACCCAGGAGGCGGCCAGGCGGGAGAAGCCGTCGGTGTCCCACCGCTGCCAGTACGCGCGGTCGACGAGGGGGCTCCGGGCGACGCGGGCGAGCTCGCGGCCGCGGTAGGGCGTGGGCGAGTCGGCGCTGCCGAGCAGGAAGCCGAGGGCGCCGTTGTCGAACAGGGCCAGCAGGGCCTCGAGCGGCTGGTCGAGCAGGCTGTCGAGGATCGAGCGGGCGGTCTGGCGGGTGAGGCCGCCGAGCAGGCTGTCCGCGGCGTCGAGCTTGCCGCGGAGGTCGGCCAGGGCGGCGTCGCAGTCGGTCGGGCGGTCGAGGAGGGCCGCGCCGGCCTGGCAGTACCAGCCGAAGCCCTCGTCGAGGCGCGCCGTGGCCTCAGCGCCGTCGAGGTAGAAGAAGAACAGGAGCTCGATGATCGGGTCCCAGTCGCCGAGCACGAGGTCACCGTAGGCCTCGGTGAGCGTCTCGGTGTCGGCGCGGTTGGTCTCGCTGCCGCTCTGGAGGTGGACCAGGCCGAGGTCGGTGCCGGCGATCAGGGTCGGCCCGAGGAACGACTCGGCGCCGTCGGACAGGAGGTGGACGAGGTGGCCGAGCGCGAACAGGCGAAAGCGCGGCGGCAGGTCCGCCGACAGGTCGAACAGGTGGTAGCTGAGCGGTTTCTGGTGGCCGAAGCTCAGGGCGTCCGACAGGAGCTGGATGTCCGGTGAGATGGCGCCCAGGGAGAGCCAGGCACCCGCGTCGGGGGTCGCAGCGAGCTCGGCCCAGGCGGGGTCGCGGGCGGCGAGCGCATCGAGTACGATGCGGGCCTCGCGCACGTGGAGGGCGGGGCCGTAGGCGAGGGCGGGGGAGGGCGCGGCGACCAGCAGGAGGGCGGCGCCGGCCGCGAGCAGCAGCAGCCGGAGCGCCGTCGACGCGGGCGTGGGCACGGCGCTCACTCCAGGCCGAGCCAGCCCTCGACGTGCTCCACGACGCCCTCGAGGCAGCCGGGGCGGAACGGGTTGTCGAGGCCGACCTCGGCCAGCAGCTTTGTGAAGGGCAGCTTGCCGCCGAGGCTGCACAGGCGGCGGTAGAGCGCCATGGTGGCGTCGCGGTCCTCGGTGGCCCGGCGCCAGAGCTGGAGCGCGCAGACCTGCGCCAGGCAGTAGTCGATGTAGTAGAACGGCTCGTGGTAGATGTGCCCCTGGCGCTGCCAGTAGCGCCCCTCGGCGAAGTAGGGCATCCCGGCGTAGGTGCGGTTGGGCAGGTAGGTGGCCTCGAGCTCCGTCCAGACGGCCGCGCGCTCGTCGGGCGTCAGGTTCGGCTCGGCGTAGACGCGGTGCTGGAACTCGTCCACCGTGCAGCCGTAGGCCAGGAACAGGATCGAGTCCTCGACGTGGGCGACGCGGTAGCGGTCGGCCTCGGGGCCGAAGAACCGCTCCATGTGCGGGAAGCTGAGGTACTCCAGGCCCATCGAGTGGATCTCGCAGGCCTCGAGGGTGGGCCAGAAGTAGTCGCGCAGCGCCAGATCGCGGCTGGAGTAGTACTGGAAGGCGTGCCCGCACTCGTGGGTGAACACCTGCACGTCGCCCTGGGTGCCGTTGAAGTTGGCGAAGATGAACGGCACGCGGTGGGCGCTCAGGGCCTCGCAGAACCCGCCGCCGACCTTGGCGTCGCGGCTCTTGAGGTCCATCAGGTCCTGGTCGCGCATCATGGCGAAGAAGGCGCCGAAGTCCTCGCCCATGGCGTCGAACATGCCGCTGGCCTGCTGCATCATCCAGTCGTGGTCGCCCGCGGGGCGCGGCGAGCCGAGGCTGTCCCGGACGGACTCATCCTCGAAGTCGTAACGCTCGAGGCCGAGCGTCCGGGCGCGCCGCGCGTGGATCTTGCGCACCAGCGACAGGACGACCTCCCGGACCTGCTTGCGGAACGCGGCGACGTCGTCGGGGCCGTAGTCCGTGCGTCCGAGCGAGGCGTAGGCGAGGGTGGTGGCGTCCGGGAAGCCGAGCTGGGTCGCCATGTCGTGCCGCACGGCGACGAGCTCGTCGTAGAGGCGATCGAACGCCTCGGCGTGTTCGCTGAGCGCGGTGGCCTGGGCCTGCAGGGCCTCCTGCCGCGTCGCCCGGTCGGCGTCCCCGAAGAACGCTCGGATGGTCGACAGCGTGTGCGACTCGCCCCGGAAGGGCACCCGGATGCTGGCCCGGAGCTCGTCGTAGGCGTTGTTGAGCGCGGCGATCTTGCGCTTGTGGTCGCTCACGCGCGGGTCGAACGTCGTCAGCTGGAGGTCCCACAGCGCCAGGGCCTGCGCCCCGAAGTGCGCGGTCAGCGCCTCGCGGTGCGCGGAGCTCGTGACGCGGCGCAGGAACTCGAGGTTGAGGCCGTCGATGTCGGGGCGGATCGTGTCGAAGAAGGTCTTCTCGTCGCGGCTCGACGCGTCCTTGGTGTCCTGGGCGAAGTGGATGCCAGCCAGGGCGCGGAGCGTGTACAGCGCGATCTGCTCCTGGTCCCATCGCGTGATGAGGGCGATCTGCTGCTCGGCGGTCGTCGCGGCGTCCCAGGCGGCCAGGCCGGCGCGAGCGGCGGCGGTGATGGCGTCGAGGGAGGGGCGCTCGTAGGGAAGGTCACGGAAGGCGGTCGACATGAAGAACCTCGAAGGGGACGTGAAACGGCGAGGCGCGGTGCGCCCGTGGAGCCGCCTGTGTAGCAGATCGGAGGGCTACGGCGCAACGTGCAGGCCGTGGGCGAGCAGGGCGGTCGAGTTCTGATCGGGACCGTGACGATAGCGGTCGCCGGTCGCTCCGCTCACTGCGCCGGCCTGCGGCATGACAGCCGCCGGCCTGCGGCCGGTCGCCTTTGGGCTCGCAAGGGCCATGGGGACGACGCGAACGGCTCGGTGGTGCCTCATGGCACATGGCATCTCGAGAACCCGGTGCGCAACACCAACACTCTGATGGAGGTCGCGGTGCGGTGAGTTCAGCGCTCGACCGCGCGCAGAAGCCCCCGCGTCGCGACCTCCATCCAGACGCACTGCGGGTGAAGGCTCGCGCCACGCACGCGAACCCTCGCAAGCGCGTCTTGTGCCCTTGCGCCGCGCTGAGTCACGTCTGGAGCATGGGTTGCAGCGACGCGCAGGCCGTGAACTCGGCGCTCGCGGCGCACACGCAAGGTGGAACGAGGAGGGTCGGAGGGGGCGCCACACGTGCCGCAAGCCCTCGACAAGGACACGCAAGAGCAACCGACCGTGGCGCAAGCCTCACGAGGCGGCGCAATATGC
>Ga0100377_1000236_pt1 | contig 45287 bp, 32 predicted proteins | sample CryGeymeta201501_FD_83664 | JGI IMG/M metagenome (GOLD analysis project Ga0100377, IMG submission 83664) | Groundwater microbial communities from Crystal Geyser aquifers in Utah, USA - Crystal Geyser metaG 2015-01 | ecosystem: Environmental > Aquatic > Deep subsurface > Groundwater | place: USA... | reverse complement strand
TAGCGAGGTCCGCAGGGAGCCGACCGAAGGAAGGCGACCCGCCACACACTCATGGGATCGACCCTCGGTGGGCACGGGGCGAAGCTCAGCCGACGGGAGTCAAACCAATCAGCGCTCTAGAGCCCGCACGGGTTGAGGTCGTCCGCGCCGTCCTCTTCGTGGTGGATGGCGAACCGATGGGCCAGCCAGTTCTCGCCGTCCAGCTCGCCGCCCGCGAGCAGCTTGCCCGTCAGGTCGTGCACGGTCCACTGGGCGAGGAAATGGCTCACCATCGCCTGTCCGCCGCGCGCGTCGTAGACCAGTCCGGTGCTGGCCTGGTAGGTCTCGAGCGCGACCCAGGGCGCTTGCGGCGCGGGCCGGATCCAGGAGCCGTGGAACAGCTCCACGGACTCACAGTCCGGGTCGCCCTCCTCGGCGCCGTTGGGCTCGCCGCGCTTGTAGCGGGAGGCGTGGAGCTCGACCACCGCGGGTCCGCCCGGCACGACCGCGAGGCGCTCGTAGCGCTGCTGGACACACGTGGGCTCCTTGCACGTCTCGGGGTTGAGCGCCTGCACCATCGCCTGGGGCAGCTCGACGCCTTCGCTGGGGCCCATGCCCGCCGCCATGAAGTGGCACCCCTCCGGCGCGGCGGCCTGCTGGAGCGCCCAGAAGACTCCGTCTCCCACATAATTGCCTGTAACCCTCTGTACGAACGTCGCGTAGCGCGGCCCCCCGATGCTCAGCTCGAGGCGCTCCAGCGGGCCCGGGTCCATGCGGCACGGCGCCCCCTCGGTCAGCAGCCACACCGGATCGGAGGAGGGCGACAGGCCCAGCGCCTTGGCCTGCTCCGCGGTCACCGGCGTGAAGACCTCTGGCGTGTCCTCGGTCCACTCGACCTCCTCGGCGCTCATCTGGACATGCAGCAGGTGCACGCGCTGATCATTCCCGATGGACTGGGCATAGACCGCGCGCAGGCGCGTCTCGATGCCGTCCGGGCAGACGGCGGCGGCGGAGGGCGGCGGATTCGGGTCGACGACCGCAGCCGTGGTGCCGCAGGCGGTCAGGAGGACGAGGGCGATGGCGACGGCGGCGAGTCGGGTGTGCATGCGTACCTTCCGGGGCGAGTGTGGTGGCGAACAGCCCGCCGCAGACTCTAACGCAACGCCTGCTGAATGTCTCGCTGCCCGCGCTCAGCCTTGCTGCAGCGGCAGCATCATGCGCCCCATCAGATCACCGCTCGCCACGACGGTGACGTTGTCGATGCGGTCGGCCATGTCCTTGAGCGTCTCCATCTCCTTGAGCCGCAGCAGCATCGGGTTGGCCTCGAGCACCTTGGCGGTGTTCGCCATCGAGCGGGTGGCCGCGGTCTCCTCCCGCCGCAGGATCAGGTTGGCGGCGGCCTGCTTCTCCGCCTCGATCACGCGGTTGAGGATGGTCTTCATCTCGCCCGGAAGCACGATGTCCTTCAGGTCGAGCGCGACCACCTCGACGCCCCAGCCAAGCGCCCGCTGCGCCAGGCTCTGCGCCATGGTGGTGCCGAGCTGATCGCGCGCCTCGAGCAGCGCGTCGATGCTCATCGCAGCGATCTGACGCCGCGCGACGAGCTGGGCCTCCACGTACAGGGCATCGCGCGCCACGGTGACCTGAGAGACCGAGGCCACGGCGTCGGCGACCTTGTACTTCAGCACGATGTTGACCCGCACCGTCACCTTGTCCGAGGTCATCACCTCCTGCCCCACGATCTGCAGCTCCTGCTCACGCAGGTCCACCGGCAGGTGAGTCAGCACGCGGTTGGAGCCGTTGATCGGGTGCCGACCGGGCTCGAGCACCCTCTCCATCACCCCGTCGACCATCAGCAGCCCCTTGAAGCCGTTCTGGACCAGCAGCACGTTCACGTGACGCGCCGGGGCCAGCGCCCAGAAGTCCTGCCCCAGGGTGCTCGCCACCGGCTCGAGGCTGTGCAGCTCCGCCGTGACCGCCGCCCGGGCCTGCCACAACACGTAGTGCCCGGGCTCGAGCACCACCAGCGGCCGCCCGTCCATCCGCACCGCGGCGATGTGGCGGGCCGGAACCTCCAGGAGCTCACCCACGGTCTCCGGCAGGAGGCTCCGGAGCTCGGGGGTCAGCGTCGCGTAGCCGAGATCGATGTTGAACCGCACGACCTCGACCGTGGACATCGGGTGCAACAGGCCGTGGCGGCCCGGATCGAGCCAGCGCCACGGGCGCGCATCGCGCAGGACGATGGCGCGTTCGTACGGAGGGACGCTGATGGTTGTATACATTGTTTTATATCTCTAATATGAAAATTTTACGTGAGAGGTGGTGAGACCGAAGGGCCGTGCCCGAGGGTGGCGAGGGGACGTGTCCGGCCGGCCGGTGTCCTCGCGCTGAGGCGGTCGGATCCGGGCAAGGCGCGGGTCTGCCGCGAGGGCAGGCTGGACGCGTCACAGACTCGCGTGTCTTCGGTGGAGGGCGCCGAGGCGCCCGCCATGCACGGTTCCCCTCGGTCTCGACGAGGAGCCAGGGTTTCAGTCTGGTGCCGGGTGCTCTACCAGGTTGAGCTACAGGCCCCGAGGGACCTGGCGGGATTCGAACCCGCGACATACCGATGGTGTAAGGCAGGCGCCGAGGTGCGGGACACACGCTGCCGATTCGGGGGTCTGCGTGCGCCGCGGGCGATCTGTCTCGGGTTCGGCTAAGGCACGGCCTGTGCCAGTGAGGTCGCGCGGTGGCTCCGTGCCGAACGCTGCCCGCGCGCGTCGTGGTGGTGGGCGCGGTGACCGTCGCGCCGCGCGTAGGAGCCCAGGGCAGAGCGCATGGGGTTCGCTGGTGGGATAACTGTCTATCTGGTTGTATCGTAGCATCCCCTGCGCTTGCAGGAGCCTCTGGTCGGCACCGTCGACTTGCGCCACAGGGCGCGTTGGGGCATGGTGGCCCGCGCCATGGAGGGAGGTGCGATGAAACGAGGCGATGTGCGATCCGGTCAGGTCCCGACAGCCCTCGGCGGCGAGCCGCTGGAGTCGGTGCTCTGTGTCATGTTCGAGCTGGACGTCGAGCGGGCCGCCGAGCTGCTCGCCGCCGGCGCCGTGTTCGTCGACCGCAAGCGGATGAGCCGCACCGTCAAGGTGCGCGCGGGCCAGAGCCTGTCCGTCGACGTCGGGTTCGAGGCCCCGCGCATCCCCGACCTGCGGCCGTCGGTGCTGTTCGTCGATCGGGACATGATCGTGATGGACAAGACCGCCGGGATGCCGTCGGTGCCGACGCTCACCGCGGCCGCTGGCACCCTGATGCACGGCATCGAGTCCCAGGGCTTGTGCGATTTTTCACCCCTGGAGGTCCATCGGCTCGACGCGGCGACCTCGGGGGTGATCGTCTACGCCCGGCGCGGTCCCGCCCACAGCGCGCTGGCGAGCCAGTTCGCCGAAGGCAAGGTCGAGAAGCGCTACCTCGCCCGCGTCCACGGGGCACCGGCGACGGTCGATGGGCGCGTCGACGCGGCGCTTGGACGGGACGGCCGCAACAGTCGCACGTGGTGCGTGTGCCCGGAGGGCACACCTGGGGCGCGCGCGTCAGTCACGGAATTCCATGTACTCTTGTTTCAGGAGGGCTATACAGACCTCGAGGTGCGGCCGCGCACCGGTCGGACCCATCAGATCCGCGTCCACCTGCGCCACCTCGGGCTGCCGATCTGGGGAGATCACAACTACGGTGACGCCGATCTCGACCGCCCCTTCCGCCCGACGCGGCTGTGGTTGCACGCCGCCCAACTCACCATCGCCCACCCCAGGACGCGCAAGGCGATGACCTTTCGCGCCCCCGTCCCCTCGACGATGCCGGGCTTCGGTGAGTCGGCGACGGAGGAGGGTGGGGCAGCCTGACGGACGCGGGGCCTGGCTCAGCGTGCCAACCGCTTGTAATAGAACAGGATATCGTCGCCCGGCGCGTAGAAGTCGGGGATCGTCCCGGCGAGCGTGAAGTGGGTGCGCTCGTAGAAGGCCAGGGTGCCGTCGTAGGCGTCCTGCGAGGATGTCTCGATGCGCACGATCTGGCCTCCACGGGCCAATAGGAGCGCCTCGAGGGCGGCCACCAGCTGCTTGCCCGTTCCACGGCCCTGCAGCGTCGGGTCCACGGCGATCCAGTACAGGTCCCACGTGGCCTGCGTCATCGGCGTGGGGCCGAAGCACGTATACCCCGTGATCACGCCGTCGTCCTCGGCCACCAGGGCCTCGTACCCCGAGGCCTCCGGACGGGCGATGGCGTCGTCGATCAGCTCGAGCGCGACGACGACCTCCTCGGGCCGGAAGCTCTCAATACGCCCGAGCAGGGCGGCCAGCGGCGCGCGATCGCTGGGCTCGATAGGTCGGACGAGCATGATGGACCTTCTCGGTGCGGGCCTCGGCCGCGATGCGCAGGACGAGGTCGTCGTAGGGGATCCCGATCTGGCCCGCCGCGATGGCGAGGCCCGCTTCGGGGTGGAGGTCGGGGTTGGGGTTGACGTCGATCACGCGGGGCAACCCGTCTTCGTCAAGGCGCATATCCACGCGGGCGTAGCCGTGGCAGCCCAGGGCGACGAAGGTGGCGCGGGCGATCTGCTCGGCGATGGCGATCGTCGCCTCGTCCACGAGCTCGCGGGCGTCCACCGAGCGGGCGTGGTAGGCCGGCGTGCCAGGCGTCCACTTGCAGTCGTAGGAGACTATGGGCAGCGTGCCGGCCGGGCAGCGGCGGAAGTCCACGGCCGTCGTCGCGGTGTGGACGGTGCCGCGGCGAGGGAGCAGGGCGACGTTCAGCTCGGGTCCGGGCAGGTAGCGCTCGACCAGGCAGGGGCCTTCGAGGTGGCGCATGAGCCAGGCGACGCGGGCCTGGCACCGCTCGGCGTCCTCGACCATCGCCCCCTCGTCGATGCCGATGGAGCCGTCGGCCCACGCGGGCTTGACGAACCAGGGCCGGGCATATCCGGCAGCGCCACATCCGGTGAGTGGGCCACGACGCCTTCGGCCATCGGGATGTCGAAGCGGGCGAGGTGCTCCCGCGTCAGGTCCTTGCGCAGGGCCAGGCGGAGGGCTGCGGCGGGGTTCCCGGTGAACGGCACCCCCCGTGCCTCGAGCCAGCGCGCGAAGTCGACCTCCATCGTGGCCGCCCCCGCGGTGCTCTCGACGAGGTTGAAGATGGTCGTACCCGGTCGCTTGAGCAGGGCGTCAGGCAGCTCGGGGCGCCTCGGCGAGACGGCGGCGGACACGGCGCTCACGCCGGCCTGCGCCAGGGCCTCGATCACGGCCTCGACAACCTCGAGGACCTCCGTGTCGCAGGCGTGGGAGGGAGGTTCTTCGTCGGCGTCAGCCTCCACCGATGCGGCGGTGTGGGCGACGACGACGGGACCGACCCGCAGCGGGCCAAAGGGGGACACGCTCATGGTTCCTCCAGATCAAAGTCTTCGAGCATCAGGGTTACGTCCTCGAAAGCGAGGAACGCACGAACGACCGCGTCCAGCGGAAGCGCTGGAGCGTGGTGCCCATCGATACCGGTCATGGCCTCGGCCATGGTGACGGCGTTGAGGATGGCCTCCTCGGTGGTCTCGATGGCCGCGCGGTAGAGCGGGTCGAGGTAGTCGTCCGAGAGGGCGTTGAAGCGGTGGACGCGGCGAGCGCGTCCGCGGGGGACCGCGTTGGCGGTCGAGAAGCCGAGCACGATCTCGCCCGAGCGGTGGGCGGCGTAGGAGCCGACCCGGCCGATCCCCAGGGCCACCCGCACGGCCAGCCGGTTGAGCTGGTGGGCGACGAGCGGCGCGTCCGTCGCAAAGATGGCGATGATGCTGCCATAGGCGCGGCGCCGGAACTCATAGCGCTCGAACGCCGGCCGCAGCATCCGTCCGATGGGCAGCCCGTCGATCCGGAGGTCGACCATGCGCCCGAAGTTCGCCATCACGAGCACCCCGAAGGTGTACCCGCCATCGGCGCGCGGCAGGCGCCGCGAGGAGGTGCCGAGCCCCCCCTTGAAGTCGCATGTCATCATGCCGGTGCCGCCGCCCACGTTCCCTTCGGCGACCGGCCCCGAGGAGGCGGCCTCGATGGCGGCCACGACATGCTCCATGCGGATGTGTCGGCCCGTGCTGTCGTTCAGCCAGGAGTCGTCACACTCGCCGACGAGCGGAATGATGACATCGTGCTCAAGCCCGATACCGGGAAATCGATCCACCATCCACCGACTGCACCCGTCCGAGACGGCGCCGACCGACAGGGTGTTGGTCAGCAGGATCGGTGTCTCGATCAGCCCCCACTCGGCCACCTGGGTCAGTCCTGAGACCTCTCCGGCTCCATTGAGCACGAAGGAGCCGCCCACGACGGGGTCGTGGAAGATGTTATCTTTGCCAGGAATGATCGCCGTTACGCCGGTGCGAACCGGTCGGGGCCCGCTGTCGTCGATCAAAGTGCAGTGGCCGACCTTGACGCCAGCCACGTCGGTAATAGCATTGTGCGGCCCCGGTCGGTACTCGCCGATCGTGATCCCGAGGTCGCGTAGACGGACCCGTTCGCCGTCGGAGGGGCTCCGATATTTGCCGTGGCGCCGAGTTCGCGCCCGCGTGGAGGATGTCATGGTGGGGTCCGTAGCGCCGGCTCCGGAAGGTCCCGAAAAATGGCGCGGTATCAATGGTAGATACGCTTGCCAGAGGCCGATCGCAAGCACAATCTTCGACGGCGAATACTGAACGGTTCAAGTGAGAATGGACACCGTGTTGACGGTGTCTGGATTGTTGGTTGCGTGTTGTTGTACAGTGCCGATCCGATGGCGCGGCCCAGCTCCCATGCAGGGCGCAGGAAAGGATGCGATGATGGACATCTCCAGAACATTGAAGCTGATCGACGTCGAAGCGCGGGAGCTGCGTTTGCAGGTCCGCCCCGAGCTCGGCGTGGACGTCTCGCGTGGGCTCGCGTCACTGGTCCATACGACGTCGGTCACGGTGACCACGGTTCGTGCGTGGCTCGTGATGCTGCCGAACAAGCCCGTCAAGGCCATGCTCCCCTATGTGGCAGAAGCGCTGGGTCACATCCGCGATGCGAACTGGGCGACCATCGACGACGCCACGGTGTCAGCTTTGGCGTCCTCGGCGTCGGACGCGCCCTGGAAGAAGGGCACCCGTGCGGAGTGGGTGGGGTGGGCAGCCAAGCGAGGTATTCTTGATATTTTATCTGTTAATAGCTCTGTGTTCTTATCAGGTTATTACTATATGAATGCATGGCCGATATCGGTCTGTCATCTGCTCTCTCTGGGAGAGCTCGGGATCAAGCTGGATCGCGAGCCGAAGTCCGTTCGATATCAGCTTGAACAGGTTCTCGAACAAAAAGCGAGCCGTGACGAGGCGTGGCGGATCGCCGAGCGAGGTCTGCTGCGGCCTGAACACCCTGGCCTGGCGGTGCTCTGGCAGGGCTTGAGGGACCAGCACCAGGCTGCCTCGAAGTGGGTGCACGACAACAGCACCCGGATCGAGAAGATCGAGGCGGACACCAGCTGGACCGTCCTCCGATGCAGGGGCCAGTTCGACCATTGTCGCGCACGGCCCGGCTTCAACCATCTGACGATCGGGCTCGGCGAGCCCTTCCCGGTGCGGTGTGGCTGCGCGGGCATGGAGAGCAAGCCCTGTCAGGCCAAGATCGCCTTGCTGCGCGACCTGCTCAACAAGATCTCCGCCAGACCGAGCTCCGAGTGGGTGAACCAGCTCGCCGCCAACCTCGGCACCCCGCTTGAGCTCCGCTGGTTCAACGCGCTTGAGAGAGCGCTGGCGCCGCGGCGTCAGCTTCCCACCGAGCTCTCGGGCATGCCCGCCTGGCTGGGATGGGCCGTCAATCTCCACCCACCGCGCGTCGACCCCGTCAACGTCAGGGACTACAAGCGACGACGAGGAGATGCCGTCGTCATTCAGTCGGTCCCCAACGCCTCCTACCTCGACATCGAGGAGGAGTTTGAGGACGAGCGCGACAAACGCCTGTACAAGCGCTGGCGCCAGGTCCGTGCCCAGCCGAACTCCTATGGTCGCGATGACCTCGACCTCATCCTCGAGCTCGCCGATCACCCCCGTGTCTACTTGAGCCAGACCGGAGCCGTGCCTGTCACCGTCAAGGTGATCCAGGCGCGCCTGCGCGTCGAGCGCACCGACGAAGCTCCGCTCGACTTCGCCGTTCTGCTCGGCCAGCGCGTCCTGACGCTCACGCAGTTCCAGGAGCAGTTCGTTGGACTGCACAGCTCCGTTCTGCCCGTCTACGACGAGGCCTCGCGCGAGATCCGGTGCTTCGTCGCCTCGCCGGCGCTGCGTCGCGCGGTGGCGGTCGCGGCGGTCGCGCCGAAGGAGGAGCTGAGCGAGCTCGTCGTCGGCCGACTGCGTGACAGCGCAGCCGCGCTCACCCGTACCGGCGCGCTGGAGCTCGCGCCCGCGCTGCGCGGCCGGGAGGTCCCTGCACAGATTGCGTCGGTGGTCGTGCTCGAGCTCGGTGACCGGCTCCGCCTCCAGCTCCGCGCCCAGCCGCTGACCGTCGGCGCGAGCGTCGAGCCTGGAGAAGGCGACGAACTGGTCTACGGCCACGAGGGCGCTGAGCCTGTCTATTGCACCCGCGACCTCGCCGGAGAGCGCGCCGCTGCCCACGCGCTGATCGACCGACTCGGACTGGACCTCGAAGAGTCCGAGGCACACATCTGGTCGCTCGGCATGGACGACCGGACCCTCGACGTGATTGAGCGGCTGCACGTCGCCGAGGCCGATGGCATCGACGTCCGTTGGACAGCTGCCCGGCCGAGGCTCGGACAGGCCGCCAGTGGCCAGCTCAAGGTCGCGCTCAAGAAGAAGCGCGACTGGTTCCAGCTCGACGGCCTCCTCAAGACCGAAGATGGCGCCATCCCGCTCCACGACCTGCTCAACGCCGCCCGCGAAGGGCGCCGGTGGGTGCGCATCGACGCCGAGCGCTGGGTGCGCCTCGAGGACCGCCTCAAGGCGAACATCGAAGCCCTGGCCGACGCTGCCGAGGACGGTGACATCATCAGCCCCCTGGCCAGCAGCGTCCTGACCGACGCGCTCGCCGACGGCGTCTCCGTCGAGGGGCCCGCAGCGTGGATGCGCCTGACTGACCGTCTGGCCGAGGCCCGTAACCTTGACCCCAAGCTGCCCGACACCCTCACCGCCACCCTCCGCCCCTACCAGCTCGACGGCTTCGCCTGGCTCGCCCGACTCGCACACTGGTCCCCCGGCGCCTGCCTCGCCGATGACATGGGCCTCGGCAAGACGATCCAGGCCCTGGCGCTCCTGCTGCGTCGAGGCGCTGAAGGCCCCGCGCTCGTCGTGGCGCCGACCTCTCTCGGCTTCAACTGGCTCCGCGAGGCGGAGCGCTTCGCACCCTCCCTGGTTTGTCTGCCAGTCCGCAGCGGCTCGGCCATGGAGCCCGCTCTGGAGCGGCTCGGGGAGGCCGTCGTCGTGATCACGAGCTACGACCTCGTCGCTCGCCACATCGACCGCCTCTCCGAGGTCAAGTGGGCCACCGTCGTGTTCGATGAGGCCCAGGCGCTCAAGAACCCCGCCACACAGCGCGCTCGCTCCGCCGTAAAGCTCGACGCCGGGTTCCGACTCGCCCTGACCGGGACGCCGCTGGAGAACCACACCGGCGAGCTGTGGAGCCTGTGTCGGGTCGTCGTGCCCGGCTTGCTCGGCAGCGAGGCGACCTTCAGGGAGCGCTTCCAGAACCCGATCGAGCGCAGCGGAGACAAGCGGGCCCGGCGCCGACTCGCCGCCATCGTGTCACCTTTCATCCTCAGGCGACTCAAGGGACAGGTCGCCCGAGATCTGCCCGAGCGGACCGACATTCGCCTCGACGTCACCCTCAGCCGCGCCGAGCGACAGCTCTACGACGAGCTGCGCCGCTCCGTCGTCGCCGAGCTCGAGGCCATCGATCCCGATGCCAATCAGCGGTTTCAGCTGCTGGCCGCCATCACGCGGTTGCGCCAGCTCGCCTGCCACCCACGCCTCTACCTCCCCGACTCCACCGTGCCGTCCTCCAAGCTGGCGTTGCTGCGCGAGAAGGTCGAAGAGCTCCGCGGCGAGGGCTACCGAGCCCTCATCTTCAGCCAGTTCACCCAGCTCCTCGAGCTCGTCCGCATCGCGCTCGTCGAGGATGGTGTCCGTTGCTCCTGGCTCGACGGCAGCCTGAGCGCCACCGCGCGCCAGCGCGCCGTGGAGGGCTTCCAGGCCGGGGAGTCCGATGTCTTCCTCTTGTCGATCAAGGCCGGTGGCACCGGGCTGAACCTCACGGCGGCGAGCTTCGTCTTCCTGCTCGACCCCTGGTGGAACCCGGCGGTCGAGACCCAGGCCACCGACCGTGCGCACCGCATCGGCCAGACCGAGCCGGTCACCGTGTATCGCCTCGTCGCTGGCGGCACCATCGAGGAGGCGATCTACTCCCTCCACGAAGAGAAACGCGCCCTCATGGACGCCGTCCTGGCCGGGACCGGCAGCTCCGGTTCCATGTCGCCCGACGAGCTCCGCGCCCTCATCACCACAGCGTCCCTCGAGGACGACGAGGACGCCGAGGACGCCGAGGACGACGCCCCGGTGGGGCGCGGCAGCCGCCTGTTGGCGCCGCCGCCAGACGCCATCGAGGTGGAGCCCGTCGTCCCCACGCCCGCCGCCATCGAGGTGAGGCCCGTTAGCCCGCCGCTCGCCGCCATCGAGGTGGAGTCCGTCGGCGCGACGCCAGACGCCATCGCACTGGAAGCCCCGGTCCCGCCGCCCGCTCCACCTGTCAAGGCGAGCGCGACACCCGCTCCAGCGCGCCCCCGGGCCCAGCAGCCCGCTGCGCCGTCGGACACCCTGGCCCTGGCGCGCGGCTACCTCGACCAGGCGGTCAAATCCAACGCGCTCACCAGGGGCTCGGCGACGGTCTATCGGGGCAAGCTGGGACGCATGATCGCATGGCTGGAGCAGGAGGGCGTCTCGATGAACGTCGAGGCCATCCAGGCCGCCATCCCGGACTACAAGGAGGCCATCACGCGGGGCATCTGGGAGGCACCGCCCTCCGACGCCTCCGTCGCCTCGACCGTCGCGCTCTGGCTGGGACGGGCGCTCACGGCCGCTGCGGAGGCGCAGAACCCGTCAGAAGGCTCCGATGGTGCATAGGGCTTCGCCTGTCAAGGCCAATTCGGCTCCGTCCGCGGCCCGACGCCGCCATCAAGGGCCTGCAGCCCCCAGGGCGGCGAGGCGTTGACGAGGGCGCCGGGGGCACACTCAACCGGGGCGTCGCGGCGAGGTGGCGGCGCTTGACAGCCTTGGAGCTCTGGCCCACCCTCGACGTCGGCGACAGCATGGAGGGAGTCCTGGTCCGTTCTATGGCTCGGGCTCGCGCGGTTCGACGCGCGTCCGTGGTCGCCTCGTGTCTGCGTCTGTCTGGCCCGGTCACCCGCTCGTGTGCGGGTCGAGCCCTCGAACACGCGCGTCGTCGTCGCGGCGCCGCATCGGAGCTCAGGATGAATCGAAGTGACCTCTGGTCGGAGTTGGTCGACCCGAACGTCGGTCTGCGGGCAGGCTTGCTGCGCTCGGGCGTGCTCGATCCGGTGGACGTGGCAGAGCTCCTGGCCAGCCTCGAGGTGGACGGCGCGCGGCCCTGGGTCGAGCTGTCGGAGGAGGAGCAGACGGAGGTGCGACGGTACCTCGACGAGGCCGTCGGCGGGCCGACCGTGCCCCGCGTCGAGGGCTCGCCGTGGTCGCCCTACCTCGAGCGGGCCCGCGCGATGCTGTACCGGTACGCGGTGGTGCATCGTCCGACCGAGTGGGTGCCCGGCCGGGAGGACCAGGTGTTGGCGGCGACCATCCGGGTGTTCCTCGGGGTGGCCGACGCGGCGCCTTCGGAGGTGCTCGCGCAGCTGGATGAGCGGCTGGCTCAACGGCCGTTGGCCGGGGACGACGACCGGGCGAGCCGCTACCACGAGCTCGTGCACGCCTTTCGCTTGTCTGCCGAGGAGGAGGACGCGCTGTGGCTGTTCCTGGCCCCGGCGTTCTCTCGGGAGTTCCACTGGCTGTACACGGCGCTGCTGCGCCGGAGCACCGACGGCGCGCTGCCGCTGCACTTCGCCGCCGAGATCCTGGGCGACGCGCTCGGCGACCTCGAGGGCACGGTGGCGATCCTCGGCGAGCGCCGGACGTTGCGGCGGTATCGGCTGATCGAGGCGCTGCCGAACACCGAGCTGTTCCGCGCGCCCGAGCGCGTGCTCGAGCACATCGTGGCGCCGTCGTCGCCCGGCGTGCCGGTGTCGCTGAGCGGCGTGGCCCGCATCGAGACGCGGGGCCCGGCCATCGACCCGCGTCTGGCCATGTCGGGGCTGTCGAGCGAGCTTCCGAAGCTGCTGCGGTCGGCGGCGCGGGAGCGTCGGACGTGCTTCCTGGCCATGGGGCCGATCGGGTGCGGCGGTCGTGCGCTGGCGCGCCTGGTGGCGATGCCGCAGAGCATGGAGGTCCTCACGGTCGATGTGCGCGCGCTCCTCGACGAGCCCCAGCCCGTCTGGCACGAGGTCATGCGGGAGGCGCTGCTGCAGAACGCGCTGCTGTTCTTGCGCAACATCGCCGACGCGGCCAGCCACCCCTCGCGGGACCGGCTGCTGTCGGTGCTGGGCGAGGAGCGGCTGACGATCGTGGTGGAGGTGGGCACGGATCTGGCGCCGGAGGTGCTGCTGTCGGTGTTCGAGCACCTCGAGCCGGTGCCGTTCGCGCTGGAGGTGCCGGAGGCGGAGACCCGTCACCGGCTCTGGTCGGCGGTCATCGAGGCCAGCCAGATGATCGAGGGCGAGGCGGCGCAGGCCGAGTTCGCCCGAAGCCTCCGCACGTATCCCTTCGGCCTCGACCAGATCGAGGACGCCGTGCGCCTCGGCCGGATCGACGCGATGCGGCGCGGGGGCAAGCCCTCGCTCGACGGCTTCCACAGCGCGTGCCAGTCGGTGCTGACCCACCGGCTCGGCGAGCTGGCGGTGCGGGTGCGGGTGCTCCATCGGTGGGAGGATGTGGTGATGGACGCCGAGCTGCAGGAGCAGGTGGACACGCTGCTGCACTTCGGGCGTCTGTCGAGCCAGGTGCTCGACGCGTGGGGGTACGGGGAGCGCCTGTCGTACGGCCGCGGCCTGTCGGCGTTGTTCAGCGGCCCCTCGGGCACAGGCAAGACGATGGTCGCGGGGCTCGTGGCCGACGAGCTCGGCATGGATCTGTACCGCATCGATCTGTCGCGCATGGTGTCGAAGTACATCGGCGAGACCGAGGAGCGGCTCAACCAGGCGTTCGAGGAGGCGCGGGTGGCCAAGTGCGCGCTCCTGTTCGACGAGGCCGACAGCTTGTTCGGCAAGCGGACCGAGGTGAAGTCCTCGAACGACCGCTACGCCAACCTCGAGGTCAACTACCTCCTGCAGAAGCTGGAGGAGCACGAGGGCGTGGTCCTGTTGACCACGAACTTTCCGAACAGTATCGATTCAGCGTTTATGCGTCGCATCCGCTTTCGGATCCACTTCCCGAAACCGGACGCCAGCCTCCGCGAGCAGCTCTGGCGTCGCATGATCCCCGAGATCGCGCCCCAGGAGGCCGACCTTCGGCTCGGGCGGCTGGCCGCCGCGTTCGATCTGAGCGGCGGCGAGATCCGCAACGCCGTCCTTCGCGCGGCGCTCTACGCCGCGGCCAGCGGTCGACCGCTCGCGGCCGAGGACCTCTTCCGCAGCGCGCGCGCCGAGTATCGTCAACTGGGGCACCTGCTGCGTGATGAAGACGAACCGACCTGAGGCGGTCCTGCCGCCCGAGCTGGTCGGCGCGATGCGGGAGGCCGTCTTGACCGTCGCACGCCGCTGCGACGGCCCCGACGCGCGCTGGCGCGCCCGGCAGCGGCTGCACACCCTGCGCTACCTGCTGCGCGAGCGGCCGTGGCGCCTGGTGGACTCCGAGGTGGACGCCGACGCGCTCCTTGGCAACGCCATCGAGGGCTGGCTGCGCGGACCAGCCCGGGCCATCGTCGCCCTCGACACGCTCGACGTGGTCGTGGCGGAGCTGAGTCGGGCGATCCAGGCGACGCCACCCGAGCTCCACGTCCCCTACGTCAGCCTCGAGCGCGCGCTGGACCTCGACCCGCTCGAGGCGGCGACCCTGGGCCTGCTCTACGCCGTGGGCCACGACGACGCCTCGCTCGACATCGCGCTGGCTGAGCACGAGGTGCTGCGGCCCGGTCTCGGCGTCGCGGCGCCGGGGCTGTCGGAGTCGATGGTGCTCTCCCTGCTCGCTGACGAGGGAGCCCGCACCGCGCAGAGCCGGCTCAGCCGCCTGATCCGGCTGGGGGTGGTCCAGCGGGTGCCCGAGCTGGTGGGCCGGGGCACCTACCTTCGGTTCTCCCCGCCGATCGCCTCGATGCTTCGGTCGGATGACACGATCGAGCTGTCGCCTGGCGTCTGGGCCTGGCCGGAGCGCGCCCGGCCTGCGCTGGCGCGCCTGTGCGCCGAGCGGTGGCCCGAGGCCGAGGACATTCGGCTCAGCGACGTGCCTCGCCAGCGGTTCGTGCTGATCTGCAACGAGCGGGACGCTGCCGAGTCGATCGCCGCCTGGCTCCTCGGCGCCGGTCGCCAGCTCCGCGTCGATGGGGCCGTGGCCGCCTTCTCACACTGGCGGTGGCTCGGCATGGCCGTCCCGGCGCTGGCGACGGGCATCTGGGTCCACCTCGACGAGCGTCGCGATCCCCTCGCGCTGCTGGACCCCTGGGGCTCGCAGGTGCCAGGGCCGGTGATCATCTCCACCCCGCGCTCCCTGCTCGGGCTCGTCGCCCGGGCCATCCCGCGCGCGGTCGTCATCGACCTCGAGGAGCAGCGCGCCGAGGTCGCCGAGGTGGCCACGGCGCTCGGCGGCGGCGGAGCCAGCCAGGAGCAGTCCACGGCGGTCCGCGACCTGCTGCGGACCGGGCGGCTGCTCGATCTCGGCGATCGCCGCGACGGCGCCTGGACCTCGCTCCAGCGCATCAGCGAGCAGCGCATGATGGGCAGCGCACAGCTCCTGCGCGACCCCCGCTGTCCCCTCGTGCTGCCCGAGCGCACCCAACGCGACGTGGACGAGGTGTTCAAGGTGCTCCGCCACGTCCGCGATCGCCCCGTGGAGGAGGTCGTGCAGTCCGAGCGGCGCCGCCTGTTCGTCCTGCTCGAGGGCGAGCAGACCATCCTCAAGCGCCAGACCGCCTACGCCATGGGCCGCGTGCTCGGCCGGCCCGTGTTCCAGATCGACATGGCCTCCGTGCTCTCCAAGTACATCGGAGAGACCGAAAAGCGCATGCAGGAGCTGTTCGATCTGGCCCAGCGGACCGGCGCGGCGCTCTACATGGAGGAGGCCCACGACTTCCTCGGCAAGCGCTTCGAGATCCAGAAGGCGACCGATCGCTACGCCTCGATGCAGGTCAACCACATGCTGCAGGCGCTCGACGCGTTCAGCGGCGTCCTGATCCTCACCTCCAGCGCGCCCAGCGCCCTCGATCCGGCGCTCATCCGCCGCATCCTGTACCGGATCAGCTTCAATCCCCTCGACGCGGCCGCTCGCGGGCGGTTCTGGCAGGCGATGCTGCCCGAGCGGGCGCCTGTGGAGGGCTTCATCGACTGGGAAGATCTCGGGGAGGCCTTCGTCCTGACGCCGGACGACATCCAGAAGGCCATCTTTCATGCGGCGATCCTGGCCGCCCGCGCCGGCGGCCCGCTCAAGGAGGACCACCTCTACGACGCCGCCGCGACCCTGCTCTACGGCGCCGAGTAGGGGGCTCAGCGCGGCGCTGGCTCGAGGCCGCCGCCCGCCGGGACGTTGTAGGAGGCGTCGATGGCGAAGCCGCCGCCGTCGAGCTTGAGCACGTCCCACGTCGTCACCCGATCCCCCTTGTCCCAGGTCACGATGTACTTCATGCGCAGGTAGGTGCCGCGGCCGGGCTCGCTGATCTCGTTGCACAGCGTCCGCCGCCAGCTCTTGAGGCTGCCCTGCTCCTGCCCCAGCGCCGAGATCGCCCGCGCATACGCCTCACGCGAAAAGCGCGCCTTGAACGCCGGTGTGGTGTACTTCTCCCACGCCTCCTCGGCCTTGCCCTGCTGCAACAGCTCCAGGTACGGCGTCATCACCGTGGCGTCGGCCTCCGCCTCCGCCTGGGCGATCGCCCTGAACTTCCAGATCGCCCCGGCGATGATCGCCGCCATGACCAGGACGACGCCGACGATGATGAGCGTGCTCTTCATGGGACCTCCGCAGGTGATGGGGCCTCTTGTGCCTCGAGCAGGCGGTCCGCTGCGCCCCGCGCCAGCGCCTCGAGCGCCAGTCCGCACCGGCGCAGGCCGGCCTCGGCGGCGGCGAACGCGCTGACGCCGAGCACGGGCTCGCTGCGCCGGACCAGCGCGACCGACTCCAGCGCGCGGCTGGCGACGATGCCTCCGACGATCCATCGACGCTCGGCCAGCGTCCACGGGTTGCCAGCGTCGTGCAGCGCGCCTCGTGTCCATCGCTCGGGCCAGATCAGGTGACCGGTGGCCCGCGCAAAGCTGCTGCTGGCGGCCAGCTCGACCACGGCTGCCGCGCGGCTCAGACCCACAGGGCCGGTCGCGAGCGTCGGGCCGACCGTGACCGCGCCGGGCGCGAACAACGGCGACAGCTCGGGCAGGGGGCCGAGCACGGCGCGCGGGCCGCTCCACCCATCGAGGGAGGTCAAGGCGCGGGCCACCTCCACCGGGGCCGACAGCACGCCCCACCAGTGGAGCGACGGAAGGAACGGGCCGCTGCGCGGGACCGTGCCGGACGCCATGAGCCGGGCCAGTGCGGCGATGTGGGTGGCAAAGCCGGGCACCTCCTCCTGGCGGGGGCTCAGGAGCGCCGTCAGCACGCCGTCCCGCTCCCGGCTCGCCTCCACGTCGTCCCGCGTGGCCACGCAGACCACACGGCCCATCGGCGCGCGCAGCAGGTGCACGCCCGGCCCGCCGCACAGCGCGGCCGTCCGCTCCAGCAGCTTCGCTTGATCCTCCAGCACCGCCAGCTGGACGATGGCCTTGCGGCCCGCGCCGTCGGTGACGTGCAGGTCCAGAGTGCCGGCATCGCCGACGCGCACGTGTCGCAAGGCCATCGGCAGCGCGAGGCTGGCGCTCTCGGCCCACGCCGGCTCAACGCCGAGGCGCGTGAACCAGTGCCGTGCCCGCTCCGACAGCGGCGCGGGCATCCGGGGACGCTCGGCGGCTACGGCCGGGCCGGCCACCCCATCTCGCGCGGCCACATCCTCGAACCAACGCCGCGCCGGCGCAGCGGCCTCGTCTCCGGGGGCGAGCTCGAGCAGGGCGGCGTCGCCGCCGACGATGGAGAAGGTGAGGGCGGCGACCTCGGTCAGCGCCGCGGTCGTGCGTGCCTGCGCCCGCAGCGTCGGCAGCCGCAGGAGGGCCTCCTCCCGGTCGCCGCGCGCCATCGCGACCGCCACCGCCAGCCTGGCCGCGCCGTCGTGCCGATCGTTGAGCGCGGCCTGTGCCGCGGCGAAGGCGCCCGCGCGCTCCAGCGCGAAGGCGGGCGCACCCGGATCGCCCTCGGCGGGCGGCGGCGCCCCGACATCGGAGGCCACCCCGCCGTTGACGAGCCCCGTGGCCAGCCGACCGAGCATCTGGCGCGCCTCCGCGTCGTCTGGGGCGCGCTCGGTGACATGGAGGAGGAGGGCGAAGGCGTCCGTGGGCATGCCGAGGGCATCGGCGAGCAGCTCGGCCATGTACCGTGGCAGGTCGAGGCGGTGGGGGGCTTGCTCCCAGGCCAGGCGCAGGTGCGTCAGCGCGTCGTTGGTCCGCCCCTGCCGAAAGTCGATCTCGGCGAGCTTGACCCGCAGCTCCACGTCGTGCGGCCGACGCTCGAGGCTCCGACCCAGCAGGGCCCGCGCCCGGTCCACGTCCCCTCGGGCCAGCAGGGCCGCCGCTTCGTGCTGCACGATCGCGCCCTCGTGGCGCCGGGACACCTCGGTGTGGATCTCCAGCGCGCCGAGGATGCGCAGCGCAGCGTCCGGCCGCCCGCGCTCGAGGTGAAGCGAGGACGCCTGCAGCGCGGCGTAGATGTCGCCACCATCGAGGTCGAGCGAGAGCTCGTAGGCCCAGGTGGCCGCGTCGGCGTCCCGGTTGATGCGGTAGTAGTCGCCGAGGGTCCACCGGGGCCGTCGCCACAGCGGCGCGCCCTTGATCAACCCGCTGAGCGCGGCCTCGATGTCCTTCGACGCCGCGTACCGGCTGACCTCCAGCGCGCCCAGCAGCTCGCCGAGCGCCAGGACCGCCTCGCGCGTCCCGCCCTGCGGCAGCCGGTCGCCCATCACCGGCGGCGGGGGGCCGTCCTTGAGCGGCTCCAGCGCCTCCCCACCGACGACCTCAAACAAGAGCGCCCGCTGCCACCGCGAGCCTGCGACCGCGGCGTCGGTCAGGTCCACCCCGACGAGGGTCGCCCCGGCGAGGTCGGCGCCGGCGAGCGAGGCTCCCCGCAGGGAGACGTCGATCAGCAGGGCGCCGCGGAGCGAGGCCCCGGCGAGGTCCGCGCCGGCCAGGTCCACACCCTGCCATCGAATCCGCTGGAGGTCGGCCCCGGCGAGCTGTGCGCCGGCCGCTGCGCCACCGTGGAGCTGACTGCCGCTCAGCGCGCCGCCGCCCATCGCGCGCTCAACCGTGATCGTCTCTCGCTGCATCATCCGCTGACCCCGCTTCGCTCACCCCGACGCGTCGTCCACGCGACTCGCCGTGAGCTGTGACCCCTTCCATGGACACCCGATCGGCGGCCATTCTGGGCGGATGCGCGTGTGTTGGCAAGGCGGCGACCGGCCTGTGTTGACCCTCTGATGGCCACGTGCCACATTCGTGGGCCACCAACCGTCACCGCGGCCAGGGACCTGAGACGACCGCGTCCGGACCGCCGCGGTCGCACCACACGGGGACCCACCATGCCGAGCGGCACCACCTTGACCGCCGAACGCCTCGAAGATGCCCGCGCCACCGCGGCCCGCGGAGACCTCGCGCAGGCCAGCTCGATGCTGGCCGACCTCGATGAGCACGACGTCGATCCTCGTCTCGCGTTCGAGGCGCGCGCGCTGCTCGCCGACATCCTCGTCGAGCGTGGTCGCTTCGACGAGGCGGTCGCGTGCCTGACGCGGCCCGCGGCTGCGGCCCCGACCGCCATCCTGGGCGGGCTCCGCGCCGCGCGGATGGAGCTGTCCCGCGGCGAACTGGACGCCGCCCGCGCGCTGCTCGAGCCCATCGAGCGGGCCACCGGGGTCCCGTGGATGTTCCCGGCGATGGCCCGCGTCGACCTCGCCCGGATTGACTTTGAGCGCGGCGAGCTGGCCAGCGCCATCCACCGGGGCACCACGGCGCTCAAGGCGGCCGTCGAGCAGGGCTACCCCGACATCGGGGCCGCGGCGTGCCTCGTCGCCGGCCAGGCCACCGCCGCGCTCGGCCGACCGGACGAGGCCGTGCGCTTCTTCATGTCCGGCCTGCAGGCCCTCGACGCCGCCCGACGGAGCCGCCTTGACCTCCACGGCTCGCCCCTCGACCTCGCCGAGGTGGCCAGCGCCCTCCACCTCCACGCCGGACTCCTGCTCGTCGAGCTCGGTCAGCCCGAGGCCGCCGCCGAGGTGCTCGCCGGATTCTCCCCCGACCCCCGCCACGTCCCGCTCGCCGAGCTCGTCAGCGCCACGCTCGCCGCTGGCCGCGGCGACGCGGACGCCCCGGCCCGTCTGGCCCACGCCGCCGCCGTCGCCCGCGAGCACGCCAGCCCCTCCCTCGAGGTCCGCGCCCTCCTGGCCCAGGCGGCCCTCGCCCCCGAGCTCGCCGCCCACCGACGCCTCGTCCAGGCCGCCGTCGACGCCGCCGCCCCGGACTCGGCCTCCAGCCGCCTCGCGCGCTTCGCGCTCGCCGAGATCGAGCTCGCCCAGGGCCATCCCGCCGCCGCCTCGCGCCTGCTGGACGCGCTCGATGCCGAGTCGCTCGCCCTCGGCGAGCAGGCCTCCATCGCCCGCCTGCGCGCCCTGCTCGCCCTCGCAGCCGGCGACGGCGATGGCGCGCTCGTCTGGCTGGAGGCTGCCCTGCGCACCGACGAGGCCCGCCAGAGCCCCAGCGACCTCGCCCGAGACCACCTCCTGATGGCCAGCACCCTGCGCCGAGCCGACGCCCCCGAGCTCGCCGCCGAACACCTCGAGCGCGCCTTGACCTACGGCGCCGCGCCCGTCCCTGCGTCCATCGAGGCCGCCTGGCAGGCCCTCGTGCGCCAGGACGACGAGCGACTCCAGGGCGCCCGCGACGCCCTCCTGCAGCACAGCCCTACACCGGACCACCAGCTCTCCCGTGCGCTCGCCATCGCCGCCGCCGAGCGACGCCTCGGCGCCGTCGCCCACGCGCCCGCGCTGCTCCGTCAGGCGCTCGCCGCAGCCGAGGCCAATCAGCTCCCCCAGGCCGCGCTCGGAGCCCTGCTCGCCCTCGACGGACTCGCGCCCCACACCGCGCTCACCGAGCCCGAGAACCTCCGACTCGAGGCCCTGCTCCAGCAGCTCGACGCCCAAAGGCAGGACCTCCTTGCCTTCCCGGCGCGCCTCTGAGCCCCGACCCGCTCCCCCCTCCGCACTGCCGGAGAGCCCCCTGGAGCCCGCCAAAACCGACGCCCCCACGCCGTTTTGACCTTGAAAATGTTGCGGCCATGACGAGGCGGGGACTTGCTATCGCCCTCCGGAGCGACTATCCTCGACGTGATGTAAACTCTTCGTCGCATGAGGATAACGCCATGTCAGAACGAAATCTGGACCCCGCAAAGCTCGAGCAGTGGAAGCGGGACGCCGAGACGCCCCCGCCCGCACGACCCGCCCCCAAAGGCCAGGACGACCCCAAGGTCGCCCGCGGCAAGAATGGCGGCGTCAAGACCAACGGCAAGGACCAGCGTGAAGGCTCGGAGGAGAAGACCGTCAATCTCCCCTCCGACATCGTCGCCCAGTTCCCCGACGTCGACCTGTCCACCGTCTCCGTCATCCTGAACAGCAGGGTCGCCGCTGAGAAGGGCGTCCAGGGCTTCGCCAGCAACGGCACCATCTACGTCGCGCCCGGCGCCGACAAGGACAAGGTCATGCGGCACGAGGCCGCCCACCTCGCCCAGATGATGAAGGACCCTGACGCCAAGCAGAAGGAAGGCGAGGGCGAGGCCGACGGCGAGACCCCCGCCGCAGACCAGGGCGCCCCCGGCACCGAGCAGCACACCGACGTCGAGCCCCGCCACACCCTCGAGGGCCAGGCGACCCGGGCCGAGGACGGCAATCGCATGTCGGGCGACGACCTCGGGCATGCCGATTCGGCCGGGGAGTACCACAGCGAGACCAACAACCTCAGCGAGAAGGGCCTCCCCAAGGTCGAGTTCAACGGCTTCACCTTCGAAAAACTCAGCGGAGCCTACGAGAAGACCCTCCTCGACGCCGAGTGGGACGACAAGAAGCTCTGTGACGCCGAGACCTGGTGGCGCATCCCGGCCTTCCCGGCCGCGGGCGTCTACATCAAGGCGGGCATCAACTTCAAGCCGGAGGCCACCCTCAAGGCCAAGGGCAGCTACTCCTGGAACAAGGCCGAGAACAAGTACGAGGTCTCCGGCACCCTCGAGGGGGAGCTCAAGGCCGCTCTGACGGGCTATGTCGAAGGCGGCATTGGCCTCAACCTCGTCATCCAGCGCGGCGGCGTCGGCATCCGTGCCAGCATCGCGCTCGAGGCCTTCGCCAAGCTCTCCCGCGGGATCTCCTTCTCGGTGAGCCCCACCGGCGTGAACTTCCGCATGACGCCCCTGGAGTTCGAGATCGGCGCGGCTCTCAAGGCCATGCTGACCGCGCGCGCCTGGACGGAGGGTTGGTTCTGGGATTCGGCCACCGAGTGGACCTTCGCCGAGTTCCCCATCGCCTCACTCACCGGCTACAAGGCCACGGTGGCGGTGGACGTGAACTCCCGCGGTGTCCAGGGTCGCGTCGGCCAGGTCAAGCCCGGCACGTTCGCCTGGGGCGGCGCTCCGGCCTGCACCGATCAGAACGGCCACGAGATCTGACCGTCCCTCGGTGATGAGCTGACAAAGGCGCTGTCCGCACGGACAGCGCCTTTGTTGTCTCTGGGCCGCCAGCTCACCAGCGCGCCCGGCTACGGCTTGTGCAGCCCCTCGGCGCTGTCGAGGTGGTAGCCCGCCTCGTAGAGCGCCTCGAGGGTACAGGCCATGCGTGCCTCGCGGCCGAGCAGCTTGCTGGTCTGGCGCTGCAGGGTGCCGCCCTCGTCTGTGTCGGACAGGGCGAGCGTGGTCAGGCGCTCGGCGGCGTCACGGGGCTCCTCGGAGGCGTCCTGGGTCCAGGCGTGCTCGTCGTTGAGGTGGTAGCCCTTGTCGGCGAGCAGCGCGACGACGCGATTGGCGTAGCGCAAGAACAGGCCGTGGGACCGCATCTCCTCGGTGATGGCCTGGATGGCCTCGTAGCTGAACTTGCCGATGGCGGCCTTCGCCTCGTCGAGGGACAGGGCGGTCGCGTCGCCTTCGGCGGCGCCGTCGGGCGCGCCCAGGATACGGGCGCGGTCGGCGGCGCTCGGAGGTGGGCCGTGGGCGATGGTGCGGCCATCGGCGCTGAGCGGGGCGCCCTCGGCGTAGCCGAACCGGATCAGGGCCTCGTCGGTGATGGCGGGGCCAAGCTCGGCGACCGTCGCGGTGAAGCGCTTGCGCCACGCGGTGTTGTCCTCGGGCAGGGTGCCGAGGCCCTCGCCCATGGCCGCGCCCTGGCCCTTGCCGCGCGACGCACCAAGGCGGCCGGCCACAGCGTCGAGCACGTCTCCAAAGGGGCCCCGGAGGTCGGCCTCCTGGGCCACGAATGCGATGAACTGCTCACGCACCGGCTCCGCGAGAGACCCGGCGTGTTTCAGGGCGGCATCGAAGGCATCAAAGTCAATTGCGCGCATGGGGCGCTCCTGGGTGGAGGATGTGAAGTCTGCAGACCGAACGATCGGAGCCCCGAAGATAGGTCCGCACCACGCCGCGACAAGCGGTTCCACCACCGCCACGGACACGTACGCCGCACAATCATTTGCCGCTCCGAAGCCAACCGGCCCAGCGACGGCGTGGAACTGGCTCCAACATGCACGTGGTCATTGACGAATCGGCGGGGCCCGGATACCTTCGTCGGAGAGCAATGGATCGAGAGAGCGGCTGCCCTGTGTCTGGGGTGTGACTCTCCGTTCTGATGGGCCTTCCGATGGTTGGTTGGCTCCTCATCACATGGATGAGGGTCAACACCATTCCGGGTGTCCGGGGCCCCTGTGAATGCGCCGAACCGGCGCAAAGGATTGGGACATGGCGAAGAAGCTTTTTGTGGGTGGCCTGAGCTGGGACACCAATGACGACGGTCTGCGCGCTGCCTTTGAGGAGTTCGGCACCGTTTCTGATGCGAAGGTCATCACGGATCGCGAGACGGGCCGGAGCCGTGGTTTCGGCTTCGTGACCTACGAGGACTCGCAGGACGCCGAGGAAGCCATCGAGAAGATGGACGGCGCTGAGATTGACGGTCGCCCTGTGACCGTCAACGAGGCCCGTGAGCGTCAGGGCGGCGGCGGCGGCGGTGGTCGTCGTGGCGGAGGCGGCGGCGGCGGCGGCTACGGCGGCGGCGGTGGTCGCAGCGGCGGCGGCGGCGGCGGCGGCTACGGCGGCGGCGGCTACGACCGCTGATCCCTCCCGGAGGTCGCATCGCGGCCCCTTCCGATCCATTCTGTGAAAGCCTCGTCTACTTCGGCGAGGCTTTTGTCTTTCTTGCGGGGTCCCTTGCAAAGCGGAGAAGACCTGTCACAGACTGATTCTGATGAGAGGCATAGCGCAGAGGTCGACGCGCCGGACTTCGGATCCGGAGGACGTTGGTTCGAATCCAGCTGCCTCTCAACCTGACGCGCATGCATGGGGAGGAGCCGATACCGCGAAAGACAGTGGATGTACGGTGGGGCGGGTGGCTGGTTCAGGGGGAGGCTGATGAAACCGTTGATTCGTGTCTGTATCCCGGTGAGCGCCGACGGCTACATCGCCGATCGCGACTCCAGCCTGGCATGGAAGGCCGCGATAGACCCGGACACGCTCCGGTGCTACTCCTTTGAAGACGGTATCGGCGCGGTGGTGATGGGACGGACAGCCTACGGGCAGAGCGCCGCGCAGTCGGTGTGGCCCCACAGCGCGGTTCCTTGCTACGTGCTCGCCCATCGGGACGACGTGGAGGCGCCCCCGAGCGGCGTGCACGTCTGGACGGATGGCGTGACCTCCCTGGCCCATCACCTCAAGGCGACGATCACCGAGGGAGACATCTGGGTCGAGGGTGGGAGCAAGGTGATCACCTCCTTCCTCGAAGAGGATCTGATCGATCGCTTCGAACTGCGGGTGGTGCCGGTGCTGCTGGGCGGCGGCATTCCCTTGCTCAGCGGCATCAACACACCCACGTGGCTCGCGCTCGAGGGGGTGGAGCCGCTCGACGATGGCGTCGTGGCGATCTGCTACCGGCGCCGCGCGCAGGCCTGAGCCGCTACGCGTCCTCGGCGCGTAGCCTGCGCGTCCAGGCCACAGGGCCCTGGCCGTCTCCGTCGGCATTTCCTTATCGGTTACGGTCGCGCCGAGCGTGGCGGCAGCGGCCTCCCGCGCGTCGAAGAAGGCGTGCCACCCCGCCCCCCCGGAACCGCTCGTTCAGGATCGACTCTCGAAAGTAGAACACGCGTTCGCTCGACCATTCGGGTACGGAGAACGCGCGGTAGGCGTATGCATCGGCATCGCTGAGCGACACGCTGGTGGACATGTTCACGACCTCATCAGCGTGGGGCGACTTTGCGAATACGATCGAGGACGACTTCGCACAGCGCTCGAGGTCGCTGCGCTCGCACGCCATCGTCCGGTCCTCGGTCGCGGTGGAGTCGTGCCAGCGCACAGGTTGCGCTGACCCCCTGGGCGCCGCATCATAGCGCGCCAGCTCGAAAAGAGGGCAGCGCTCCCTGCGACCCGGACCGCGCGACACCCGAGGTCGACCCCTTTCGTGTCACCACGAGGCAGACCGTGAAACACAGGATCCAGCAGCTCCTCGCCGAATCCATCGGCACCCGGGTCGAGGTCCAGGCGCTGCGGCCCGTGGGTGGCGGGAGCATCAATCAGGCCGCCCACGTCGAGACCACCGTGGGCCGCTTCTTCGCCAAGTGGAACGACCACCCACTGCCTGGCCAATTCGCCCGTGAGGCCGAGGGACTCGCCGCCCTGGCGGCCAGCGGCACCAGCCTCGCTGTTCCGCGCGTCATCGGCTGGCGCGACGCCGACGAAGACGGCGCTGCGCTGCTCCTGCTGGAGCTCTTCGAGGCTGGCCGCCGCCGCGCGGACTTCGACGAGCGGCTGGGGATCGGGCTGGCGGAGCTGCACGCAGCGACCGCGGACGCCTTTGGATTCGACGCGGACAACTTCTGCGGCGCGACGCCCCAGCCCAACCCGTGGACGGCCACCTGGCCGCTGTTCTACCGGGAGCAGCGGCTCCGCTTCCAGCTTGAGCGCGCGGCGCGGACACGCGGACTGGCCAGGGCGGACCGTCAAGCTGTGGAGCGCCTGCTGGAGGGGCTCGACGACGGTCTGCTCGGCGCGCCGGAGCCGCCCGCGCTGATCCATGGCGACCTGTGGAGCGGCAACGTGCACGCGACGGCCGATGGTCGCCCCGCCCTCATCGATCCGGCGGCCTACTATGCGCACAGGGAGGCCGAGCTGGGGATGATGGTGCTGTTCGGCGGGTTCAGCCCGCGCGTGTTCGAGGTGTACGCCTCCGCCCGCGCGCTCCAGCCGGGCTGGCGCGACCGTTTGCCGGTCTACACGCTGTACCACGTGCTCAACCACTACAACCTGTTCGGTGGCGGCTATGGGCGGGAGGCCTTCGAGATGGCCCGGCACATCATGGAGCGGGCTCAGACCGCGCGATAGGGGCACCGTGAGTGGCGGCTCCGGAGGGCGACGTGGCGGTGCTCGGTCGGCACACGGCCGCGCCCGGGAGGTCCCCTCCGCCCCGACCGCTCCCACCCGTCTCCTGATGCCTTACTCCTCAGGCCAGGGCGCCGGCTCGTCGAGCTTGGAGGCGATCTCCTGCTGCGTTTGGCGCATCTGGTCCACCAACGCCGACTGGAGCTGCAAGGCTGCGGTCATCGCCAGCTGTTGGCGCTGAAGCGCGTCCGGCTCACCGGCGAGTATGGCGGCGAGCTCCCGGGCCTCCTCGGTGTCGACGCCCTCTGCGCAGAGCGTGGTCGTTATGCGGTCCAGGAGCAGGTCCGTGGGCGTGCTGGCCAGCGCCGTGAGCTGAGCGTGGATGGCATCCTCGACGTGTGAGATCGCCTTCTCGACAGACTGGCTCTCGGCCTCCAGCGCGCGCTCTCGCTGGGCGACCTGTGCGGCGCGTACGGCCCGCGCACGCCGTGTGGCGTCCACCTCGGCCAGCCTCGCGTCCACGTCGCCCGTCTCCAGCATCCGTGCTGCGACCTCGCTGTAGTCGAGGTCGGAGGCGTCTTCAAAGTCTTCCTGCAGGCCCATCCACTGCTGCTGAAGGGCTCGGAACGTGGTGGCGTGGCCGCTCCAGGTGGTGACCAGCGCGTCGAGTCGTTCGAGCCTTGCCTGAGTGGGGCCGTCGAGGAGGGGATTGCGGTGGGGCATGCTGCACGGAAGAGCTGGGGTGACAGGCCCTCCGGGGCCTCTTGAGGGGGCTGCATTCTTGCGGATCGGCGCGCGGCTGTCCAGTGGGCGGGTCGCAAACGCCACGTGTCGACCTCATCCCGCGCGCTGAAGGTGGACCAGCCACTCACCATGCTCGGTCTGCGGGAACTGGTCGATCCCCTCCACCGACACCGCGCCCCATCCAAGCTCGGCCAGCCGCGCCAGGTCCGCGATGAGCGAGTCCGCGAAGCACGAGACGTACACCAGGTCTCGCGGCCCTTCGCCGCTCCCCACCGCAGCCAGCGCGTCCACGAACGCCCGCAGGCCGCTGCGGGGCGGGTCGGCGAAGATCGCGTCCGCGGCAGCGACGAGGCCGATCAGGTGGCCGTCTGCGCGGTGCATGTTCGCGCTGATGGCGTCGATCCGGTCGCTCAGGCCCGCTTCGGCGGCGCTGCGCTCGAGCCCCTGGCGCGCGAGCGGATCGGTCTCGGCGGCGGTCACCTCGGCGGCGACCGACGCCAGCGGCAGCGTGAAGTTGCCCGACCCTGCGCCGAGCTCCAGCCAGCGCACGGCGCCGAGCGGGCGCACCCGGCCGAGGACGCGCTCGACCAGCAGCCGGTTCGTCGCCAGCCCCGGTTGGGAGAAGCCGCCCACCGTCCCGAACAACGGAACCGGCGTGAGGCCGTCCGCGCCGTCGACCCAGGTCTGGAACCAGGGGTGCAGCTCGGGATTCTTCTGGAGGCGAAGCCGGTCCTCGGCGACGAACAACGTCTTGCGTCGCTGCCCCATCTCCACGTGGGCGCTGGCCAGCTGGCGCGTCAGCCACGCCTCCTCATCCAGCAGCACCTTGATGTCCGCGTTGGCGGCGTCGATCCACAGCCCGCGCCGACCGTCCGGCGCGACGCGCAGCCGCAGCGACGCCCGGTCAATGGGCGGTGGGTCCGCCGCGAGGTCCACCATGAAGGCGCGCAGCGCGTCGCTGGCCATCGGGCACGCGCCCACCGGCACCAGCTCCTGCCGGTCCAGCGCCCACAGCCCGAGCACCGGCGCCCCCTCGACGCGCTGAAAGGTCAGATCGGTCCGATCCCGAAGGCCACCGGCGCCCGCGCTGTGCACGGTCAGCGCCTCCAGGGCGGCCTCCGGCAGCCCCGCTTCGCGCCAGGCCGCCACCAGGGCGTCCCGCTTGTGGGTGAGCTGCTCCGCGTAGGGCGTCGAGATCGACGGGCAGCCGCCGCAGCGACCTGCGACCGTACATGCGAGACCTTGCTCCATCATAGCGCTCCTGTCGTGTTCGAACCGCGCACCTCAGACGAGGGCGGCGCATCATACTGTACGAGGTTGGTCGTGACCACGATGTCCGCGTCGCCCCGTCCACTATCGCTCCCCGATTGTGCTACAGTGCGGCCAAACGGCCGACATCGCCGGCCCACCTGCCGCCGAGGAGCTTCATGCGCGACTTTCAGGACGCGATCCGCCAGGGCCTCCCCTCCGAGCTGCCCCCCATGCCTGCCGAGGAGCCGGGCATCAGCCACGCCCCGCGCCGCCCCGACGTCCTCGACGCCCGAGGCCGCGCGCTCGCCGTCAAGAACGCCCTGCGCTACATCCCCGAGGCGTGGCACGCCGTCCTTGCCCCTGAGTTCGCGCGTGAGCTCGCCACCGACGGCCGCATCACCATGCGTCGGCTGCGCCCTGCCTACGCCATGATGGCTCGCCCGGTGGATGCCTACCCGGCCCGCTGTCGCCAGGCGGCGGCCATCATGTTGATGATCCAGAACAACCTCGATCCGGCCGTCGCTCAGCACCCCTACGAGCTGGTCACCTACGGTGGCAACGGAACCGTATTCCAGAATTGGGCTCAGTATCTCCTGACGATGCGCTATCTGTCCGAGATGACGGACACGCAGACGCTGGTTCTGTATTCCGGTCACCCGCTCGGTCTGTTTCCATCGTCGAAGGACGCGCCGCGCGTGGTCGTCACCAATGGCATGGTGATCCCCCATTACAGCCGGCAGGAGGACTACGACCGCATGGCCGCGCTCGGCGTCACCTCCTACGGCCAGATGACTGCGGGCAGCTTCATGTACATCGGTCCGCAGGGGATCGTGCACGGCACCGCCATCACGCTGCTCAACGCCGGCCGCCGCTACCTCGGGCTCGACCCCGAGCAGGACCTGGCGGGCAAGGTCTACGTCACCAGCGGCCTCGGCGGGATGAGCGGCGCGCAGGCCAAGGCCGCAGTCATCGCCAGCGCGGTCGGCGTCATCGCCGAGGTCGACCCGATCGCCCTCGCCAAGCGCCACGCCCAGGGCTGGCTCATGGAGACCGAGACCGACCTCGACAGGCTACTGCTGCGGATCGAGCGCGCCCGAAAGGCGCGCGAAGCTGTCTCGATCGGCTACCTCGGCAACGTGGTCGATCTGTGGGAGCGCCTGGTGGCCTCGGGCCTGTCGGTGGATCTGGGCTCGGACCAGACCTCGCTGCACGCGCCCTGGACGGGCGGCTACTACCCGGCGGGGGTCGGTTTCGACCAGGCCAAGACCATGATGGTCAGAGACCCCGAGGCGTTCAAGGCGCACGTTGAAGCGTCCCTGGTCCGCCAGGTCGCCGCCATCGACGCGATGGCCGCTCGGGGCATGGCGTTCTGGGACTATGGCAACGCCTTCCTGCTCCAGGCCTCGCGGGCCGGCGCCGCATCCCTGATGAGGGAGGATGGCGGGTTCACCTACCCGTCCTACGTGGAGGACATCATGGGGCCGATGTGCTTCGACCTCGGCTTCGGGCCGTTCCGTTGGGTCTGCACCTCGGGCTCGGCGGATGACCTCCGGGCGACGGACCGGCTGGCCGGCGATGTGCTCGAGCGCATGGCGGCCGTCGCAGGGCCCGAGACGCGGCAGCAGCTGCTCGACAACCTTCGCTGGATCTGGACCGCGGACGCCAACGGCCTCGTGGTGGGCTCCCAGGCGCGTATCCTGTACGCCGATCGCGCCGGTCGGACCTCCATCGCGCTCGCCTTCAACCAGGCCATCGGCGACGGCCGCCTGGCCGCCCCGGTGGTGCTCGGCCGCGACCACCACGACGTCTCCGGAACCGACTCCCCCTTCCGCGAGACGGCCAACATCTACGACGGCAGCATGTTTACCGCCGACATGGCTGTGCAGAACGTCATCGGCGACAGCTTTCGCGGCGCGACGTGGGTGTCACTGCACAACGGCGGCGGGGTGGGCTGGGGCGAGGTCATCAACGGCGGCTTTGGCCTCGTGCTCGATGGCACCGAGGACGCCGCGCGTCGCGCGCGCTCGATGCTCGACTGGGACGTGAGCAACGGGCTCGCCCGGAGAGCCTGGGCCCGCAACCCCGGCGCCATCTACGCCGCCCGGCGAGCGATGGAGGAGGTCGAGGGCATGACCGTCACCCTTCCCGAGGTCGCTGACGACGCGCTCGTCGCCGCGGCGGTGGGCGAGGCGTTCCAGTCGTCCTCATCGTGAGACAACCTGTTCCAATTGGCGACGATGGTGCTCCAGCTGAGACACCGCTGTCGAGGAACGATGGACCGAGGGCTCGCGTTCTGGCGGCGTGGCGCCTCGGCGGAACCGACACGCAGCCACACCAGAAAATTGCACTCGCACAAACTCGTGAGGCGTGACGTACACGGCACGCGCCTTGCGACAGCGGGGTCTGGTTCATTGGCTCACGAGAGGGAACACCATGAGAGCATGTGAGGGTCGCAGGTTGGATCGATGGGCAGGGAAGCGCGAGACCCTCCGAGGGATTCACGCCGTGATGATGACACTTCGGGCGGGGTTGGAGCGCGATCCAGCCGCCATCCCGCGCATCAAGCGGCTCGCGCGCCAGGTCGCTGACGCGGGCTCCAAGCTTGGCGACCCTGTCGTCGCCATGGCGGCTGACAACGTCGCGACGTGCGATGTGTCACACTTCGCGCTGCGCCTTGATGTGCTCATGGACGTCATTGTGTGCATCCTCGACGTTGAGATCGGCCACGACGTGGCCCGGCTGCTCCTCGTCGAGGACGACGACGACTTTGCCGAGGTCATCCTTGCTGTGCTCGCGGCGCCTGGCCGTGAGCTCACCCGCGTCACGGGGCTCGCCTCGGCGAGGGATGTGTTGGTGAGCGAGCCGGTCGACCTGGTGTTGCTCGATCTTGGGCTGGCCGACGGGGATGGACGCCAGCTGCTTCACGAGCTGAGCAGGCTGCCGGTCGACGTTCGGCCCGAGGTCCACGTCCTGACGGCGAGGCTTGAGCCGGCCCTTCAAGCGGAGTGCGTGGTGCTGGGCGCGGCGGGCGTTCACCGAAAACCGATCGACACGGGCGCGCTCGTCACCGTGCTCGCCATGCGCATCGCCGTCCTGCTCGAGAGGCGGATGGAGCGTCTGTACGATCATGAGACGGGTCTGCTCAACCCCCAGGGGCTCGCGGCGCGGTGGGCGGCCCGCACCTTCGACGGCGACGAGGTCGCGAGCTGCTTGTTCCTGACCGGCTCCGGGGGCGGTGCATCGCCTGAGCACGTCCACAGGCTGGTTGACGCGACCCTGTTGGCAACGCAGTGCGCGGATCTCGTCGCCCGCATCGCGCCGGACGTCGTCTTCGTGATGCTGGACGGGGCCGCTGACCGCGACATCGAGGTGGTCGTGCAGAGTCTGGAGGCCGAGTGGTACCGTCGGGGAGACGCACCAACGCGCGGAGGCGAGCTCATCTGCGAGCTCATCCAGGTCTTTGGTGCCATGCCGTTGCGAACCGTGCTGTCGGTGGGGCAGCTGCGGCTGAGCGCGAGCCGCTCGCTCAGCGAGCGGGTCGCTCAAGAGCTCGACGCGATGTTCGGTGAGCCAGCCATGGACGATTGCGCCCAGGGCTGAGGTCGGCTGCAGGAGGCTCCGCCCTCGACTACAACCAGATCGACGCGACCTCGTGCGTCACGAACGCGCCGCCATAGGCCACCGCGAACATGTAGCCGAACGCGATCGCCGCCCACCTCCACGTCCCGGTCTCGCGTCGTATCACCGCGAGCGTCGAGACGCACTGCAGCGCGTAGACATAGAACACCAGCAGCGCAAGGACCGTGGGCAGCGGGTAGGCGGGCGTGCCGTCAGCGCGCTTCGCCGCCCGCATCCGCTCGCCCAGCCCGTCCAGATCCTCCTCGTCACCGGTGTAGGCGTGGATCTGACTCAGCGTCGCGACGATCACCTCGCGCGCGGCCAGTGAGGCGATCAGGCCGATGCCGATCTTCCAGTCGAAGCCGAGCGGCGCGATCGCCGGCTCCAGAACGCGGCCGATGTCCGCCGCCGCCGAGTGCTCGATCTGGTAGGCTCGCACCGCCGCCTCGTCGTTGGCGATCTCTGCCGGCGGCTCGACCTGCGGGAAGTGCAGGAGCGCCCAGATCGCGATCGACGCCACCAGGATGATGGTCCCGGCCTTCTTGAGGAAGGCGCGCACGCCGCGCGAGACATGGTTGAACACGACCTTGGCCGTCGGCATACGGTAGGGCGGCAGCTCCATGTAGAACGGGTAGGTCTGCCCGCGCAGCACCCCACGCTTGAAGATCACCGCCGCGATCATCGCGCTCACCGAACCGAGCAGGTAGAGCCCGAACATTGTCAGCCCCTGCAGGTTCACCACGCCGCCCACCCGCGTCTCCGGGATGAACGCGCTGATGAACAGCACATACACCGGCAGCCTCGCCGAGCACGTCATGAAGGGCGCCACCATGATGGTCGCCAGTCGGCTCTTGGGGTCCGGCACCGCCCGCGTCGCCATGATGCCGGGGATGGCGCACGCATACGACGACAGCAGCGCGATAAAGCACCGCCCCTCCAGCCCCGCCCAGCCCATGACCCGATCGATCACGAAGGCGGCCCGCGCCATGTAGCCCGAGCCCTCCAGGAATGCGATCATCAGCAGCAACAGGGCGATCTGGGGTACGAACACCACCACGCTCCCGACCCCGCCGAACAGCCCGTCGATCAGGAGGCTCTCGATCAGCCCGTCCGGCAGCGCCGTCCGGAGGAGCTCCCCGAGACCGACCACCATCGCCTCCATCAGATCCTGAAGCGGCGCGGCGACCACGAACACGATCTGGAAGAACAGGAACATTACCAGCGCGAACAGGTTGAGGCCCAGGATCGGGTGGAGCACGATCTTGTCGAGCTTGTCCGTCCAGCCCCGGTCCTCACGCGGGGGCACGACCGCCTTGTCCAGGATCGCGTCCGCCCAGATGAACCGAGAGACGATCTCCGACGGCATGTGGTCCGGCGGCGCGGGCCACTTGCCCGGCTGGCCGAGCTCATGCTTCAGGTCGTCGAGGCCGATCCCCCGGTTGCCGACCACGCCGACCACGGGGATGCCCAGCTCCGCCTGGAGCACGTCCAGCTTGAGCGCGCCTCCACGGGCCTTGAGCTCGTCGATCATCGTCACGACGAGGATCGACGGCAGCCGCTGATGGAGCACCTCCCCGACGAACGGCAGCGAGCGCCGCAAGGTCGTGGCATCCGCCACGATCACCACACCGTCCGGTGTGCCGATGCCGTCGAGGTGCCCGCGCAGGGCGTCCAGCGTCACCTGCTCGTCGGGGCTGAGCGGGTCCAGGGAGTAGGTGCCAGGGAGGTCGATCAGCGCGACCTTCGCGCCGTTGCCGAGGTCCACGTGACCCTCGACGTGCTCCACCGTCACACCCGGATAGTTGGCGATCTTCTGGCGGAGGCCCGTCAGGGCATTGAACAGGGTGGTCTTTCCGCAGTTCGGGCTGCCCACCAGGGCGAGGCGGGTGATGGTCATGGATGATTTCCGTGTCCGGGTTTCAGCCATCCAGGCCGCGGACCGTCACCAGGGCGGCCTCACGCTTGCGGAGGCTGATACGAGCGCCGCGCAGGGCGTACTCGGTGGGGTCGCCAAGAGGAGCGCGCCGCCGCACGACGACGCGGGTGCCGGGCACAAAGCCCAGCGCCATCAGCCGCTGCACGAGCGCCAGGTCCCCGTTGGCCTGTACGTCGACGATCTCGACCGTGGAGCCGGGGCGTGCCTTGTGGAGCGCCATGACGCCGACTTGTGTCGTGTCCGGGGCGCGCCGTTGGCCGGTGAGCAGCCCCTGCAGGACCGACGCCCCCGCACCGGCGTCCTCCTCCGCGACGCTCCGGAGCAACAGGCCGCCCGCACCCTCAGCGTGCGATGGGGCTGCGTGGAGGGCGGTCAGTGCAAATGCTTTCCAGGAGGCCATGGTCTTCACCCCGACATGAGGTCCACGCGACCATTCGCGTGACCTGACCCCCATTGGAATTGAAATTCGTTTTCAATTCAAGGGCGGAGTGAAAGAAGGCGTCACTTCTTGCTCTCGACTGCCATTCTGGTGGCAGCGGCGGGCCTCGGCTTCAAGGTCATCGTCGCAGCAGAGCGTCTCAGGCCACTCGAACTCCAGGGTCGCATGTTCGATGCGGTACTCCGCGCGCAGGTGCGCCCTGAGCGCCCTTCGGACCTGTTCGAGGGCCTCTCCATCGGTGTTCGGGGCGAGCAGGACGTGGGCTTCGAGGGCCCGGTGGTGCTCGTCCAGCTCCCAGGCATGCACGTGGTGGACGTTGTTGACCCCGGCGATCGTCGTCATGCTCTCCATGACGAGGTCGAGGTCGAGATCGGGCGGGGTGCCCTCCATGAGGATGTGGATGGTGCGCTTGAGCATCACCACCGACATCCACAGGATGTAGATCGCGATCACCAACGTCAGCAGCGGGTCGATGAAGGTCCAGTTGAACAACCAGATCGCGCCGGCGCCCAGCAGCACCGCGATCGACGCGCCGGCGTCCGTCAGGTTGTGAATGAACGCCGCCCGAACGTTCAAGCTCCCCCTGGACAGGTCCCAGAGGAACAGCGCCGTGAACACGTCCACGACGAAGGCGACGCCCGCGGCGATGGCGACCCAGCCGGCCAGCACCTCGGTCGGGTGGATGAGGCGATCGACCGCCTCGACCAGCAGATAGAGCCCGACCAGCCCCAGCGCCGTCAGGTTGATCATGGCGCCGATCAGCTCCGCCCGGCGGTAGCCGAACGTATACCGCTGGTCCGCGCCGCGGCGAGCCACCCGCCTGGCGGCCAGGGCGATGAACAGCGCGGCGGCGTCGTTGAGGTTGTGCACCGCGTCGGCGACCAGCGCCAGGCTCCCGGCCGCGACCCCGACGACCACCTCCACCACCGTGAGCCCGACGTTCAGCACGATCGAGCCGATGAGCCGCCCATCGCTGACGTGGGAGACGTCGTGATGGTGGATCAGGCCGTGGTCGTGGCTGTGGTCATGGTCGGTGTCGTCGGTGGGAAGGGGCGCGTCGTGCGAGCCGTGACCGTGGTCGTGACCGTGGTCGTGATCGTGATCGTGATCGTGGCTCATGCGCGCCGCCTCACCGGGAGGGGGCGCGTGGGACACGGCCTGGGATGGACATCAATCGTCATCGTCGTCGTCGTCCTGCCTGGCCGCCGCCTTGTCCTTCGGGTCCTCGCCGTTCGCGCTGCCCTTCTTGTCCTCTCCGCCGGGCGGCGCCTCCAGCGCCTCGATGCCGCGGGTGAGGCCGGTCTTCTCGGCGTCGGAGAGGTCGGCAGGCTTGTGGAGGATGATGTAGATGGGCATGGGCATCTCGCCGTCTTCGATCTCCTCGCCAGCGTCCTTCCACTTGCGCTGGGGTTTGTCCCACTCGGAGAAGTTGAGCTTGCTGCGGCCCTCCTCGACGTCGCTGGCGACGAGCCAGGACACGGGGGCGATGTTGGAGTACCAGGGCCAGACCGTCTCGTTGCTGTGGCAGTCGAAGCAGGCCCGCTTGGCGAGCTCCCGGGCCTGGGGCGAACTCCAGGTCGGCTCCCTGGTGATGGGGGGATTGTCGTGGTCCCGGCCATAGGGGACGACCTGGATGAGCAGGAACAGCGCGACGGGGATCGCCAGGGCGATGAGGATCTTCTTGCCTTTGGTCATCTTTGGTTTCCAGCCCCGAGGACCATGGGGGGGCGCCGGGGGCAACGGCGCACCGGAGATCTGTGGGCAGCATCGGGGGCAAGTCAACCCTTTGGGGGTGCGGCGGAGGCGTGAGGTGGATTTTCAAGAAAAAGAGAAGGCGCAGGCTGCTCCCTTAGCAACCTGCGCCGTCGACCAGCAGCGGGATTCGAACCCGCACACCGCCGAGACGTCCCTACGGTTTTGAGCCGCGGGGATGGCCTCTGCACGGCAAAGGGGTGTCACGCCCCTCGCGTCTGCCATTCCGCCATGCTGATGCGGCCCCATAGGGGTCCGGGTGCCTGAGATCACGCCGTCTAAGGGTGGTGTCCTTCCACTGGACGACCGGTTGGGCAGCCAGTCTCTCTCCGAGTGACGACTTCTGAAGTGGGCGACAGCGGGTCGCGACGGGGCGACGCTGAAGCGACGGGTGTGCCAGAGGTGCAGGGCTGGCACGGACGTCGTGAGGGCGGGCCGGCGTGACCCATCGCCGCAGTCTGGGGTGTGCGGGGGGTTATCCTGACAGCGCGGGGGCGAGACGAACGGATAGAGCGTGTCAGCGGCGCTGGAGGCGTTGGGCGACCTGCTCGAGGTCGTGACGAAGCGGGGCCGAGGGGGGCAGTCGGTGGGCGTCGAGCAGGGCGCGGGCGCGAGCGATGCTGGCTTCGGCGAGCTCCGCGGGGGCGTCGAGGCCATCCGTGCTGGCTCGCAGCACGAGCTGTTCGGCCGCGACGAGGGCGTCGTTCGTGGCTGCGTCGAGGGTGAGGTCGAGCGCGGCGCGCGCTGCCGCGGGGCGGCCCGCCGCAAGCTCGATGCGCGCGAGCGCCAGCTGCGCGTCCGAGCCGTGGGCACCGTCCGAACGCGCGTCGGCGAGCGTCGTGCGCGCCTCCTCCAGCCGCCCCGCCGCCAGGTGAGCCTGGGCGAGCCACACGTGGTGGGTCTTCAGGAGCCAGCCGTCTCCGGCCCGAAGGCCGCGCTCGGCCGCGCGGGCGAAGTGTTCGTGCGCGGCCTCCATCCGGCCAAGCAGGGCCAGCGCGCGCGCGCAGGCGAGCAGGGCCCACGCCTCATTGCCCACGAGGTTCGAACGCCGGGCGATCTCGACGGCGTCGGAGCCCAGAGCGAGGGCGCGTGAGAGCTCGCCGAGCGTGAGCATGAGGCGAGCGAGCACGTAGCTGGCCTGCGTCATGGCGAAGGGATCGTCGAGCTGGGTGGCCAGCAGGAGGGCGCGGTCGAGGGTCTGCCGTGCGTGCTGGAGCTGGAGGCCTTGGAGCAGGACCGCCCCCAGCAGCGCCAACGCCCGAGACTCCTGGTGCCGCGACCCGGTCTCGCGTGCCTCGCGCACCGCCTCTTCGATCCAGGCCCCTGCACGTGGATCGCCCGCGTTGAGGGCGAGCGCGCCGAGGTCGATCAAGATGGGGGTGGTGAGGTGGCGCTGGTTCAGCTGCCGGGCGGAGGTCAGCGCCTCCGTGAGCAGGCCCTCGCTCTGCGCGACGTTGCCGAGGCCGAGGTGCAGGGCGCCGTAGGCGTAGGTGGTGAAGTGCAGCAGGTGCGCATCCCCGACCTCGCGGGCGAGCCGGGCGGCCTCGTCGAACAGCGGGATCGCCGCGTCCAGGTCACCGGCGCGACGCAGGGCCACTGCGAGCGTGGCGGCGGCGTAGCCTTCGAGCAGCGTGGCGTCGGCGCGGTCCTGAGCGGTCTGGAGGGCGGCGCGGTAGTGCTCGAAGCTCCGGGCGTTTTGGCCGTGGTGGGCGAGGGCGTGGGCGAGGTTCCAGTGGATGCGGATGTGGAGGGTGTGCAGCCCGTGCAGCGCGCAGAGCTGGTGGGCCTCCTCCAGAAGCGCGAGCGTGTCGACGTCGGGCGTGGCGCCGACGCTGACGGTCATCCACACCACGGCGACGCGAAGATGCGGGGGGAGGTCCTCGAGCGTGAGGAGCCGAGGCAGGTGCGCGCGCAGCGGGGCGAGCGACGCGGTCAGGCGCATGCGGGCGAACGTCAGGACGCCGAGCGACGCCAGCGTCTCGGCGGGCCAGTCGGGGTGGGTGAGCGCGCGCTCGAACGCGGCCCGCAGGTTGTCGAAGTCACGGTCCAGCGCCTCGGCGGAGGCTTCGGTGGGAACGATGCACGCCTCGGGAGCGAGGAGGTTGGCGAAGTGCGTGGCGTGCCGGCGCGCGGTCTCGGGTTCGTCGAGGTGTTCGAGCGCGAAGTGGCGCACGCTGGAGAGCAGGGTCAGACGGGGGCCGTGTGCTGTATCCTCTTGCTGAATAAGGGATTTTTCGATGAGCGACTCGATCACGTCCATCGCCCAGGACGCGTCTGGCCAGGCGTCGAGCGCCACGACCGCCTCGGCCGCCGAGAGATCGAACGCGCCTGTGAAGATGCTGCACTGGGCCAGGGCGGCGCGCTCCCAGGCGGTCAGGAGCTGCCACGACCAGCCGATGGCCGCGCGCAAGGTCGCGTGCCGCGGGCTCAGGTCGGCGGTCCGCTGCTTGAGCAGCTCGAACCGTCGTCCGAGGCGCTCGAGCATGCCGGCGGGCGTCAGCATCCCGATCCTGGCTGCGGCCAGCTCGATGGCGAGCGGGAGGCCGTCCAGCTCGCGGACGAGGGCAGCGATGGCGTGGGCGTCCTGCTCGGAGGGAGCGTAGTCGACGCGTACGCGCCGGGCCCGGTCGATGAACAGGCCGACCGCGTCGTTGGCGACGAGGTCGGCGAGCGGGAGGGTCGCGTCCGGGGTGGGCAGGGTGCTGACGTCGAGCACGTGCTCGTCCGCCAGCCCGAGGGGCTCGCGGGAGGTGGCGAGGAACCGGGCGCCCGGCGCCATGACGAGCCAGCGGTCGAGCACGGCGGCTGCGGCGTCCACGACCTGCTCCAGGTTGTCGAGGGCGAGGGTGATGGCGCCGCGACCGTCGAGCGCGTGGCCGAGCCGGGAGACCGGGTCGTCTGCGTCGAGGCGCACGCCGAGCACCTCGGCGACGCGCTGGCAGAGGCGATCGGGCGAGTCCGCTTCGGACAGGGCGCAGAAGTGGAAGTCCGGGACGCCCCGAAGCTCGCCCCATGCCCGGCACAGGCGCGTCTTGCCCACGCCGCCTGGCCCGCGCAGCGTCAACAGCCGCGCGCCAACGGCGAAGGCGGTGTCGATGCGGTGCAGGTCCTCCAGGCGTCCGACGAAGGCCTGACCGGGCGCCACAGGGCGGCGCGGCGACTCGAAGGCATGCGTCGCCTCGGGGGCGACGGACGCGCTGGAGCCGGTGCGCATGATGCGCTGGAGGCTGTCGAGGGCGTCCCGCGCGCTTGGAGGGCGGTCGCTCGGCGCCTTGGCCATCATGGCGCGCACGAGGTCGATCAAGGCCTGGGGCGTGCCAGGCAGGGTGGCGGCGGACAGGTCGGGAGGCTCGGCGGTGATGTGGCGGATGGCCAGCAAGGTCGGGGTCGCGGCGCGGAACGGCGGCGCGCCGCTCAGCAGGTGATGCAGCATGCAGCCGAGCTGGTAGAGGTCGGTCGCGGGCGTGGCGGCGTTCCCCTCCCATTGCTCCGGGGCCATGTACCAGGGCGTGCCGATGGCCCCGCGGCCGTCCTCCCGTTCGCCTCCGAGCGCGGCGGACACCCCGAAGTCGAGCACCTTCACGACATCCTGCAGGCCGGCCTTGTCGGTCAGCATGATGTTGGAGGGCTTGATGTCCCGATGGATGATGCGGAGCTCGTGCTCGTGGGCGTCGGCGAGCGCGCTCAGGACGGCGGTGGCGACGTGTGCGGTCCGATGCCAGTCGAAGGGCCCGTCGTCATCCAGCGCGTCGGCGACGGTCTTGCCGTGCACGAGCTCCATGACGAGGAAGGGGCGGTCGTTGCTGACGCCGTAGTCGGTCACGCGGATGGTGTTGGGATGGTGCAGCGCGGCGGCGTTGCGCGCCTCGACCTCAAAGCGGCGTCGCGCGGTCTCAGAGGGGTGGGAGAGCACCTTGAGGGCCACCAGCCCGCGGGTCTCCAGGTGCTCGGCGACGAACACGCTGCCCATGCCGCCCTGGCCGAGCGGGTGAAGGACGCGGTAGCGACCGGCGATGAGGGTGCCGGGCTCCAACGCGTCGGCGGCGGCGTTGGCGGGCTGGATGGAGCGCGCGTCGTCGGCGAGTGAGGCCGTCTCGCTGTCGGCGGAGACGGGGAGCAGCGCGGTGCGCTGGAGTGAGCGTGGCCGAGGGTCGTCGGTCATGGGACTTGGGGCGTACGCCTTTGGCGTGTGGCTCTGGACGGCGCTGAGGCGCGGGCTCGTCCAGTCTACCAGACCTCGCGCCGCGGTGCGACGGGGCGTTCGGCGTGCGCGGCCGGGCCGTCAGCGACGGCGGAACGCAGCGTAGAGGAAGGCCTGCTGGCCGCCGCTCGGCGTGTGGTGCAGCTCGTCCTCTGCGTGGAGGAGCTCAAAGGGCTCACCGAGGGCCTCAGCGAGGGCGTCGGCGCTGTAGCGGACGACGGGCAGGTTGGAGCACTTGACGGGCCCGTCGAGGCTGAAGGTGGCGATGACGGCGAGCCCGCCGGGGGCGAGGGCGTGCCGCATCGTCGCCACATAGGCCTTGCGGTCGGCGGGGTCGGTGAGGAAGTGGAAGACGGCGCGGTCGTGCCAGATCTCGACGCTCGCTGGCTCGAGCTGGACGGTGGTGACGTCGGCCTCGAGCCAGGTGACGGCGTCGGCGCGGTCCCCGAGGCGCTCGCGGGAGACCTGCAGGGCGGCGTCGGCGATGTCGAGCACGGTGACGTGCACGCCGTCCCGCGCGCTCAGGTCGTCCACCAGCCTCGAGGCGCCACCGCCGACATCGATGATGCGGAACGGGGCGGTGGGGCCGAAGCGGTCGATCAGGGCGAGGGAGGTGGCGAGCCGGGGCAGGTACCAGCTCATCCGGTCGCTGGGCTTCTGGGTGTATGTCGAGTTCCAGTGGTCGCGTCGGTCGGTCATGGCGGTGGCCTCTTGAGGAGCTGCGGGGGGCGACAGAAACTGTCGCAGCGCTGGTTCGGGGCGGTCAGCTCACAACCCAGCGGGCGAGCAGCTCCTGGTAGGTCGGCTGGGGTCCGAAGGTGGCGAGCAGGGTAGCGTTCCATCGTCGGGTCTGGTTGATGGCGGCGCCGTGGCCCTCGAGGGCGCAGTAATACTCGGTGTGGGTCCGTCGGTTCTTGCCCGAGCCGGTGGACACCGTGCGGCTGCGGCAGACCGCCCGGATGTCGCTGACCGCCTCCACGACCGAGCCCACGAGGTAGTACAGCCGGGCGGGCGGATAGTGATCGAAGGAGCGTTCGAGCAGGGTGTTGATGGCGAGGGACTCGTGCTGGATCTCCGTGCTGAGCCCCTTGAGGGCGGCCTGGATGTTGTCGCGGTGCTGCTCGTCGGGGGTGTCGGTGAAGAAGTTGAGGCGATCCCAGAACGAGATCCGGCCTTTGACCTCCTGCAGCTCGTCGTTGTAGGCGGCGTGCCTGGGCAGGAGCTGCTGGAGGCGCAGGAATCGGGCGCGGTAGTCGCTCTCGTAGAGCGGGACCGCCAGGATGGCGAGCACCTCGTGGAAGGACCTCGGGCGGAAGACGCCCTGCTCGAGCGGAGGCGGGGGCTCGGGGTGCTCCAGCAGCTCGGCGAGCTGCTCCATGAGGCGCTGGCGATCCCCCTGGAGGTTGAAGGCGTGCTCAAGGACGGTGCGCAGGGCGTTGAGGCCCTCGTAGGCTTCGCTGCGTCCGTAGACGCTGCAGCTCTTGGGGGAGCGGGAGGAGCCGCCGTCGGTGTGGATGGCCTTGACACGGCCGAGGGTGTGCACCGCCCAGTCGCGGAGCGCGAGGGTGGGCTGCTGGGCACCGGCCTGCCGGGCGGCCTCGAGGAGCTGGTTCCAGCTGTCGTCGGTGGTGGACTGATGCCACTTGAGGCGGGCCCAGGCCTGGGCCTCGGCGGTCTGGTCGGCGTTGTTGCTCAGGCTGAGGCGGTCGACCCACGAGATGCGGGACTTGAGGTCACCCAGGCGTCGCGAGAGTCGGTGCTGCATGGCGACGTGCAGCAAGCACTGGTCAAACAGCTTCTCGCCCCCTGCTCGATCGAGCGCGTTGGCGAAGTCCTGGACCATCTGGCTCATCGGGGCGCTGTCGAGCCCCGCGGCGTGTTGGACCTTGCGGCGCTCCCGCTCCTCGACGTCCGAGGGCAGGGGGACGCCGGGAAAGGCCTGGACGTACGCGCGCCGCAGCCGCTGGGCTGCGGCCAGGACGAGGGCGCGCGGCTCGACGATCTTCTGGACGACCACGTCGCCGCCGGGCTCCAGGTCCACGACCGACTTGACCGCCAGCGCGTCGATCGCGCCGAGCAGCTCGCCCAGCCGGACATAGAGGCCCATGGGCGGATAGAGGGCCAGCGAGGTGTCGAGCAGGTCGTGGACCTGCTCGGCCCGGTTGCGGAAGTCGAACAGGGTCTTCTGGACCTCGGTGGCGAGCTGGTCGCGGTGCTGCTCCGCCTCAGAGTCCGTGAAGACGTTGAGCTTGTCGACGATCGGTACGGCCTCGACAGCGGCGGCGTGCGCGTTGGCGAGCTGGTTCAGCTGCTGCTCGAGGTGGTCGAGCTCGGGGCGCGCGTGGAAGTAGGGGCCGTCGAGCACGTGGCCGGCCAGCAGTCGCAGCAGGGCCTCGTGGGAGAGGGGCTCGACGCCCAGGGTGGGGTGCGGCCGGAGGGAGGGTGGGGCGTTGGCGAAGGCCCGGCAGCGCTGCTCGTCGGCGAGTGTCCGCAGGAAGTCTTCGTGGTCGAAGTCGGGGACATAGAGGTGCAGGATGCGCTCGCCGAGCCCATGCAGGTCGTTGAGCAGGCTGTCGGGCAGCTCGACGCCCTTGAAGATCAGGCCGTCGACGCGGATCTGGCTCTGGAGCTGCCGCACGGCGCGATCGATCCGCCGCGCGATCTCGAAGGCCGGGAACGCCTGCTCGATCTCGGCCAGGGCGGAGTCGAGCGCGGTGCGTTGGAGGCCGATGATGCGCTCGAGCTCCTTGATGTCGCGGTCCAGCTGCCTGGCGCGGGCCTCATCGGCGGTGTCCGAGAAGAAGACGACGCGATCCCAGAAGGGGATGCGCGCCTTGATCTCGTCGAGCTCGCGCTGCCTGGAGGTGAGCGTGGCGTGGGCCCGGCCGAGCTCCTCGAGCTGGGTCTCGATGCGGCGTTGCCGCATGTGGTCGCGGATGGCGGGGGCGAGTGCGGTTGTGGGCTCGTGCATGGCGTCTCCCGAGACGAGGTGGGGTCGGATGGATCGACCGGGGAGAGGGCGCGCGGCGCGCAGGTCGCGGAGCAGGGAGGGTATCGCCTGGGCGGCGAGGGTGCAATGGAGATGCGTGGGGAGCCTGAGCGCGGCCGATCGCCCCTTGACGTGGCAGCGCGGCGGCATCAGGGTCAACCCGGCCCTGTGGCCGGGCGAGGGCGTGGCGGATCGGCAGTCCGTCGGGTGAAGTGGCACGTGGAGTGGAGTGGAGGTCGAGCAGGATGCAGAGCACCGGGGACGTTGAGCTGGGGGCCGCCGTGGCGGCCATCGACCGGTGGGTGGAGGTGCTGAACCACCGGGGCGACGCGGCGGCGATCGAGGCGGCGATCGCGCCTCGGGCGCGGCTGCTGCGCATGGGTGTGTGGGATCAAGCGGGCACTCTGGCCGAGACCTTCCTGGGCCATGCTGGCGCGTCGGACTGGCTCAGCCGGGCGCCGGACGGCGTGACCTTCTGGCGAGACGGCGAGGTCGAGAGGGACGGGGCGTTTGTGTACAGCGTGCGGTACGGGTATCGCGCCGACGACTTCGTGCATGGGGGCGCGTGGCTGTTCGAGGTGGACGGGCAGGGGCGGGTGCGGTGGCTGTTGCATCGGCCTGACCTGCTGTCACCGGATGCGGGCGCGGACAAGGACTGGAGCGCGGTGGTGGAGGAGGCCGTCCAGCGCGTGATGGAGTCAGCAGGCGACGTGGAGCCCCGCTGGACGCTGCTCGACCACACTGCGGACCGGGCCTTTGAGCTGGTGGGGCCGTCGGAGGCGTCGGTGCTGGAGATCGGGGCGCGGTGTATCGTCGCGCAGCTCGTCGGTGGCGAGGTGGAGCTCGGGGACAGCTCGCACGTCCACGTCGCGGTCTCGGGGCTCGATGCGCGGGACCGGCTCGTCAAGTTCCTGAACGAGGTGCTGGTGCGGGCGCGGGTGGACGGCTTCCTGACGGCCCGGGCGGACGTGGTGCTGAGCGGGGAGGGGGGCTTGAAGGCGACGCTGCACGGCGAGCGTGATGCGGGCGGGAAGATCGAGGCGGAGCTCAAGGCCGTCACCGACCACGAGCTCGAGGCGACGGACGCCGGCTGGCGCGCGGTCGTGGTGCTCGAGGTCTGAGAAGCCGGGAGCCGGGCGAGGGTGAGGCTCAAGCAGCTTGACGATGATCAAGGCCTTCGGGGCCTCGACCACCCGCGCGACCGCGGTCGCACCCCTCTCCCCGGCTCCAGATACCCTCGCGACCGCGGTCGCACCCCTGCTCCGACCTCGCGATACCCCCGTGACCGCCGTCGCGTGCCCCTGGCGCGACCCGAACAGGGGCTGCGACGGCGTCGGGTGGCCTTCCGGTCGCCCGAACCGGTGGTGCGACGGCGTCGGGCTGCCTTCAGGCGTCGGGGGACGGTGGTGTGACGGGCGTCGCGCCGTCATTGGCGGGCGGGGGGGCCAGAGGGTCCCTGGCGGTGGACGTGGGGTGGTCGAGGATGCGGCTGGCCAGATCGTCGCGGCCTGCGTAGCGGAGGATGGCGTGGGCCAGCTCGGCGGCCACGTTCGTCTCCTGGCGCCACGCCGCCTCGGCCTCGTCGCGCCTGGTGCGGGCGAGCTCGGTCTGGCGGGTGTCCGTCTTGACGTCGGAGATGCCGCGGTCCAGGTCGGTGAAGATCGCTGCGATCTCGGCGCGGGCGGCGGCCAGGTCGGGCACGTTCCAGGCGTGGTGGGGCGCCGGGAGCACGGGGAGCGGCGAGGTCGCGCCGAGGAAGCCGGACGCGAAGGTGAGGACGGCTTCGAGCCGATCGGGGGTCCGGCCGGTCAGCTTGAGGCGGCTCGCCACATCGCGGCCCCAGGCCGCCTCGACCGCCGTCGCGAGCTGTGACAGGGCCTGACGCAGCGCCGCGTGGGTGGTGTCACGCTCGGTTCGCAACACCCCGTCCTCGTCCAGCTCCCGCGCCACATCCCCCTCCGTGGCCTCGTAGTGCGTGAGGCTGGCGGGCAGCGACGCGATGAGGGCCACCACTGCCACCTCCAGCGCGAGGCCGGGCTGCTGCCGGCCCTGGCGCTGCGCATCGATCGCTTTTGCGAGGGGCAGGGCGTGTTCTTCAAGGGCTGTCTTGAGCGCGCGCGTGCGGACTTTGGCGTCTTCGATGGCCTGAGTTGGCATGAGGCGTCCTTGGGTTGGCGTCGAGCGTGGGTGTGGGCTGTGAAGTATGGAAGATAGAGCGGTCCCACGAAGAGTGACCCCAGGATAATGAGGATGCGTGGACGGCGTCAAGGGGGCGTGCGTGAGACTCTGACTTCTATCCCGAAGGCTGGCGGTCGAGAACCACCCGGTGAGAGCCGTGAGGTCGTCGTCCGCAGACACCCCAGGCTCGGTCGGGCTATTGGCCCTCCCGTCGCCAGGGGC
>Ga0100377_1000234_pt1 | contig 45366 bp, 31 predicted proteins | sample CryGeymeta201501_FD_83664 | JGI IMG/M metagenome (GOLD analysis project Ga0100377, IMG submission 83664) | Groundwater microbial communities from Crystal Geyser aquifers in Utah, USA - Crystal Geyser metaG 2015-01 | ecosystem: Environmental > Aquatic > Deep subsurface > Groundwater | place: USA... | reverse complement strand
CCACCCGTTCCCATACCGAACACGGAAGTTAAGCCCTGATACGCCGATGGTACTGCCGGGGTAGCCCGGTGGGAGAGTAGGTTATTGCCGGCCACCCTATCTGACACCCCGAGACCGCACGGTCTCGGGGTGTTTGACGTTAGGGGTCCGCCATGCGCGTCGTCATGCTCTCCGATGCCCACGCTGCGGGCCCGCAGGACGATAGCCAGGTCTCCCTGGTCCGCTGGCTGGACCGGTTGGAGGCGGACGAGCTGCTGCTGCTGGGGGACGTCTTCCATCACTGGTGGGGCTTCCCCGGGGTGGTGTGGCCCCCCTACCTGCCCCTGGTGGAGGCGCTGGGCCGGGTGACGGCCCGTGGGATCACGCTGCGTTACCTGCCCGGCAACCACGACTTCGTGCTGGGTGATGTGCTGCTGGACGATGTGGGGGTGCTGCCCCTTGTGCCGGGTTCGGTGACGCGGGACGGGCTGCGCCTGTGGCTGGCCCACGGGGACGAGGCCGACGACAGCCGGGGCTACCAGTGGACCCGCAGGGTGCTGCGAGGGCGCCCCTTCGCCGGGCTGATGCGCACGCTGGGCCCCGAGCGAGGCCACCGCTTGCTGCGGCGGCTCGCAGGGGTTTCGCGCCAGCACGGGGGCGAGCTGACACCGCTGCTGGACCGGCAGCGGGCCTGGGCCCTGCCGCTGCTGGGGGCCGAGGCGGACGTGGTGGTCATGGGCCACATCCACGTGCCGCGGGTGGAGAGCTACCCGCAGGGGCAGATCGTGTACCTGGGCGACTGGGTGGAGCACCGCACGTGGCTGCGGGTGGATGACGGGGTGCCCGCGCTCCTGCAGGGGGAGCAGGGCCTGCCCTTTGAGGTCGCAAGGCCCTGACGCGAGGCCCTGAGACGGGCCCGGGGCTGCCGGAACGACGCTCAGCCCCGGGGGGCCACGCGGTCCAGGGTCTCGGGGTCTTCCAGCAGGCGACCTGCGCCCAGCACCGCCGAGCGTCGCGGGTCGTCGGCCACGATGACGGGCAGACCGGTGCGGTCGCGGAGGGCCTGGTCCAGGCCCGGCAGCAGGGCACCGCCGCCGCAGAGCAGGAAGCCGCGCTCCAGGATGTCGGCCGCCAGCTCGGGGGGCGTGCGCGACAGGGCGCGACGGATGCCCTCGATGATCTCGTCGAGGATCGGCTGGAAGGCGGCGACGACCTCGTCCGTGCTGATGACCACGTCGCGAGGGATGCCCGTGCCCAGGTCGCGGCCCTTGACCCGGGCCTGGTTGGGGCCCTGCGGGTCGGGGGTGGCGCGGCCGATGAGCAGCTTGATCTCCTCGGCCGTGCGCTCGCCGATCAGCGTGTTGTGGCGCTGCTGGACGGCGGCCACCAGGGCCCGGTCGAGGTGGTCCCCCGCCGCCCGGACCGAGGCATTGACGACGATGCCGCCCATGCTGATCAGGCCGATCTCGGTGGTCCCGCCGCCGATGTCGACGACCATGCTGGCCGCTGCCTCGTGGATGGGCAGGTCGGCACCCAGGGCGGCGGCGGTCGACTTGCCGACCAGGCGGACCTCGCGCCCCCCGGCTGCCCGGGCCGACTCGATGATGGCCCGCCGCTCGACCTCGGTGGTGCCCACGGGCACGCAGACGACCATGCGGGGCTTGACCAGGGGCCGCGTGCCGAGGGCGCGCTCGACGCAGGTGCGGAGCAGGATCTCGGCGAGTTCGAAGTCCGCGATGATGCCCTCGCGGATGGGGCGCACCGCCTGGATGTGCTCCGGCGTGCGGCCGACCATGCGCTTGGCTTCAGCGCCGATGGCCAGGACCTGGGTGCCACCGCCGGTGCGCTGGACGGCGACGACGGAGGGCTCCTCGACCACGATGCCGCGGCCCCGAACGAAGACGAGGGTCGTGCTCGTCCCCAGGTCGATCGCGAGGTCGTTCGAGAGGCGGCCCAGGGCCTGGTCGAGCACGGCGACGGCTCAGTCGCCGAAGGTCTTGATGTTGCGAATGTCTTCCATCGGCTTGCCGATCACGGCGGCGATGTGCTCGGCCGCTCCGGTCAGCGGGGCGTCGCTGGTCTGGATGCAGACCCGCCGCCCGTCCGAGGTGATGGCGTCGACCTCGAACATCGCGTGCTCGCCGCCCATGACGTGCTCGACCTTGGTGACGTCCGAGAAGGGGACGCGGTCGGTCGTCGTGCCGGAGGCGGTCGTGCGCGTCATCACGATGGACTGCGTCTCGGCGTCCACCACAATGTGCTCGGCTGCGTTGTTGTAGTAGAGGTGGGCGAAGAGGCCCGCTCCGACCACTGCCATGGCGACCAGGAACCCCAGGACGATGATGACCGGGCTGGTCTTGCGCTCCGGGACCTCGTTGAAGTCATGGAAGCAGTGCTTGCAGACGGGAGCTGCGGCGGGGACGTCGGCTCCGCAGCTCGGACAGGTCTTCGATGCCACGTGTGCTCCTCGATGGGGCCCGGAGACTCCGGGGACCGCTCCGACGGCGGGCTACCGCGGAGGGGCCGCGCGCGCGGCAAGTCTGAATACGCGAGGACCGAGCAGCTGTCAACCCGGGGATCAGCCCGCTGCCCCCTCGTGGAGGTGCCGGGCGAGGGGGGCCAGCAGCAAGGGGAGCAGCAGGGGCACCTGAGAGCGGGGCCGGTTGCGGCGGTAGCGGCGGTACACCTTCTCGCCCTGGCGCACCATCGCCTGGGGATCGGCCGAGGCCCCCAGGACCCGCGCGAGGGCGCCGAGGTGCTGCGGGTCGAGCAGCGAAAGGTCGTCCACGTCGTAGGCGGACAGCGGCAGGCCTTCGCGGCGCGCCAGGTCGGAGAGCCGCCCGACGATGTGGCCCAACAGCACCGGCAGCTCGATGGACTCTCCCACGGGGATGTCCAGCTCGATGGCCAGGTCCACCAGGTCCCCTTCGGGGATGCGGATGAGGACCTCGAGCTCGTCGGGGGTCAGGAACACGGTCATTTCGGGGCTCCAGGCGGCGGGCGCGGGGGGCGGAGGGGTGAGGGCGGCTGGCGTGAGGGCGGCCGGCGTGAGGGCGGCTGGCGTGACGGCTGCGCCTCGGTGACTATGGATAACAGCCCGTCGTGCGGGTTCCCGCTACCTTCGCGCTCGCAGTCTCTCTCCCGGTCGAGGAGCCCTCGTGCTGTCCATGCTGTGGTCGACCCTCCTGGCGCTGGCCGCGGCCCCGCTGATCCTGTTGGTGCGCCAGCTTCGCCGCTGGCAGCTGGGACGGCGGGGCGTGCTGGAGTTGTCTCTGGCCCATGACGGACCGCGGCATGCGGCCCTGGACGCCATCGCGGGCACCGCCGAGCTGCTGCGCGCCATGACCGATGACGAGCTGCTGCGGGCGGTGGTGCTCAAGATTCGCAGCCCCAGCCTGGGCTGGGCCGCCGCCCAGGACCTCCACGACGCGCTCCTCACCCTGCGCCGCAAGGGCAAGCTGGTTTTCGTGCACCTGGAGCAGGCCGGCAACCAGGAGCTGCTCCTCGCCTCGGCCGCGGACCGGGTGTGGCTGACCCCGGCCGCCGACGTGTTCCTGGTCGGCGTGGGCGCCCAGCTCGTCTTCTTCGGCGACGCCCTGCACCGGCTGGGTGTCGACGTGCAGATCGAGGCAGCGGGCACCTACAAGAGCTTCGGCGAGTCCTACTCCCGCGGCTTCGCCAGCGCCGCCAACCGCGAAGCCACGGCGGCGCTGGTCGAGGACCTCTCCGCCCAGCTCGTCGAGCGCCTGGCCAGCTCGCGCTGCCTGGACCCGGCCGCCATCCGGGCGCTGATGGCCCGGTCGCCGCTGTCGGCCGAGGAGGTCCACGCCGCGGGCCTGGTCGACGGTGTCGGCCACGCTGACCAGGCCCAGGACGCCCTGGATGAGCTGCTGGGCCAGAAGGTCCACCCGGTCTCCTTCCGGCGCTACGCCCGCCTGCTGGCCGTCGAGCACTACCTGGAGAGCGTGGGCCGCCGGGGCCGCCACGTCGCCGTGGTGCACCTGGAGGGCCCGGTCGTGCACGGTGCCGAGCCCGAGGGCGGCGGGGGCCTGCGCATCGAGGCCGACCGCGTCAGCCCGGTGCTGGAGCAGCTGCGCGAGGACGAGGACGTCGCCGCGGTGGTGCTCTTCCTGGACACCCCCGGCGGCAGCGCGCTGGCCAGCGACATCATCGCCCGGAGCGTCCAGCGCCTGGGGGCCGCCAAGCCCGTGGTCGCGGTCTTCGCCAACGTCTCGGCCAGCGGTGGCTACTACATCGGCGCCCCCGCCGCCGAGATCATCGCCTGGCCGGGCACGATCACGGGCTCCATCGGCGTGGTCGGCGGCAAGGTCTCCTGGGGCCGCGCCCTGGGCCAGCTCGGGGTGCACGCCGAGCCCATCGTCAGCAGCGACAGCGCCCTGCTCCTGAGTCCCTGGCGCAGCTTCCGACCCGAGGAGCGGGCCCGCTTCCGGGCGCTGCTGGAGCGCACCTACGACCGCTTCCTGCGCGTTGTGGCCGCCGGCCGTCGCCGCCCGGTCGAGGCCATCGCCCCCCACGCCGAGGGCCGGGTCTGGACCGGCCGCCAGGCCCTGGAGCGCGGCCTGGTCGACCGCCTGGGGGGCTTGGACGACGGCCTGGCCCGGGCCCGCGTGTTGGCGGGCATGGAGCCCGACACGCCCGCCGTCCACCTGCGCTTCCCCCCGCCGCGCTTTCGCGTGTTGACCCAGCTCCTGGGGCTGCGCGGGGCCGCGGCCGCTCCGGACCTGGTCGACCTGGCCCTGGCATCGCTGGGTGTTGGCGGCCGCCGCCTGCAGCTGCTTCGCCGCCACCCCGGCCAGGCCCTGACCCTGCTGCCCTGGGTGGTCGACGGGGCCGGCGATCAGCCGCCGCCGTTGCCGTAGACGCCGCCGTCGCCGTAGACGTAGCGGTACTGCTGCAGGTAGCCCAGGACCCGTCGGACGTAGACCCGGGTCTCGGTGTAGCCCACGTCCTCTGCGAAGCGGTCGCCTTCCCTCGGGGCCGGCAGCGACCCGACCCAGCGCTCGACCGCGTCGGCGCCGCCGTTGTAGCCGGCGATCACCAGCGGCAGCAGGGGCTGCACCCCGGTCGGCCCCAGGCGCGCCTGCAGGTCGACCAGCTCCGTGGTGCCCAGCGCGCTGTTGTAGCCGCTGTCGTAGAGGGCGTCGGGATCGTAGGGGCTGTCCCCGAAGCGCTTGCGGTGCTGCTCGGCGGCCAGGGCCGGCATCATCTGCATCAGGCCCCGGGCGCCGGCCAGGGAGGTGACGCTTGGGTCGAGGCCGCTCTCGGCGTTCATGATCGCCACGGGCAGCAGGGGGTCCAGGCCGGCCGGCAGGGCGATGGCGTCGATGACCTCGGCATGAGGGCGGGGGAAGCAGGCCCGCAGCGCCCAGGGGGCGCCCGGCGCCTTCCAGGGCGTGCCGCACCAGGGGCGGGCCAGGTCCTGGGCGCGGCGGTAGTCGCCGGCCTCCACCAGGGCCAGGGCCAGGGCCAGCCGGGCCTCCTTGCCGGCGGCACGGGCGCCGTCCTCCAGCGGCTGCAGCTCGGCCCGGGCCCAGGGATCCAGGCCCACCCGGGCCAGGGCCGAGCCGCGGCGCCAGGCGTCGCTGCGCAGGGGCGGCGGCATCACCGGGGCCGGGCCCTGGGTCGGGATGCCGGCCAGATGCAGGCCCAGGCGCTGGCTGGCCTGCCAGGCGGCGGCCGAGTCGGGCCAGCGGTCCACCAGCTGCTGCCACGCGGCGCGGGCCCCCACCTGGTCGCCGCGGTCGGCCCGCGCGTGGGCTCGCCAGTAGGCCGCCTGCGGTGCCAGCGCGGTGCTACCGGAAGCCAGGGCGGCCAGCCCTGCCTCGGCCGCGTCGAGCTGCCCCAGCTTGTACTGGCTCCAGGCGATGAACCACCGGGCGTCATCGGCGTAGCGGGAGCGCGGGTACCGGCCGAGGTGCGCCTGGAGCAGGGGGATGGCCCGCTCCAGGTCCCCGGCGTCGTACGCCAGGTAGCCGAGCTTGTAGCTGGCCTGGTCGGCCTCGGGCGAGGCCGGGGCCGCGTCGATGAGGGCCTGGTAGAGGGCGGCGGCAGCGGCGTAGTCCCCCGTTCGCGAGGTCGCGAGGGCGTGGTCGAAGCGCTGCGCCGGCGTGGGGCTGGCCAGGCGGGCGAAGGCCGCGACGGCGCGAGGGTAGTCCTTGGCCCGAAAAGCCAGCCGCGCCTCTTCGGCGTCGCTGCGGGTGCCCCCCAGGCGGTCCAGCAGGGCCAGGGCCTCGGGGTACAGGCGCTGGTGCTCCAGGGTCGACGCCCGGGCAGCCACCAGGGCCCGCCCCGCGGCCGTGGCCACCTCATCGACGGGCTGGCCCTGGGCGGCCAGCCAGGCCTCGGCCTGGGCGGCGAAGGGGCTCGAGGGGTTGCGTGCCCAGGCGGTCTGCAGGACGCCCACCGCCTTGTCGGGCTCGCCCCGGCGGATGGCGCCCTGGGCCAGCCACCACCGGACCTCACCCGGATCGGCCCCCCCGGGGCCCGGCAGGTGTCCGGCCTCGCCCAGGGGCCCGCTCAGCAGGCCGGACAGCACCGAACGGGCCGCGGCGTAATCGCCCCCCTCGATGAGGGCCCGGCCGCGCAGCAGCGCCACGCCCTCGCCGGCGCTGCCGGGCAGGGTCGTTCCCTCCAGGGCGGCGGCGGCCTCGGGCCAGCGTCCGGCTGCCGCCAGGGCCTCGCCGCGGACCAGCGCCGCGTAGCCGGCCAGCCCGGGGTCCTCGATGGCGCCGAGCAGCGCCAGGGCCTGGTCGGCCTGGCCCAGACGCGCCTGGCAACGAGCCAGGGCCAGGCGCTCCGCGTCCTGCTGGGGCTGGGAGAGGGTCGCGATGGCCGTGGCGCAGTCGCCCGTCTCCAGCGCCCGAAGCCCGCCCTCGTCCGCGGCGAGAGCCAGGCTGCCGTGCAGGGTGAGGAGCAGGACCAACATGCCGCCGTGGACCCCCAGGCCGGGCCTTGGCGTCCCGCCGGCCATCAGAAGCTCGATCCGAACCACCAGTACAAGCCGCCCAGGTCGCCCGGCTTGTAGCCGCCCTTGCCGTAGGCCGCGAAGGCGTAGCCGACGCGCACCGTGATGGGGATGCCCCAGCCGACCACGGCGCTGCCGCTGAGCTCGGCCCCGGTACCGATCCGGGTGGCCGCCGCTGCGTCGGCGTTCAGCGCGTTGAAGGCGCTGCCGGCGTCGACGAAGGCCGAGGCGGACAGCCGCTCCAGGAAGACCGGGACGGTGCCAATGCCGCGGTCGATGTGCAGCAACGGCAGGCGGTACTCGGCGCTGCCCAGGTAGTAGCTGTCTCCGTAGACCGTCGCGGCCGGGAAGCCCCGCAAGGCGCGCCACTCGTCGGGCAGCGTGTAGTAGGCGCTCTCACCGAAGCTGCCGCCCAGGCGGAAGGAGCCGTAGCGGTTCTGGTCGCCGGCCGTGAGCCCGCCCGCCAGCTTCAGGGCCAGGACGTGGTTGTGGCCCCAGGGCAGGCTGCGGTACTCGCGCCAGTCGGCGGTCACCTGGACCTGGGTGAAGCCAGTCCACTGGTCCTGGTCGTCGAGCACGAAGGCGCCGATCCACGGGCTGCTGACCTCGCCGACCAGCGAGACGATGCGTGCGTCCTCGGGGGAGATGCTCTTGGCGTAGGACTTGCCCCGGGCGTAGCGCCAGCCGCCGCTCACGCTGCTGATGAAGCCGCGGGTCGGCAGGAAGGGCCGGTAGGTATTGGCGTCGATGGGGGTCTGGGGCTGCCGCGAGGTGCCCGACCAACCCGCGAAGATCGAGCGGTACTCGTCGATCGGGTAGGACATCTGGGCGTAGGCCCGGATCCGCTTGTCCCAGTAGCGCGTGTTGGTGCTCTGGACCGAGGGCACCCAGGCCCCGCCCGCCGTCGAGGGGCTGGTCGCCTGGTAGATGTCCCCGTAGGGCGTCGTGTAGCTGTAGACCCCGGCGCTGAGGATGGGCACCCAGCGGTTGATGGCCGCGGCCACGCTCCAGCCCAGGTAGCGGGCGTCGGTGCGGTAGGAGACGCTGCCGCTGTACAGGTAGCGGCGCAGCGTGTCGGCGCCCGAGGTGCTCAGCACACCCTGGTAGCCGAAGGTCGTGTTGTAGATGGTCGGCAGCAGGTACCGGGGCGGCAGCAGGGTCCACCAGGGTGAGTAGCGCTTCACCGGGTGGGTGAAGGGGTAGTCCTGCTCCTCGGGGGCGATGTCCTCGACCCGGGTGGCGAACTGCTCGTCGGGCGCCCGCTCCGGATCGTCGCTGGTCGTGGCAGGCGCGGTGGCAGCAGGCGTGGCCTCTGCCGGCGACGGCTCGACCTGCTCGCGGGGCAGCCCGGACAGCGCGGGGTCACCCAGGGGCGGCTCCTCGGGCAGGCCCCAGACGCCTCCCAGGCGACGTGCCTGGTAGAAGGCGCCGCCCAGCCCCTCCAGGCCCGGGTAGGGCGCCGGGTCCACGGCCCAGCCGGGCACGCCGCGGGCAGCGTGGGCCCGGTGCGGGCGAGCGGTCAGGCCGGGCTCCTGCGGCCCCGGCACCCGCGTTCCACCCTGGCCCCAGGGATCGGTCGCGCCGTCCGGCGTCGCCGGGGGGGGCGCCTGCTCCGAGGCGGGCGCGGGCGTCACCGCGGCGGCTGCCACGGCCGCCAGTCGGGCCCGGACCAGCGGGTCGTCGGCCGCCGGGAGGGCCTGGGCCAGGGCGGGCGCCTGCTCGACGGGCCGGGGTAACACGCCGCGATCGATCCACCGGCTGCGGTCGAGCGCCGTCCAGGCGATCTCGTTGCCGTGGTTGTGGAAGTCCTCGAAGACCAGGGCCGTCCCATCGGGGGAGGGGGAGGGGGCGAAGGCCCCACCCAGCACGTTGGTGACCTGCCAGAGGTGCTCGGTCTCCAGGTCGAGGGCGTAGACGTTGAAGATGCCCGTGCGGTCGCTGGAGAAGTACAGCGTGCGCCCGTCCGCCGACCAGGCGGGGTCGATCTCGCTGCTGGCGTCCGCCGTCACCCGGCGCCAGGGCTGGCCCTGGGCCGTGAACAGCCACAGGTCGCGCAGGCCGGCCTGCCAGACCGACAGCGCCACGGTGCGGCCGTCCGGCGCGTAGCGGGGCGTCGAGAGCTGGGTGTGGTCCCGGTAGTCGGTGAGGGGCTGGGTCTTCCGGTCCACCGTCAGGCGGGCCAGCTGCTTGTTCTGGTCGGCGTTGGTGACGACCAGGATCTCGCGTCCGTCCGGGGAGATCTCGGGGTCCCGGGCCCGCGCCCCGTGGGTGATGGAGTCGACCTTCTCTCCCAGGACGTGCAGGCTGACGTCGTCCCAGACGCTGTAGCGGTTGACCACGCGCGAGGACGCAAAGGCGAAGGCCTGGCCGTCGGGCCGCCAGGAGAAGTGCGTGGCCCCGCGCCCGTGCAGCTCGATGCTCGGCTCCTCGCCGTGGCCACCGGCCAGCCAGGTGTCGGTGCCGCGGTAGGGGTCGACGCAGGTCCAGACCAGGTGGCTGCCGTCGGGGCTGTAGGTCGGCGCGAAGCAGTTGCTCACGTCGTCGGACAGCCGCGTGACCGGCGTCATGCCCAGCGCCCGCACCGTGTCGGCCTGGGCCTGGTACCGGGCCGTGATGTCCGCCCGCCAGTCCTTGTACAGGGACAGCAGCCGCTGGTCGAAGACCCGCGGGCCCGGCAGCAGGTAGGGCAGGCTGCGACCGTAGACGTGGACCCAGTCGGTCCAGGCGTCGTGGCCCGCCCGGTCGGAGATGTACTGGATCAGGTCCTGGCCGAAGAGGTAGCGCACGTTCCCGCCGGGCGGGTCGGTGCCCCAGCCATCCATGTTCCCCAGGGGCGGGAAGGCGTCGTCGAGCACGGCCATGCGCTTGGTCATGCCGGCGATGGTCGAGCGGCCACGCCCGGCGTTGGTGTGGCGGGTCTCCTCGAAGGTGGCCAGCCCCTCGATCACCCAGTCCGGGCTCACCCGGTTCACGCTGATCATCCGGCCCAGGACCGCGCGCACGGCGGCCGGCAGGCCCTCGACGGTGTCGAGGTGGATGATGTGCGTGAGCTCGTGGGTGGTGATGGTCTGGCTCCAGTCCTCGTAGGAGGACAGGGTCGAGTCCTCGGTCGGCGCCGTCACGTAGATGACGATGGTGTTCAGCGGCACGGTCTGGGCGTAGCCGTTGGCGCTGTCCGTGCGGTCCACCAGCACGATCTCGATGCGGCGGCGCGGCCGGTGCTCCAGCTCGCCCGTGACCTCGTCCCAGGCGTGCTCCAGGGCGCCGGCGCACTCCTCGGCCAGCTGCTCCTCGCCGCCGTGGAAGGAGATCCGGAAGTGCTCCGTCTCCAGGCTGCGCCAGGTCAGCTGGGGGTCATAGGCCGCCGCCTGCGCGGACCCCGGCGCCAGGGCGAGGACACCGGCCAGGCCGATGCCCAGCGCGAGGGCGAGCTGTGCGGCGCGGGGGCGGGGACGCACAGCCGCTCAGAACCAGTAGTGGACGCCAGCGCCCAGCGTGGCCGAGGTGGAGGAGCCCGAGGCGTCCCCCAGGTCGACGTTGACGCCCCACTCGGCCGTGAAACCCAGGTTCTCCAGCCCGAAGAAGAAGAAGTCGGCCCCCATGGTGGGCTGGACCCGGAAGGCCGTGAGCCCTGCCTGCTCATCGACGCCGGCGCCGACGCCCAGGAACAGGTTCATGTTGTCCTCTGCCACGACCCCGTAGAGCACCCGGCCGCCGGCGGTGAGGCTGGCCGGCCCGCCCGCGGGCGCCCAGTAGCCCCCCAGGGCTTCGAGCTGGACGTTGATGGCCGGGTTGCCCGTGGGCAGGCCGTAGCGGACCGACAGGGCCGGCACGCTGCCCAGAGAGAGGTTGGCGCCGACCGCCAGGCGCCCGCCCAGATCCTTGGCCTGGGCCGGACCGGACAGCGTCAGCAGGGCGAGGCCCGTCAGCAGGGCGAGGCCCGTCGGCAGGTCGAGAGAGGGGCGGGTTCGCAGTCGACGCAGCATGGGCACTCCGCGTGGCCGTCGGGCTGTAACCGGCCCGAGGGCCGAGGTCTTGACGCGTCCGGCGGCCAGCCGCCCTCAGCCGTCGTCCGCATCCGCATCCGCGCGGCTCCAGCTCCCGGTCCGGCGCCGCCACGCGGCCCCGAGGGCACCGAAGAGCCCCAGCAGCAGCCCGGTCGCGCCGGGCACCGCGCTGCAGCCGACCAGGGAGGGGCTGCCCAGGACCGGCGCTGTGTCACCCGAGGTGGTCCAGCCCAGGCCGGCCCCGCTGCTGCCGCCGCCCGGCGGGGTGCCCAGGCCGCCGTCGGGGTCGGTCTGGCGATCGACCCAGCCGATGCCGTCGGTGCAGCCGTCGCCGAAGGTGTAGCTGCCGCGCTCGGGGAAGGTGCCCTTGACCCCGGTCCCGGTCTCGTAGCGGAAGTAGTCGACGTGGCAGTCGACAGGGTCGAGGACCAGGTCCGCCGTGTAGACGCCGCGGACGTCTTCGCCCCAGGTGAGGGCCAGGTCGGTCGCGACGCCGTCGACCACCACGAGCAGGCGGCTCGGCGGCCCCTCGTCCAGCCAGTCGGCCATGAAGCTCGCGTCGCTCAGCGCGTCCTGGGGCGTGTGGGCCCCCATGGCGACCGGGCTGCGGGTGTCGACGGCCCCGCCGCCGAAGTCCTGGGTGTCGTAGGCATCCACGATGCCCGTGCCCAGCTCGGTGTAGTCCGTCATGATGTTGGCGCGGTGCCCCGAGGAGCACATCCAGCCGTGCAGGACGGTGTCGAAGGGGTCGTCGTAGTTCCAGGCGATGTTCTCGCCGGCAACGCCGTCGTCGTAGAACTGGGCGATGCGGGTGGCGAAGGGCGTGCCGTCCGAGGAGTCGTGGGAGAAGTTGCCCGTCGCCGCCATGTCCGCCGAGTGGAAGCGGGCGGCCTCGGCCAGGCCCATGTCCAGGTACAGCGGGTCGTGGGGGATCTGCTCGGTCGAGGTGAAGCCGTCGAAGCTGCAGCCGGCCGAGGCGTACTCGTCGGAGAAGGCCTCGGGGTCCACCCGCACCGCGTTGGTCCACAGGTGCAGCTCGCGCTCGGCCGAGGAGGGGAAGCCCGTCTCGTAGGGGTCGGTGCTCGGCTGGCCGTAGGGCAGCGGGGCCGCCTGGCTCGGGGCCGCCTGGCTCGGGGCCGACAGGCCGGCGGACAGCAGCGCCGTCCCCAGGATTCCGACGGTCAGGCTCATCCTCGCTCCTGCAGCCAGCGCTGGGCGAACAGGGCGGCGTCCTCGTAGGAGGCCGCGAGGTCGGCGCCGATCTGCTGCTCGATCTTCCCTCCCACGAGGGGCACCCGCACGGTGATCTCGATCCTGACCAACCTTTCACATCCGCCGGGGGCCTCGGACAGGGCCCAGCTCCCCCCGATCAGCACCTTGTCCGCGTGGCGATCCGGGGTGACCTCAAAGTCCATCCGCAGGGCCTCCAGGTCGTGGTGCTCCTCGATCTCGTAGGAAAAGCGGTCCTGTCCGATGACCCGGGCGACGGCAGCGGGCAGGGTCCGGTCCGGCACTACGTGGATGCGGCGCGTCCGGTGGCCGGGCTCGCTGCGGTCCTCCAGCACCTGGCGTTGCAGGCGGGAGACCTTCGAGACGGCCTCCTCGTAGTCCTCACCGAAGAGTTCCTCGAAGGCCCGCTTCGGGCTGACGGGAAAGGAATGGCGCAGCTCCAGCAGCACGGACACCTCCTCGGACCGGCAGAGCCTAATCCCTGGGGCGCCCCAGCCGTTGCTGCGGGCACCAACCGACCCTCGCCGGGCCTGCGTGGATCGTGTGCCCCGGTCCGCGGTGAGCAAGGTACGCTGCGCCGCCACCCGGAGCTGCCCGTGTCCCTTCGTTGTGCTTCCCGCTCGTCCCAGCACCCCTCCTCTGCCGCGCTCCGCATCCTGCTGGGCGGGCTGCTGGGCGGCCTGGCCCTCGCGCCGACCCTCGTCCCGGCCCCGGGTCGGGCCGCGGTGCCGATGGCCACCTTCCCCAAGTGCGGGGAGACGGACCGGCCCGACCTGTGCCCGTCCGAGATCGGGCAGACCTGGGACCTCATCTCCTATGTGCGCCCCGACGCCCGCGAAGGCGTGCGCAAGGAGGAGCTGAGCCTGGGCAGCGGGATCTGGCTGGACCGGGCCCTGCGGACCACCGCCGGCCGCTTCGACGTCATCGTGGCCATCGGCGACAGCGGCATCTCCTGGAGCAGCGCCGACCTGCTCAACAAGTACTTCCTGAACACCGCCGAGCTGCCCCTGCCCCAGGACGCCCTGGGCAAGGAGCTGCCCGCCTACGATGCCGATGGCAACGGCCTGGTCAACATCCAGGACTACATCGCCGACCCGCGGGTGGACTGGAGCGTTGGCCCCGACGGTTGGGCCGGGGTGCTCGATCCCAGCGACCTTATCGCGACCTTCGGCGACGGCGTCGATGACGACGGCAACGGCTACACCGACGACATCTGCGGCTGGGACTTCTTCAACAACGACAACGACGCGTTCCACACCTACAACGACGGCTACGGCACGCACGGTGAGGGCGTGGCGAAGGAGGCCGCCGGCGAGGGCGACGGGGGGGGAGGGGACATCGGCGAGTGTCCCAACTGCGCGATCCTGCCCGTGCGGGTCGGCGACACCTTCGTCACCGACGGCACCCGCAGCGCCGAGGGCATCCTGTACGCCACCGACATGGGCGCGGTCGCGATCTCCCAGGCCGTGGGCGCCATGTCCAGCCCGGACACGGCCCGGGCCGCGGTGAACTACGCCTTTGAGCACGGCACCCTGGTCGTGGGTGCAGCGGGGGACGAGAACCAGTACCACCACAACTTCCCCGCGATGATGGACAACGTCATGTACGTCAAGTCCCTCCACTTCAGCGGGTCCAACGAGGACAACTCGTACAGCTACCTGAACACCTGGAACTGCAACAACTACGGCCCGCGCCTGGTCCTCGCCGCGTCCTCGGACGCCTGCGCCACTGGCGCCGTCGCGAAGATCACGGGCCTGGCGGGCCTGGTCCAGAGCGCCGCCCGCGACGCCGGCACCCCCCTGTCGGCCGGCGAGCTGTACCAGGTCCTGACCCACACGGCCGACGATGTCTGGCTGCCCGAGACCGAGCGGGCCACGGCCAAGGCCTACCCGAGCGATGAGGGCTGGGACGCCTTCCACGGCTACGGGCGTGTCAACGCGGCCCACGCCGTCGAGGCGGTCGCCGCGGGCCAGATCCCCCCGGTGGCGACCCTGGACACCCCGCGCTGGTTCGACACCATCGACCCCCTGACCCATGGCAGCCTGGACATCGAGGCCCACATCTCGGCGGATCGCAGCAGCGGCTACGACTGGGTGTTGGAGTGGGGCCGCGGCGTGGACCCCCGGGACTGGACCCCGCTCGCCACGGGCATTGGGACCACGGCGACCCAGGGCGTCATCGCCACCATGGACCTGGCGGCCCTGGACGAGGTGCCGGTGGGTGAGCCCACCAAGAACGAGACCGACGTCGAGCGGCTGATCCGGGCCCACGGGCCGACCGTGACCCTGCGCCTGACCGTCACCGACGCCCAGGGTCTGCAGGGCGAGATGCGCAAGGCCTTCCACGTCGTGCCCGATCCCGACCTGCTGCCGGGCTTCCCCGTGGCGCTGGACGGCAGCGCCGAGGGCTCGCCGGTCCTGGCGGACCTGGATGACGACGGCGTCTTCGAGGTGCTGGTGGCCTCGACCTCCGGCACGATTCACGCCCTGCACGGCGACGGCTCGGAGCTGCCGGGTTGGCCCACCTCGACGGCTGCCATGGACCGGCCCTGGTTCGGCACCGCCCCCGCCTACACGGTGGGGGATGTGCCGGTGCCCCGCGAGACCGTCGTGGCGGCGCCCGCCGTCGGAGACATCGACGGCGACGGCATGCCCGAGGTGGTGGTCGCCACCGGTGAGGGCCGCATCTGGGCCTGGCACACCGACGGCAGCCTGGTCTCGGGCTTCCCCTACCAGGCCATCGGCCGCGCCCCCGAGGAGTTCGACACCCTGCACACCTACGACCAGGGCTTCGCCGCGGCGCCGACCCTGGCCGACATCGACGACGACGGCGCCCTGGAGATCATCGAGCCGGGCATGGACAGCCGCCTGTACGTGGTCACGGGCACTGGCGCCGACTTCGGGCCCTACCCGGTGGAGATCTGCCACCCCGACATCTGCGGCACGGCGGGCTTCCGGATCATCGCCAGCTCGGCAGTGGGCGACGTGGACGGGGACGGCGACCTGGACATCGTCCAGGGCACCAACGAGCAGGTCAGCGGCAAGTCCGTGACCCACATGCTCGACGCGAAGACCGGGCAGCCCCTGGCCGGCTGGCCCCACCTGACCGGCGGCCTGGTCAACGGCGCGCTCCTGCTGCCCCTGATCGGCGAGGGCCACCCGGCCAGCCCGGCCCTGGCGGACATCGACCACGACGGGCAGCTCGAGATCCTCGACCCGATCATGCTGGGCCAGACCGACATCATCGGCGTGGACGGCAGCTCCAAGCTGGACCTGTCCTATGTCGAGACCGACTACGGCATCGACCAGAACACCGGCAACGCCCCCAGCCTGGTCCAGCTCTCCACCGACCCGGCCTTCGGTGACCTGGACGGGGACGGGGTGCCCGACCCGGTCATCGGCGGCAGCAGCAGCCTGTACCTGGCCAGCCTGGCCGCGAGCTTCTGGATGGACGGGCAGCACCCGGTGGCGGCCTGGTCGGGTGCGACCGGCGCCTACCTGCAGGGTTGGCCGCGCCAGATCGAGGACATGCAGCTGCTGACGGCGCCGACCATCGCCGACATCAGCGGCGACGGGCGGCCCGAGGTCGTCTACGGCAGCGGCGGCTATCTGGTGCACGCCTGGGACGCCGACGGCAACGAGCCCGTTGGCTGGCCCAAGAACACCGGCCAGTGGCTGATGGGCGCGGCCGCCCTGGGGGACATCGACGGTGACGGCTACCTGGACGCCGTGGTCACCACGCGGGAGGGCCAGATCTTCGCCTGGTCCACCGACGGGCGGGCCGACCAGGACGTGCAGTGGCAGAGCCAGTTCCACGACGCCCAGAACACCGGCAGCTACGAGACGCCCCTGGTCCACCAGGACGGTCCGGCCGACGACACTGCCATCGGGCCGCCCGACAAGAAGTGCGGGAGCTGCGGCGGCAAGAACAAGGAGTCCGGCGCGGGCGGCCTGCTGCTGCTGCTGGCCCCCCTGAGCTTGGCGGGGCTGCGGCGGCGGCGGGGGCCCTGGGCGGATTGACCGCGCCCCGGTGGAGCGCTTAGAGCGCTCGCTCGGAGGCGCCATGCACGTGCTCGACGTCCTGGAGGCCCGCGGCCTCGTCCAGCAGACCACCGACCGCGACGCCCTGGTCGCGGCCCTGGACGCCGGGCCCGTCGTCTTCTACGCCGGCTTCGATCCGACCGGGGACAGCCTGCACGTCGGCCACCTGCTGCCCGTCATGCTCATGAGCTGGCTGCAGCAGGCCGGCCACCGGCCCATCGTGGTGCTGGGCGGTGGCACCGCGCGGGTCGGCGATCCCACCGGCAAGGACAAGAGCCGCGAGATCCTGACGGTCGCGCAGATCGCCCACAACCTGGCCTGCCAGAAGGCCCAGCTCGCCCGCTACCTGTCCTTCGAGGGGGAGCACGCCGCCATCATGGTGGACAACGCCGAGTGGTTGATGGCCTGGGGCTACATCGACTTCCTGCGCGAGGTGGGCTCCCACTTCTCGGTCAACCGCATGCTGACGGCCGAGGGCACCCGCCAGCGCCTGGAGCGGGACCAGGGCTTGTCCTTCGTCGAGTTCAACTACCACCTGCTGCAGAGCTACGACTTCCTGCGGCTGTACCAGGACCACGGCTGCCGGCTCCAGATCGGCGGCAACGACCAGTGGTTCCACATCGTGGGCGGGGTGGACCTCATCCGCCGCGTCGAGGGCGCCCAGGCCTTTGGCATGACCGTGCCCCTGCTCTTGACGGCCGACGGCCGCAAGATGGGCAAGACCGAGTCCGGCGCCTTGTACCTGGACCCCGAGCAGGTCAGCCCCTACGACTTCTTCCAGTACTGGCTCAACGTCCACGACGACGACGTGGCGAAGTTCCTGAAGCTGTACACCCGGCTGGGCCTGGACGAGATCGCAGGCCTGTGTGCGGCCGAGGGAGCGGGGCTGCGGCCGGCAAAGCGGGTCCTGGCCGAGCAGGCAACGAACCTGGCCCACGGAGCGACGGCGGCCGCCGACGCCGACTTCGTCAGCCGCACCCTGTTCGGCAAGGCGGCGCTGTCGGCCGATGACCGGGCCCGCATCGTGCGCACCCTCTCGGGCAGTCGCTCCTTCCCCAGCACCACGCTGGCCTTGCCGGCCAGCTGGGCCGACGCCGCCGTCGCGGCGGGGCTGTGCGAGAGCAAGGGTGAGGCCCGGCGGCTGGTCAAGCAGGGCGGGGCGCGCACCTGGCAAGCGGCGGTCACCGACGCCGAGGCCCCGGTCACCGAGGCCAGCGTGTTGTGGGCCGGCAAGAAGAAGGCGGCGCTGGTGCTGCCGGCCTGAGCCTGCGCGCGGACGCGGACGCGGACGCACCAGCCCTCAGCCCCCGATGAGGGTCCGTGCCCGCGCGGCGCGGTCGGCCTGGCCGCGCGTGGTGGCGGCGTGTGCGGCCTCCTGGGCCAGGGTCCGCAGCTCGGCGCTGCCCAGGCCCGAGCGCAGGAGCAGGCTGGAGAGGGCCTCCAGCGCTCGATCGAAGGCGGTCCAGTCCGCCTGGTGGGCGGCCAGCAGCAGGGCCACCGCCTCGGTCCGGGCGCGGGTCCGCAGGCTGCTGGGCTGCTCGGCCCGGACGGCCGCCAGCAGCCGGGCCGCCTCGTCGAGCTGGTCGCGGGCCACGGCCACGCGGGCCCGCCCCAGGCGGCAGGCGCGGGTCGCGTGGCTGCCCAGCCGCAGGTAGATCGCCTGGGCGCGGCGGAAGCGCTGGTCGGCCTGGGCCAGGTCACTCTGGCTCAGTGAGATCAGGCCGCCGATGCGCAGGGCGTCGGCCTCGCCCGGGCGGTGGCGCAGCTTGTGCAGGGTCGCCAGGGCGGTCGCCAACAGCTCGCTGGCCTGCTCGGTCTCGCCGCGGTCCGTCGCGACCTCGGCCAGGGCGGTGACACAGGCGGCCCAGTCCTCGGGGCGCCCCAAGGTGCCGTAGATGCCGGCGGCCTCGGACAGGGCCTCCTCGGCTGCGTCCACCTCGCCTCGGCCCTGGCTCAGCCCGCCGAGCAGGCGCAGGCGCCAGGCATGGTCCTCGGGCTCCACCAGGGGCTGGCGACGCAGCAGGCCCTCGGCCACCCCCAGGTGCCGACTGGCGTCGGTGGCCAGGCCCTGGGTCAGGGCGCTCTCGGCCAGCAGCAGGCGGGACCGGGCGTGCAGCAGATCACCCTCGCTCGCGTCCTCGCAGGAGAGCGCTGCGGCCTCGGCCTGGCGGGCCAGGGGGGCGGCCATGCGGGCCCGACCCTGGGTCAGCAGGATCCGGGATTGCAGGATGCAGGCGCGGGCCCGGGCGGCGGCGGCCCGGGCGTGGGGCACGAGCTCCAACACGGCCAGCACCTCGTCCAGGACCAGGCGCGCGGCGGCGGCGTCCCCCTGGCGCAGGCGGTGCTCGGCGCCCTCGAGCAGCGCGGGCAGGCCCTCCTCGGGTCGGCCGGCGGCGGCGAGGTGCCGGCCCAGGCGCTCGCGCAGGTGGGGCGTCGCGACGTGGGGGGTCGACAGCAGCATGGCCACGCAGGCGCTGTGGGCGGGCACCCAGCGGTCGGCCTGCTGGGCCGAGACCGCCACGCTCTCGCGCACGATGTCGTGCACGAAGCGCCAGCCACCGGCGCTGCGAGCAGCCAGCCGCTCGGCCAGCAGGCGGGGCAGCAGGTCGGCGGGGAGGGGACTGTCGGCGAGCTGGCAGGCGGCCCGCCACTCCTCGTCCTCTACCGCCTCGCCCAGGGCTGCGGCGATCTCCAGGGCCCGGCGGTGGGGGCTGTTCGGCTCGCCCAGCGTGTCGGCCAGGCGACGCGCCCAGACCTCGGCCAGGTCCTGGGGGAAGGCCGGGTCCGCGCCGGGGGCCGCCACCAGCCCCGCCAGGCTCTCGGTGAGGGCGCCGCGCGCGACCCAGTCCCGGACCAGGGTCACGGTGAACAGGGGGTTGCCAGCGGTCTGGCGCGCCACCTGCTCGGCCAGGCGCGGCTCCACGCCCAGCAGGTTGCGGACCAGCTCCAGGCGGTGCTCGACGGGCAGGGGGCGGACGTCGACCTCGCGCAGTGAGCCCTCCTCGACCAGCGCGTGCAGGCTGGCCTCGGCCGTGCTGACCGCCGCCATGGCCTCCTCGCGGGCCGTCAGCAGGACCAGGACCGGCAGGCGCCGCTCCTGCTCCAGCAGCTCGACGGCGAAGGACAGCGAGGTCGGCCCCCAGGCCACGTCGTCCAGGAACAGGATGACCGGGCGCTCGCGGGCCAGCAGCTCCAGGAAGCGCCGCAGGGTGGCGCGCAGATCGCGGGGCTGCTCGGCCTCGCTCTGGCCGTGACCGGCGCCGTGGCTGGCCACGGCCACCAGCTCCTTGGCCAGCAGCTCGTCCTGGACCCCGCGGCTCTGGAGCCAGGCCAGCACGCGGCTGCGCAGGGTGCGTGGTCCCAGGCCCGTCACGCGCAGGTGTTGGGCCACCATGCGCGCCAGGGCCGGGCTGCTGCCGCCGGGTCCGTGATCGGCCCGCAGGGGCAGGGCCGCACCGACCTCGGCGGCCCGCTCGCACAGCCACTCGGCCAGGCGGGTCTTGCCCATGCCCAGCCGGCCACGCAGCAGCACGCCCCGGGGGCGCCCGCGCTGGCGGACCTCGGCCAGGGCATGCCACAAGGCGTCGCGCTCGGCCTCGCGGTCGGCCAGGCGCACCACGCGCAGGCCGAACAGGCGCAGGCCGCCGCCGGGGATGTCGGCTGGCAGCTCGACCAGGTCGGGGTCCCGCCAGGTGTCGGGCATGGGCGGCGAGCTGTGGCCCCCCCGCGGCGCGTGCACCGGCGGGCGGTGGATGCGCACCGAGTCGCGGGACAGCAGGGCCGGGTCGAAGGTGTCGTCGGTCCAGGTGATGTCGGCGAGGGTGCTGGCGTGGGCCAGGCGGGAGATCGAGTTCACCGTGGAGAGCGCGTCGTCCTGGGCCGTGACCGAGAGCGGCCGGTCCCGGGTGGCCGGTCCCCGGCTGCGGGTGGGGATGCGGCGGCCTGCGGCGTGGGTGGGCTCGGTGTCGGCGCTGACCGGCTCGGGCACGGCGAGCATGTCGCCTCGCGGGGCTTCGCCCAGCTCCCGCAGCGCCCAGGCGGCGTCGGCGGCGGTCTGGAAGCGCTCGCCGGGCACCTTGGCCAGCATGCCGCGCAGCCAGGCGTCCAGGCCGCCCGGCACGGGGCAGCGGGCCCGTAGCGAGGGGATCGGCCGGTACAGGTGGGCCTGCATGGCCTGGGCGAGGGGCTCGCCTTTGAAGGGCGGGCGGCCGCGCAGCAGGGTGTAGGCCAGGCAGCCCACGGCGTAGAGGTCCGTCCAGGGCCCCAGGTCGCGCCACTCCAAGGTGAAGCGCTCCGGCGCCATGTAGGCGGGCGTGCCCCAGGTCGGGCCGCCGCGGCTGCCGCCCTCGCCGGCGTGGGCGATGCCGAAGTCGGACAGCACCAGTCTGGGGGGGCCATCCGGGCGCAGGGGGCGCCCCCACATGACGTTGCCGGGCTTGATGTCGCGGTGGATCACGTCCCGCGAGTGGGCGTGGGCCAGGGCGGCCAGCACCTCCAGCAGGCCGCGCCGCACGGTCTCCCAGTCGTAGGGGGGCGGGTCGGTGCGCAGGTTGCCGCCCGGGGCCAGCTCCATGACCAGGTAGGGCGAGCCAGCCGCCAGCCGGTCCAGGCTGGCCCGGGCCGTCTCCTCCAGCACCGTGCCCACGTCGTAGAGCCGGATGATGCCGGGGTGATCCAGGCTGGCGACGGCGCGCGCCTCGGCCTCGAAGGCCTGCTCGAACACATCGTTCTGCAGGTTCTCAGCGGTCATCACCTTGACCGCCAGCTCCACCCCGCTGGCCCGGTGGATCCCCAACCACACCTCGGCCATGCCCCCCTGGCCGAGGGGCTTGCGGAGCTCGAAGGGACCCAGGGGGATGGCGGACATGCGCGTCGGGGAGGGAGGCCTGTGCAGGCTATCTCCCGCTGGGCTCCCCAGCCGCGCGGGCGATCAGGGCCGCGTTCAAGGCCCCGGTCGGCCGGTGCAGCCACCGCGGCGCCTCCAGCTCGACCCAGGGGTGGTCGTCGGTGTTGCGCGGCGCCACTCCGGCCAGGCGCCGCAGGGCCTCGGGGGACAGGGTGGGCGCCAGCGCCAGCCCGGGGGGCGGGGGGCCCGTGATCAGCAGGGCGTCGGAGCCCTCGATGGTCTCGTAGAGCGAGGCGTCGGGGAAGACCTCGACGAAGGTGCGCAGCAGGCCGCGCAGGGCCTCGGGGGGCAGGGCGTAGAGCTGCACCCACTGGCAGACGACGCCGTCGGGACCCAGGTGGGCGCGGACCAGCTGCCAGTACTCGCGGGTGAACAGGTTGCTGACCCCGGTGATCCACGGGTTGCTGGGCTCGCTGATCACGATGTCGAAGCGGCCCTGGTCGGCCGGCAGCTGGCGCAGCCAGGAGCGGGCGTCGGCCGTGACGACCCGGACCCCGGGGGTGTGCAGCAGGTCGTGGTTCCAGCGCGAGAAGCGCTCGGCGGCGACCACGACCTCGGGCTCCAGCTCGACCACGGTGACCTGGGCGGCGCCGGCCTCGTGGGTCGCCCGAACCGTGATGCCGCTGGCCAGGCCGACCACCAGGGCATTGGGGGCCCGACCGGCGCGGGCCCGGAAGATCTGCACCGGCAGCTCGCCGCTGAGGATCTGGGTCGGCATGTCGTCGCCGGTCGAGGCGTCGACCTTGCCGTTGATGGCCAGCCAGCGGTTGCCGGTGGTGGTGCTCTCGCCGACGGCCACGGTGGCGGTGCGGCCGTCGGCGTAGGAGAGCAGGCGGAAGCCCTCGTGGGCGAAGCGCTCGACGGCCCGGGGGGAGAGGTCGGCGAAGTCGGCGACCCGCAGGTACAGGCCGACGCTGTACAGGGCCGGGTCCCAGCGCGGCGCCAGCAGCAGCAGGCCCGACAGCCCCAGCAGGGGGAGCAGGACGCTGCGGGGGCGGCGAGGGGAGGGGAGGAGGGCCAGCCCCCCCACCACACACAGGACGGCGGCGAGGCTGACGACGCCGCGGATCCCGAGGAGGGGCAGGCCGTACAGCCCGGTCAGGGCCGAGCCCAGGACGCTGCCCAGGGTGTTTGCGCCCAGCAGGTTGCCCGCCGCCCGGCCGGGCGCGCCTGGTGCGGCGGCCAGGGCGCCCGTGAAGACCACGCCCGAGGCGACGGGCGCGCCCCCCATGGCCAGGGCGACCAGCAGGGCGCCGGCCAGGCCCAGGCCCGAGTCCCCGACCAGGGACCAGGACAGGCCCAGCGCGTGGGGCAGGACCCGCCAGGCGACCGTGCCCGAGGCGGCCAGCAGGCCCAACGCGACCAGGGCCGGGGCCACGGCGCGGGGACCCCAGCGCCGGCCCAGGGTGGCGCCCGCCGCCGTGCCCAGCAGGAACATGGCCAGCACCGTGGCGACGGCGTAGATGCTGCCGCCCAGCAGCAGGGTGCCCAGCCGGCTCCAGGCGACCTCCAGGGACAGCGAGACCGCGCCGGCCAGGCCGCCGGCGACCAGCAGGCCCGCCGGCAGTCCTGCGGCGGGTCCGGCTGCTTTTCCTGCGGGCCTCGCCTCGGGCGCGGGGGCGGCCGGGGAGGCCGCGGGGGACAGGCTCGCCAGCCGGGCGCGGTCGCAGGCCAGGTGCAGGGCCAGCAGGCCGGCCGTGGCGCCCAGGGCGGCCGCGCTCAGCTCGGTGCCGCGGACCCCCAGGCCCGGCAGCAGCAGCAGGGGGGCGAGGAGGGTGCCGACCACGGCGCCCGCGGTGTTCGAGGCGTAGAGCAGGCCCGCCCCTCGACCGCTGTCGAGGGCCGAGGCGGCGGCCGGCAGGGTGGCGCCGTGAAGCACGGCGGGTGGCCCCAGGGCCAGGGCCGCCGCCAGGGCCGCGCCCGGCACCCCCGGCACAGCGTCGGCCACGGGCAGCACCGCCTGCAGGACCCAGGGCATGGCCAGGGCCCAGCTCGCGGCCCCCAGCTCCAGCAGGCCGTAGCCGGCCGGGGCCCGCCGCCAGCTGCGACGGCCCGCCAGCAGGCCCCCGATGCCCAGGCCGCCCATGTAGACGGCCAGGGTCAGGGTCAGGGCCAGGCCGCTGCTGCCGAAGGCCAGCGTCAGGCGGCGCAGCCACACCAGCTCGCAGAGCAGCGCGGCGGCTCCGGACAGCGCCAGCAGCCCCGGCAGTCGGGTCCGCTGGGGGTCCATCGCGGTGCTCCTGTCTTGGTCTACGCCAGGTGCTCTACGCCCGGTGCTCTACGCCAGGTGCTCTACGCCCGGTGCTCTACGCCCGGTGCTCTACGCCAGGGTGTCGAGCTTGCGCCGGATGCCCTTGCGCTCCTCCTTGAAGCCCCCGTCGTCCGCGGCGTGCAGCGCGGCGTCCAGGTGCTTGCGGGCCCCGTCGTTGTCGCCGCGGCCCTGGGCGATGTCAGCGAGCAGCTCGTGGCCAACCATGACCTTGCGCCAGTCCTTGGAGCCCTGGGCGTGGGGCAGGCTGGCGGCCAGCGCCTCCTCTGCCTGGGTGTTCTCACCGATCTTCTTCAGGGCGCTGCCCAGGTTGAAGAGCAGCTCCTTCTGGAAGCCGCCGTTGGTGGCGTCGGCCCCGGTGCGGGCCTGGCGGAACAGGCTCACGGCCTCCGTCGTGCGGCCCATCATCAGGTTGAAGAAGCCCAGGTTGTAGACATCGATGCTCTCGAGCTGGGTGAACTTCAGGGTCTGGGTGAGCTGCAGGGTGCGGCCGCCGTGCTGCAGCGCCGCCTCCCAGTTCTGCAGGGCCGCGTGGGCCTGGGCCAGCAGGGCCGTAGCGCCGCGCTCGCGCACCGGGTTGTTGAGCGCCTGGGCGATCTGCACGACCCGGGTCAGGACGTCGGCGGCCTTGCCGTGCTGACCGCTGACCAGCAGGGTCTCGCCGAAGTTCAGGCCGGCCTCGAGGGCCAGCGCGGCCTGGCCGCTGTTCCCGGCGATCTCGTTGGCCTTGCGGAAGTGCTCGGCGGCTTGGGCCAGCTTGGTGCGGTCCCGGCGGGCGACGATGCCGCGCACATACTCGGCGTGGGCCTGGATGGGCGGGATCGGGGCCACGGCCTCGGCCTGCTCGACCTGGGCCAGGGCGGCGTTGGGGCTGCCGTCGGACAGCTCGATCATCGCCAGGTGCCCGCGGACCTCGGCCTGCTTGACCTTGTCGTCCACGGCCGTGAACAGCTTCAGGGCGTCGTTGGCGCGGTCGCGGGCCCGGTACAGGTCCTGCCGGCGCTGGTCCAGGCGGCTGCCGGCGAAGAGCAGCCAGGCCATCATCGGCCGGTCTTCGCGGGCCTGGGCGAACTGCAGGGCGTCGCCGATCAGACCCTCGACCTGGTTGACGTCGCCGGTCGGGACCAGGCGCTCGATCAGGTTCATGAAGATCGTCTTGCGCATGGGGTCGGGCCAGGCGATCTCGTCGTAGTAGCGGGTCAGGTCGAAGACCATGCCCCAGATCTCGGGCCGGTCGTTGGTGAGCGCCAGGCTGCGCAGGCGCACGGCCCGATCCGGCACGCCGTGGTCGGCCCACATGCGCATGGTCTTGACCACGTAGGGGTAGCCGCGCGGGACCAAGAAGCGCTCCATGAAGGCGGCGGCGCGGCGGGCCAGCTCGAGGTCGTCCTCGCCCTGGTGACGGGCCAGCACGCTCTCGCGGAGCAGGGCCTTGTGGAACTGGTAGATCCAGGTGCCCAGGGGCTTGCTGAACTGCAGCTCCTTGTAGACGGCGTCGGTGGCGTCGAGAAGGTCGTCCAGGCTGTCCCGGTCGAAGCCGCCCATGTCGGCGACCAGGGCCGAGGGGAAGGTCAGGCCCAGCAGGGCGGCCAGGTGGCCTACGCGCTCGGCGTCGTCGGCCGTGACGTGCTTGCGCTCGCCCTCCTTGGGGGCGCCCTCGGGGGCGTCGTCCAGCTCCTCGGCGTCGGGGCTCAGGTCGCAGACGTCGGCCATGGTGAAGCTCGACAGGTCATCACCCAGCTTGCCCTTCTCCTCCAGCCAGTCCACGAGCTCGGCGACGTAGCCGGGACGGCCACCGGCGACCTCGGCCAGGCGGCCGGCGTCGCTCTTCAGCTCCTTGCTCGCCAGGTACTGGCCGACCTCGTCGGCGCCCCATGGGGCCATGCTCAGGCCGGTGATCTGGTCGGCGTTGCGGTCGAGCAGGTCGAGCAGGGGCGGGCACCACCACGAAGCGGCGGCCTCGTCCCGGACCTCGGTGCCGAGCACCACCATCAGGCGGCAGTCGGCGCACTCGACGACCAGGGACTCCAGCAGGGCCTGCAGGGCCAGGCTCTGGCTGTGGTGGGCGCTCTGGATCTCGAGCAGGGTCGGGAAGCGCCGGCTGAGGGCCTGGGTGATCTCGACCAGGCCGAGCAGCGGGTTGTCCCGAGGCAGGGTGACCTGGACCTGGTTGTCACCGGGCTTGGGGGCGGCCTTCTTCAGGCCCTCGATGAAGGCCTGGTACCAGCCCTGGACCCGCTTGGTCTCCTGGGGGAGCTGGGCGTTCAGCGCCATCTCGATGCGGCCCTTCAGGCCGACGTTGCGGTGCAGGGCGCTGTACAGGCCGGCGTACAGGCGCAGCAGCGTCTGCAGGCCGTCTTCTTCGTCGTGGAAGGTGACCCGCCACAGAAGGATGTCGTCGTCGGCCGCCAGGGCGTGGCGGGCCAGTTCGCCGACCAGGGCGCGCTTGCCACCACCCAGGGGTGCCTGCAGGTGGACGGCCTGGAGCTTTCCATCGCGGGCGGCGCTCCAGCTTGCCTTGAGGGCGTCGAGGTCGGCCTCACGGGCGACGTACAGCTTGCTGTTGGCCTCAGCCACGGTTGCTCCAGGGGGATGCAGGGGAGTCGAGGGCGGCACAGGTGCGGCCGCCGCGGGCTGCGCTCTATAAAGAGCGGCCCCCCCCGCGTCCACCGCTGGCCGACAATGCGCGGGGCAGCGGTCGCAGCTGGCCCTGCCGCGCTGCTGCCGGCTCGGCGCCTGCACGCCTTGGGGCTATACTCCGCGCGCCAGCCTGTGGGTCTTCGCCCGGGGCTGCGGCCCCCTGCGCCTCGCTCGTCCCCGGCCCCCTCGGAGAGCCCGCCATGCCCCGCGCCTCGCTCCTCGCCGCCCCTCTCGCCATGGTCCTCGCGGGCTGTGCTGGCGCCCCCGTCCCCGACGGGGAGTGGGACGTGACCCTGGTGGGTACGGCGGTCTCCGGCTGCGTCGACGGCGTCGAGTACCGGCAGATCAACGAGCGCTACACCTACCAGATCTTCGCCAGCGGCTCGGCCGTGGACCTGGCCATCGACGGGCAGTCCTTCGCGACCGGCCAGTACGACGACGGCTGCCACATCTCGTACACCAGCCCCGCCTACCTGGACAGCTACCAGGGCAGCTCGGTGCAGTGGCAGATCACCGGCACGGCGACCGTGGACGGCCCCGCCGGCGGCTGCGTGGCCGACGAGACCCTGGACTGGGACGGCACCGAGCAGGTGACCGTCGTGCGCTCCGACGCGTCGGAGCTGCCCGAGGGTTGCACCTACGACATCACGGTCGCCGGGACCCTCGTCAGTGGCAGCTGAGGTCCAAGGTGGCTGAGGTCCAAGGTGGCTGAGGTCCAAGGTGGCTGAGCCCTCCGGCGGCTCCCCGGCGGCGCGGGCGACGGCCCTGCTGGCCCGGCTCTCCGCCCAGGTCCAGCGCGTAGTGCGCGGCAAGGACGAGGTGGTGGAGCTGTGCGTCGTGGCGGTGGCCGCCGGCGGACACGTGCTGCTCGAGGATGTGCCGGGTGTGGGCAAGACCACGCTGGCCACGGCCCTGGCGGCGGCCATGGGCGGCAGCTTCCGGCGCATCCAGTTCACCAGCGACCTGCTGCCCGGCGACATCACCGGGGTCAGCGTGCTGGAGCCCGACGCCCGGGCCTTCTCCTTCCGCCCCGGCCCCATCTTCGCCAACGTGGTCCTGGCGGACGAGATCAACCGCGCCACGCCCAAGACCCAGTCGGCCCTGCTGGAGGCCATGAACGAGCGCCGGGTCACCGTGGACGGGATCAGCCACGAGCTGCCGGTGCCCTTCACGGTCCTGGCGACCCAGAACCCCCACGACTACCACGGCACCTTCCCGCTGCCCGACAGCCAGCTGGACCGCTTCCTGATCCGCCTGTCCATGGGCTACCCCGACCGCGAGCACGAGCGCGAGATCCTGCGCCGCGGCGCCTGGACCGAGGAGACCCTGCCGGCGACCACGGAGCCCGAGGAGGTCCGGGCCCTGGTGCCGGCCGTGGACGCGGTGTCGATCCACGAGGAGATCGAGGACTACCTGCTGGAGCTGGTGCGCCGCACCCGCAGCGACCCACGCTTCGTGCGCGGCGTGTCGACCCGGGGGGCCGCGGCCCTGTACCGGGCCTGCCGGGCGCTGGCCCTGGTGCGGGGGCGGGACTACGTGATCCCCGAGGATCTGCGTATGCTTGCCGTACCAGTCCTGGCCCACCGGGTCGTCGCGCGGGCCGAGACCGGGCACCCCGGCGAGGGGGCCCGCATGGCCATCGGCGAGCTGCTCTGGGAGCTGCCGCCGCCGGCCTGAGCGGCAGGGAGTGCCTGTGACTGGCCGACGCCCGCTCGCTGCCCTGGAGGCCCGCTTCGGTCCGTGGGTGCGAATGCGTCCCACGCGCACGGGGGCTGGCTACCTGGTGCTGCTGGCCGGGGTGCTCTTCGCTGCGGTGAACACCGGCAACAACCTGCTCTACGTGGTGCTCGCCGGGCAGCTCGGCGTGCTGGTCCTGAGCAATGTGCTGGCCGAGGTCAACCTGCGCGGCCTGCGGCTGGCCCGGATCCTCCCGGCCGAGGTCTTCGCCGGTGAGCCCGCCGTCGGGGCCTACGAGGTCACGAACCTGCGCCGGCTGGGGCCTGCCGTCACTGTGCACGTCGAGGAGCTGGACGAGGGCGGGGCCCACGGGCTCTTCGCCGTCGTGGGCCCCGGGCGGGTGGCCGAGGCCCCGGCCCGCTGGCGCCTGCAGCGCCGGGGGCGTCGCAGCCTGGACCGGGTCCGGATCTGGAGCGATTTCCCCTTCGGGCTGGTGCGCCGCAGCCTGGACCTGTCGCTGCCCGTCGACATCCTGGTCTACCCGCCGCCCCTGGAGGGGCGCGGCTCCCGGCCCGAGCTGTCGGTAGGCGCGACCCGCGAGGACCCCCGTCGTCACGGGCGCGAGGGCGACTTCCAGTCCCTGCGTCCCTACCGCCCCGGGGACCCGCTGCGCGACCTGCACTGGCGCACGACGGCCCGGATGGGGCGGCCGATGGTCGTGGAGCGGGCGGCCGCCGGCGCCCCCGAGGTGGTGGTGCGGGTCGACGAGCAGCAGGGCGAGCGCTGGGAGCGGGCGCTGGGCCTGGCCGCCGGGGAGATCGAGCTGCACGTGCGCCGGGGTGATGCGGTGGGCCTGGCCATGGGGGACCAGGTCTTCCAGCCCCGCACCGGCGAGGCTTGGCGTCGCCACCTGCTGACCCGCCTGGCGCTGGCCCCCGAGCGCCCGGTCGGTGGGGAGCCCGCGGATGAATAGGGCGCCGCCGGCCTGGGCCGACCTGGGGGCAGCGGGCCTGCTGGGTCGCACCGCGCCGAGCCGGCGGGCCGTGAGCCTGGCGACCACCCTGCTGGGCAGCGCCGCCTGCGCCCTGGATGGGGGCCTGGTGGCGGCGGGAGTGGGCCTGGCGGTGGTGCTGGTCCTGCTCGGCCGTCGCCTGGGCTCCGACGGCCCGGTGGCGGTCGCCCGGTGGCGGGTGCTGAACACCTCGGCCCTGGTGTTGTGCGTGCTGGCCGCCTTCGCCCGGGTGCCCTTGCTGGCGGTCGGCATCGGCCTCGTCACCTGGCTGCAGGTCCACCGCGCCTGGACCGGGCGCTCGGCCCGCGAGGACCGCATCGCCCTGCTCCTGGCCCTGCTCCAGGCCCTGCTGGGCTGCATCGTCTCGGTCTCCCCCCTGCTGGCACCGCTGTTCCTGGGCCTGGCCGTGTTGGCCCCCGTGGGCCTGGCCCTCTGCCACCTGGGCATCGAGGGGGAGGGGGCGCGGACGGCCCGCATCCAGCCGGGCGGTGACACCCGGGCGCCCACCGGCCTGCTGTGGGGCCTGGGCCCCGTGACGGCCTTGCTGACGGTGGTCTTCTTCGTGGCCCTGCCGCGCCTGGATGGCGGGGCTCGCCTGGCGGCGACAGCGCCCCAGCGGATCACGGGCTTCGGGGACGACGTCGACATCGGCGACCTGGGCGAGCTGCTGTCCAGCGACGAGCCCGTGCTGCGCGTTCGCGTCGTCGACGCCCAGGGCGGGCCCTGGTCGGGTCCGCTGTACCTGCGCGGCGCTGCCCTCGATCACTTTGACGGCCAACGCTGGACGGCCACCGTGGGACCCGGCGCCCGGTGGCGGACCGAGACCGGGGGCGGCGCGGAGCTGGTGCGCCAGGAGATCCTGCTGGAGCCCCTGTCGGAGAACGTGATCTTCGGCCTGGCCGAGGTGGTGCGGGTGCAGCGCGCCGGCCGCCGGATCCGCCGCGACGCCAACGGCACCTTGCGCATCGAGGGCCCGCCAGCCCGCCTGCGCTACACGGCCTGGTCCCGGCCCCCCGAGGGCGCGCCCTCTCGGCTGGCCCAGGCCCGCCCCGACCCCCAGGCCTCGGCCCACAGCCGGGGCGAGCAGGCTGCCGCTGCCGCCGGGAGCTGGCTGCAGCTGCCAGCCGACTTCGACCCGCGCATCCCGGCCCTCGCCGCGCAGGCCGTGGCCGAGCTGGGCCCCGGCGCGTCTGCCTGGGACCAGGCCCAGGCCATCTCCAGCTTCCTCCAGGCCCGCTACCACTACAGCCTGGCGCCCACCATGCCGGCCGACGGCAGCGCCCCCGCTGATCCCCTGGCCTGGTTCCTCTTCGACAGCCACGAGGGGCACTGCGAGTACTTCGCCACCGCGCTGGCCGTGATGCTGCGCACCCGGGGCATCCCGGCCCGGGTCGTCAACGGCTTCCTGGGCGGGGAGTACAACGCCCTGGGCGACTGGGTCCTGGTCCGGCAGCGCGACGCCCACTCCTGGGTGGAGCTGAACCTGGGCACCTCGGGCTGGGTCACGGTGGACGCCACGCCGGCCGGTGAGGCCGAGCTGGACGCGGCCTCGCTGCTCGGACAGGCCACGGACTGGCTGGCCCGGAGCTGGCATGGGGCCATCCTGGACTACGAGCTGTCCGACCAGCTCGACGGGCTGGCCGCCATCGGCAGCCGCTTCGCCCCGACGGGGGACGAGGAGGTGGGCGGCCTGGACCTGCCCCAGGTGGGGGGCATCGTGGCGGTCGCGGTGGGCGGGCTGCTGGTGGCGCTGCTGCTCCGGGCCGGCCTGGCCTGGGCGGCGCGTGCGCCGGGGCGGCCCCGGTCCCGCAGCGCCGTCGATCGGGTCCACGAGCGGGCCTGGCGCTGGGTCCACCACCGGGGCTGGGCGCCGCCGAGCGCCCTGCCGCCGGTCGAGGCGGCCGCCTGGGTGCGGGAGCGGGCAGGCGGCGCCGCGGCGCCACTGGAGCGCCTGGCCTGGCTGCACTACGGCGTCCGCTACGGGGGAGCGCCGGAAGCGGCGGCCCTGGCCGAGGCCCGGCGAGCGCTGCGCGAGTTGCGTCGCGGTCTCCCTCGGGGACCGGGGCCGGCGGATCCGCTGCTGCCTGATTAGGCTTCGAGCCTTCGGAGGGCGTAGTGACCACATCCCCTGGCCTCGACCCGTTCCTTTCGGGGGCCTTGGACTTGACCCTGGGGCAGACGCTGCGCCGGGCTGCGTTGGACCGCCCTGACGGTGCGGCGCTCCTGGGTGACGAGCGTTGCCTGAGCTGGGCCGAGCTCGACCAGGAGGTCGACCGCCTGGCCAACCTGCTGCACGCCGTGGGCCTCCGCTCCGGCGACGTCGTGGGCTTCCTGATCAACAAGCGGATCGAGGTCGTGACGGGCTTCCTGGCTTGCGCCCGCATCGGCGCCGTCATGGCCCCGGTCAACTTCAAGCTGCACCCCGACCACGCGCGGGATCAGTTCCGCACCGCCAGCATCAAGGGCGTCTTCACGGAGATCGCCCGGGACCGCTTGCTGGAGCAGCTGCTGCCGGAGCTGCCGGATCCGCGCAAGATCATCTACGTGGCGGGCAAGGGGCGGCTGGGCGACACGGCGTATGAGGACCTGGCTGAGCAGCCGGCCCGCCTGTCCGCCGAGGTGCGCGAGCCGAGCCCCGACCAGGTCTGCTACCTGAACTACACCAGCGGCACGACGGGCCGGCCCAAGGGCGCCCGGACGACCCACCGCAACATCCAGGAGAACGCGGTTGCGACCATTCGCGGCCTGGGCTTCACCCGGGACGACGTCTTCCTGGGCATGTTCAGCGTCTTCGCCCACCCCCATGAGCTGTTCCACCGCTCGCTGCTGCTGGGCGGCCCCTTCGTCATCCTGGACACCATGAGCCCCCGCATCATCGTCGAGGCCGTGCAGCGCTTCGGCGTGACCTGGATGATGGCGGTCCCGAGCTTCTACGAGATGATGCTCGACTGGATCAGCCCGCCTCCGGGCGGCGGCTCCGAGCACGAGGGCCACGGCATGGCCGACGTCTCCTCGCTGCGCATCCTGGAGAGCGGCGGCGCCTACGTCGGGGCCGAGACCCTGGCCCGCATGGAGGCCGCCTTCCGCTGCACCTTCCTGCCGGTCTGGGGCTGCACCGAGGCCACCGGCGTCGGGCTGGCCAACGGGCCGGACGCGGCCACCCGCCGCCTGGGTGCCACCGGCCGGCCGGTGCCCGGCTACCGCTTTCGTGTGGTGGCCGAGGACGGGCAGGACCAGGAGCCGGGCCAGGTAGGCGAGCTGCTCATGGCCGGGCCGGCCGTCACCAGCCTGGGCTACCAGAACATGCCCGAGGAGACCGCTGCGCTCTTTGTGGACGGCTGGTACCACACCCAGGACCTGGTCGTCATGGACGCCGAGGGCTTCGTCCGCTTCGTCGGTCGCCGCTCGGAGATGCTCAAGATCGGCGGGATCCGCGTGTACCCGCTGGAGATCGAGAAGGTCATCAAGGAGCACCCCGACGTGCGCGACGTGGTCGTGGTGCGGGCCGAGGAGCGGATCCGCGGCGAGATCGCCCGGGCCGTGGTGAGCACCGTCCCCGGCAGCGAGCTGGACACGCGGAGCCTGCAGACCTACTGCCGGGCCCGGCTCGCGATCTACAAGGTGCCGCGGATCATCGAGTTCTGGCTGGAGCTGCCCAAGCTGCCCAACGGGAAGATCGACAAGCGCGCGGTCCTTCGCGTCGACCCCGATCCCGAGCGCGACCAGCGACGAGGCACGGATGGCCAGAGCTGAGCCCTTGACCCCCGGCGTCCCTGCGCCGGCAGACACCACTGGCGCCCCTGCGCCGGCAGACGCCGCCGGTGCTCCCGCGCCCGGCCCGCCGCCCGGTGCGCCGCCGCCCGGCCGCCGGCCGCGGCTGCCGCCCAAGCTCAACCCGGTCACGCTGATCAAGGACCTGGGTGGCTTGTCGCTGTACTACCCGGGGCAGAAGCTCGTCAGTCGGGCCCCGCGGCGGCTGCTGCGCCCGGTGAGCGCCGCTGGCGGCGACCTGGTCCGCTACCTGGCGGCCGGCGGGCGCGAGATGCGCGAGGAGCTGCGCCTGCTCTTCCGCGACCGGCCGCTGCCTCGGCCCGAGTCGGCGATCATCCGCGACGCCTACCGCGAGGGCATGTTCAACGAGATCGAGGTCCTGCGCTACCCGGACCTGGGCCCTCAGAGCATCGACGCCACCTGCGTCATCGAGGGCAGGGAGCACCTGGACGCCGCCCTGGCCCTCGGCAAGGGCGCCATCGTCCTCATCGGCCACTTCGGCGCCAACCAGATGATCATGCCGGCCCTGGGGCACAAGGGCTACCCGATGAACCAGCTCTCGGCGCCGCCGCCGGTCTGGGCCGACATCCTGCGCGAGACCCGGACCACGCCCCTGTGGGAGCGCGTGCTGGCCCGGCGCTGGGCCCTGGAGCAGCGGCTGCCGGTGCAGCACATCAACGTCTTCAAGTTCCTGCGGCCGGCGTTTGACTGCCTGAAGGCCAACCAGGTCCTGGGCCTGGCCTTCGACGGCGGCGGCGGCCAGAAGTGGACCGAGGTGCGCATCGTGGAGCGGACCGCCCACGTCAGCACCCAGCCGGTCCAGCTCTGGCGCAAGACCGGGGCGGCGCTGCTGCCCACCGTGGTCGTCCGCCCCCCCGGGGAGCGCCTGCACCGGGTCATCATCGAGCCGGCGCTGCAGTGGCAGCCGGTGCCCGGCAACCGGGACGAAGAGACCCGCCTCAACATGCAGGCCTTCGTCGACCGCTTCTCGGCCTGGGTCGCCCGGTACCCCGACCACTATCTGCAGTTCCTGCTGCACCGGCGCCGCGTCCGGGCCACGGACATCCGGCCCTTCTTCGACGACTACCCGCCGCTGGCCGACCAGATGACGCCCGAGGAGGCCGAGCGGCACCTGCGGGCCGCGGGGGACCGGACGTAGCGGGCACGCCGCGCGAGACTCCTTGCCGCGGAACTTGCACAGGTGCCGGCGGCAGCCTCGGGCCGCCGCCGGTTAGTCCTATGGGACATGCGCCGACCCTCGTTGCCATCCCTGCTCCTCCTCGCCACCACCCTGGGCATCGGCAGCGGTGCCCTCGAGGTCGGGCTGCGCACCAGCTCCCGCCAGGGCCTGGGCCCGGGAGAGGTGGGCGCCCTGGTGCTCATCGACATCGCGCTGACCACCGCCATGTTGTGGCTGGTCGCGGTGGTGGGCTGGGCCACGCGACGGCGGCCCCACGGCCTGCTGCTGGGGGCCCTGGTCCTGGTGCACGGGGCGCTGTGGTACCGCTTCGATCTGGTCCTCAACCGCTTCGCCACCGACCCCCGGGTCTGGGGCGGCCTGCTGGTCGTCCTGCTGATCAGCGTCGGCGTCGCGGCGGCCCTCGACGCCGTGGTGGAGCGCAGCCGCGTGCCCCTGGCGCTGCTGGGCCTCACGGTGGGCGCGGTCGGCACCAGCATGGCCGTGGCGCGCAGCTCCCTGCCCCGGGCCGAGCCGCGCGGGGGCCGGCCCAACATGCTGGTCGTCACCATCGACACCACGCGGGCCGACCACACCTCGCCCTACGGCTCCCGCAACGCGACGCCGACCCTGGACCGCCTGGCCAGCCAGGGCGTGGTCTTCGAGTCCGCGGTGGCCACCGCCCCGGTCACCGAGCCCTCGCACCTCGCCATCTTCACCGGCCAGCCGCCCCACCAGTCGGGGGTCGCCGCCAACGGCACCGACCTGGGGGACCGGCCGGCCCTGGTCTGGCGCACCTTGCAGGAGCAGGGCTGGACCACGGCCGCCTTCATCTCGGGCTTCCCGCTCTCGGCCCGCTTCGGCTGGGACCAGGGCATGGACCTCTACGACGACGACTTCGGGCGGCTGCGCGGCCTGCACGAGCTGTCCCTGGTCAAGGCCTGGGACCAGGTCTTCCTGCCGGCCCACACCCTGCGCGAGCGGCGTGGGGACGCCACGGTGGCCCGGGCCAGCAGCTTCCTGCGGGACCACAAGGACGAGCCCTTCTTCCTGTGGGTCCACCTCTTCGATCCGCACGGGCCCTACGACGCGCCGGCCTGGACCTTCGATCCGCCGACGGACGGGGCGCCCCTGGCCCTGCCCGCCTACTGGCCGCCCGCCTACCGGGCCATCACGAGCGAGGACTGGCTGGTCCAGGCCTACGACGCCGAGATCCGCTACAGCGACAAGCTGCTGGGGCAGCTCATCGACCAGCTCCGCAGCGACAACCTCCTGGACGACACCATCGTGATCGTCACGGCGGACCACGGCGAGAGCCTGACCGAGCACGGCTACCTCTTCGACCATGGTGACCAGCTCTACGACCCCTCGCTGATGGTGCCCCTCATCGTCCGCTACCCCAAGGTCGCGCGGGCCGGGCAGCGGGTGCCCTGCCAGGTCTCCAACGCCGACGTGGGCCCAACCATCCTGGGGCTGTTGGACCTGGCCCACGCGCCGGACCAGGTGGGCATTGAGCGCACCGGACGTGACCTGACGGCGATGCTGCGCGGCAACGCCTGCCGCGATGAGCCCGTCGTGAGCAGCACCGTCAGCGTGCGCTTCGTGGACCAGCCGCCGGTCGACCACAGCCTGCGGCAGCCGCAGGCCAAGCTCATCCGCAAGGGTGACGACGCCAGCCAGCAGTGCTTCGACCTGGTCGCCGACCCGGGCGAGACCATGCCCGTCGCGTGTGACCCCGTGCTGGGCACCGGCCTGGACCAGGTCCTGGCGGGCGGCGCCCCCGTCCTGGCGCCGCAGGTGGATCCCACCACCAGCTCGGCCCTGCAGTCCCTGGGCTACATCGACGACCCGGAATAGCCGTGGCCCTGCGTGACCTGTCCCCGGGGGTCCGCGCCCCCATCCTGGGCTTCGGCCTGGGCGCCGTCGCCGGCGGCTTCGAGGCCATCAAGCTGGCGGCCACGCTGAAGCTGTCCCCGAGCTTCCTCCAGGCGCTGGAACTGGGCCTGGTGGCCGTGGCGGCGGACGCGGTGCTGGGCCTGGTCTTTGCCCTGCCGGTGGGCCTGGCCGTGCAGCTCCTCACCCGCCGCATGATGGCCTCTCGTCGCCACGCCCTGGGCATGGCAGCGACGGCCGCCCTGCTGGGCTGGTGGTTCCTGGTGCCTGCCGCGCGGACCTTGCTCGACGAGCACCGGACCGCGGCCGCCCTGGCCTTTGCCGTGGCGCCCTTCGGGATCGGCGGGGTGGTCTGGTTCAACGCCGGCTACTGGCTGCGGAGAGAGGAGATCGGCGAGGACCGGAGGCTGGGCTGGAGCCTGGCATCCCTGGTGGGCGCCCTGGGGCTCGCCCTGGGGGCTGCTGGCACGCTCGCCACGCGGACCTTCGGCGGCGCGCAGGCCCTCGAAGGAGACCCGGCCGTCATCCTCATCACCATCGACACCCTGCGCCGCGACTGCGTGAGCGCCTACTACGACGACAAGAGCCAGGCGCCCGTCCAGACGCCGACCCTGGATCGACTGGCCAGCCAGGGGATCCTGTTCACCGACGCCATCACGCCCTTCCCCGAGACGGCCCCGGCCCACTCCGCGATGATGACGGGCCTGCACCCCTTCCGCACAGGCATGCTCTCCAACGGCCACCACCTGGCCAGTGGCTACAAGACCCTGGCCGAGACCCTGTCCGGTGAGGGCTACGCCACGGCGGCCTTCGTCAGCTCCTTTGCCGTCGACAGTCGCACCGGCCTGGACCAGGGCTTCGAGGTCTACGACGACGAGCTGATGCCCTGGGTGCGCGGCGTGTCGGAGATCCTCGCGGCGCGGCTGGCGACCCGGCTGCTGCTGCACTTCGGCGACCCCCTCCGCTTCGACTTCCTGCTGGAGCGGCCGAGCCCCGTCACCTACGACCTGGCCCTGGACTGGCTGCAGGACAACGGCGACAAGCCCTTCTTCCTGTGGGTCCACACCTTCGACGTGCACAGCCCCTACGAGCCGCACGGCATGCCGGGCTTCGAGGACAACGGCACGCCCGGCCACCCCAGCATCGACCACCGCTGGATCCTGGCCCACGAGGACCAGTTCACCTACGACGCCGACGCCCAGGCGAAGCTGCGCCGGCTCTACGCCGAGGAGGTGGCCTACACCGACCAGCAGCTCGGCCTGTTCATCGACCGGGTCCAGGCGCTGAAGCTCGACCGCCCGGTGCTGCTCATCGTGGCCGGCGATCACGGCGAGATGCTGGGCGAGCACGGCATCGAGATGAACCACCACGGCGTCTACGAGCAGGCCGTGCGGATCCCGCTCATCATCGACCCCATCAAGGTGTCGGGCCCCAAGCGGGTGGTGGGCGAGCAGGTCCGGCTCATGGACCTCCCGGCCACGGTGCTGGGTCAGCTCGGGCTGGATCCCAAGGCCATGGGCAAGACCGAGGGCATCAACCTGCTGCACTTCGTCGACCTGCCGGACCAGATGGGCGCGACCACCATGGTCATGGGGCGACGCAGCGCCTCGCTGTCCCAGGGCACGCTCTTCGCGCTGCGGGCCAACGCCCGCAAGGTGCCGACCCCGCCCGAGAGCGGGCGGCCCGGTGAGACCCTGCCCCCGGTGAACCCCAAGCGGGGCCGCATCAAGTACATCCTGGACCCCGACGCCGGGACCGAGGCCCTGTACGACCTGGACGCGGACCCCCTGGAGCAGCAGGACGAGGCGGTGCAGCAGCCGCAGGTCGTCGAGCAGCTCCGGGCTCGCGTGGTCCAGGAGGCCGGGCTCAAGGCCAGCGAGGGCCCCGGCGGCCTGCACTTCCAGGCCGGCGCCGACGCGGCGGTCGCCCCTTCCATCGACGCCGCGGCCCAGGAGCGCCTGAAGGCCCTGGGCTACGTCGACCAGTAGGCCCTTGGGCCCTCGGAGCCGCCATGGACATCCAGACCCACCCCCAGATCGACCGCAGCCTGTGCGGAGAGCCGGTCGCCCTGGGCCCCGGCACCGCCACGGTGCGCCTGGCCTGCACCGCGGCCATGGCCGCCGACGCCCGGGGCCTGGTCCACGGGGGCTTCGTCTTCGGGGCTGCGGATTACGCCGCCATGTTGGCCGTCAACGACCCGCTGGTCGTGTTGGGCGCAGCCGAGGCCCGCTTCGTCGCCCCCTGCACCGTGGGCGAGACCGTGGTCCTGGTCGCCGAGCGCGAGGATCTCCGCGGCAACCGTCACAAGCTGCGGGTGACGGGCATGGTGGGCGAGCGAGAGGTCTTCTCGGGCCTGTTCACGGCGGTGTTGCTCGAGGGCCACGTCCTGGACCGCTGAGCCGGCCAGGTCTGAGCCGGGCGAGAGGGGCGCGTGTGTCAGGACGGGTCAGGCCTTGACCCGAAGCGCCGCATCGGCGGACGCGGGCCGGGTCGGGCCGCCCCCTGGTCAGGCACGCGCCTTGCTGAGACACTGGGGCGTACCCGCCCTGGAGGGCCCGTGCTCTTCCGCCAGCTCCTCGACCCCGACACCAGCACCTGGACCTACCTCCTGGCCGATCCCGAGTCCGGGGAGGCGGTCCTGGTCGACCCGGTCCGCGAGCAGGTGGAGCGCGACGCCCGCCTGGTTTCAGAGCTGGGCCTGCGCCTGGTGGCCACGCTGGAGACCCACGTGCACGCCGACCACGTGACGGGGGCCTGGCTGCTGCGGCAGCGCCTGGGCAGCCGCATCCTCTACCCCCGGCCGACGGGGGTCCTGGGCGCCGACCGCCTGGTTGATGAAGGCGAGCGCGTGGTCTTCGGCCGCCACGCGCTGGAGGTCCGCCTGACCCCCGGCCACACCGACGGCTGCGCCAGCTACGTGCTGCCCCAGGCGAGCCTGGCCCTGACCGGCGACGCCTTGCTCATCCGCGGCTCGGGGCGCACCGACTTCCAGCAAGGGGACAGCCGGCGGCTGTACCGCTCGGTCTGGAAGCAGCTGCTGTCTCTGCCCGAGGCCATGCAGCTGTACCCGGGCCACGACTACCACGGCCGCACCGTCACGACGGTGGGGGAGGAGAGGCGCTTCAACCCGCGGCTGGGCGAGGGCAGGACCGAGGAGGACTTCGTGGCGACCATGGCCGGGCTGGACCTGGCCCGCCCCAAGCGCATCGACGAGGCCGTGCCCGCCAACCTGGCCCTGGGCCGCCTGCCTGCGGACGAGGCGCCGCGGGCCGAGGCGCCGGCCGCCTGAGCGCGCTCCTTGAGCTGCTGGCTCAGGTGAGGCCATGCTCCTTGAGGCGCCGGTAGAGCGTCGAGCGGCTCAGGCCCAACATCCGGGCCATCTCGTCGCGCCGCCCGCCTGTCTCGCGGATGGCCTGCACGAGCTGCTGGCGCTGGATCTCGTTCAAGGTGAGGGCCGGGGCGGGCGCCTGGGCGAGCGCGGCAGCGGGCGCCACCCCCGCCCGCACCTCGGGGGCCAGCTCCTCGAAGCGCAGCACCGGGCCCTCGCCCAGGACGAAGGCCTGCTCCAGGTTGTTGCGCAGCTCCCGCACGTTGCCGGGCCAGGGGTAGGCCTGCATGGCGTCCCAGGCCTGGGCCTCGATGGCGTGGACCCGCCGCGGCCCGCGCTCGCTGAACTCCTCCATGAAGCTCCAGGTCAGGGCCTCCAGGTCCCCCTGGCGATCGGCCAGCCGTGGCAGGTACAGCACCACCACCCGCAGGCGGTACATCAGGTCCTCGCGGAAGCGCCCCTCGGCCACGAGCTTGCGCAGGGCCATGTTGGTGGCCGAGATCACCCGGACATCGACCTCGACCTCGCTGGTCGCCCCGACCGGTGTGAAGCGCCGCTGCTCCAGGACCCGCAGCAGGCGCGCCTGCAGGTCCAGGGGCAGCTCGGCGATCTCGTCCAGGAACAGGCTGCCCTTGTCGGCCAGGGCCAGCAGGCCGGTCCGGTCCCGCACGGCCCCCGTGAACGCGCCGCGGACGTGGCCGAAGAGCTGGCTGGCCAGCAGCTCGGGGGTGAAGGTCGCGCAGTTGACCGCGGCGAAGCGGTGGCGGGCCCGCGGGCTCTCGTCGTGGATGGCCTGGGCCACCAGCTCCTTGCCGGTGCCGCTCTCGCCACGGACCAGGACCGTGGCATCGGAGCGCGCGGCGCGGCGGACCAGCTCGAAGAGCCGCAACATCTCCGGGGAGACCGTCTGGACCCCGTGGAAGACCTCCAGCTGGAGCTCAGGTCGGGTCAGGTGGCGGCGCATCGGCGGCTCCGGGGTGCGCCCCCTGGATATCAGAGGCGGTCGTCCGCCGCGTCCGAGGACACCAGCTGCACCGAGCGCGAGTCGACGACCATGCTGGGCCCGCGGGCCGACAGCACCGTCACGGTGAAGGGCGGGGCCGGGTCGTTGCGGTCGGGCAGCTTGAGCCATGCGGCGCCCGAGCCTTGCAGGCGCGTGACGCTGGAGCGCCCCTTGGCGTCCAGGACCACCACCACCCGGGGCCCGGTCGAGCGGATGGCCACCTCCAGGCCCTGGCCGATCCACTGCGAGTCCAGGATCTCCGAGCCAGGGGAGGGCGGCGTGTAGTGCACGATCCGATCGATCTGGTTGGCCGAGACCAGGTGGTCCTTGTGCAGATCCACCCGCAGCGCCGAAGGCGGCTCGGCCGAGGGCACCAGGGCCCGAGAGCCAGCCAGCACGATGCCCCCGACCACGATGACGACCCGCGCGATGCGCTTTGCGGCGGTCGGGGCGTGGGGATCACGGGTAGGCATGACAGCCAGGACCCTGGATCGACGCGGTGTCAGGTGCCCTGCTTGGGTCAGGGGGGCTGCGAGCGGCGCGCGATCGTGAGTCTCCTCTAGGATAGCGCCCGTTGTGCGGCTGGGGGAAGCGCGACGGAGAAATGATGTTGCGTGACCGTCACAACGCAGCAACGGCCGGCAGGCTCTCGACGACCGACCGCTCCTGGGTGTGCAGCCCGGCGCGGCGCGCCGGTCGCAGGGAGTTCAGTACCGGTAGTGGTCGGCCTTGAAGGGGCCCTGCACCGGCACGCCGATGTAGTCGGCCTGGTGCTGGGTCAGGGTCGTGAGCTGCGCGCCGAACTTCTGCAGGTGCAGGCGCGCCACCTTCTCGTCCAGGTGCTTGGGCAGCGTCACGACCTGGGGCTGCGTGCCGGCCGGCGCGGCCAGGCGGTTCTCGCCGTAGGCCTCGGCGTTCTTGTGCAGCTCGATCTGGGCCAGGGTCTGGTTGGTGAAGCTGGCCGACATGACCAGGCTGGGGTGCCCGGTGGCGCAGCCCAGGTTCACCAGCCGGCCCTCGGCCAGGACGATGATGCTGTGGCCGCCGCCGCGGGGGCCGTGGGTGGTGGTCTTGAAGCGCCACTCGGCCACCTGGGGCTTGATGTCGATCTTCTCGACCTCGCCGCTCTCGACCATGGCCTCCAGCCCGGCCATGTCGATCTCGTTGTCGAAGTGGCCGATGTTGCAGACGACGGCGTTGTGCTTCATCCGCTTCATGTGCTGGGCCGAGATGATGCTGGTGTTGCCCGTGGCGGTCACGAAGATGTCGCTCTGGTCGACCACGTCGTCCAGCCGGACCACGTCCAGGCCCATCATGCAGGCCTGCAGGGCGCAGATCGGGTCGACCTCGGTCACCGAGACCCGGGCGTACTGGCCGCGCAGGCTGTCCACGCTGCCCTTGCCCACGTCGCCGAAGCCGCAGATCAGGGCCTTCTTGCCGGAGATCAGCATGTCGGTCGCCCGCATGATGGCGTCGACCAGGCTGTGACGGCAGCCGTAGACGTTGTCGAACTTGGACTTGGTGACGCTGTCGTTGACGTTGATGGCCGGGAACAGCAGGGTGTCCTTGCCCTGGCGCTCGTATAGGCGGTGCACGCCGGTGGTGGTCTCCTCGGAGACGCCGCGGATGTCCTTGGCGATGGCGTGCCAGAACCGGTCGCCGCGGGCGGCGCGGACCTGCTGGAGCAGGGTCAGCACGACCCGCTCTTCGGTGTTGGCGGCCGTCGAGGGGTCGGGCTGCTTGCCGTCGCGCTCCAGCTCGTAGCCGAGGTGGACGAGCAGGGTGGCGTCGCCGCCGTCGTCGAGGATCAGGTTGGGGCCGGTCCCGTCGGGCCACAGCAGGGCCTGCATGGTGCACCACCAGTACTCTTCCAGGGTCTCGCCCTTCCAGGCGTAGACGGGCACGCCGGCGGGGGCCTGGGGCGTGCCGGTGGGGCCGACCACGGTGGCGGCGGCGGCGTGGTCCTGGGTGCTGAAGATGTTGCAGCTGACCCAGCGCACATCGGCGCCCAGGGCGACCAGGGTCTCGATCAGGACGGCGGTCTGCACGGTCATGTGCAGGGAGCCCATGATCCGGGCGCCCTTGAGGGGCAGCGAGGCGGCGTGCTCCTCGCGCAGGGCGTCGAGGCCGGGCATCTCCACCAGGGCCAGGTCCAGCTCCTTGCGGCCGAAGCGCACGTTGTCGGCGGACATGTCGCGGACCTTGAATGCCAGGTCGCTGAACAGCGGCAGGCCGGTCTTCATGAAGGTCGAGGAGCTGGGGAGGGGAGCGGTGCTCATGGCGGCCTCTGGTGGCGTGGGGGAGTCGGATGGAGGAGGGGAGGGCGGCGGCGCCGCTCGCTTCATTTGTCTATCCGAATGGACGAATGAAAGGCAAGTGAATACCGCGTGTCCATGTCCGCAGCGACCGCACACAGCCTGTTCATGCACCTCTCCACCCTCTCCGAGCCCCTGCGGGTGCGGCTGCTGCGGCTGCTGGAGCGCCAGGAGCTGGCGGTAGGCGAGCTGGCCCGGGTGCTGCAGACCAGCCAGCCCACGGTGAGCCGTCACCTCAAGCAGCTCGACGCCGGCGGCTGGGTCCAGCGCCGCAAGGTCGGCACCGCCACCCTCTTCCGCGCTGCAGGGGACGAGCTCGAGCCGCGCTCCTTGGAGCTGTGGCGGGCGGTCCGGGCCCAGGTCGAGGCCGAGGCTGCCGACCCGGCCAGCCTGTACGCCGAGGATCTGCGCCGCCTGGACAGCGTGGTGGCCCAGCGCAGCGGCGACAGCGAGACCCTGTTCCGGCGCCTGGGGAGCCGCTGGGACGCCGTGCGCCTGGAGCTGTTCGGCGACGCCTACGTCCTGCCGGCCCTGCTGGCCCTGCTGCCGCCGGGGCTGGTCGTGGCCGACCTGGGCTGCGGCACCGGCGCCATGCTGCCCCTGGTGGCGCCGGTCGCCGGGCAGGTCATCGGCGTGGACCGCGAGCTGGCCATGTTGGAGGTCGCCCGGGCGCGGGTCGCCGGCCTGGAGAACGTCCGCCTGGAGCAGGGCCTGCTGGGAGAGCTGCCCCTGGCCACGGGCAGCGTCGACGTCGCGCTGTGCGAGCTGGTGCTGCACCACGTCGCGTCCCTGGCCCCGGTCTTCGCCGAGGTGGCCCGCGTGCTGCGCCCCGATGGGCGGCTCGTGGTGCTCGACATGGTGGAGCACGACCGCGAGGAGTACCGCACCACGATGGGTCACCAGCACCTCGGCTTCTCCGAGGCGGCGCTGTGCGACCTTGCGCACGGCGCGGGCCTCGCGCTCCAACGCTGGACGATCCTGCCCTCGGACCCGCAGGCCCAGGGGCCGGGTCTGTTCGTCGCGGTGCTGGCCTGCGGCGGCCCCACGCGGCAAGATGGACGAACTCCCTCGGCCTGAGGCGCCCACCATGCCCGATCGGGACCTCCCCGGTGACAGCTCGGACATCTTCGCCCAGCCCACGGTGGCGGATCGTATCTGGCGCCGCCTCCAGGGTCACCGCCTGCGCCCGGCCGAGCACGAGCTGGTGCGTCGGACCGTGCGCGCCCTGGGCGAGCCCGAGGGCGCCAGCCACCTGGAGCTCAGCGGGCGCCGGGAAGCCTTCCTGACCGGTGAGGCCCTGGTCGAGTGCGGGGACGCGGGGCGGGACCTGTTCATCCTGCTGGAGGGCGACGTCACCGTCGAGCTGGGCAGCCGGGTGGTCGAGCACCTGCGCCCCGGCCAGGTCTTCGGCGAGATCGCGCTGCTCGGGGACGGCACGCGCATGGCCACGGTGCGGGCCATTGGCCGGGTCGTGGCGCTGCGGGTCCCGCCCGACGCGGTGGATGGTCCCTTGCGGACCCGGCTGTGGGAGTACGCCGCCGAGCGGCGCTTCATGGACCTGCTCGACGCGCCCGTCCCTGACGACGACGCCCGCCGGCTGTGGTGGATGGAGGCGCGGCACGCCAAGATGCAGCCGGGCACCTATGAGGCCGGCGCCCCCTGGCTCTTCGTCTACGACGGGCAGGTCGAGGTCGACGGGCGACTCCAGGTGGGCCCGGCCCTGGTCCGCGGTGGCGCCCTGAAGGTCCTGACACCGGCCCGCCTGGCGCTGCTGCCGACACCGCGGGTGTAGACGCTGTCGGGCGAAGCGTCCCTGCGGCCCTGGCTGCTGCTGTTGGCGGCGCTGCTGGGGCTGCTGGTCGGATCGCTGGCCCTGTTGCTCGTCGTGGTGCAGCACTCACCTGAGGGGCAGGCGGTGGTCGACCGGGTGTTGCCGGCAAGGCCCGAGGGACGCAAGTGGCGCCTGCCCGTGCCGCGGGCGGAGTCGGCGAGCCTGACGCTGGTGCTGGTGGACACCGACGGGAAGCGGGTGCCGGGCGTGTCGCTGCGGACGGCGCCCTGCAAGCAGGACACCTGGCAGGAGCGGCAGTCCGATGGGGCGGGAGAGGTGACGCTGCCGCCGGGCTGCACCCGGCTGGAGGTCGACGACTCGGGCTGGGCTCTGGCCGGCCCCGCAGTCGTCGGAGACGCGCCGACCGCGTCGCGGGCCCAGGCCCTGGTGGTCCGGCGCTGCCCCGGTCTGGTCGAGATCACCCGGGACGGAGCACCAGCGACGGGCGAGGCATGGCTTTCGCCCGGCGGGCAGATCGCGCTGGATCCGCAGGGCCGGGCCTTCTTCGCCGATCGCCTCTGCGAGCCCACCCACGTGGCGCTGGTGCAGCGGCAGCCGCACTTCATGGCGACCTCGCCGCAGCCGGTGCCGGTGCGGGACCGGGGCCTGGTCCACCTGGAGGTGGGCAGCGACCTGGTCCCCCACCAGGCGCCCACGCGGACCGAGCACCGGTTGGCGGTCCACCTCGACTGCAGCGACTGTCCCGACCTGGTCCATGCAGCCAACCACAACCTCTCGCGCGGCGCCTGCTGGGGCGACGGCCAGACCTGGGACTGCCCCTGCCCGGACGGCGAGGACTGCGTGCTGAGCGGCGGCTGGCACGAGGCGCTCTTCGACTGGCGCTACTCCTGGCTCCAGATCGCCAGCGTGCCGGCGGATGCGGACCAGGCCGACATTGCCCTGGCCGGCCCCTCCGCCCAGCTCAGCGGTACCTGGACAGGGCCCCTGCCCTGCACGGCGCACGTAGTGAGCCAGCGGACCGGCGCCTTCCGCGAGGGCAACTGTGACGACGACGGCACCTTCGCGATCTGGGACCTGAACCCGGGCCCGTGGCAGCTCACCGTGGGCTGGACCCCCGATGACGACGGGCTGGGGCGGGACGTGGCCCAGGCAACCCGCACCGTCGAGCTGGACGGCCACGACGTCGAGCTGGGCGACGTGGGGCCGGAGTAGGCAGGTCTGGGGGTATCCATTTCACCGGAGGGGCGACGAGAAGCCGACCGCCACGGACGATTCGCTGGTTCTCGTTCCAGCGTAGGCGGGTGGCCGAGGGAGGTCGGGGGTCTCGGCGGGGTGGCTCGCT
>Ga0100377_1000232_pt1 | contig 45488 bp, 36 predicted proteins | sample CryGeymeta201501_FD_83664 | JGI IMG/M metagenome (GOLD analysis project Ga0100377, IMG submission 83664) | Groundwater microbial communities from Crystal Geyser aquifers in Utah, USA - Crystal Geyser metaG 2015-01 | ecosystem: Environmental > Aquatic > Deep subsurface > Groundwater | place: USA... | reverse complement strand
TGGGCGACGACGTTGGCGGTGAGGACCCCGTCGGTCGCGGGATCGGCGGGCTCGAGGGTGATCTCAGTCACCACGGGCGCGACGTTGGCGATGGAGGTGCTGATGACGACGGGCTCGCCGTCGGCTTCGCCGTCATTTGGGGTGACGGTGGCCTCCCAGACCTGCCCCTTGGTGGTGAGGTCTGCGGGCACGGTGTCGGTGGCGATGTCCGAGGGCTCGCCGTCGACGGTCCAGGTCCAGGTGAAGCTGACGGTGTCGTCGTCGGCGTCCGTTGCGGAGGCCGAGGCGATGACGTCCGCGTCGGCGGGGGTGGTGGGGGCGACGTCCGCCGCAGCGACGGGCAGGCTGTTGGAGATGGTGACGCTGGCGAGGGCGAGCTCGCCGGCTTTGTCGCCGTTCAGCGCGACGGCCGCGGCCTGCCAGACCTGGCCCTTGGCGGTGCGGTCGGCTGGCACGAGGTGGGCGCCGTCGAGGTCGGCTTGAGCGGCGCCGTCGACGGTCCACGTGATCTGCACGTCGAGGCGGTCGGCGTGTACGACATCGGCGGCGGCCAGCGACGCGACGAGCGCGAGGTCGTCGGTGGTGTAGGCGGGGTCGGGCGAGAGCGCGACGGTCATGGCGTCGGGTGCGCCTCGACAGGCGGAGAGCGCGAGGGCGAGGACGACGGACGTGAGGGGACGGCGCCTGAGCATGGAGACCTCGTAGGTATTGGTCTACGAGGTACCACACCTGCGAAGGGCGGTCACGCAAAATGCGGAGCGCGTAATCGCTGCCCCGCGGCTCAGTCCTCGGTCGCGGCCAGGTAGGTGTAGTCCTCAAGGCCATTGCGGTAGGTCTTGAGGAGCCGGCGCCCCTCGGGCACGGTGAGATCGCCGCGCTCATGCGCTTCTTCGACGATCTTGCGAACACGGCTGAACAGCTCGTTGTGGTCGTACTGCACGTAGCGCAGCACGTCCTTGACCGTGTCACCCTCCACCATCTGCTCGATGCGGTAGCCCATCTTGGAGTTCGAGGCGGACACGTGCACGGCGTTGGTGTCGCCGAACAGGTTGTGCAGGTCGCCGAGGATCTCCTGGTACGCGCCCAGCAAGAAGACGCCGAGGTAGTACGGCTCCTTCTTCATGGTGTGCAGCTCAAGCGCGCGCTTCACGTCGCGCACGTCGACGAAGCGGTCGACCTTGCCGTCCGAGTCGCAGGTGATGTCCGCGAGCGTGCCACGGCGGGTGGGGCGCTCATTGAGCCGCTGCAGCGGGATGATGGGGAAGAGCTGGCGAATCGCCCAGGAGTCCGGCATGGACTGAAAGACGGAGAAGTTGCAGTAGTAGGTGTCTACCCCGCACTGCTCCAGCGCCTCGAGGTCCTCGGGCAGGTCCCCGTGCTTGCGCAGCACTGCGTAGAGCTGGTTCGCGACGCGCCAGAACAAGCTGTCGACCGCCGCGACCTCTTCCAGGCCCGCGAGACCGAGCTCGAAGCGGCGCACGACCTCTTCGCGCACGTCGACCGCTTCGTGGTAGAGCGGCTGCGGGTTGCGGGCTGAGAGGTTGCCGAGGATCTCCAGCATGGCCGCGGCGCTCTCGTAGCGCTCGCCAGCATCCTTGGGCACGTCGAGGGAGCGGGTGGTGGCCTCCAGCACGGGCACCACGAGCATGGAGGCGTGGGCGACCAAAGCGCGGCCGGTCTCGGTGACGAGGTTCGGGCACGCGACGCCCGTCTCGCCGCACACGGTCTGGATGGTGCCGACGATGGTGTCCGCGTACTCCGTGAGGTCGTAGTTCATCGACGACTCGAAGTCGGTGCGCGAGCCGTCGTAGTCGATGCCCAAGCCGCCGCCGACGTCGAAGTAGCCCATGGGTGCGCCGAGCTTCACCAGCTCGACGTAGAAGCGCGCGCCCTCGCGAACCGCAGTTCGAATACGGCGAATAGACGGGATCTGGCTGCCGATGTGGAAGTGCAGGAGGTGCAGCCACTCGAGCTTGCCGACCTCGCGCAGGCGATTGACGGCAGCGACGAGCTCCGTGGGGGAGAGGCCGAACTTGGCGCGCTCACCCGAGCTGTCCTTCCACCGGCCCTGGCCCTGGGCCTTGAGCCGAACGCGCACGCCGAGATCCGCTGGGATCTTGAGCGCCGCCGCGACCTCGATGACCGTCTCCAGCTCGCTCGACTGCTCGATGACCAGCACGCAGCGGCGCCCCATCTTGCGGGCGATGAGCGCCATCTCGATGTATTCGCGGTCCTTGTAGCCGTTGCAGATGATCAGCGCCTCGGGGTCCTGAAGCTCCGCGAGGACGATCATCAGCTCGGGCTTGCTGCCGCACTCCAGGCCCAGGTGGTAGGGCTCGCCGCAGCGGACCATCTCCTCGACGACCTGTCGCTGCTGGTTCACCTTGATGGGGAACACGCCGCGATAAGCGCCGGTGTACTCGTGCTTCTCGATGGAGGCGTGGAAGGTGCCGCACAAGGCGTCGACCCGCGCACGCAGCACGTCAGTGAAGCGAATGAGGATCGGCGGCTCGATGTCGCGCTCGACGAGGTCGTCGACGAGCTTGCGAATATCGAGCTCGATCTCAGAGGCCTTCATGACGACGTTGCCGTCGGCAGAGATGTCGAAGAGGTTGGAGCTCCACCCGCGGATGTTGTACATCTCGCGGGCGTCATCGATGGTCCAGGCACGGCTCATGGGCAATTCTCGCTATTCGCCAAGGAGGTAGGCGAAGATGAGGGGAGCGACGATGGTCGCGTCGGACTGAATCATGTACTTGGGCGTCTCGACGTCGAGCTTGCCCCAGGTGATCTTCTCGTTGGGCACGGCGCCGCTGTAGCCGCCGTAGGAGGTGACGGCGTCGGAGATCTGGCAGAAGTAGCCCCAGTAGGGCATGTCCAGCTCCAGGTCCTGCAGCAGGCACGGCACGGCGCAGATGGCGAAGTCGCCGGCGATGCCGCCGCCGATCTGGAAGAAGCCGACGCTGGGCTTGTCGGCGTTGGTGTTGGCCTCGTTGACGTACCAGTTCAGCAGGCGCTGCATCTGCGCGGTGCCGCTGATGACGCAGTCGTGGCTGGGGATGTCGCCGCGGAAGACGGCGGCGGCGAACATATTGCCGGTGGTGCTGTCCTCCCAGCCCGGGGTGTAGACCGGGATTCCGAGCTCCTTGGCGGTGAGGACCCAGGACTCGGAGGGGTCGAGCTGGTAGTGCTGCGCGAGCTCGGGGTCGTCGAGGACCTCCCACATCATCTCGGCGGGGGAGCGGCGGGTGCCGGCGGCGCTGTGGTGCTTCCAGCGATCCTGGAGGCGTCGCTCGATGTGGCGCATCACCGTCTCTGGGATGCAGGTGTCGGTGACGCGGTTCATGCCGCGGTCCAGGAGCGCCTTCTCGTCGGCGGCGGACAGGGCGCGCCAGTTGGGGATGCGCTCGTAGGTGTTGCGCTCCAGCAGGGAGAAGATGTCCTCTTCCAGGTTGGCGCCGGTGCACGAGATCGCGTGAATCTTGCCCTCGCGCATCATGCGGGAGAGGAGCTTGCCCAAGCGCGCGGTGGACATGGCGCCCGCGAGGCTGACGAGCATCTTGCCGCCGGCGGCGAGGTGGGCCTCGTAGGCCTTGGCGGACTCCACCAGCTCACGGCTGTTGTAGTGATGGAAGTGTTCCTCGATAAACGCGCGCACCTGGCTCATGGGGTCTCTCCTGGATGGGTAGTGATGGCGCAGCCAGCGAGCTCATAGAGCAGGCGCGCGCCGACGTTAGCGTCCCAAGGGTCATCGCCGACCTCGCAGAGGTCGAAGCCCACCACGCGGCGGCCGCTGCGGGCGACCGCTTGCAGCAGGTAGACCGCTTGATGCCACGACAAGCCGCCGGGCACAGGCGTGCCGGTGTTGGGGCAGAGGGCTGGTTCGAGGCCGTCGATGTCGAAGGTGATCCAGACCTCGTGCGGCAGCGGGGCGAGCATGCGCTCGACGAGCGCCGCCCAGGTGGTGCCGCTGAGCAGCTCCGCCGCGACCTCGACGTCGAGCCAGGCGTGGACGCGGGCGTCCGAGCTCGCGAGCTCGAGCTCGCTGCGGCCGAGGTCGCGCAAGCCGATGGACACGACGGGGTTCTGCGGCCCGAGGGCCTGCAGGGCGTTGAAGACGATGGAGGCGTGGGAGCGCTCGTAGCCGTCGTAGGCGTCGCGCAGGTCGGCGTGGGCGTCGACGTGCAGGACGCCGAGCTTGGGGTATGCGCGGTGCGCGGCGAGGATGGCGCCGAGGGCGACGCTGTGCTCGCCGCCGAGGACGGCGGGCAGGTGACCCGCTGAGAGCAAGGCGGTGACGCGCTCGTCGACGTGGGCGTCGATGGCGCGGCCGATCGGGTTCAGGACCTCCGGGGTCTCTTCGGCTTGCGACCAAGCGGCGAAGCGAGGGTCGGCGGCGTCGAGGGTCAGGCCCGCGCGCCAGATACGATCGCCGTAGACCGGGTGGTGAAGATCGACCTGCCAGGAGGCCTGCAGGACGCGCTCGGGAGCGTTCGCGGTGCCGCGGCCAAAGGAGGCGGTGCGGTCCCAAGGGACCGGGATCACGCGCAGCAGAGGGCGCTCCTGCGGGGGCAGGCCATAGAGCGTCTCGAACTCTGCTGGACCATCCTCATCAAACTGCTGTACCGAGTCGTTCACGTAGCGCACCCTCCCGCGTTGGTTGCGCGGTCTATTCCGTGGAAGGGGGGGGGGCCAATGGCGGGGCGCGATGGCGACGCGCGCGCCCGTGATCATGGGCAGGCGTAGAGCTCCGCGTCGACCAGCGCGACGGTGTCGACGCGCACGATCGCTCGGGCGAGGGGTGCGCCAGGCGCCAGCGACCAGGTGAGGCGCTGGCGCGCGGGCACACGGCGCCAGCTCGCGAAGTTGAGGCGCTCGACAGCGCCATCTGCGCGGTAGAGCTCCGCTGAGACCGGCACGGTGACGGGCTTGGCAAAGCGCAGCTCAATCGCGCTGACGGCGCGCTCCGGCATGAGGTACAGGTCGGCGCTTCGCGTGCCTGCGGGCAGGCGTCCGACGACGGGAGCGCCTTCGCAGCGCCCCTGAATGAGCGGCACGGTGCGCCGCGGGAGCGCAGGGTCGATGAGCGCTGGCCGCGAGCCGACCGCGCCGGGTCGCTGTGGCGCGGCGCTCCAGAGCGGGAACTCCCACAGGAGGACGCGGGGTGTGTGCGCGCGCCAGGTGTCGCTCTCGAGGTAGGTGAGCAGCGCCCCGTAGGGGCCGCCATCCGAGACCGCTACGATGTCGACCGGCGTCTCCAGCGCCGCCGCGAGGTAGCCGCCGAAGTTGAGCCGCGGCTCGCTCTGGCTGGTGCCGAGCAGGACTACGTCCGCGTAGTGGTCGCCGAACAGGGCCTCGTCGCGCTGCTTGAGGTCGGTGCGATCGATGAGCGGCGAGCGGAAGCGCTCGGGGGGCACCGCGGTGCCGCACAGCTTGTTCACCGAGCCGCTGACGTTGTCCGACACGGCGTCGGGGCCCGCGCGCACCGCCCAGGTAGCGGAGGGGAGGCCCTCAGCGGCGGGGTTGGCGCGCACCGCTGCGGCGACGACGGCGGCGCTCGCTTGCATCCCGGCGGGCGTAAGATGAGGATCGCGCTGGAAGAAGTAGTCAGGCGTCGCGCGCGCGGTGTCGAGCAGGTCCACACCGACGCCGCTCGCGGCGAAGGCCGCGACGAGGCCCTTGTACGCGCGCTCGGCCGCCTTGGGATCCCAGGTGTCGCCCGGTTGGAGCAGCATGGCGTCGGGCGCGACCAGGGTTCGGTCGGGCGTTGGCAGGCCCACCACCAAGATTCCGCGGGCAGCGAGCGCGCCCAGCACCGCGCGTAGGGACGCGAGGCCCTTGGGGGAGGTGTCGAGCGCTTGTGCGTCGAGCTCGATGGGAGCGAACCACTCGCCGCTCGCGGTGGCTCGGGTGCCGCGCTCAAGCGCCGCCGGGCACAGCTCTGGAACACCGGCGCTCGCGACGAGCGTGAGGAGCAGCAGCGCTGAGAGCAAGGAGCCTCCTTGGGCGAGCGCCCCACCTATCGTCCCACGGAGGCCGCTGCTTAGGCGACGGCGTCGAGATCGCCAGCGTCGCGTACAGCGCGCAGCTCCTCGGCCATCTGCGCCGCGGAGAGGAAGCGACCAGCGGGCTCGAAGAGCGTGGCGCGTTGGATGATCGAGCGCAGCGGAGCGGGCACGGCGCGCAGCAGCTCGGGCGAGACAGCCGCGAGGGCGAGCTCGGGGGGCCGCTGGCCCGTGAGCAGGCGGAACAGGACCGCGCCAACGGCGTAGAGGTCGGCCTGTGGCCCCACCGCGTGCGGCGCGTAGCGTTGCTCAGGCGCGCAGTAGCCCAGGGTGCCGAGCACGCAGCCGTGATCCGTCAGCTTGGGCATCTGGTGGTAGCGAGCGATGCCGAAGTCGCCGATGATGACGCTGTCATCCGCCCTGAGGAGCAGGTTGGACGGTGTGATATCGCGGTGCACCACATGCTGTGCGTGCAAGGCGTGCAGCCCCGACAGCACGTCGAGCGCGATGCCCACCGCCGCCAAGGCGGACGGTTGATACCCGAGCTCGAGCCGCTGCTCCAGCGAGCCGCCAGGCACGAGCTCGGTCGCGGTGTAAGGGCGCCCTTCGTGGTCGCCGACGTCGAGCGCCTTGAGCAGGTGCGGGTGTGGGTCGTGGTCGTGGAGGAACCAGCTCTCGCGGCGAAAGCGCGCGCGGTGGAGCGGGTGAGAGGCGAGGTCCGCGCGCAAGATCTTGATCGCGACGTTCGTTGATGAGCGGATGTCCAGCGCGTGAAAGACCTGGCCGCTGCTGCCAGTTCCGAGCGGCTCCAAGAGCAGGTACGGACCGATCATTCCAGCGAGGGACGGCACCGAGTCGGTGAGCGCGAACGTGAAGCACATGTGCGCATTCTCCGCTGTCGCCGCCCGGGTCGCAAGAACATTCACATCGTTGCGACAACTGCGCGCTGGGCGGCGCCCTTGCGGCGGTCGGCGAGCGGGTGACGTACGCTGTGCGCTACGCTTGGAGCCATCGGAGGACTCATGCGCGAACCGCCCGCTCACCCACCGGCGCCCCTCTGGCGCCGCCTCCTCCGCGGCGCGCTCCTCGGCTGGCTGACGGCGGGCGGTGTGCTGTGGGCGGGACAGACCGCGCTGCTCTTTCCAGGAGTCTGGCGACTCGATCACTCGCCCGATGCGGTCGCGAGGCTCGAGGCTGTCGGCGCGCAGCGCGGCGCGCGTCCAGTCCACCTGCCGCGCGCCGACGGCGGTGAGGTCTATGTCTGGCATCTGCCCGCCCAAGGCGAGCGCGCGGTGCTCTACTTTCACGGCAACGCTGAGCCGGTCACCGCCGCGCTGCCCATCGCGCAGCTCGTCAACGCGCAAGGCTTCGACTTCGTCTCGGTGGTGGCCAGGGGCTTTCCCGGCGCCGAAGGCACGCCAGCGCAGGACGACCTCGTCGCCGACGCCGAGGTCGCGCTCGCTTGGGTGAACGACACCCTGCACATCCCACCGGAGCGCGTCGTGCTGCACGGCCACTCCATGGGTGGCGGCGTCGCGGCGCAGCTCGCGGCGCGGTCGCACCCAGCCGGCTTAGTGCTCGACGCGACCTACGCCTGCCTCGCGGACTTGGCGGCGGAGAAGCTGCTGCACCTCTACCCCGTGCGCTGGCTGCTGCGCTCGACCTTCGACACCTACGCGGCGGCTTCGAGCATCAACGCCCCCGTGTTTCAGGTGCACAGCGTGGCCGACCGCCTCATCCCCATCGAGCAGTCTCGGCGACTTCGCGAGGTGTTCCCAGCGCTTCAGGACGTGGAGCTGCAGGGCTACTCGCACAGCCAGCTCTTGTTGGTCGAGGATCGTCCGGCGCGGCTGGCTTACCTGCGGTTCTTGAGCGAGGTCGCGCCATTGCGTACCTCGCGCTGAAGCGCCTTGGGCGTGGGTAGGCTACGAGGCCGCGCCCACGTCCGGTGGCTGCGGTGCGCGACCGCGGCTCGCGCCGCCTGCTGCGGGCGCAAAATTATACTTCGGTGTCAATGCGCGTAGTTATTGATTTCATCCGCGCTGCGTGGCGCTGAATCGCCATTCAGTTACCCTACGAGTAGGTCCATTGACCTGACGTTTGACAACCCGCGCTGCCCTCCAAAAATACGGCCTGCGTAATTTGTCGCGACAGAGTTTCAGGGGTTGGCCGATTCGGAGGAACAGCAACTGGAGGCGCTTTGGCCTCGATCCTCTCGCGTTGGTATTGGCTCGTCCTCGGGCTGCTCTTCTTTGTCGTCCTCTCGCCTGGCTTGGCTGCCGCGCAGGCACCGCCGCCGGGTGAGCTCGCAGGACCGCGCCTCGACCCCGAGGGCTGCTTGCTCTGCCACCGTTTTCCGGGCCTCAGCCGCTTGGACCGGCAGTCGGGGGAGCTTCGCTTGTTCTTCACGAGCGAGCGCCACTACCTGGAGCGCGAAGGACCCCACGCGCGCTTGCGCTGTACGGACTGTCACTCGCGCGAGGAGGTCCGCACGCTGCCGCATGAGCGCGTCACCCCCGTCGATTGCACCCAGAGCTGTCACCTGGTGGGCGCGAGCGGGGTGCTGACGCAGTTCTCGCACAAGGGCGTCGCTGAGCGCATCGAGAAGAGCGTGCACGCGGCAGACGTGCTGAAGACGCTGCCCTTTGCGCAGCCGCTCCTTCGGCCTGGCCAATCGGCTTGTTTGTACTGCCACGATCAGCCGGTGTTCCGCGACGCTGTGTTCGCGGAGCGCTCCCACCGGGGCATCGACACGGGCGCGCGGTGCGAGACCTGCCACACCGCCGAGCTCCCCGTCGACACCAAGTACTATGTGCGACACATCGCCGGCCGCCAGCTCCCCGCGCGCCCGGTCCTAGAGACGGCCCGCGTCTGCGCTGCATGCCACAGCGACGCCGCCGTCATGAAAGAGACCGGCCTTCACGACGCTGTGACGAGCTACTTCCGAAGCTTCCACGGAAAGGCGAGCTTGCTCGGCGACCATACGACGGCGGCCTGCGTCGACTGCCACCGCTCTGAGGGCGGCGACGTCCACCTCATGCTCTCCGCCGAGGACCCGAGCTCGCGCACACATCCCGATCAGCGAGGTCTGACCTGCCGCTCCTCGGAGTGCCACGCGAACGCCGTGCCGGAGCTCTCGGCCGCGAGCGTTCACTTGCGCGTGGACCCGCAGTCGCGCTCGCCTGAGTACCTCGTGCTCCTCGCCTTCGTGCTGCTCATCGCGTTTGAGCTGGGCATGTACTACGTGCTCACGATCCTGGAGATGATCGCGGTCGCCTTCCGCAAGCAGACCCCGGAGCAGCGTCACCTCATCGCGCTCTCGGCGGCGGTCGCCGCGCACCCCGAGGGTCGCAAGCGCTTGGAGCGCCTCACGCCCCACCAGCGCGTGCAGCACTGGCTGCTCGTCACGCTGTTCACCGCGCTCGTCATCACCGGCGTGCCGATGAAGTTCGCGACCATCCCCGCGTTCGCGGTGCTCGCGAAGCTGTTCGGCGGGTTGGCTGGCGCGCGCGTCATTCACCGCATCGCCGGGGCGCTGCTCTTCGTGCTCACGGTCTACCACATCGGCTACGCGATCTGGGGCTGGATCACCGAGGTTCGACGCCGTCATAGCGAGGACCCAACGCGTGGCTGGCTGTGGACCGCGGTCCTCGCCTTCGCGCAAGCGGACATCGTGCCGCGGCCGTCGGATCTCGTGCACTTCGTGAAGCTCTTCCCGCACCTGCTGGGCTTCCCGGTCAAGCACCCCCACCGCGGAAAGTACCACTTCTCCCAGAAGATTGAGTACTGGGCCGTCATGTGGGGCATGATCGTCATCGGCATCAGCGGCCTGCTGCTCTGGAACTCGGCGAGCTCGCCCGAGTACCTCGGCGGTCGCGCGCTGAACTTCGCCTACATCGTGCACTCGTACGAGGCCTTCCTCGCCATCATGTACATCGTCGTCGCCCACCTGTTCGCGGTGTTGGCGGCCCCCGCCATCGTGCCGCTCTCGATGGGCGCGATCACCGGCCAGGTGCCGGCGAAGGAGAACGCGCAGGAGCACAGCGGCTACGTGCTGCAGGTGGCCAAGGAGCTCGGCATCGAGGTCGAGACCCCGCCCGCGCGCAACGCTTGGACCGCCAGGGCGCTCCTGGGCCGCGCCGCGCTCATCCTGTACGCGATGGGCCAGATCGTCGCGATCCTGTTGGTCTGCTACTGGACCACGACGATGCTCTGGGCGGACGCCACCGGGCCGCGCCCTGTGGTGAACGTCGGCGCGCTGCCGCTGCGCCTCGACGCGAAGACGCTGCAGCCTGACGCGGCGGATGGCCAGCACAGCGAGCGCTACCAGCGCGGGCCGCTCGCGCACTTCCACGTCTACCCGCCGTGGTTCCACGCGGATCCCGCCAACACCTGCACCAGCGGCGGTTGCCACGAGGTGCTCCCGCACGGCGAGCAGAAGTCGGACCGCGCCTTCCTCAACATGCACACGACCTTCGTCGACTGCCTCGTGTGCCACGCGGACGGGGCCTTCGATGGCCGCACTGATGGCGCTGAGCTCACGTGGCTCTCGCTGCAGGACCGCTCGATCGCTCCGATCCCAGCGGTGCTGCGCCTCTCCAAGATGCTCGCGTCGGACGTGCCCACCGACGAGCGTGAGCTCAAGGCCTTCGACGCCGCGCTGCAGAGCGTGCTCGCCGAGGCGGTCGCTGCGTCCGAGGGCGACCCGGAGCTGAAGCGCTGGGCGGTTGACCTGGAGACGGCGCGCGTCGGCGGCGTGCTCTACGCCTCGCACATCGCGGAGATGCGGCGCAATATTCACCTGCACGGACATGGCGAGTACGGCGCCAAGCTCGGGCAGCCGGGGCACCTGCGGGTCCTCGACGCTGAGCAACAGCGCGCCGCCGAGGAGCTGGCGACGCTGACCGAGGACACACCGGCGCGCACCGCGCTCGTGGAGACGGTGCACCGTGGGCTCGAGCGCCCCGAGGTGCTGTGTCACCAGTGCCACGACGCCGACGAGGTCCGCGTCGACTACGAAGCGCTCGGGCACTCACCGGCGCGCGCCGCGGCGCTGCGGTCCAATGACCTGTCGGGCTACATCAACGCGATCGAGAACAAGGAGCCCTTCTTCTTGCCGCAGGTGCTGGACCCGACGGATGGCCCGTTTGGTCGACCGGAGGACGGTGAGCGCGGTGAAGACGGTGGAGGCGAGCGATGATCCCGCTGCTACTCGCGCTTCTTGGTGCAACCGCGCAGGCTGGCGACGTGCTCGTCGCCAGCGAGGCGCAGGTCTTTCAGCTCTCCGGTAAGGGCGGCCTCGCCATGCCGTCGGATGTGGCGGTCGCGAGCGATGGCCGCGTGTTCGTCGCCGATGGTGTCAACAACCGCGTCGTGGTCTTTGACCGCGCGGGGGCGGTGCGCTCCGAGCTGCGCACCGCGGCGGGCAAGAGCCTCTCGCGACCCACAGCCGTGACCATCGGCGCGGACGGACGGGTGTGGATCGCCGACGCAGGGCGCAAGCGGGTGGTGGTGTTCGATGAGGCGCTTAAGGTCGCCCAGACGCTCCCCCTCGCTGAGCCGTGGGCCCAGGCGGTCGACATCACGGACCTCGCGGTCGCGGGCGACGCGCTGTGGCTCGTGGACAATGACCACCACCAAGTGCTGCGCACCTCGTTGAGCGCCGGGACGTGGGACGCGGTCGGCGGCGCGGGCAACGCCTTTGGCCGCTTGCACTACCCGTGGCACATCGCGCTGAGCGCTGGCGGCGACGCCTTCATCACCGACGTGCTCAACAGCCGCGTTCAAGGCTACACAGCGAGCGGGCGCCCGCTTCGCCCCTTTGGCAGCCACGGCGCCGCGGTGGGGCAGCTCTTCCGCCCAGGTGGCGTCGCCGTGCGCGGGGATCAGGTGTGGGTCACGGACACCACGCTCGGCGTCATTCAGGTGTACACGCCGACCGGCCGCCTGGTCGACGTGCTGCGCGACGCCTCCTTGGAGGTTCTGCGCCTTGATAGCCCCGTGGGGATCGAGATCGTAGCGGATCGACTCTACGTCACGGAGCTCGGCGCCAACCGCGTGCGGGCCTTCGACTTGTCCGTCGTAGCGGGGACGCCCCGCGTCGCGACCACGGCGGCGGTCATGCCCGGCGCAGGCGACACCTGCACGCTGTGCCACCTGGAGCTCGAGCCGGCGTTGGCGACCGGGAACGCGCTCGTCGCCCCTCCCCCGCACACCAAGGAAGCGCCGTACGTCTCGCGCGAGGTGTCCTGCTTGTCCTGCCACGATGGCTCGGTGCAGGACTCCCGCCGGTCCATCTGGACGCGGCACGGCCACCCGATCGACGTCGCGCCCAGCGAGGGCATGGTCGTGCCGCCGGAGCTCCCGCTCGTCGGCGGCAAGGTCGTCTGCCGCACCTGCCACGCCGCGCACACCTTGGGCGGCTCCGGCACGCAGCACCGCGACGCTCTCATGATGCGCGTCTCTGCGGGCGCGTCGAGCGCCTTGTGCGCCTCGTGCCACGTCGGCCAGCCGCTGCAAGCGACGCCGGGCAGCCACCCCATCGGCGCGCTCGATCCCACCGCCCGTCGCCTCCCGGGGCTGTCGGACAAGGTCGAGGGGGTCAACTGCGTTGACTGCCACATGGGCCGCGACTCGCTCAGGGCTGGCTTCTCGGTTGAGAAAGAGAGCGGCTGCTTGTCCTGCCACACCGGGCAAGACAACAAGGGCGACCGGCACCGCGGCGTGCGCGTCGACACGGACGAGCGCCGAAAGGCGATCGCGGCCGTTGGTGGTGCGCTTGGACCCAATGGGCAGGTTGTGTGCATGTCCTGCCACAGCGTGCACGACGCCAACACGCCGCGCGAGCGCTGCGTCGTCTGCCACGCGGACCGCAAGGCCGCTCCCAACGAGCCGCCGCGCCACGGCAACCTTGGCTGCGCCGCGTGCCACGGAAACCACGTCGTCAGCGGGCTCCCGCGCCCGCTGCAGCTCGCGACGGAGCACGACCCCGCTGGGTGCTTGTCCTGCCACCGCCCGGACGGTCAGGCGCCGACCCAGGGCGAGCGCCCAGGCGAGGTCGGCCACGCCATCTTCGCGGTGGAGCAGCCCGCGGACCAGCCGCCGCTCACGGGCTGTCCGAGCTGCCACGACGTTCACGCCCCCGGCGGCCTGAACGAGACCCTGTGCGTGAGCTGCCACTCCGAGCGTGTGGCGGAGCTGGCCCGTGGCGGACACGGCTCCGCGACCTGCCTCGACTGCCACCCGCCCCATGAGCTCGTCCCCGAGGCGCCGGCGTCTGCGAACGCCGTGAACCCGATCAGCCGACGCTGCTTGGCCTGCCACGCTACGGACGCCACGGAGGCGCCCGATGCGCCCGGCGTCGCCCGCTTTGAGCACCCCGCGCGGGTGTTCTTGGACAGCGGTGTGCGCTGGGACGCCCTCAGCGACCTGATCTTGTATAGCCCAGAGGGCCGCGCACAGACCCCCGACGCCAACGGCGAGCTCACCTGCGCGAGCTGCCACCTGACCCACGGCCCGGATGCCGAGCACGCTGGGACCAAGCGGAGGATCCCCAACAAGCACCAGCCTTGCGCGGTGTGTCACGGCGCCGACGCGCTGCCGTACTACCTGTACTTCCACCGCCCAGAGAAGCGCGTGCCCTTTGGCGGCCACGTCGAATAGGGCGCTACCAGCGCACCGCCATCATCTGACAGTTGAGGCCACTCCCGATGCCCATGAGCATGGTGAGCTGGCCCGGCTGAACGCGGCCGGCTTCGAGGCCGCGCGCGAGGGTGAGCGGCACGCCGGCGGCGCCCATATTGCCGAGCTCGGGGTAGACGCGAAGCGCACGATTCGGCGGGATACGCAGGTTTTGAACCACGCTGTCGTGATTGGCTTTGCCGACCTGGTGCAGCGCGAACTCGGCGACGTCCGCCGTGTCGATGTTGAGCTCCGCCTTGGTGCGCTCCCAGGTGCGGCCGGCGAGGGCGACGCCTTCGCGCAGGAGCTTGGCGGGGTCCGTCTTCATGGAGGTGGCGGTGCCCACGCAGAGGCGGTTGAACTCGGTCGCAGCGCCGGCGATGCCGCCGAGCAAGCGGTGCTGCCCGCCGGTGTGGCGCTCGTGCACGAGCAGCATGGCGGTGGCGCCAGAGCCGAGGGTGAGCGTCGCGAGGTTGTCGCGGTAGGCCTCGAAGCTCACGCCAGGGCGCTGCAAGCGCTCGACGGTGCTCTCCGTGACGGTGCGGCTGCCTTCGCCAGCGACGACGAGCCCGGCTTCGATCTGGCCGAGCTCGATGAGGTTCGCGACCGTAGCGATGCCGGTGAGGAAGCCCAAGCAGGCGTTGCCCATGTCGAAGTTGAGGCAGTGCTCGCCGAGGCCCAAGTTGCCGTGCACGAGGCTCGCGGTGGAGGGCTCCAGGTAGTCCTTGCACACCGAGGTGCTGACGAGCGCCTCGATGCGCTCGCGCGGGAAGCCGGTGCGCGCGAGCAGCGTCTCGGAGGCGAGGGTCGCCGCGTCCGACGGCTGCACGCCCGCGTCCCAGAAGCGGCGGGAGGCGATGCCCGTGAGCGCCTGAATCGTGCCGGGCGCGATGCCCAGCCGTCGGTACAGCTCCGCGAGGGACTGCTCCAAGGAGGCGGTCGTGATGACGGTGTCCGGGACGACGTAAGCGACGTCGGCGATGCAGACCTTGGTGTAGCGCACTCGTGTCCTCGCGTTCCCCATCGCTAACCTGCTCGTCCGGCGTCGCGACCCATCGGGTACAATGCGGCACGACCTGTCGGGAGCGTTGATGTCCGAACAGCACAGCACCTCACGTCGCCAGCGCGCGCTGGACCTCGCCCTTCGCGGCGCCTCCCGCGTGCTCGGCCGCGATCGCCTTCACCGCGAAGGAGGCGGTGATCCGCTGATCCTCGACGCGCAGCGCGTCGTCTTTCAAGAGCTGTACCAGCGCTTCACGGAGCGCGCGAGCCGCGGCGAAGGCGGGCTAGGCGCGGCCGTCGACGCCCTCGACGCGATGTGGCGCAACATTCGCCACCTGCGCGCCGGCGCGTCCACCATCGTCGGCACGCTCACCAGCGATCGCGACGACGTACACGCGCACGTCGCGCGCTTCTACGCCGAGTCCACCGCGCTGCTGCAGGACGCGATCATCGTCGTCTTCGCCGAGGACCTGGGCCAGCTCGCGCTGCCACCGGACCGCATGGCCGTCATCGTGCGCGTCGTGCTCGAGGGCCTCATCGTTGAGCTCGCGCAGGCCCACGACGCCGAGGACGTGGCCATCGTCGATCAAGCCTACGCCGACGTGCGCGCGCTCTTTCAGCGCTTCGTGCTCACCGGCGAAGACGCCCCACCCATCGAGCCGATCACGCTGGAGCCGATCCCGCTCCCCTGGTGAGGTGCGCTGCAGATTACAGCGCCACCCACACCGCGCTGCCGTGCGCGGGCACGGTGAGCACGATCTGGTCGCCGTGAGCGGTGTTCACCTCGTCGGTGAGCAGGTTCTGCCACGCGCCGCCTTGGGGCAAGCCGGCCCAAGCGAGGCCGTTCGCGAGCTCGTGAGGCTGATCGGCGAGGTTGATCGCGCCGATCATCGCGTCGCCCCCCGAGGCGCGGGCCCAGGCCAGCACGTCGGTGTCGATCCACCAGATGCGGGTTTCGCCCGACCACAGCGCTGGGTGCTGTCCGCGCGCGACGCCGAGCCGCTGCACCTGATCGAGCACGCGCGCTTCGTCACCCGAGAGGTTGGTGAAGCGCATGGGCTCGCGGTTGTCGGGGTCGGTGCGGCCGGGCAGGCCGAGCTCGTCGCCGTAGTAGACCAGCGACAGCCCGGGCTGCGTGAGCACGATCGACCAGGCTTGCCCGAGCAGCTCGTAGGCGGCGGGGAGGGGCGCGCCCGCCGGGGTCCCGAGGGTGCCGTTCGGGTCGCAGGCGCCGATGTCCTGGTCGCTCGCTTCGGTGGCGAAGCGCGCGACGTCGTGGTTGCCGAGGAAGGCGGACATGGTGCTGCCCGCGAAGGTGCTCTCCGGCACCAAGAGGGCGTCGCCGAGGTCGGAGAGCGGCCTGCTGTGCTCTAGTAAGACCTGCCGCAGCGCAAAGTAGAGGGAGAAGTCGAACTGTCCGTCGAGCTGTCGCGGGCCGAGCCAAGCGGAGAGCGCGCTGGGGTTGCCGTCGAAGGTCTCGCCGAGCAGCAAGAAGTCCTGGTCGCCTCCGACCGCTGTGTGCTCGAGGGAGGCCTCGACGCTGGCCGCGAGGTGGGCGTGCAAGCTGTGCGGCATGTGCTTGACGGCGTCGACCCGCAGGCCATCCACGTCCCACGCGGTGGCCATCGCGATGGCGTCGGCGACCACGCGCTCCTGCACCGCGGTCTGGCGGTAGTCGAGGTCGGGTAAGAAGGCGTCAAACCAGCAGGACTCGGGGATGGTGTTCCAGTTGTCCGCGTCGCGGCAGATGGCCTCCGGGTTGAACCACTCCGGGTGCTGCTGCGCGTAGGGGTGGTCCTGGTGGACGTGGTTGCCGACCCAGTCGATGAGCACCCGCATCCCGCGCTGGTGGGCGTCGTCGATGAGCGCGCGCAGGGCGGCTTCGTCGCCGAAGTTGGGCTCCAGCGCTGCCGGGTCCGTCGGCCAATACCCGTGGTAGCCGGTGGCCGCGGCGTCGCACTGCTGTCCCCAGGTTCCATCGGCGTTGTCGAGGATGGGGCTGAGCCAGAGCGCGGTGACGCCGAGCGTCTGCAGGTAGGGCAGGTGGTCGCGCAGGCCAGCCCAGTCGCCGCCTTGGTAGTCCATGGCCGGCACGGTGCCCTGCGGCGCGTTGTTGCTCGGGTCGCCGTCGGCGAAGCGGTCGGTGAACGGGAAGTAGAGCACGCCGCCGTCCCAGCTCGCGTCGTCGAGCCAGAACGGGACGGTGACCGACGCGGTGGTGCGCCCGGCGGTGTCGGTGGCGCTAACGAGCAGGCGGTGACGAGCGCCTGTGAGCGCTGAGAGGTCGATCTGGAGCGGATCAGCGGCGGTGCCGGCGCCAGTGGTGGCCACGGCGGCGCCGTCGAGCGTCGCGGTGAGCTGGTCCACGTCGGCGCCGTCCAAGGCGGGGGTGGCGACGACGGTCGCGCGCACGCGCCCAGCGGTGCGGTCGATGTGCAGCTCGGTGAGCGCGAGGGCGGGCTGCTCGCAGTCGGCGACGTGCACCAGGCTGGCGCAGCTCGGGGCGCCCGGGCGGCAGTCGTCCCAGGTGGCGTCGGGATCGCCGGGCAGGCAGGACGCGTCGGCGGCGAGCGGGTCGCAGGTCGCGCCAGCGTCCTCGATGAAGCGGTAGGCGTGGTCGCCCGGCGCGAGGAGCAGCTCCGAGGTCCAGGTGCCGTCGGGTTGCAGGTCGAGCGGCAGCGCGCCCCAGTCGCTGAAGTCGCCGGCGACGCTGACCGAGGAGGTGGTGCGCTGGGGCGTGTAGCTGAAGGTGGTCGCGCAGCGCCCCGGTCGAAGCCCGACGCTGATCGGGAAGCTGAGGGTGGCCTGCGCGCAGCCGTCCTGCACGGTGACGGTGACGGAGCCGCTGCCCGCCCAGCCGGGCTCGGGTAGGACGTAGATCGCGTCGCCCGAGACGCCACCCTGAAGGTGGTCCGTCGCGCTCACGTCGATAGTGAGCAGCTCAGCGTCATGACGCGCGCCGGTGATGAGCTCGCTGAGCGGCAGCTCCCAGGCCTCGCCCACGGGCACCCAGGCGTCGGCGGGCTCGACGAGGACGAGGTCGTCGCGGCAGCAGCCCGCGCCGAGCGCCCACGCGACCAGCGCGAGCGCGGCTACTCGACCGCGATGTGATCGAGGAAGACTCGAAGGGCGTGACGTCGCTTCTCGATGAACCATGGGTCAAACCCCAGCTTGCCCAGCTGCTTTCGCACCCGGTACACGAGGACGTGGAGGCTGTTGGGGTCGCGGGCGCCGCGGCCCCAGATCCCGACGGTGAGGTCGGCGTCGCTGCACCAGCCGCGCTCATCGGGAGGGAGGCCTGCGGCGGTGTCGCGAGCGCTCTGCTCGCCGAGGAGGTAGAGCAGCACCGCGCGGTTGTCGTCGTCGACGCTGTAGCTGAGATCGCCAGCGCCCGTGAGCCGCGCGAACGGCCCGTTGACGCCCTGCCGCCCCACGCGGAGCGCGTACGCGCAGCCGAGCGGCTGGTTGCCGTCGGCGGTCGCGACGTGCCCTGGACGGCCCGCCGTGACCTTGAGCTGGTGCCCTGCGACATCAAACGCTTGCTCGAGCGCGACGGGGAACTCGCCGACGCTGGTGCCGATGATGACCCCGTCGCCCGCGCGGAGCAGGGTGGCGGCCCGCGAGGGTCCGTTGGAGAGCACGAGGTCGCAGTCGGGCGCGCTGCCGAGCGTGAGCCGCTCGCCGCGAAAGGGCACGCGCACACCGGCGCGAACGTCTTCGACGAGCAACAGCGACGGCAGCTCGACCCTCGCGACGTTGTTCGGCAGGTGAATGCGCACCGTCGTCTCGCCGCCTAGGACCAGCACGTCGCCGTGGCGGAGCACCTGCGCGCCAGTGAGGGGCGCGCCGTTGAGGGTGGTGCCGTTGCGGCTGTCGAGGTCGCGGCCCCACAACCGGCCGGCCTCGACCCAAAGGGCCAAGTGGTGCCCTGAGACGCGGTCGTCCGCGAGCACGAGGTCGGAGGTCGCCGCGCGTCCCAGGCGCAGCAGCGCCTCGCCGATGACCTGGCGATGCACCACTTGATCGTCGCGGATGATGTGAAGCTCGGGCGTGCTGTTCATGCGCCCGAGCATAACGCCATCACCGCCGACATGGGGCGCTTACGCTTGGGGGGGCGCCTGATGAACGACGAGCTGGTTGTATGGGATCTCGATGCCTTCGCGCTGAAGAGCGGCGTAGACACTGGTCCGCACGCGGTCGAGCACGATCAAGTAGTCGCCGCTCTTGCACCACACCATGACCTTGAAGCTCAGCGCGTTGGGGCCGAGGCCTGTGAACGCCACGGCCGCAGCGGGGGTGCGCTCGGCGCCTTCCACTTGGGTCGCGGCGAGCAGGACCGCGCGCACGCGCTCGATGTCCTCACCGTAGGCGACGCCGACGTCGACCTCCAAGCGACGGGTGCCGAGCGCCGTGATGTTCACGATCGAGCCGCCGATGATGGCCGAGTTCGGCACGATGATCTTCATGTTGTCGGGCGTGTAGAAGGTCGACGCGAACAACCCGATGTCGACGACCTTGCCCGTGTGCCCGCCCGCCGTGATGACGTCGTCAAGCTGGAAGGGGCGGAAGAACAGGATCATCACCCCAGCGGCGAAGTTCGCGAGGCTGCCCTGCAGCGCGAGGCCGACCGCGAGGCCAGCGGACGCGAAGATCGCGACGAGGCTCGTGGTCTGGACGCCGACCTGCTGCAGCGCCGCGATGAAGGTGGCCGCCAAGACCGTGTACTGGGCCAGCGACGAGAGGAAGCGGGCGAGCGCCGTGTCCAGGCGTGAGGCCTCACAGGAGCGCATCACCGCGCGGTGGGCGCCCGCGCTAATGCGCCAGCCGACGACGAGGATGAGCAGGCCGAGCACGACGCTCGTGAGGAGCCCGGTCGCGATCGCGACATAGGCTTGGAGCTGCTCTGGGGTGAGCTGGTCCATGAGTCGCTCCTACAGGATGGAGGCCACGAGCGTGATGGTGCTCGTTTGGTCCATGGCTTGAAAGCCTGTGACGGGCTGGTTGTCGAAGGTGAGCAAGTGGCTGGCTTTGAGGCTGAGCTTCTCGGACAACGAGGCCGTGATGCTGAGCGTGTTGATCGCGCGCAAGTCCGAGGGGTCGAGCACGTTCTCGAACATCTCCAGGGACTCGTCGAAGGCGACGTTGTCGTTGAAGGTGTGCGAGAACCCCAACAAGATGCGGGCAGCGACGACGTCGGCCGTGTTCGGGGCGACGCCAGCGACGAAGTCCTCTTGCGCCCAGTCGGCGCCGAGCTCGGCGCGCAGCTTGGTGTCATCTGTCGCGATGACGAGGCGCGAGTAGCCCACCTGCTCGTGCGTGCGGAGGTCGTAGCCGGAGAGCGGGTCGCCGAGGGCGCCGCCGAGCACGTAGAGCGAGTTCTTCTCGCCGAAGAAGCGGTCGTAGCGCGCGTCAGCGTAGGTCTTCTGCGCGTTGATCTGGCGCCCTGCAGCGCGCTCGCTGGGGTCGAGCGTGCCATTGCCGTCGGCGTCCACGATGCCGCGGCCGTTGATCAGGCCCGCCTTGAGGCCGAGCTGGTTGTGCGCCCACTTGCGCGAGCCGTTGATGGTGCTCGACAGCGTGTAGAAGTCGGTGTTGCCCGTGCTGACCGTGCCCCCGAGCTCCGCAGAGAGCTTGGTCTCGGAGGCGTCCACCTTTTCGGCAGGGGGCTGTTGGGTCCCTTCAAACTGGGGTTCTTCGGCGAGGGCAGCGAACGCAAGCATGGCGAACAGCATTCAAATCTCCTTTGTAGACGGAGCTATGCGGTGCTGGGGCGCTGTACTCTGTCGCGGATATGAAATGGCGCGCGCCAGCTAGCGTACCGTCGTTCCAATGAGGATGCGCACATCGGGGGAGCCGACGCCGCCCGTTCCCGCGCTGAGGGCGACGCGGTGCACATCGCCTCGCTCCGAGGTGTGGTGCAGGCCAACGACCGCTTCTAGGGGGGCGCCGCGGTGCCCCCACACAGGCACGCTCGCGAGCAGCTCGGCGCTCACCGTGAGCGGCGCGGAGACGGCGTAGGCCGCCCCGAGCCTAGCCCAGAGCTCGTCGTCGGCGGTGTCGGCTGCGTCGTGCGCGCCGCGAATCCAGCGGTAGCCGAGGTTCGCGAGCAGGGAGGCGGAGCCAAGCTCGTGGGTCGCGGCGACGCCGAGCTCGCTCGCGACGTAGCGGTGACCCAAGGCCGCGTGCCAAGCGCCAGCGGGAACGGCGACGCGCGCGAGCGCAGCGACCGGCAGGTCGGGCGTCGCGAGCTTGAGGTCAACGCCGAGATCGCCCATTCGCGGCGGAATACGTCCGGGTTGGACGTGGACGGGCGCGGTGAGGCCGAGGCGCACCGGTCCGCGGGCCCAGGTGGCGCCGAGGTCGATGCTGAGCACGTTGTCGATGCGCGTCGGGTCCACAAGGCTCGTCGGGAGGCGGTGGGCCCAGTGCGCGACCGCGGTGGCCGAGGTGCCCTCGGTGACCGCGGCGTCTTCGGTGGCGAAGGTGTGCGCGGTGTCGAGCGCCGAGTGCCAAGCGTCGGCGTCGAGCGCGGGCAGCTCCTGCGCCGAAGCGAGGGTCGAGAGGAGGGTGATGATCATCATGGTCCAACCCCCTTCGGGAGGCGAAGTGCGCGCGCATCGCTGGCGAAGCCCTCGAAGCCCGAGCGGTCAAAGGCGCTGACGCGCCACCACAGCCCGTCGACGCGGTAGTCGAGCAACAGGAGCTCCGGCGTCCAATCGGCGCCGGGGACGTCCTCGCTGCGCTGGATGTTCGCGAAGTCGGCGTCGCTCGCGATCTGCACGCGGTAGCCGAGCGCGCGGTCGACGGGGGTCCAACCGAAGTCCGGGCGGATCAGCTCGGCGCCAGCGTCGGGGCGAAGGGCGCTCGTGGCACCCAACAGCTTGACGGGCTGTTGAGGCGCTTGGCTCGTCTGCACGCGAGCGCCGTAGCCGGCGGGCACCTGGACGCGCTCGCCTGCGCCGAGGACGTCGACGCCGTGGCCGAGGGCCTCGGTGCGCGCGGCGTCCGCTTCGATGGACACGCGGAAGCCGCCGCCTTTGCCTGCGGTGAGGCCGCTGGCCGAGCGCACGGCGATCTGCCCGTTGGTGGCCAGGTCGCCGGTGAGATCGCGGGTGGTGATGGAGCCCTCGGCCAAGGTCACGAGCGAGCGCCGCTCGGCGGCGCGCGCGGAGACGGCGTCGATGGTGACGCAGGTCTTGGGGAGCAGGCTGAGGTCGTCGTGCTGCGTCGGGGTGCTGGCGAGTCGCACGGTGGCGAAGCTGTTGTCATCGGTGCAAACCGAGCTACCGTCGGGGAGCGCGAGGCCACTGTACGGTGGCGTGGTGGCGCCGGCGACCTGCAGGCGAAGCGTTCCGCTCCAGCTCAGCAGCGCTGCGTCTTGTGGCGTGGTCTCGGCCGTGTCCGGGAGCATGAGCACCGTGCCGACGCGCGGCTGAGCGCCCGCTTCCAGCTGATTCCGCGTGCGGATGGCCTCTGCGAGCGTGGGATCGCCGAGGGTCTCGGCGATGTGCTCCACCGTGTCGTTCGGCAGGACGACATAAGGCTCAGCGGCGAAGGCCGCGGCGACCGCTAGGGCGACGATCATCGGGTCACCTCCGTGATGGGGCGAACGTCGACGCGTCGCTGTTCGTCATTGGATTCGCGGGGGTCGGGCTCAAAGGGCGCGCCCACGACGATCTGGCCCTCGGGCACGCCGTCGGCGATGAGGGCGTTGACGACGACCTGGGCGCGCGCGTTGGCGAGGACACGGTTCGCGTCCGGCTGACCTTCGGGGGAGTAGGAGCCAGCGACGCTGAAGCGTGCTGTGCCCGCGTGGGCAGCGAGCTCGCGGATGCGCTTGGCGCCTGCGGGCTGGAGCACCGACGAGCTCGCCGAGAAGAGGACGCGCGTGGGCTGCGGCGCTGGGATTCGCGCCCAGACGGCGTAGCCGCTGGCGACAGCGAGGGGCAGCTCCAGATGGCGTCCCCCACCGTCGACGATGAGGCGGTGGGCGCCCTCGGCCGCGGTGAAGACCGCAGCGTTGTCGCTGCGAAGCGTGATCGCGTAGTCGTCCATGAGCACCGCGTCGCCAGGCCACGCCTGCAGCACGATGGAACCCTGTGCTGGTGCATTTACCATCGCTATCGCCATCTCCTTGTCCGCGAGCGTGGCGGTCGCGGGCAAGTAGCCGGGCGCTTGGAAGCTGATGACCGTCCCCACGGGCAGGGTCGTGAGGAGCGGACCTGCCTGGGACAGCGGGGTCCAGGTACAGGTGGGGTGTGGCACCCACACGAGCGGGTCTTCTGGGCCGGTGACGGTAGGCGGCACGACCTTGGCGGGCTCGGGCGTGGGCCCGGCCAGCGCTTCGACGACGGGCTCAGGCGGCGGCTCGACAACGGGCTCGACGGCGGGGCGCGTGGGGCGGAGGCCGATGGTGAGCGCCCACGCCACGGGAGCAGCGCCCTTGGCCAGGATGTGCCACTCGACGCGCAGCGGGCTCTGAGCGCGGTGATAGCCGACCCCCGCGAGCGGCTGCAGGCGGAGGTGATCCGTGAGCAGCGGCGCCGCGCCCAGCGCCAAGTAGAGCGGCTCGTCGTCGCGCGAAGACGCTGCGAGCGTGAGCTCGAGCGGCATGTAGACGCGCGCCTTCGCGGGCGAAGAGTGGGAGAGGCCGAGATCGAGGGCGGCGCTCGCGCTGAGGACGCCGACCACGGGGGCGCGCAATCCCCCGCCGATCGTCCACCCCGTCTGGGGCACGTGCTCGCCATCGTCGATAGCGAGCGTTGCTCTTAGCTCTGCCTGAGGGGCAGCGAGCGCGAGCGCAGCGTGTAACAACAAGTAGTTCATGGCCGTCGCAGGGAAAATTGGATGATGCGTCCCGTGGTTCGGCCTGTGAAATGGCCGTAGAGACGCCGCCCGTCGGGGCTCAAAGTAGCGCTATACGATCCCGCGTCGGGCGTCGAGAGAACGTCAACAAGCGTGAGTTCGCCGTTATTATTCACCGACCCGCGAACTCGGGACCGGACCGCGTTGTTCATAAACGTGACGACGACCTGGCCGCGCAGCGCGTCGTCCGTGCCGTCGAGGGTGACGGACAGCGGCCGCCCATCCCACGAGCCGCTCCATTGCCCAGCGATCGCGCTCGGCGCGCCAGACTGCGACGCCGTGGGCTCTTGAATCGTGTCCGCTGCGGCGGTTGACGGGGGAGCGGGGGGCTCGGCCGCCGAGGGCTGAGGGGCGTCGGGTGGGGCGACCACGACCATGGGCGTCGAGGGGGGGGGCGGGGCGCTCGCGGTGGGGACGCTCGTTGGCGCGGGGCTCAGGCTCAGCGCGAGCCACCCGAGGCCCAACAAGAGCACGGGCAACAGTAGCCAATACGCGCGCTTTGGCTTGCGCTGCACGGGCTCGCCGACGTCGCGTCGCGAGGCGTGAAGCGTGCCCGTCGTCCGGGCGCCGCGGGGCGCCTCCGGCGAGACGTGCCCCGGCGCGGCGAGCAGCGGGGTGGCGTCGGCGTTGACCAGCGCTGCCTCGACCGCGCGCCGCATCTCTTGCGCTGAGGCGTAGCGATCCTCGGGCGCGAAGCGGCTCCCGCGCCAGATGATATCGAGCAGCGGCGGGGGCAGCATCGCGAGCCGAGGCGAGTCGAGCTTCGCCGTGAACAGGTCGACGGGGTTACCTAGGGTCAGCAGGACGTACAAGGTCGCCGCCACGCCGTAGATGTCAGCGCCTGGCCCCACAGAGCGGGCGTCAAGGCGCTGCTCTGGCGCCATATAAGAGAGCGAGCCGACAGCTGCGCCCGTGCGGGTCATTCGCAGGTCGTTCAGGGTGATGAGCGCGATCCCGAAGTCGGCGAGCAGGGCCTCACCACGGTCGTTGAGCAGGACGTTTTGGGGCTTCACGTCGCGGTGGATGATGCCCGCTTGGTGCGCCGCTTCCAGGGCGCTCAGCACGTCGCGCACGAAGGTGAGCGCGCGCTTCGGGGCGATGGGGCCGTCGCGGTCGAGCTGGTCCGCGAGGCTGCCGTGAGGCGCGAGCTCCATGACGATGCAGTCTGTCGTGCCGTCCGAGACCACGTCATAGACGCGCAGGACGTGCGGGTGCTCGAGCAGCGCCATCGCCCGCGCTTCGGCGTGAAGCCGCTCGCGTGCCGCCTCGCGACGTGGTCCGAGACTTGTGAGCAGCTTCACCGCCCGTGGGACATCGAGCACCTGGTCGTGAGCGCGGTACACGACCGCGCACCCGCCCTCGCCCAAGACGCTGTCGAGCTGGTAGCGATCCCCGATTCGGCGCGCGGAGCTCACTTGCTGCGCGGGTCCCCGGCGAGATTACCTGCGGTTTGCAGCGCGCGCAGCGAGGCGGCGATCTGCTGAAGCGCCGTCTCGGGCGACTCTGGGAGGATGGTGAGCGAGGCCAAGTCCGCGACGACCGTCGTGCCCGGGGGAGCGGCGGTCTCCACGCGGGCGCGCGCCGAGACGATGTGCTCGCGAGCGGTGCCGTAGTTCTGCTCGCGTACGGCGTCAGCGGCCTGGTAGAGATCGAGGCGGGCCGCCAACAAGGCGCTCTGCGCTTCGGCTGCTTGCAGCTGGGTGCGGGCGCTGGACTCGGCGGTGGTGATCGCCTCTTTGGCGTCGTCAATCACCGTGAGGAGCACGACGCGCTGCGCGTTCATTTGGAAGTACACATAGCCGGCGCCGGCGCCGCCGAGCAGCAGCCCGAAGAGGAGGCCCGTGGACAGGAGGCGCGCGCGGACCATGAGGGGCAGCGCGGGTAGCGATTCGGACATGATGCACTCCTTGGCGTCGGACGGTCGTCGAGCGACGCGCGGTCGAAACGGCCGTTGACAGCCCTATCCCGTTCCTCGGACGCCGGCACTCGCGCCACCCCGCGGAGCGAACGGTCGTCAGGGGGACGTCAGCGCGTCGTAGCATCGTTTCAGGGGGCTGCGGCACGCCAGTAGGCGCTGCCGTCTGGGCGTCGGTCCAAGAAGCGGTACTCGATGAGGTAGCGGCGCAGCGTGGCGAAGTCCGCGTACGCCGGCTTGAGCAGCTCGTTGACCTCGCGCTCGGCGTAGTGGTGGCCCGGCTCGAAGCGCTGAACGAGGTGCTGAAGGACGACGAGCTTGTGCTTCTCTTGCTTTGGAAAGCGAGACAAGGTCGTGCGCCCTGGGTCGGCGAAGTACTTCTGCAGGAGCTTTTCGGCCTCGGGCAGGGTGATGACCGTGCGGTCGTCGGCCACGGGGAGCGCGTCGTGGAAGGTGACGAAGCCCTCGTCGGCGACCCCGCGAACGTCGAGCAAGGTCGTGAGCGCCAAGAAGACACGCGCCTCGCGCTGCTTGCGCCGGAGCTGAAAGCGGTGGTTGCGCACCGTCGACTGAGCGCGCCCGCCGAGCGCCAAGGCGATCTGAGCGTCGCCATCGCCGCGGAAGGTGCCCTCCAGCACCGCGGTCTGGGCTTCGCTCAGGCCGTGCGCGCCAGGCCCGAGCGCCATGAGCGCCGCGAAGACCCCGGCGTGCGCTTGCTCGATGTGCTGACGCGCCGCGCGCGCCGCGTCTTGGAAGGCGTCGCCGTCCGGGTAGATGCGTCCTTGGTCGTAGGTCTCGGTGCAGAACAAACAGGTGTAGCGAGCTGGCACGCCGCGCTCGGCGAAGCCCTGCTGAAGCTCGGCGAGCGTGGCGGTGTTGATGTCGGCCATGAGTCCTCCTATTCATAGACGATCTACGCTGTAGTTTGGCGTAAAGCAAACGAAATGATCAACTGTTTGCCAATTCGGCAGAACGCGAGCGTCAGCTGGGCGCCAGCCCGCGCCGTAGCCACGGACAATCGCGCGTGGTAAAGAAGCTAAGGTCCAGCGGACCGACTCAGGAGCCCCTATGCGCGCCGCGATCCTCCTCTCTCTGGCGCTGACGAGCGCCCCCGCCCTCTCCCAAGAGCCAGCGCCCCCAGCGCCCCCGGTGGCCGCGCCCGCCGCGCCTGCTGCGAGCACCCACGGCGCAAAGCCCACCGTCCCGCGCATGCGCAAGCAGCCGATCGGCGCGTGTGGCTGCTCGCTCTACGCCCCCGAGGGCTTTAGCGTGGGCGCCCCGGACAAATCGGATGACGGCGCGGACGTGTACATCGGCACCGCCAAGGTGGACGACTTCGAGTTTGGCGTCATCGCCGTCAAGTTCTCGGTCGACCTCGGCGACGACGGCGACGCGCTCCAGGGCATGCTCGTCGACTATATGAGCTTCGTACGAGGCCAACTCAACATCACGCAGACGGCGGGTGTCGGGTTGGGGCACCGCATGGAGTCACACCCCGCCGCGCGCGGTGTCATCGACTACTGGACGGGCAAAGACGGCGTCGAGTATGCCGTGAAAGGCTGGGTCGACGGCAAACACCTGGGTGTGCTCTACATCGCGGGCAAGGGCTCCTACCCGCTGTTCAACGTGCAGAGCATGTACCTGGACGGCTTTCGCTTCGAGTGAGTCCGCAGCTCGCTCTGCGAGCTCCCGAGCGGCTCATCACACCGCTTCGCGGTTCCCTTGGCCCTCGGGCAGCGCGCTCGGCCAGGCCACTTGAAGCACCAGGTAGAGGACGATGGCCAGGGCGAAGCCGACGCCGTACTTAAGCCCGTAGGTGGCGGTGGCGGTTGCGCCCGCCAGCACGACGAGCGCTGGCGACTCCCAGCGCCCGGCCTTGCGGGTGATGAGGTCAAAGCCGATGAGCGCCACCATCGAGATGATGCCGATGAGCGCGAAGGTCGCCCACACCTGGCCCGGGTTGTAGGTGTGCGCGAGCAGCGGCCGAAGCTGCTCGATGGGCAGGTCTGCGGCGCTGGCTAGGTGAGGGAGCACCTCGGTCTTGGGCAGCGCCGCGACGGTCTCTTGCTGCTGGCCGAGCTGCTCGACCAAGTAGCGGCGCGCGAGCACGACCTTGTCGCCCTTGTGCTGGTAGAGGTCGCCCGCGATGAGCGAGCCGAGGGTCCAGCCGATGCCGTTGGTGGCGTTGATGTAGCCTAGGTACATCGCCTTCTTTCCGGGTGGCGCGATCTGGGAGAAGTAGCGCATCTTGGTGGGGCTGGCGGTGAGCTCGCCGACGGAGAAGAGCGCGATGGCGCCCAAGATCGCCCACCCGTTCAGGGAGAGACCGAGGCTGAAGATCGCGGCGGTGGAGATGAGGATGCCGACGATCATCGCGTTCATCGCCCGGAACTTCCCGGTGATGTAGCCGACCGCGAACGCGAACAGCATGCACATGCCCGCGTTGAGGTTGATCATCTGCTCCTGCGGCAGGTTCCCGCCCCAATCGGCGGGGATGGTGCGCCCAAGGAGGTTGAAGAGGGGCGCGACGAGCGTGTTCACGACGCTGCTGCTGTCGACCCAGTCCTCGATGTAGTTCGGGAGCAGGTCAAAGAGCTGGTTGAACATCGCCCAGAAGCCCGAGAACACCACGAGGAAAGCGGCGAGGCGCGGCTCGCAGATGCCGATGACGCCGTGCCACAAGACCACGAGCCCGCCGATGAGGCCGCGGCCCTTGTCATCGCGGTTCGCCTGCTTCGGCGGCTCTTTGATGACGAGCAGCACCAGGTAGTTGAGGCTGACGATGATGGCGCACGACAGGAAGACCCAGCGCCACGCGAGCAGCTTCATCACACCCGCGAGGTAGGGGCCGAGGAAGCCGCCGACGTTCACGACCTGGTAGAAGACGCTCCAGCCGACAGAGGCGTTCTGCTCCGTGAGCTGCTGGCTGATGATGCCTTGCAAGCCCGGCTTGAAGACGGCGGTGCCGAGGGCGAGCGCCACGGCGCCCGCGAGGAACACGGCGTAGGTCGTGGCGTGGCCTGGCACGGTGAGGCTCTCACCTGCTGAGAGCCACGCGGCGATCGCGACGGCGTAGCCCATCACCAGATATCCGAGCATCTTGATGGCGATCGCGACGCCGACGGTAGCACGGTACCCGTATCGATCAGCAAACCCGCCGCTGATCACGGGCACGCCCGACTGAACGAGCGCCCAGATCGCGTAGATGCTGGCTTTTTGCGTGTGATCGAACTGCGGTCCCCCTGCCTCCAGCGCGAGCACCATGTAGATGGGCAACACGACGCGCAGGCCGAAGTAGGCCAGACGCTCGAGCATCTCCATCACGTTCGCCAGCCAATAGGTGCGGCTGTACGATTGAAGTTGCTTGGCGAGGCTTGGTGGTGGGCTCGTCGTCTCGGACATGGTGGCTCCGGGCTGGGAGCGCTTGGCTAATGCCAACGGCGGAGAGCGCTCCACCTTCGCGGGGCGATCGGTGGGATATCGAAGATACGATCCGCTCCGCTACCCTGACGTTTCTCCGTCACGGCGCTTGCGCGAAGATGGGCAAGCGGTGATTACAACGTGAATCACAGGTGGAGCGTCTGCGTGCCGAAGAAACCCGACTCGAAGGACCTCGGGGTCCACGATGTGTTTGAGGATGAGGACGACGGCTTCGAGTTGGGCCTCGAGCACACCGCGGACTTCGACGACTTCGACGACTTCGACACGGAGACGGCGGAGGTCACCGAGGAGGTCGCGCGTCGCTTCGCCGAGTCGATGGCGCCCGCCGCGCTCCACGGCATGACGCTGCTGCCGGCGGCGTTTGAGCGCGACTTTGACCTGCTCCCGCCGGAGCGGCGCCAAGCCCTGTTGGACGCGCTCGGCTTGGACACCGAGGACGTGCACTCGCGCGGTGTCACCTTGTTGCCCCCCAGCACGGCCGCCTTCGCCACGGCGATGGGCCCGGATGCGCCGCTGCTGAGCTCGGCGCACCTCCCGCCGGGTCAGCAGGCCACCCTGCTCTCCTTCGACACGGTGCTCCACCCCGAAGCCTCGGAGCGTCCCGCGTCGCAGCGCACCACCTTGCGCCCGCTGCGCCAGCGCGGCACCTCCAGCACCTCCGAGGTGTGGGAGGCCGACCACTCGTGGGCCGACATCGCCCCGCCTTGGGCCGACCCACAGCCGGTCGCGTCGCCGGCGGCGCCGCCGCGCGAGGAGCGCCACGGCGAGCGCTTCATCGACCTCGGTCGCATCGGCTCGGGCGGCATGGGCGAGGTGCGGCGCGTCTTTGATCGCTCGCTCAAGCGCGTGCTCGCCATGAAGATCTTGCTGCCGGACTTCGTGGCGGAGCCGTCGGTGATCTCGCGCTTCGTGTCCGAGGCGCAAGCGACAGGTCAGCTTCAGCACCCCGGGATCGTGCCGGTTCACGAGATGGGGCGCCTCGCGGATGGCCGCTGGTTCTTCACCATGCGCGAGGTCCGAGGCGAGCACCTGGGCAAGGTGCTCGCGGACGCAGCGCACGCGCGCCAGCACAACGAAGCCACGAACTGGGACCTTCGCCACCTCGTCGGCGTCTTCCACAAGGTGTGCGAGGCCGTCGGCTACGCCCACACGCGGCAGGTCATCCACCGCGACCTCAAGCCCGAGAACATCCTGATCGGCGACCACGGCGAGGTGCTCGTGGTCGACTGGGGCATCGCGCGCGTGCTCGACGGCCGCGCGGAGCCGTCGTCCACCCACGAGGACGTCGTCACCACGCGCTCCGAGCACGACGGCCGCAAGACAATGGTCGGCGCTATTGCGGGTACACCCTCCTATATGCCGCCAGAGCAGGCGCGCGGTGACCGCGACATTCAGGGCCCAGCGTCGGACGTGTACGCCTTGGGCGCGATCCTGTACGAGATCCTCAGCGGGGCGCCCCCCTACCGAGAGGCCACGCCCAACGCGACCATCAAGGCATTGCTCGCGGGACCGCCGCCCCCGCTGCCGCTCGGGACGGGCATCCCAGAGGCTCTTCGCGCCATCTGCTTGCGGGCGTTGGAGCGCGAACCAGCGGCGCGCTACCCGTCAGCGCGTGACCTCGCGCGGCTCGTCGCGGCCTGGCTTGACGGCGCGCAGCGACGCCAAGAGGCGCTGGAGCTCATGGCGCGCGCGAACGCGAAACAAGGCGAGGTCGCCAAGCTGCGCGAGCGCGTGCGCGCGCTGTACGACGAGTCGCGCCAGCTGCTCAACAACACGCCGCCGCTCGCGCCGGTGCACCTCAAGCAGCCCGCGTGGGAGATCGCTGAGCGCGCGCGCCGCCTTGAGCATGGCGCTGACGTGCTCGAGGTCGCCGCGACGCACCACGCCCGCGCTGCGCTCGAGCGCGACGACACGGTGGACGAGGCCTACGCGGTGCTGTCGGATATGTACCGGGCCGCGCACGAGGCCGCTGAGTGGTCCGGCCAGACGCGGGTCGCCGAGCGCAACCTGCTGCTGCTGCGGGCGCACCACCGCGGGCGTCACCAAGCCTACCTGAGCGGCGAAGGCGCGGTCACGCTCATCACCGATCCGCCAGGCGCCGAGGTCGAGATCTTCCGCTACGAAGTTCGCGATCGGCGTGTGCAGCTCGTACCTACCGGGCTGGTGTACACGTCGCCGCTGGTCGCCGTCACGCTGCCCTTTGGCAGCTACGCTCTGGAGGTTCGCGTCGCTGGTGCGATGCCCGTGACCTACCCGGTCTACATCGGGCGCGAGGAGCACTGGGACGGCGTACCTCCGGGCGCCTCGGAGCCCTTCCCGATTCACATCCCATCCCGCTCTGAGCGAGGCACCGACGATGTCTACGTGCCTGCTGGCTACTTCTGGAGCGGCGGCGACCGGCGCGCGCCGAACGCGACGGATCGCGAGCGCGTCTGGGTCGACGGCTTCCTGATTCAGCGCTTCCCCGTGTCCATGCGCGAGTACCTCGAGTTCTTGGAGCACCTCGTGAAGGCCCGGCGCGACACCGAGCTCGAAGAGCTGCTCCCGGCGCCGCTCCCAGCGGTCGGCGGCGCAATGCCGTTCGCTTGGTCGCGGCACGGTGTTGTGCAGGCTCCTCAGGACGCTCAAGGCAAGCCCGTCGGCTTGGAGCTGCCGATCCTCGGCGTGCACTGGTCCGCCGCGATGGCCTACGCCCGCTGGTGGCGTGACGAGGACATGGGCACCTGGCGCCTGCCGCACGAGATCGAGTGGGAGAAAGCGGCGCGCGGCGTCGACGGTCGCGCCTTCCCCTTCGGCCCGCACCTCGACCCCACCTGGGCCTGCATGGGCGAGAGCCACGCCGAGTACCTCTTGCCGGCGAAGCTCCGGGACTTTGCGTCCGATGTCGGACCCTACGGCGTGCGCGGCATGGCGGGCAACGCCCGCGACTGGTGCCGCAACCAGTACCACCCGCACGATCTCGACGTCGTCGGCGGCCGCTTGGAGGCGGAGCGCATTCGCCCGCAGTCGGACGGCCCCGTCTACCGCGCGACCCGCGGCGGGACGTGGTCCGCGACGGTCGACGAGTGCCGCGTCGCGACCCGCGGTCGTCGTCCGCAGGACGAGCGCCTCGCGGACGGCTCGATCCGCTTGGTGCGGTCGGTGGTCGGCGGTTCACCCAGCTGACGGCGCGGGCCCCGGTGACGCTTTTCGTCGTCGCCGGTGTCCCTTGGTGTCGGAGAGCTTGCGCGCGGCCCCCAGCGTGCTACCTCCGACCCCTCTCGGAGGAAGCCCCTTGAACGTCGCTCGTGCCCTCGCCACTTTGATGGTGTTCGCCCCACTCTCCTCGGCGCTCGCCGCCGAGGTCGACTTCGAGGGCTTCTACCGCGCTCGTGGGCGCATGTTCGACTCGCTCACGCTGCAGCGCGACAACCTCGCGAACGGCGAAGGACGCGTCGCCTACGCGCAGCATCGCTTGTGGCTGCGTCCGAGCTTCATCCTCTCCGAGAACGTCGTGCTGCGCACCGAGATCCGCGGCCTCGACGGCGTCCTGTGGGGCGATGAGCCCGTGCCAGGCTTCGACCCCGTCACCGGCGTCAACGAGTCTACGGCCCTCTCCGACTCGATGGAGGCGCCCTCGGTTGCGCTGACCACCGGCGAGCGCGCGACCGCGGCGGGCACGGACATTACGCTCTGGCGCGCCTGGGGCGAGGTTCACACGCCCTATGGCCGGTTCATGGCCGGTCGCATGCCGCTCAACTGGGGCTCAGGCGTCTGGCAGAACGACGGCACCAGCGGCGACATGATGGACAAGGACTTCGGCGACACGGCGGATCGCGTGGCGTGGGAGCACCTCATCGATGACAAGGTCTACCTGCTCGCGGCGGTGGACCTCAACAGCGAGGGCTACCTCAACCTCGCGGACGACATGGCCTCGCTCAACCTCGGCGCGGCCTACCGCTCGGAGACGGTCGTCGCGGGCTTGAACGGGCAGTACCGCTCGAACTCGTCGACCAACCTCGGCTTGTTCACGATCAGCGGCGCTGTGGACGCGGAGCTCGGCTCCATCGAGCTCCACACGGAGATCGTGGGCCAGTTCGGCAGCGGCAGCCTCGACGCCGAGACCGGGGACGTGCAGATCGGCGCGGGCGGCGGCGTGCTGGACTTGGCGATGAAGGGCGAGAAGCTCGACCTCGGCGCGCTCGCGGGCTTCGCGACCGGTGACGGCAACAGCGCCGACGCCAACATGCACACGTTCACCTTTGACCGCGACTACAACATCGGCCTGTTCATGTTCGAGCAGCCGATGCCCGTCCTGTCCACCAACGGCACGGGCTCAGGGCGCTCTTACGGCGTGACGCAGACCGGCGAGGCGATCTCCAACGCGATCTTCCTCAAGCCGCGCGTCGCCTACCACCTCCGCGATGACCTCACGCTCAACGCCGCGGCGTTGTTCGCGCGCGCCGCGACCGCCCCCGACGGGCAGGACACCCGCAAGAGCTACGGCTACGAGGTCACCGGTGGTCTCACGTACGAGCCCTACGAGCACGTCGAGCTCAACGGCACCGCGGGCGTCTTCTTGCCTCGCAGCTGGTACTCCGAATACGACACGGAGAACTTCGACTTCTCGGCGACGGCCTACGGCGCACAGCTCGGCGCGATCATTCGCTTCTAAGCCCGCTGCTGGCGGTGGTGCCACGCCCGGCGCCCCGATACGCCTCTTGGCATCACCCGAGCTCAACAGCTCGCGCCTGGAGGTCCTATGCACGGTGTCCACACCGCCCTTGTTACGCCCTTTGCCGCCGACGGCTCCGTCGATCTCGACGCCTACGCGCGCTTGGCGCAGCGCCAGCTCGACGCCGGCGTTCACGGCCTCGTCCCCTGTGGCACCACTGGTGAGACGCCCACGCTTAGCGAGGACGAGTGGGCCGCGTGCATTGGCGTCGCGGTCCAGGTCGCCGGCGGGTCGGTGCCGGTCACCGCGGGCATCGGCAGCAACAACACGGCGCTCGCCGTGCAGCAGGCCAAGCAGGCGCGCGAGCTCGGCGTCACCGCGGGCCTCATGGCCTTCCCTTGGTACAACAAGCCCAACCCCGAAGGCCACCGTCGCCACCTGGACGCGGTGCTCAGCGCTGGCTTGCCGATCGTGCTCTACCACGTGCCGGGCCGCACCGGACAGCGCCTGTCCTCCAAGCTCCTCGGCGAGCTCGCCAACCGCGACGGCGTTATCGGCGTGAAAGAAGCCACGGGCGACCTGCGCTATGTGAGCGAGCTGCTCCGCTTCACCGACACCGCGGTGCTCTCGGGCGATGACTTCACCTTCCTCGCGGCGCTCGCGGTCGGCGGCACGGGCGTCATCTCCGTGGTGTCGAACGTCGACCCCGAGGGCACTGTCGCGGTCTACGACGCCTTCCGGCGCGGCGACCTAGAGGACGCGCGTCGCCGCAACCTCGCGCTCCTCGACCTCGTCGACTACCTGTTCGAGGACTCGAACCCGGTGCCGTGCAAGGCGGCCATGGCGGCGATGGGGCTCTGCAATGAGCGCATGCGCTTGCCCCTCGCCGAGGGCGATCCGGCAGGTGCGGTGCCCGTCCTCGAGCGCTTGGGTCTGCTGTGACCGGCGAGCCGCTTCGCGTCGCCCTGTTGGGCGCGCAGGGCCGCGTCGGGCGCTTGGTCGTGGAGGCCGTCGCCGGCTCGCCCGACGCGGTCGTCGTGGCCCAAGTCGGTCGAGGTCAGGTCGGCCCAGGCTGCTTTCGCGACGCGCAGGTCGTCATCGACTTCAGCCTCCCCGAAGCGCTCGCGCGCGCGCTGCCCTTCGTGGGCGACGCTGCCCTGGTCTCTGGCACGACGGGCATCGAAGAGGCGCTCCACGCCTCGCTCGTAGCGCAGGCCAAGCGCGCGCCCGTGCTGCGCGCGGACAACTTCTCGGTCGGTGTGAACGCGCTCGGGCGTCTGGTCGAGCAAGCTGCGGCCTCGCTTCCGGACTACGACATCGAGATCGTCGAGGTTCACCACCGAAATAAGGTGGACGCGCCGTCGGGCACGGCCATGTTCTTGGTGGCGTGCGCCGAGGCGGGGCGAGGGGCGTCCGCCACCGAGCTGGTGTACGGGCGTCGCGGTCACACGGGAGTGCGCCCGGCGGGGCCCATCGGCGTGCACGCGCTCCGCGGTGGTGATGTGGTCGGCGAGCACACGGTGTGGATGTGCGGTCCCGGGGACCGCCTTCAGCTCGGTCATGTGGCGACGTCGCGGGCGACCTTCGCGCACGGTGCGCTGCGTGCGGCCAGGTGGTTGTCTGGACGTACCGCCGGGTGGTACACCATGAGGCAGGTCTTGGGGGAAGCTCCGTTTGGTCGATGACACGCCCGATCCGCTGCGCCTCATCGGCGTTGTCATCGAGGGACGCTTTCGCGTCGAGGCGTTCGCGAGCGCGGGCGCGTCGGCGAGCGTCTACCGGGCGCGCGAGGTCGCGACGGGCTTCCCGGTCGCGGTGAAGGTGCTCGACCTCGCGGGCATGAACGCCGACCTGGCGGTGGAGTTCCGCCGTCGCTTTGTGCGCGAAGGCCAGGCCTTCTCCGAGCTCAGCTCGCCGCACACCGTGCGGCTCTTTCACGTAGGCACGCTTCCGGGCGAGCACCCCTACTTGGCGCTCGAGTGGGTTGAGGGCGAGACGCTGAACGATCGCTTTCGCAGCCGGTGCCCGCTGCCTGTGGCCGAGGTGCTGAGCATCGCGCTTCAGGTCGTGGACGCGCTCGGCGACGCGCACGCGGTGGGCGTCGTACACCGGGACATCAAGCCCGGCAACATCTTGCTCACGAGCGCGGCGGGCGGCGGCGACTTCGTCAAGCTCGCGGACTTCGGCCTCGCCAAGGACCTCGACGCGGAGAGCACGCTCACGCGCACGGACGCGCTGGTGGGCACGCCCACCTTCATGTCGCCCGAGCAGATCTTGGGCGCCGGCTCGGTCGACGGCCGCTCGGACCTCTACTCCCTCGGCGTCGTGCTCTTCTTGGGCCTCACGGGCAAGCGGCCGTTCGGCGGAAAGCGACCCACCGAGGTGATTAACGGCCACCTCAGGCAGCCGGTGCCCTCTATGGCTGCGGTCGCTGCGGGCGTCTCGGTCCCGCGCGAGCTCGAGTGGGTCGTGCGCACCTGCTTGGAGAAGGATCGCGAGGATCGGTTCGCCGACGCCGCCGAGCTGCGCCGCGCCCTGCGGCTGTGCACGCTCATTCAGCGCGGCGAGGAGCGTCCGCCTCAGCGGCTAACGCTCGTCAACGGCCGCTTGGAGCTCTCGGCCGCGCTGCTGGAGCGCTTGGACGACTGGCAGGGGCCCACGCTGGAGCTCGCCGTCCCCACACCGCCGGTGGTCGAGGACCCGCCGCGGTCGCAGGCAATCAGCGTCGTCTTGCTCATGGCGGTGGTGTGCGTTGCTCTGCTGGTGGTGGCCAGCGTGGGAGTCTGGACCGCGTTTAGCTAGCGCTCGGCGATGACGCCGTATCGGAGCGCGTCTTCCAAGGCGGGCTTCGCGCGCGTGAGCACCCAGCCCACCAAGCCGTTCGCGAAGAGGCGGCTCCAAGCGATATAAGCGCGCGCCCAGGCCGTGGCGGTCGTGCCTTGGGGCGTCGTCTGCGCGAGGTGCTGGGCGATGGCACAGTGCAGCGCGAGGCGGCCGAGCCCGGCGCTGACGCTGCCCGCGCTCTCCCAGGTGCGTGCGTGGAGCGCTGAGCGCAGCACCAGCACGGCGTATCGCTCGGCGCGTGGATCGAGCGGCGGCGGGTCGGCGCTGGCGACGGACTGCAGGTGGGGGAGCTCGGCGATGCGCGCCTGCAAGAAGACGATCTGATGGGGGGCACCGCCTTCGTCGTTGAGGGCGCGAGGCAGCACCATGCCGAGCGCCGCGAGGACGGCCGCGAGGGCGCGGCGACCGAGGGCGGGGTCGAGCGCGGGGGCGGGGCGGCCGGCGGCGGCGAACAGACGCTGGCGCACGAGCTCCTGGGCCTGCGCGAGGCGCTCGACGCCGCTCAGGGCCTCGATGAGCTCGCGCTCGAGCACGAGCCAGTCCGCGAGGGGGAGGCTCGCGTCGGGCAGGATGGCGACGTGCTCTGGCGCGAAGCGGCGGCGGGGCAGGGGGGACGGCAGCGCGGCGGCGGCGTGCGCAGCGGCGGTCGCGTCCTGGTCGCCGTCGAAGGTGCGGGCGAAGCCCGAGCAGTCGGGGCGCACGGTGGCGCGTACGCCGGTGAGATCCTCGGAGAGGTGAAACGGAAACTCGCGGCAGAACGCTGGCTTTGCGGCCTCGCCTAGGCTCGCGTGAACAGCGCAGCGGTTGTCGTCCGCCAAGAAGACGCAGTGTCCGTCGACGTGCTTCAGGAACCACACGCTGCGCCCGTCGGGGCTCACGCGCTCTTCGGACCAGCCTTCGCGCGCCGGCGCCCACGAGCTGGGCAGGTCGCTCGCGGCGAGGGCGTGGATGATGTCGGCGTGAACGGGACCGAGGGTGTAGCCGCGGCAGCAGTCGCCGCACGCGGTGCACGCCCAGCCCGCGCCCGGGAGCGTGTCGAGGGGGGCGCGCATGTGCGGCCCTAGTTCGCGTCGGCGGGCACGGACCAGGAGCCCTTGTAGATCTTGTCGCCGTCGGGGTGGGGCGCGACGATCGTGTAGGTGCACGCGCGAGCGCCGCCCTTGTCGGGGCTGGTGATGGTGCGCAGCGGAGCGAGGCGGAAGGGCCGCTCTTCGCCAGCGTAGTAGACCTCGTAGGACTGCGTGCTGCTGCTGGTGGTGGAGGTCTCGCCCGAGCTGGTGTTCTTGGTGGTGGTGCACTCGGTGGAGAAGTCGATCTTCCACGAGCCCTTGTCGCCGGTCTTGGGCACGCGGAGCAGCGCCTGGAGCATGTACTTACCTGGAGGAAGATCTTCGGCCTTCATGCCGATGAACTTGTCGCAGTTGCGCTCGCCTGCGCACACGCCAATGGCCTCGTCGCCGAAGGGGCGCACGCCCGCGCGGACGTCGTCGAGCACGGGGCCCACGAGGCTCTGCTCGAAGGCGGAGAGCGTGGGACCGGCGGCGGGGGCGGCGGCCGTGCCACTCCCTGCTGCGGCAGGCTTTCCGGCGTATTGGGCGCAAGCCTCGGCAGATGGAGGCTGTTGTCCGCCGCACGCGGTGAGGGTCGCGAGGATGAGCGCGGGGATGAGATGCTGCATGTTTGGCTCCTGTGAGCCGGCAGCATAGCAGGGGTGCATGAGCTTGTCCCGCGCCACGCTGTCCGACGGTACGCCACTCTCACTGCCGGGGGAGCCGCCGTTCGCGGCTGAAGATCTTCGCCCCTACATGAACGAGCCGCTGCTGCTCCCGTGTGAGGATCCGTGGATCGAGGGCGAGCCCGACGAAGAAGCGCACGCTTACCTGCAGGGTGCCGCCGACGCCTGGGAGTCGGACCCGGACTGGATGGACGTGCTCGACCTCGAATCGCCGGCTTATGACGTGAAGATCGCGGAGCGCGACCTGTATCTGCACGCTTGGGGAGCGCACCTCAGCGCCGCACGCGTGCTCGACGTCGGCTGCGGTGTCGGGCGCATGATGATGCCCTTCTTGGACGCGGGCGCCTCCGTCATCGGCGTGGACGCGGACCTGCAGAGCTTGCAGCACGCGGCGTGGCACGCGGCGGGCAGGGCGGGGCGCGTAGACCTTCACTGGTCCTCGGTCCATCACCTCCCCGACGAGCGCGACTTCGACGTCGTCCTCGCGGTCGAGGTCCTGTGCTACGTGCCCGACGTGGAGTCCGCGCTGCGCGCCATCGTCGAGCGCCTGAGGCCAGGCGGCACCTTGCTCCTCTCCATGGAGGCCCGCTGGGGCTGGGCTACGGGCCAGGACGCGCCCCCCGGCTCGCTCGACGAGGCCCTCGACGGCACCGGCATCGTGCACCTCCCCGGCGAGACCTGGGTCCGCACCTGGGAGCGCGACGAGCTCGTGGAGCTGCTGGAGCGCGTCGGCTTGCAGGTGACCGAGGCGCTCGCCGCCTTCTACGTCACGGACGGCCCGCTGGAGCGCTGCTTGGGCCCGAGCGCCTCGCTGCAGGAGCTCATCGCCATCGAGGAGCGGGCGCGCAAGCACCCGATCTGGGGCCCGCTCAACCGCGTGTGGATGGTGCAGGCGACGCGACCCGTCGGCTAGCGCGCCGCCTAGCTCTGGTTGAGCGCGGCGGTGAGGGCCTGCATGCTGTCCTTGGCGTCGCCGAAGAGCATGTCCGTGTTCTCGTTGAAGAACAGGGGGTTCTCGACGCCGGCGTACCCTGCGCTCATGCCGCGCTTGAGCACGACGACCTTGCTCGCCTTCCACACCTGAATGACGGGCATGCCGAAGATGGGGCTGCTCTCGTCGTTCTCTGCGCCGGGGTTCACGATGTCGTTCGCGCCGATGATGAGCACGAGGTCGGTGTCCGGGCAGTCGTCGTTGATCTCGTCCATCTCTAGGACGATGTCGTAGGGCACGCCGGCCTCGGCGAGCAGCACGTTCATGTGGCCCGGGAGGCGGCCGGCGACGGGGTGAATGGCGTAGCGCACGTTCACGCCGCGGCTGCGGAGCGCCTTGGAGAACTCGTGCACGAGGTGCTGAGCGCGGGCGACGGCCATGCCGTATCCGGGGACGATCATCACGTTCTTGGCGTGCATCGCGAGCTCGGCGACGTCCTCGACGCTGATCGCGGTGACCTCGCCCTCCATCTGCGCCGCGCCCGTCGCGGGCGAGCCGCTGTCGGTGCCGAAGCCGCCGAACACGACGTTCAGGATCGAGCGGTTCATCGCCGCGCACATGATGTACGAGAGGATGGCGCCGGAGCTGCCAACCAGGGCGCCGGTGATGATGAGCAGGTCGTTCGAGAGCATGAAGCCCGCGGCCGCTGCGGCCCAGCCCGAGTAGCTGTTGAGCAGCGAGACGACGACGGGCATGTCCGCGCCGCCGATCGCGACGACGAGGTGCACGCCGAGCAGGCCGGCGACGACGGTCATGCCGAGGAGCAGCATCCAGCTCGTGGACGCGAGCATGGCCGCTTCGCCGTGCAGGCCCTCGGTGCCTTGGATGAACGGGACGATCGCCGCGAAGACGCCGATGACCGCGATGGCGTTCAGCGCGTGGCGGCCGGGCAAGAGCAGCGGCTTGCCCGAGAGCGAGCCGCGAAGCTTGGCCCACGCGATGATCGACCCCGTCAGCGTGACGGCGCCGATGGCGACACCGAGCCAGATCTCGACGAGGTGGATGGTGTGCTCAGCGCCAGTCAGCTCCTTGGTGGGCGCGACGAAGCTGGACAGGCCCACGAGCACGGCGGCGAGGCCGACGAAGCTGTGCAGCATCGCGACGAGCTGCGGCATGCCGGTCATGGCGACGCGCGCCGCGAGCACGGCACCCACCGCGGCGCCGATCGCGACGCAGGCGGCGAGCATCGCCCAGACGGACGCTCCGCCGGCGGTCCCAGCGGCCAGGGCGAAGGTCGCGACGAGCGCGAGCGCCATGCCCGCTACGCCGAACAGGTTGCCTCGGCGCGCGCTCTCCTGGTTGGAGAGCCCGCCGAGAGATTGAATGAAGAGGACGCCTGCGAACAGGTAGGCCACGGTGGCGACGTTGGTCAGCATGGGTCAGGCTCCCTCGCGCCGGAACATGGCGAGCATGCGCTGGGTGACCAGGAAGCCTCCCGCGATGTTGATGCTAGCGAAGAGGATGGCGACGGCGCCGAGGGCGGCGCCGACCGTGATGGAGGCGCCCGCCGCCTGCAGGAGGCCGCCGACGATGATGATGCCGCTGATGGCGTTCGTGACGGACATGAGCGGGGTGTGCAGGGCTGGCGTGACGTTCCACACCACCCGCCAGCCGATGAAGCAGGCGAGGATGAACACAGCGAAGTGCTGCACGAAGTCGGGGGGAGCGACAGCGCCGAGCACGAGCATGGTGCCCGCGAGGCCGATGAGGCCCGACAGCTCGGTGCTCGACGAGATCGCAGCGCTGTGGCCGTGACCCTTGCCCTTGCTCTTGGCCGGAGCGACGGCCTTGGCCGGCGGCGCGGCCGAAGGCGGCGGAGCCACCGCGGTCTCGGGGTCGGGGGGCGGGGGCCAGCACACGCGGCCCTTGTGGACCACGAGCGACTTGCGGATGACCACGTCGTCGAGATCGAGCACGACGTCGTCGCCCTTCTTCATGTCCGTGAGCAGGTTCACGATGTTGGTGCCGAAGAACTGGCTCGCGTGGGTCGCGAGGCGGCTGGTGAGGTCGGTGTAGCCGATGACGGTGACACCGTTCACCTCGATCACGCGGTCGGCGATCGTGTAACCGCAGTTACCACCTTGCTCTGCGGCGAGGTCGACGACCACGGAGCCCCGGCGCATCGAGTCCACCATCTCCTTGGTGATCAGGAGCGGAGCCGGCTTTCCGGGGATGAGCGCGGTGGTGATGATGATGTCCACCTCGCGCGCTTGCGCGGCGAAGAGCGCCATCTCGGCGGCGATGAACTCGGGGCTCATCGTCTTGGCATAGCCGCCGGCGGTCTCGGCGCCTTGCTCCTCGAACTGGAGCTCCAAGAAGGAGGCGCCGAGGCTCTCGATCTGGTCCTTCACGGCGGGGCGCACGTCGAAGCCGCGCACCTCGGCGCCGAGGCTGCGCGCGGCGGCGATGGCGGCGAGGCCCGCGACGCCGGCGCCGATGACGAGGACACGCGCGGGGCGGGTGCGGCCTGCGGCGGTGATCTGCCCGCCGAAGAAGCTGCCGAAGTGGTTCGCGGCCTCGATGACAGCGCGGTAGCCGGCGATGTTCGCCATGGACGAGAGCACGTCCATCTTCTGCGCGCGGCTGATGCGCGGGATCTGATCGAGCGCGATGACCGAGCCGCCCGAACCGGCGAGCTCGGCGAGCAGCTCTTGGTTGTGGCCAGGGAAGATCAGGCTGATGAGCAGCTGCTCAGGGCGCTTGAGCGTGATCTCATCCACGGTCTCGGTGCGCATGGGGGCGCGCACCTTGGCCACGATGTCACACTCGCGCCACACCTCCTCGGCGGTGGCGGCGATGGCCGCGCCTGCGGCCTCGTACTCGTTATCTGCGAGCTTGGCGCCTTGGCCGGCACCCGCCTGAATCACCACGTCAAGGCCCATCTTCACGAGCTTCTTGACGGTGTCTGGCGTGGCGCCGACGCGCTTCTCGCCGGGATGGATCTCGGTAGGGATTCCGATCTTCACAGCTGCTCCGCGTTTGGAGCGGCAGTGCTATCCCGGCGTGAAGCCTACGGCACTGGGGCTTCGGCGCCCTAGCGAACGCCCGGCAGCGGGATCACGCCCGTAACCGTGCCATCTGAGCCGAAGTTGGCCGCGACGTCCAAGTAGAGCTCGCCGGCGTCGTCTTGAGCGACGGTGACCTCGTAGTCCTCGGGCGAGTTGTCGAACGAGAAGTCCTGGTAGTCCGGCCCCGAGCAGCCGACGACGTAGGTGTAAAAGCGGCTCTCATTGCGCGGGTTGAGGGTGGCTCCGACGTCGAGGTCACCGACGCCCAGGTCGCCGCTGATGGTCACGCCTACCATGGCCCAGCCGTACTCGCCCAAGATGTGCGCTTCGACGTAGGTGTCGCCGTAGCCCGTGTTGATCGAGAGGTTGTGCAGGGTGTCGTTGAAGTTGCGAACGCTCCCCATCTCGCCTGACATACGGCCGTTTGCGAGGTCCTCGGCGCTATAGTCGCTTGGGGGGGGCGTCCAGGCACCGCCGCTGTTGCCACGCCCGCCGCCGGCCTCAAGGGGGATGGTGCAGCCGAGCGCGGCGACGAGGAGTAAAGAGAGGAACGATACCTTCAAGGGGACCTCCGTGGATGCGCGTGCAGCGCGTTCAACTGACAGTGGCTCGCGCCAGGACAACCCATGGTCAAGAAAATGTCAACGCGGCATGGTCGCCCCGTCGATCTGCACGCAGTCTATGTGCCGCCGTCTCCGCCAGCGATGACAGCCGCTTACGGCGGCGCCCGCGGAGCTAGTTGCCCGAGACGACGATGACGGCGATCATGACGACATACAGAGCAACGTAGGCCATGATGGCGACGGTGACGAACGCACCCCACGCCGCTGAGAACGCGCCCGCCCACCACGCCACGTTGGCGTAGGCGCGCGCTTCGCCTTCGGGCTCGTGCAGCAGCACACCGCGTGCCATGAACAGCGCGATGCCGCCGAGCACGGTGCCAGCGCCAATACCGAGGATGCTCGAACAGCAAGCGGTGGACTGAAGACCCAGCCCGACGAGCGCGAGGACAGCGGCTGTGCGTGCTGGTCCCGCTTGGTCTTCGGTTACATCGTAGGCTGGCGGTGCAAAGTCGTCCAAGGGACCCCCTTGGACGCGAGTGTACGCGAAGCGGGCTAGAAGTCTAGCCGATGGTCACGGTGAACGGGGCGGTCTTGCCGGACCGGGTCTCGCCCAAGCACTCCACGTCAAACTCGCGCACCTCGACCTCGTAAGAGGGGCCCGACGAGAAGGCGGTGTCAGGCGTCCCGAGGGTCGCGCCCGCGGGCGCCTGGCCGCCGATGGGGATGCCCGACGGGATGCAGGCGGGGATGACGCCGTCGGCGTCCGCGTCGCAGGTGATGTGCCACACGTCGCCGCCGTCGACCTCGCGCACGATGAGCTCGGCCGCCATGGCCGGCTCGAAGTTCACGACGATGGATCCGTCCTCGTTCGCGTTGCTGACCGCGAACGCGTCTGGAACGAGCGCGGGAAGCTCGCGGCTAGTGCAGGTTCCATCGCCACAAGCGGCGAGCATTGTGGACAGGCCCAAGAAGAGAGCGACACGCATGGGGGACTCCGCGCTGAAGGATTTTGCGTCGCTAACCGATGAGGGGAGGACGGGCGCGTGCTTGACCGCACCCCAGCCCGAGCACCTCTGGAGGCTGTCCATGTCCAACGCGCCGTCTGAGCCCCCTGTGCCCCCGCCGTCATCGGTGCCCGTGGAGCGCTCGTCGTCGTCGTCGCAACACCTGGAGTTGGACGACACCCGGCTTGACTACACGACCACCGCCGCCACGATCGTGCTGCGCGACGAGAAGGGCCAGCCGCGCGCTGCCTTGTTCTCGGTGGCCTACATGCTCGACGACGTCGACGCGCTCGACTCGCGCCCCGTGACCTTCTGCTTTAACGGCGGCCCCGGCTCGAGCGCGGTGTGGCTGCAGTTCGGAGGTCTCGGACCCAAGCGCGTCGATCTCCCCGACACGCTCGCGCCGGTCGCCCCCCCGCACCGGCTCGTGGACAACCCGGCGGGCCTGCTCGACCTCACCGACCTCGTGTTTGTCGATCCGATCGGCGCTGGCTTCTCGCGGGCCGAGGGCGAGGCGAAGGCGCAGGACCTCTACGAGGTCGACGCCGACGCGGCCGTGATGGGCGAGTTCATTCGCGCGTGGCTGTCGCGCAACCACCGCTGGGCCTCGCCGCGCTACCTCGCGGGCGAGAGCTACGGAACCACGCGCGCCGCTGCGCTCGCCGCGTGGCTGTCCGACCGCGGCGTCGCCCTGAACGGCTTGATCTTGGTCAGCCTCGCCACGGACTTTCAGCAGCTCGTCTTCGAGCCGGGGAATGTGCTGCCCCACGTCTTGTTCTTGCCCGCCTACGCCGCGGTCGCGTGGTACCACGAGCGCCTCACGGACCGGCCCGACTCCTTCGACGCCTTCCTCAAGGAGGTGCGGGCGTTCGCTTACGAGGTCTACGCTCCGGCGCTGCTCAAGGGCTCGGCGCTGCCAGAGCCTGAGCGCGTCGCCATCGCGCAGAAGCTCGGGCAGTACACGGGCTTGCCCGCGGCGGCGATTCACCGGCGCGGCTTGCTCATCGACGACGCCTGGTTCGCGCGCGCGCTGCTCGGCGACAGCGTGGACACCATCGGGCGCTTGGACGCGCGCTACGTCGGCGTCGACGACGATCCCCACGGCCAGCGGCGGACGCGCGACCCGAGCTACGACGCCGCGCTCGGCGCCTTCACGTCGGTCGCGAACGACTTCTTGCGGCGCGAGGTGGGCTGGCGAGGCGACGCGGTCTACGAGGTGCTCTCCACGGCGGTGAACGAGGCGTGGAGCTGGAAGCGAGCCAAGCGGTACGGCTACATCAACACGACGCCGGATCTGCAGCGCGCGCTGTACGCCAACCCCTCGCTCAAGGTCATCGTGCTCGCGGGCCTCTTTGACCTCGCGACGCCCTTCGCGGCGGCAGACCACACGGTGGCGCAGCTGCGGCTCTCCAAGCCCGAGCAGGTGAGCGTCTGCTACTACCAAGCGGGGCATATGATGTACCTGCACCCGCCGTCGCTCAAGAAGATGCGCTGGGACCTCACGGCGTTCTACGGCGGCACGGTGGTCGAGGACACCGGCGGCAAGCGCAAGCGCAAGCGCTAAGCGCGCCGCTCCGTCGCTGTGGTGGGGCGACGGAGCGGGGCGACGGAGCGGGGCCCCGCGCTAGGGCACGCGCGTCCAGTGGCCGACGCCACAGTACTGGTGGGTCGCTGCGAGGCCATAGCGGCTCATCTGGCTGAGCGTACAGGCGCAGATGTTGCCGTAGTTGCTGTTTCCTCCAGCAAAGTCGTAGGTGAACGCGAAGTTGAAGTGGGTGTAG